>Ga0181538_10000104_pt1 | contig 86556 bp, 63 predicted proteins | sample PEATcosm2014_Bin_40_FD_119773 | JGI IMG/M metagenome (GOLD analysis project Ga0181538, IMG submission 119773) | Peatland microbial communities from MTU Mesocosm Facility, Houghton, MI, USA - PEATcosm2014_Bin23_30_metaG | ecosystem: Environmental > Terrestrial > Soil > Wetlands > Peat | place... | reverse complement strand
GGTGGTGCGGAATGGAGCGGGAGACGAGACTTGAACTCGCGACCCTCGCCTTGGCAAGGCGATGCTCTACCACTGAGCTACTCCCGCTTGACGCAGATTCGAGTATACCGGGCCGCCGAAACCGGGTCAAACCTGCAGTCCCCGCCGCGCAACGGCTTTTGCCCTCCGAATTCAGACGCATTCCGCGGCCCTGCGATGCGCCCTGCGCGTCCCTCGGCGGTGGTCAAATTTTGAAAACGGTATAATCATGAGGATTGGGCCGGTGGCCAAAGCGCTGAGCAATCCAATAGGAGCAATCTTCCGTGGGTATCCTGCTTAATCCGTGGTCCTTGATCGTAATCGCAGTCGTAGCGTTTCTTTTATTCTTCTCGATGGGCAGGATGTCGAACTCAAAGTAGCCCACCAGCGCATCCCTGCCTCGATTGACCCACTCCCCGAATTCCCGTAGACTAAGAAATTGCGAGGGATGCGGCTCGACGGCCTTTCACCCCGCATCATTCCAGAAGACCACTCCCTGAAATTCAGGCTTTGGAGATTGAAGCAAAACCATGGCAAATCACGTATCGGCGCTCAAGCGCGCCCGCCAGACCGAAACCCGCACCGAAGTTAACCGCGCCAACCGCAGCCGTGTGCGCTCCAGCCTTCGGGCGTTGCGCGAGGCGCTGGCCAAGGGCGATGCGACGGCCGCCCAGGCGCAGTATCGCGCCACGGTATCAAGCCTCGACAAGAGCGTGCAGAAGGGCGTTCTCCACTCCAACACGGTTTCCCGTTACAAGAGCCGTTTGAACGCGCGCCTGAAGACGCTGGCCACAACCGCCGCTGCCCCCAAGACCAAGAAGAAGTAGTTTTTGGAGCGGCAATTAAACGGCGCAGAAGTTGCACAGCCGGGAGCGATCCCGGCTGTTCCTTTCTCTGGTGTCGAGGTTTGCTCATGGGCCTTTGTGAAGCAGCGGCTTGAGCACCGGAAACAAGGTATCTGCGATGATCGCCGAACCCTTCGCGGTGGGATGAATACCGTCGTCCTGTATGGTTCCGGGCACGTGCACCAGATTCACGTAAAGCATGGGAACAAACGCCACGTGGTGCCGCGCGGCCAGGTCGCGAAACATCTGGCTGAACGAGCGGATGTAATCGGGCCCGTAATCCGGCGGCAGCGTGATGCCGGCCAGCAGGATCTTCACGTGAGCATTCTCAAGCGCAGCGAGTAGTTGGTCAAGATTGCTGCGCGACTGCTCGATGGGCAGGCCGCGTAAGCCGTCGTTGCCGCCGAACTCCACGATCACGACGGCCGGATGCAGGCGCAGCACGAACGGCAATCCGGCCAGCGCATCCTTGGTCGTCGCGCCACTTGTTCCCTGGTTGACCACCTTGTAGCGGTAGCCTTGCGCGTCCAGTTTCTTCTCGAGAAAGTCGGGATACGCCTCACCGTAGGCGAGGCCGTGTCCGGCGGTGATGCTGTCGCCATAGCAGACAAGAACCGGCAGATCAATTTTTGGTGGCTCGGCTTTTGGCGGCTCCGCGGCATAAATCGTCGCAACCCAGAATATCGGCAGAAAGAGTGCGGCAAGAACTAATCGTCGAACGTCCACGTAATAGAGTGTAGCCGGGATCGGGAAGAATCTGTCGAAGCAGCCCCAGCTACACTGTCGATAGGCAGGAAACCGCATTGATTCAAGTTAAGAACGCAAAAAAGTGGATCCAGAACGGCGCGCGGCGCGTGGAAATTCTGCGGGGAATCTCATTGGACATTCCGGCAGGGCAGTTTTTGGCCATCCTGGGCGCGAGCGGCAGCGGAAAGAGCACGCTTCTCGGCCTGCTTGCCGGCCTCGACACGCCCAGCGAAGGCGAAATCTGGCTGGACGGCGTGCCTATCCACAATCTGGCTGAAGGCGAACTGGCCGCGGTGCGCGGGCGCAAGATCGGCTTCGTCTTTCAGTCCTATCAGCTCATCCAGACCCTCACTGCTCTCGAAAATGTGCTGCTGCCTTTCGAATTGAATGTGGAAGGCAGCGGCCTGGCGCAGGCGCGGCAATTGCTCGATGAAGTTGGCCTCGCGGAGCGCATGGATCACTATCCCGTACAACTCTCCGGCGGTGAGCAGCAACGCGTGGCGCTGGCGCGGGCCTTTGTGATCGCGCCTCCCATCGTCATGGCCGACGAGCCCACCGGTAACCTCGATTCATTGAACGGAAAGATGGTTCTCGATCTGCTCCTCGAACGGAATCGCAAGGCCGGAACCACGCTGGTGCTGGTCACGCACGATCCCGAGATCGCTAGCCGGGCCGACCGCAAAATTGTGCTTAAAGACGGTCTCGTGGTCGAAGATACCCTCGTCCAAAACCAGAAAGAGAACAGGGAGATAAATGGCTAAGCGAGCATTGAGCTGGAAGCGCGCCGCAGCCATCGGTTGGCGTGACCTGAGATCCGCTCCCGGCAAGTTCGGTTTTGTGGTGCTCTCGGTCGCCGTCGGAGTGGCTGCATTGGTGGGCGTGCGCGGCCTGAGCGACAGCTTCCGCCAGACCTTGAACACCGAGGCGCGCTCGCTGCTCGCGGGCGACCTGAGCGCGCGCATGTTTCGCTCGCCCACGCCTGAGGAGTCAGCCAAAATTGCCGCGATCACCGGCCCGAACTCCGGCGGCATCCGCGCCACGTGGGTGACCGAGACGGTTTCGATGGCCTCAGTGCCGCCGAACCCCGTGCCCATCCTGGTTTCGCTCAAGGCCGTCGACCCGGCCGAATATCCCTACTACGGAACGGCCGACCTGGAGCCATCGATGCCGCTCGCGCAGGCGCTCCAGGGCGATTCGGCGGTCGCATCGGACGAGTTCTTAATCCGCCTCAACGCCCACGTCGGCGATACATTGCGCCTGGGCCAGCGCAACTTTCGCATCACCGCAGCGCTCGAGCAGGAACCCGACCGCATCAGCGAGACCATGGGGATGGGTCCGCGCGTGATGATCTCTGAGGCGTCGCTCAAGAGCACTCAGTTGCTGGCTCCGGGCAGCCGCGCGTCCCAGCGCCTGCTGTTCAAGTTTCCTGCCACACCGCCGCGCGGCCTGACCGCCGATGCCGAAGCCTCGGCAGTGCGTGCGCAACTGGAAGCGGCCCTGCCCGACGCGCAGGTGATGGACTTCCGTGAAGGCAATCCCGCGCTTACCCGCGGCCTCGATAATGCGACATCCATCCTGAGCCTCATCTGCCTCGTCGCGTTGGTGCTCGGCGCCATCGGGGTCGCCATGGCCATGCATGCGCATCTTGAGCAGCACATGGACACGCTGGCGATTCTCAAGGCCGTCGGCGCGGATTCCGCGGATTTGCTGCGCATATTTCTACTGCAGACACTGAGCCTGGGGCTTGCCGGCGGATTGCTGGGCGTCGCCATCGGTGTCGGCGTCATGGTGGCGCTGCCGGCGGCGTTCGGGCCGCTGCTCACCATGCATTTGCAATTCGCGTTTCCCTGGCAATCGGCGCTGGCGGGCTTGGCAACCGGCCTGCTGACCACGTTGCTCTTTTGTTTGCCGCCGCTGCTCGATGTGCGCGCAGTGCGTCCCGTGCTGGTGCTGCGCCGGCTGGTGGAGCAAGGCCCCACTGGCATTGGCGGCTGGTTTGCACGCTGGTGGGCGCGCCGGCTGCAATTGGGAATCGCCGCCGCGGTGGTGGCTGCGCTCGGCGGCATCGCCTGGGCGCTTACCGATTCGCCCAAAGTCGGCGCGTGGTTTGCGCTGCTGTTCACACTCGCGCTCCTGGTTTTGCTGGTGCTGGCCGCGGTGGCCCTGCGCGCGTTGCGCTTCCTTCTTAATCGCACGCGCCTGCATCTGCCGTCGTCGCTGCGCCACGGCCTCGCCAATCTTTACCGTCCGGGCAATCAATCTGCTGCGGTGCTGGCCGCGCTGGGCACAGGAGTGATGCTCATCCTCGCGGTCTTTCTCATGCAGAAGGGCCTCTTGCGCGACCTGCATGAGACGGCTTCTCCCAAATTGCCCAACGTGTTCCTGGTCGATGTGCGCACGAGCGAGGTTCCGGGCGTGAAAGCGTTTTTTGCGCAGCAGCCCGGTGTCAGCCAGCCGCTTAATCTGATTCCCGTAGTCATGGGCCGGTTTATCTCCATCAATGGCAAGCCGGTGGAGCAGATGACGGGGCAACATTATCCGCGCCGCATGTTGGAAGACGCCGAACTCAGTTGGGCCGACGCACCACCCGAAGGCGACAAGGTGACCGAAGGGAAATGGTGGACCAGCGGCAACGCCACGCAGATCGCCGTCAGTGACAGCGTGGCTAAGCGACTGCATCTTGGCGTGGGCTCCGCTGCGCAACTTGAGACCGGTGGCGTCGCTCATGCGCTCACCGTCGCCGCCATCTACCGCTCCGACGGCCAGCATCTGGGCGCACGCGTGCAGTTCGTCCTGCCTTCGGGGCAGATCGCCGACCAGCCGTCGACGTGGTACGGCGGCGCGCACATAGATCCCAAACAGGTGGCCGCGATGGAGCGCGCCTTTTTCGCCGTTTATCCCACTATTACTGTCATCAACGTTGCAGACGTCTTGCAGCGCATTGAAAACGTCGTCGATCAGATCACCCTCGTGGTTCGTTTGCTGGCCGGGTTTTCGATTCTCGCTGGTCTCACGATTCTGGCCTCGAGTATTGCCAGCACGCGCTTCCGCCGCATGCAGGAGGCGGTCGTTCTTAAAACGCTGGGCGCCACGCGCATGCGCATCGTGCGCACCTTCAGTGTGGAGTTCAGTGTGCTGGGGCTTTTGGCGGGTGCAGTCGGCGTCGTCTTCGCCAACCTGCTCACGCGCATCCTGCTGCACCGGCTCGAAGTGGGTTTTCAATTCGAGTGGGTTGCAACGGTCATCGCCCTCGCCGGAACCGCAGTGCTGGCCACAGCCACGGGATGGATCGCCAGCTATCGCATCCTTGGTTTGCGTCCGCTCGAAGTGCTGCGGGAGGAATAAAAACAGGTGTCAGGTTTCAGGTGTCAGCGGTCCGTGATCGGTCAGCAATTTGTCTGAAAGCTGACACCTGACACCTGAAACCTGTCTTTAGAACTCTTCCGCCGTATCCACATCCGGCAGAACGTCGTCCTTGCGTGCCACCCAAACATAGAGCGTCGGCAACAGGAAGATGCTCATCAGCAGGTTCATCATCAGCCCGCCCACAATCACGATGGCGAACGGCCGCTGGGAATCGGATCCGATGCCGTGCGAGACGGCGGCCGGCAGCAGGCCCAGCGTCGCCACCAGCATGGTCATCATGATCGGACGCAGGCGCAGAATTGCACCCTCTACGGCTGCCGTCTCAATGGTGTTGCCGCGCGCACGCAACTGGTTGATGTATTCCAGCATAATCACGCCGGTCTGCACCGAAACGCCGAAGAGCGCCAGGAAGCCGACCTCCGACGAGACGCTGAAGTTGGTGCGCGTCAGAAACAGCACCAGTAGTCCACCCAGGCTGGCCATAGCCACCGTGGCCAGAATCAGCAGCGCCCACTTGAGCGATTTGTACATGGTGTACAGGATGATGAAGATCAGCAGCACCGTGAGCGGAACAATGATGGCCATGCGCGCTTCGGCGCGCACCTCGCTCTGGTACTCGCCCTCCCAGCCGAGATGGTAGCCGCGCGGCAGCTTCACCTGGTCGTTCACTTTCTGGATGGCTTCGCGTACCGCGTCGCCCAGCGCGCGGTCGCGCACACTGTATTTGATGGCCACGTAGCGCTCGTTGTTCTCACGATAGATCTCCGAGCCCTCGTCGGCCTCGCGCACATCGCAAAGCTGGGCCAGGGAAACGCGCTCGCCCGACGGCGACAACAAGCGGATATTCTCGATGGCCTCGCGGGTATTTCTGTATTGGGGCAAATAACGCAGAGTAAGGTTGTAGGCCTCCTCGCCGCGCAGCACCTGCGTCAGGGCGTTGCCGCCGACCGCGGTCTGAATGGCGTCCTGCACATCGGCTACGTTGATCTGCCAGCGCGCGGCCTTGGCGCGGTCTACCGTCACATCCAGATCGGGCTGGCCGGTCACCTGAAACACGCCCAGATCCGTAATGCCTCGCACGCGGCCCATCACGCCGGCAATCTGGCTGGCCAGATCTTCCAGCGTATGCAGGTCGCTGCCGTAGACTTTTGTCGCGAGCTCGCCTTTGACGCCGCTCACCGCCTCTTCCATGTTGTCTTCAATGGGCTGCGAGAAGCCCCAGATCACGCCGGGAAACTTCTTGTCGAGCGCGTCCTGCATGGAGGCAATCAAGTCGTCCTTGTTCTCGTGGAAGACGGGCCGCCACTGTTCCTTCGGCCTGAGGCCGACAAAGTACTCGGTATTGAAAAACCCAGTGTGGTCGGTTCCGTCGTCGGGACGTCCCGTCTGGCTGGTGCATTCCGTGGTCTCAGGAAACGAACACAGAAGGATGCGGGCTTGGTTGGCGACGCGGATGCTTTCGTCCGGTCCGACGCTCTGCTCGAGTGTGCCGCGTACCCACAACGAGCCTTCGTCCAGGTGGGGAAGAAACTCGGAGCCGATGACGCCGCTAAAGGCCAGAGAGATGGCCAGGATCAGCGCGCACACGCCGCAGCTAAACACGAAGCGGTGATGGTGAATGGCCCAGGTCACACCGGTGCGGTAGCGCTCCCTCAGGAATTCCATCACCGGGTTTCTCCATTCCTTGGCGCCTTTGCTTAGCAGCATGCTGGCCAAGACCGGGGCCAGGATGATGGAAAACGTGAGCGCGCCAAGCAGTGCAAATGCTACCGTCCAGGCCATGGGCCGGAATAAGCGGCCCTCCACGGCCTGCAACGTGAAGATGGGCAGATACGCGGTAATGATGATAGCGATGGCGAAGAACACCGGGCGCTGCACCTCGTGGGCGGCGTCGCGGATCTTGTCCGCCGGTGTCTTGCTGTTAGGCCCGTGTGAGAGATGGCGGACGATGTTTTCCACCATCACCACAGCGCCATCCACCACCATGCCGAAATCCAGCGCGCCCAGCGAAAGCAGATTGGCGGGAATGTGCTCGAGGTCGAGGCACGTGGCTGCAAAAAGCAACGAAAAGGGAATCGTGAGCACGACGATCACTGCGCCGCGCACGTTACCGAGGAAGAGAAACAAAATGATGGCAACCAGAATCATGCCCTCGGTCAGATTGTGCAGCACCGTGTGCGTGGTAAAGTGCAGCAGGTCGCTGCGGTCGATGAACGCCTGTAGGGTCACGCCCCTGGGCAGGATCTGCTCGTTCAGCTGCTTCACCTTTTCTCGCACTGCGTCGAGCGTGGGTTGCGCGTTCGCGCCCTTTTGCAGGCAGAGGATGCCTGAGACAACATCGTCGTTGTCGATTAGCTTGCCATCCTTGCCGTGGTAGGCGTCGCCAAACTGTCCCAGGCGAATCATCGGGCCCTGTTCGACAACGCCGATGTCCTTGATGCGAATCGGTGCGCCGTTCCTGGTCGCAACCACGGTGTTTGCAATGTCCTGAACGTTGCGCACCAGGCCCACCTCGCGCACATTCACTTCCTGCTGGCCTTCCTGGATGAAGCTGCCGCCGCCGTTCGCGTTGTTATTGGTGATTTGCTGCTCCAACTGCGCGATGCTCAGCCCATAGTCGATGAGCTTCTCGGGGTCGAGGCGCACCTGGTACTCGCGCATCGGCCCTCCGAAGGGATTGGTATCGACCACGCCCGGCACGGACTTCAGATTCTTCTCGACCACCCACGTCTCGATGGTCTTCAGGTTCATCACGTCGTAGGAGGGGTTGGTACTACGCAGCGTGTAGAAATAAATCTGGCCTACGGGGCTCCAGTCGGTGCCCATTTGCGGAATCACTCCGCTGGGCAACGAGACCTGCGCAAGCCGCTCGTTCACGCGTTCGCGGTTTTCGAAGTCTGTGGTCTCTTCGCCGAAGACGATCTCCACCGTCGAGAGCCCGAAGATGGACCACGAACGCACGTGGGCGATGCCGGGGATGCCGTTCATCGTGGTCTCAATGGGAATCGTTACCTGCTGCTCGATCTGCTCGGCTGAGATTCCCGGCCACTGCGCGATGATGTCGACGTAGTTGTTGGCTACGTCCGGATAGGCTTCGACCGGAAGCCGGTGAAACGAAACGATTCCCCACGCAAACAGCATGATGCCGACGGCCAGGACGAGAAAGCGGTTTTGAAGCGCGAAGTCGACCAGCCTGCGAATCATTGCGCCTCCACCGTGGCCTGAAGATTCAAAACGTCCTTCACTACCTGCTGTCCGGGCGTGATGCCCGACAGTATTTCCTCCTGGCCTCCAGGCAGCATCGAGCCGCCGCTGACTTCCACGCGCTTGAATTGTCCCTGGCCCGCGGGCTCAAAGACCCATTCGCGATCGTGCAGGTGCAGGATGGCGCTGGCCGGCACCGATGCATGCGTCACTGTGGTGCGGCTGAGTAACGTCGTCGTGACAAACATTCCCAGGCGCAGAATGCCGGGGTTCGCCATTTCAATGCGCACCTTGGCCGTGCGGATGGTGGGGTCGAGCACCGGCCCGATATCGCTCACGCGGCCGGTGAGAATCCTGTCAGGATACGCGGTGGGCTTGATCTGCGCTACCTGTCCCAGAGTCACTTTTGGCAGGTCGTTCTCGTACACATCGCAAACAATCCACACCGAACTCAGGTCGGCAATGGTGAAGGCCGTTGCCGTGCCCGAGAGCGACACACCCGTGGCTGCGGCTTCAGTAATGTTCTGCGAGACGATTACGCCGGAGGTCGGCGCGTACACCTTCACGATGGGGCTGGGATGTTCCTTGTCCACGCCGAAGATCTTCAACTGCTCTTCGGCCGCCACCAGATCGGCTTTAGCGTCTTTCTCCGTGTCCTCCGCCTGCTCCAGCATGGCCTGCGAAATGGCTCCGTGCTGATAGAGGTCCAGTGCGCGCAAGTACGCCTTGTTGGCAAGCTGCTCGTCGGCCGCGGCTTTTACATAGGTGTCGAATGCACCGCTGATATCGGGGCTTTGCACGCTGAACAGCAACTGGCCCTTCTTCACGTAGTCATCGAGCCGTGCGCGGATATCGACCACGCGGCCATTGGCCATGGAGATGACAGGAATTTCGCGCGAAACGTCAGGAAACACCGAGCCTGTCACGTTCAGCTTTTCCGGCTCGTCAATCCGGCTCGCTGCCACGGTGGGATATTGCTCGGGGTGATCCACAGTTACCAGTCCCGCGTTGCCGGTCTCCACCACCTGCGCGGGAGAGGCCGCGCCGCTGGCCGGATCGAACTTGCTCTTGCAGCCCGCCAGCGCCAGCCCTGCGGCCAAAAAGCACGCGTTTCGAAAAATGGAAGTCTTCGTCATGGAATTACCTCGCGTCCTACGGCAAGATTCAGTTGCGCTGCGGATGTAAGATACGCGCCGATCAGTTGTGCGTAAGCCAGTTGCACTTGGCGGTAGTCGCTCTGCGCGTTAAGAAAATCCATCAGCGAAGCGCCGCCGTGGAAATAGGCGTAGCTCACGGTGTCGCGCACCCGCAGCGCTTCGTCGTTGTACTTGGTTTTGTAAGGCTTCAGCAGTTCGATGTTGCTGCGCACCACCTCGTACGCCGTGTCCACGTCACTGAAGACCTGCGCCCTCGCGGCTTCACTGGCCTGCTGCGCACGATCGATATCGATCTGGGTGCGCTTTTTCTCGCCCTGGTTGCGGTCGAAGACGCGCAATGGGATGTTTACACTCGCGCCCAGGGTTTGCAGTCCATTTGGGTTATTGTTCGATGAATTCCACGTGTACCACGCGCTGTAGGTCGGATCTGTAGAACCGTTCGACACCGCCAGTTTGTGATTGGTCTGCGATTGCTGCATGGTTTCAAGCGCCGCCTGCAAGTCCGGGCGCGCGGCCAGCGCCGCCTGGCGGAAGTTGTCAAGGGGATCGAGCGCATCGGAGAAATCGAAGATTCCGGTCACGTCGAATTGATCCAGCGACGTGCGATCGTCCATCAGTTGCAGCAACTGAATCTTGGCGGTACGAAGGTTTACGATGGCCGTTTGCAGCTCCGACTCATACTGCACGCGCAAGAGCTCGATGCGGTCAAAGTCGATCTGCGCAATATCGCCGGCCTTGAGCCGGGCACGGCTGATCTCGATGATCTTGTCGTAGTAATCGAGATCGGCTTTGGCCATGTCGAGCACAGCCTTGGCCTCCAGCGTCTCAACAAACGCGGCGCGCAAGGTAAACTCCAGGTTGCGCTGCAGGTCCGCGTGCTGCGCTTCAGTAATGCGCGTGCCTTCCTGCGCGCTTTCCAGCCTTAACTCCCGCTTGTGATCGCGCTCGTGCAGGTAGCTGAAAGTGGGCACGAAATCCGTGCCCTTGGTTGGCTGCCACGCTCCGTTATGAGGCACGATCTGCGTAGCGTCCGTTGCTGCCGTCAGCTGTGGATTCGGCCGCAGATACGCGGTGATCTCTTCGGCGCGCATTTCATCCACGTTGTCGGCATCGGCCTTTAGCGCCGGATTCGTGGCTTCAAACCTGGCTTTGACTTGATCCCACGTCAGTGCCTGCTGAGCTGGTGCACATCGCGGCGCCAGCGCGAGGACAACGCCCATTGCCCCAACGGCAACGGAAGGGAAGATCCGCTTCATACGAAACCTTTGCGCCGTGGTCTGCACGGCGGACACGGAAAAAATCAGAGAATTGACGACGAAGGCTGGGCGGCAAGGAGCGATCAGGCGGCCGGAGGGGGCCGGTTCTGGATCGAAGTCAAGGAGGGGTTCTCGACAAATGGAGAAGGGAGATTGCTGAGCGCGGCCATGCCAACATAGGCGAGCGATATGCCGCTAAAGCTGGGCAGCGGAAGGGGCGCGTCTGGCGAAAGGATGGGATGCGGGCTGGCGCCGTCGTCGTGATTGCGGCGTGCGCAGCAATCGATCTCTGCGGGGTTTTGCGCCGCCAGCAGGTCGTCGGTCATGGAGATGGCCGGCAGCAGGATCAGGATGACGACCGCCAGGGCGACCATCTGGATGCGGCGATCCGTTGTTCTGCGCGGCGCATTACGCACCCATGCGCACAACATCCACACCGCCACCAACGCCCAACCGAGATTGAGAGTCAGCTCCATCCCAAGATCCAATTCTACATTAGGAATGAATGTCAACGGAAAGTCCCTGTATCCGTTAGGTTGGACGGTAACACATAGGCCGCAGGTTGAGATTCCCTGAACGATTCATAAACTTTGAATTCTTTCTTGAGATTGGTATCCGCCCGACCGCCCCAAAACGGTTCTGTTGTGCGCTCTCGGCGGCGTTCGTTCCTCACGGCGCCCAGCGCCGTTGACCTCGGCTGCGAATGCCCCTTAAGATGAAGGAGTTGGCTTTGCGCACCCTTTGTTGGGGCCACGCCATACGGCTCCAAGACACTGCCATGTGCGCTTGTTGCCCCCTCGTTCAACGGCAGGACAGCTGACTCTGGATCAGCATATCGGGGTTCGAATCCCTGGGGGGCAGCCAATTAGAATCAGGCACTTACCCTAACATAAGCCCGCACGGAAGCACTCAATACAGATAGCGCTAAGTCTTTTTAAAGGTGCATAAAGATGCACGTGGTTTGAAACACGCCATATCCCGGCAAACGGTCTTCGCTTGCTGGTGTGTCGAGTACCGCAAGCAACTCGCGCAAATGACGCGCGTCGAATCCCGGCTCCACTACCAGGCTTCGGCCTCCGCCGAACCGGACCTCGATCGCTCCGCTGAGCTCTACGGATGCTGACCATTTCCTGCGACGCGGCTGACACGTCGCCTGGTTTTTCATGGTCGGATGCTCCTGCCGGAGTCCAATCGTTCATCAAGACAATCAGGTGCAGAATTTCCAAAAGGCGCGTAACTTGGAAACACTTTTTCCGGCCCCACTCACGTCATTGAGCTAGCAACCAATTTCGACTGGTACAGTTTTGGGAACAGCACGAGTTATTCTGTTTTCATGCGCGAAGTTCGCTGGGAGTACATGTTTCCTGACGATCTGGAAGCGGCGTTCCAGGAAACGCCGGTTGTTTACCTCCCTTATGGCATCTGCGAACCTCACGGTCCTCACAGCGCGCTGGGGCTGGACGGGATTAAGGCCCACGGGATCTGTTGCGCGGCGGCGCGTGCACACGGAGGCATCGTTGCGCCGCCGGACTATTGGCACATCCACGAATTGGGCGGCTATGCCGTGTGGGCCAGGGAAAGAATCGGGGAGCAAAGGCCCTGGCTCACCGCCGTCCCGCCCTGGATTCATTTCAAGAACATTTGCTTTCATCTGCGGGCTGTCGACGCGCTGGGCTTCTACGCTGCCATCCTGCTCACCGGCCATTACGGGCCCAACTGGAGGGACCTCAAGACCGTCGTCAGCCTGATGCAACCGTACTTCAAAATGCGCATCCTGGGGGTGCCCGATTTTGAGGCGAACAAGCCCGGTTTCGACCAGAACGGGGAGGGCGGCGATCATGCCGGTAAGGTCGAAACGTCTTTGCTGTGGGCGCTCGAACCGAGTGCCATAGATTGGTCCCGACTACCACCCGAGGGCGCGCCGGGGCCGCACTTCGCAATGGGAAAGACCGTCCGAGAAGCCAACCGGCGGACGGGAGAACGAATGGTGGCGGACGAGGTCGCATGGCTCGGCGTGGCGGCAGGCAAATTGTTGGCCGAATTCGGGAAATCCGAAACGCAAAACCGAAAACCCGTATCTTTTTTGGAAATCGAGCAGATTTGGGCCGAACAGATCGAGCCGCGCCTGGGCGATTTCGAATCGATGAAGGAATTTTTCGAAGGCCAGAGCGAACCTCCGCCCATGGATTCGCGGTGGAGGCTGAATTGGCCGGGCTTCCCGATTTCAGGCTTTAAAGCTAAGTAACACCGCAAACCGATTCCGCATTCTATCGACTTCACTGCGGCAACATTTCTACTGCATCTCTGCTGCCGGACTACCGGCCGACCTTACGGCAACATTTTCGGTGCGGAACATGGCGATGGCTTCGATTTCAACCAGCAACTCCGGACGACAGAGATGCGCCTGAATCCCCGTGGATGCAGGAAGTGGATCAAGCCCCTGTTCTTTGAAGAACGCCGTACGCTCTTCGTTAAAGACTTTATAGTCGCGGTCGATATCGCGCAAATAACAAGTGGTACGCACGATGTCATGCCAGGTTGCGCCTTCGCTAGCCAGCAAGCCTGTTATATTGCTGAACGTACGCCGAAGCTGGGCGCGAAAGTCACCGATGTGGACGCTCTCACCACGCTCATTGATCGAGGCCGTGCCGGAGATGAGCAGGATGGCGAGACCATTCAGGTCAATCCTCATGCCGCGAGAAAACGAACTTGGCTTGGCATATTCATATGCCTCGTTAAGAACGTCGTGATTCGCGATGGCTCTCTTCTTGATTGGCAGGTGTGCCATGGTCTCCAGAATATCTCCTAACAATTCCATGGCGTCGGCTCCGACGGTAAGTCTATCGCACTGGAGTGCGCCGCGAAAATTGCGCAGGCGAGATGCAGCACGATCGGCCGTTACTGACGTTCACAGAATTCTCAAACCGCGGCCCTCGCCAGCCACCATTTGGCGCGGCTTTCCGGCTTCCTGCAAGACATTCACTGGATTCATGTTTTCTCGCTCGATCAAAACGAGCCCGGAACCGCCGTTAACTGGCCCGGACGACCGGCTGATCGGCAATCTCTTCCGTCTGCGGATTCCAGTAGAGCCTCTTGCTGCTCCAGTACGATTGCGCGGCCATGATGGTAACAATGGAGTGCGAGAACCCGTGATCCACAGTAGCATTTGGCTGGTTTCGCGACTGCATGGCTTTGAGCCAATTCATAATATGCACTTCGCTATCGTCACCAGGGCCTTGCGAGTCAGGCGGCTCGGCATCGGGAACTTTGACGATTTCCTCCCCGTCGATTGCCGGACTTACCAAAGGCACACTCTTCGTATCGACGGATCCTGACCATTCGTCCCTGCCGCCTTCCTTACTAACAGTGAAGAGCGAAGCACCTTCGCCGCCATAGTTTGCAATGGTGCCATCGCGGCCCTGGATCCTTGAGAAGCTACGGAAGCTATTCCCGAATACGCTTTTGTAGGTATAGAGAAAGCCTTTGGGATAAGTCACGGCCGCAACGCAAGTATCAGGATTCTCGCGCCCATCTTTCCAGGCATAAATCCCGCCGTTGGCCACAACACTCTCGGGATACGCTTCGTCAGTCCAGAGATGGACCAGGTCGCAACCATGGCTCATCCACTGGTCGAAGATTCCCGAGGAATAATCCTTATATAGGCGGAACTCGAGATATACATGGGGATCGAAAGGACGGCGAGGCTTGCCTAATAGCCAGCGATCCCAATCTGTATCTTCCTCGCGAAGCTTCGACTTTCGCTCGAAGAGCCACTTCTTCCATTCCAGATTGCGATCCTGTTCCATCGCATGGGAGTTGCCGGTATCCATATCCACAAACCGCCAGCGCTCCTCATTCACATTCCATTCTTGCTCGATATGCACGATAGTGCCAATGCGGCCGGACCGGACGATGTCGCGAACTGCTAACTGATAAGGCTCGCTGCGGTGCTGCGATCCCATCTGGACAACCTGTCTTGAAGCCTTTACCGCATCGCGAGCCTGCTTGGCCTCCGATAGAACATTGGCAAACGGCTTCTCTACGTAACAATCCTTGCCGGCCCTGACTACATCCACACAAAGCTTTGCATGCTGGAAGTCACCCGTGGCAATCATCACGCCATCAATATCCTTGTCGGCAAGCATATCCTCTGAGTATTTATAAGATTGCGGATCCAGATTGAAGACTTCCTTGACCTGGGCCGCGCGACGCTCCCGCGCCAAACTCCAAATGTCGCATACTGCCACTGTTTCAACCGGGAGTGTGCGCGAGGCAAGTTGGACCATATGCACATGACCATGACTACGCCCTCCGCATCCCAGTTGAGCCAAGCGGATGCGATCGTTCGCACCCAATACCCGCGCATAAGAACGGGCGTCCATTCCCGCCGCGAGCATGGTTCCTGCTGCCCGCTTCATGAAGGTTCTGCGATCGGCCCCTGAAATCGACTCGTCAGTCATGGTTTGCGCCTTTCCTTTCGTGCACAACGCTCTCAGTGAGCGAGCGAATTCCGGTGCAGATGATTCGCCTGTGCAAAGTTCAAATAGATCGTTGCACCTCGATCAAGAGAGCGTCAAGAAGACGGGGCGTCATTGGGGCAAACCGCGTACACGGCAATCTAACGCACCGTAATCGGACAATCCGGGCTCTCTTGTGTATACTTTGTGCCGCAATGGATTTCCCATCATTCCTTGCACAGAAGAGGAAGGTTGAGTGATCCGATGGAGAGACACGATGATGAATCGACGCGAATTCCTTGATACGTTTGCCGCAGGGGCGGCGGGTTTGGCTATCGGTTCCACCGCCAAGAGCTACAGCCAGATTCTCGGTGCGAACGATCGCCTGAACTTTGCAATCATGGGCCTGCGGTGGCGCGGCTATGCCCATCTTTCAGCACTTATGGGGAATAAAGATTGCGCCCGTCTTTCCCATGTGTGCGATGTGGACAGCACGATTCTGGCCAAGTTTGCGGGCATCGCTGAACAGGAGTTGGGATATGCTCCCACCAGCGAAAAGGACTTTCGCTCCGTCCTTCAGCGAAAGGACGTAGATGCTGTCACCATCGCCACTCCGGATCACTGGCATACTCCACTTGCGATTGCGGCTCTTGAGGCGGGCAAGCACGTGTATGTTGAGAAGCCATGCAGCCATAATCCGGCTGAGGGGGCGATGCTGGTGCAGGCTCAACAGAAGTACCAAAAGCACGTGCAACAGGGCACACAGCAGCGATCGTGCGTGCGCACGATGGAAGCGATCGACAAGATACACAACGGACTCATCGGTAGGGTTTATTTCGCCAAAGGCTGGTACAGCAACACAAGAAAGTCGATTGGCATTGGCAAAGCAGTGCCCGTGCCGGCGCAGCTTAACTGGGATCTGTGGCAGGGACCTGCGCCACGAAGGCCGTACATGGATAATATTCATCCCTATAACTGGCACTGGTTTAAACACTGGGGGACGGGCGAAGCACTGAACAATGGTACGCATAGCATCGATTTATGCCGCTGGGCGCTGCAAGTGGATTATCCGAAGAGCGTCACGGCTACAGGCGGAAGATACCAGTTCAAGGATGATTGGCAGTTTTATGACACTCTGGTAACCAGCTTCGATTATGGCGATAAGACGATTTCCTGGGAAGGCAAATCGTGCAACGGGATGAAGTACTACGACCAGACTTCGGGGCTGACTGTCATGGGGACCGAGGGCTCGGTATTTATTTATGGCGACGGCGGAAGCGGCTACGAAATCTATGATCTCAAGGGAACTAGGACGGGCGTGTTCAAGGACGGCACGCCGTTCTATGACAAGTACGACGGAGACGTACCAACGGTTGCCCACTTCGCCAACTTTATCGCGGCCATCCGCAAGGGAGAGAAGCTGCACGCTCCGATCGCACAAGGAAACATCGTCGTCACAATGCTGCAACTCTCCAATATCGCATGGGAGTTGAACCGGGAATTGCAGCTTGACCCGCGCGACGGGAAGATTCAGAATGACGCTCAAGCGATGAAGATGTGGACACGAGAGTACGAGAAGGGCTGGGCGCCGCATCTGTGAGTTGTTGCAGGCGTCCCAGGAGCGGACGCCTGGTTGGTTTATCGAGGAAGATGCAGTGAAAAGACTCTTCGCTACATGCCTGCTTTTCTTGAGCGGAGCGCTCCATGCCAGCGCTGACGATCGTGGCGCATTCAGGAGCGCTTATGCGGCTCAGGATGTTGAGTTGAACACGGATCCCGGGTCCGCATTCTGGCAGGGAGCGCCATCGGTGTATGCGGAAGTGGACAATTGGGGCCACGCTGTTCCCGGGTACCGAACGCAAGTAAGTTCCCGATGGACCAAGAATAATCTCTATCTTCTGTTTCAATGCCCCTACGAAGAGTTGTATCTAAAGCCCACGCCAAATACAACGGAAGAGACCTATGGGCTTTGGAAGTGGGATGTCGCAGAGTTATTCATTGGTTCCGATTTTCACAACATTCGCAGATACAAGGAGTTCGAAGTTTCGCCGCAGCAGGAGTGGACCGATCTCGATATTAATCTCGATCTCCCAGATCACACTGTGGGGTGGACGTGGAACTCCGGATTTAAGGTAGCTGCGCGGATCGATGCGACGGCAAAGATATGGTATGGCGCCATGCGCATTCCATTTGCGGCTTTGGATACGCGGCCGCCAGTGGTGGGCAGGACATTTCGCGTGAACCTGTATCGCAGCCAGGGACCGCCTGATCATCGGAAAGCGATCGCCTGGAAGGCGCCTATGAGCAATACTTTTCATGAGCCGACGAAGTTTGGGGTAATGATTTTGGCATCGGATAAGTGATGAAGGTAGTGTTGGCGGTTTAGTGGTAGCTGTTAGCGGAGGTTCTGGTGAGCGACTGGACCGTTGTGCGGCTGGGTTGCGTTCTTGCGATAGCGGTCCTGTGCGCAATGCCAGTTACGGGACAGGATGCGCCTCCGGCTGAGGCGTTTCGCGTGCTTCCTGCCGCAGAGGTAGAAGGCCCGCAGATTACGCCGTATCTGCTTTATCAAACCGCGCTTGCCTGGGATGAGGATGAGCTGCGCCTTGAACGCTGGTCGCGCGTCAAGAGCGAGAGCGATCTTCTGCAACTGCGCGCGGAGCTGAGGCGATCACTGCTCGAGATGATCGGTGGGCTTCCCACAGAGAAGACCGACCTGCACGCGGAGATGACGGGCACAGTTTCCGGCACCGGGTTTCATATCGAGAAGCTGATCTATCAAAGCCTTCCGGGCCTCTATGTAACCGCACTTGTGTATGTACCTGAGAACGGCGAGAAGTTACATCCCGCCATTCTGGTTCCCGCGGGGCACTCGGCAGACGGGAAAAATCATTACCAAGCCCTTTGCGAGAGGCTGGCTTTGCGCGGGTACCTTGTTATCAGCTGGGACCCGGTGGGGCAAGGGGAAAGAAGCCAGTTCTGGGATGCAAAGGCAAAGAAGAGCCGTTACAACCTGATCTGTGGCGAACATGCCGTGATGGGAAACCTGGCCTATCTGGCCGGCGCCAATCTGGCCCGGTGGGAAGTGTGGGACGGAGTGCGCGCCGTGGATTATCTGCTCACCCGCGCGGACGTGGACGGATCTAGGATCAATATCACGGGCACGAGTGGCGGCGGTTTCCAAACAGCGCTGATCGGCGCACTCGATGAGAGGATCAAAGTCATCATTCCGTCCTGTTACATTACGGCGCTTCCCATGCGCGTGGAAAACCGTATCTTTGCCGATTCAGACAGCGACCCGGAACAGGATCTCTTTGGACTTATTTCGGAGGGAGTGGATCATGCTGGAATGTTACTGGCAATGTATCCGCGCCCGGTGATGGTGGCGACCGCTACTCTCGATTTCTTTCCGGTGCAAGGGGCTCATAAGTCCTACGCGGAAGTCAGTAGCTTCTACAAGCGGTTTGGACACGGCGACCGAATCGAATTCGCCGAGAGTTACAACCGGCACGAGTATTCGTTGAAAAACCAGGAAGCGGCGTTGGGCTTTCTCGATCGATTCAACCAGATGCCGGTTCGCCACGGTCTCCCGCCGGTAACTCCGTTCAGTGACGCCGACCTGCGCGTGACAAAGAGCGGGCAGGTGTCGATCGATTATCCGGAGGGGCATACGCTTCTTCAATTCATTGCCGTGTACGCGATGGACATTTCGCATCGCAAGCAGGCAACATTGGCCGAGCTCGACCGTAGCGAACACGACCCAGATATTGCTGCTTGGAAGGTTAGCCGCTATGAAGGCTTCTCTTCGCCTAAAGAAGTGAGATGGGAAGCTGTGGGGAGCACGACGATTGGAACGGCGCATATCGACCGTTATGTGCTTCATCACAGCCGGTATCTTGAGATGCCACTTCTCCACTTTTACAAGGATAGCGGTCACCCCAAAGGGGCAGTTCTTTGGTTCAGTCTTCATGGCAAAGCTTCTCGAGAGGACTGGCCGCAGATAACGAGGCTCTTGAGCGACGGTTACGAAGTATTCTCGTTCGATTTTCGCGGATGGGGAGAAACCAGCATGAAGTTTCGCGTCGATTCCTCCAGCGTATCGTCCGCGAATGGCTTTGACGAAGCGTACGTCGATCCGCTCGACAGCGTGATGGCTGATTATGTCTATAATTCCTTGCTCACCGGACGGCCCTATTTCTTGCAGATGATGGACGATCTGAAGATCGTTGAACTCTTTATTCGTAACCTGAATTCACAGTCCCCAAGGGAGCCGCTGACACTCGACGCAACCGGTGAGGCATACAGCGTGGCGGTTCGATTCCAGGAAATCGATCCGGAAGTCTCAATTCTGAAACAAGAATCCACGCAGGTTTTGAATTGGTCTGGGTTGGTGGCGCAGGGCCAGGAGCAGTGGCCCATCACGTTCCTGATGCCATCCGGAGCTCTCATGACAACTAAATAACGCGCGTGTTCCAACGAGCATGTAACTCGAGAAAGAAGGTGCGTATCATGGTGAATCGCCGTCAGTTTGTGAAGACAGTTGGACTAGCAGCCGTGGCAGGGGCGGGTATGGATGCACTGGGGGCGCAGGCCGCCGTCACGCAATCGGATGCGAGCGCTGGCAAATCCCGGTGGGCAAGGCTGCTTCCCGGTTGCTGTGCCTACTCGTACAATGAGGCGCTCAGACACGGCTCGATGACGATGGAGGATTTCATTCTCAAGGCAGTAGAGTTGCGACTGGCCGGCGTCGATATGACGGTGTATTACCTGAAGTCCACCGATCCGGAGTATCTTCACAGCCTGCGTCATCTGGCCTACAAGCACGCCATGGCTTTCTCGGGATGCGCATGCGGCGTGAGCATGGTGCAGGCTGACGCTAACAAGCGCGCGGATAGCGTGAAGCAAATCGAGAAGTGGGTCGATGTGACAAATGAACTTGGAGCCTCCCATCTGAGAATCTTTGCGGGTGTGCTGCCCGAAGGCGCGAAGATCAAGGACGCTGTCGATTGGGTGGTTGAAGCGATGAAGGCCGCGTGCGACTATTCCGGCCAGAAGGGCATTACGCTTGGGGTTGAAGACCACGAAGGCGTTGCGCAGAGCGCAGACCTTTGTATCGAGATCATGCAACGGGTTAATTCACCGTATGCCGGAATCAACCTCGACATTACAAACTTCATCCCCACGCCAACTCAAGACGCCTACGCGCAGATTGCCGCATGCATTCCTTACGCCACCAATATTCATATTCGCGACCATTTTTACGATCACAGTGCGGTGGATATGGACCGCGTATGGCAGATCTTTGCGCAAGCAGGGCACCAGGGGTTTGTGTCGGCGGAGTATGAACCGAACTACCCCGGCAGCCTGCCGCCCGCGACCGGGGTGCCGAAACTGGTTGGCGATATTCAGGCGCTGTGCAAGAAATACTCCAGTTGTTGAGCGATGCGGACTTCGACTTGGATCTACTGTTCACGTCACTTGCCGATGAGCGCGCTATAAACCAGCGTGCGCAACTGCGCGACCGCATCCGTAGCGGCTGGGGCGCCCATATGCTGCGTCATGGCAATCACCACGATGTCCTCTTTGGGATCGATCCAGAAACTGGTAGCCGCCGCGCCACCCCAGAACAGCCCTCCATCGCTGCCCAGTGTAGCGGCTGCCGCCTGGTTTTCGATCACGGCGAATCCCAGGCCGAAACCACTTCCCTTTTCATAATCCGGAATTCCCGCCGGCTGCAGGTGGTCCTGCCCCATAAAGTGAACCGTCTGCGGGCTGAGTATACGCACGCCATTCAGCTCGCCGCCGTTCAGGATCATCTGTGCAAAGCGCCAGTAATCTTCCGCCGTGGCGACAAGTCCGAAGCTACCGCCTTTGCGCTTGTGATTCACGGTATAGCTGTTCACTGACCAGGGCTGGTAAATCGCCAGATCGCCGCCGGGATGCCCATGAGCCTCGTCGAGCGGCGTCAGCTTGCCATTCTTTACCCAGTAGACCGTCGCCAGCCGATCCGCCTTGTCCGGCCCGAGCCAGAAGCCCGTGTCTTTCATGCCCAGAGGGTCGAAGATGTGCTCCTGCAGGTATTCGTCGAACGGCACGCCCGAGATCACTTCCACCAGCCGCGCCTGGACGTCCGGCCCCACGCTGTAAACCCACTTGGTTCCCGGCTGGTAGCGTAGCGGGATCTTCGCCAACCTCTTCATCATCTCGTCCAGCGTCAGATCCACACTGAACAGGTCCGCCTTTGCGTACTGCTCGTCGAATTTGTCGTCCGACAAACCGTGCGTGAAACCCGCAGTATGCCGCAGGATGTCGTGAATGGTGGGCGGGCGTTCGAGCGCAACTGTCTCGTCGAGCGGCCCGTCGGGAGTCCGCAGCATCCGCAGATTGGCAAACTCCGGCAGGTATTTCGAGATGGGGTCGTCGATCTGGAAGCGCCCCTGTTCATAGAGCGTCATCAGTGCGGTCGACGCGATCGCCTTGGTCATCGAATACTGGCGGAAAATCGTGTCCTTCTCCATCTTGGTGTGCTTTTCCACGTCGGCGTCGCCGAGCGCACTGAAGTGAACAATTTTTCCATGCCGCGAAACTAGCGTCACGATGCCCGCCAGGTCGCCGTGATCGATCTTTTCCGAATAGAACTGGTCAATATACGCGAGGCGTTCGGACGAAAAGCCCTCGTCATCGGGCCGCGCGGTAGGCAGGCCTTGCGCGAAACCGTTTACGGCTGCCAGCACCAAAGCAATAGCCACGAAATGTGTCCGCATGATTCTTGTCATCCTCGTTCCTCCGTTGTGTCTCTTCTTGGGCACCAGCTGGACGGCTCAGTTTGCTTTGTCGGCGTCCATTGCTTTCTGCTGTTCCTGGAGAATGCGCCACATGGTTCCGGAGAAGATCATGTCCTGCACGTTCTGGGGAACGCGGCAAGTGTCCAACATCTCGTGATAGCGCTTCTGGCCTGCGTCGAACTCCCCCAGATCGCCCTGGAAGATATCGGAACCGAAGACAAGCTTTTCAAAGGCATCGGGGGCTCCGGGCGCGGTGTGTGGGCTTACCACTCCGCTCCACCAGAAAATCGAGCGGAAGAATTCGTAGTTGCCGGACAACTTGATGAGGCTGGATCCGGAGAGGTCAAAGTAAAGATTCGGACTCCAGCGCGCAATTTCAGCCGCTTCCGCGTAGTCCGGGTTGCCGAGGTGGGCCCCGATGATGATCAGCCTGGGCCAATGGCGCGCGATCAAGTCAAGGCGCGTTGCGCGCATCCGCTCGAAGCTCACATTCTGCGGCTGGTCGGGGTGCTGGCGGAGGACAATGCCCGTATGAAAGAGGAGGATCATGTGGTACTTCGCGGCGCGGTCGTAGATTGGCCAATACGAAGGATCGTCGTAGTTTTTCTCGGAGGAAGTTATCTCGCCCAGACCGCGGAACCCGGCCTGATGAAATTGGTCGATCTCCTCAAGGACATTGGGATCGTCGAGCTTGATGTCGCCGAAGCCGACGAAACGGTCAGGGTGTTCGTGGACGAACTTCGAGGCTTCAGGGAAACCCTTCTGCGTGACCAGGAGGAAGCCCATGCCGTCGGCGGCCTGCAGCTTGACAAGCATCTGCTCGAGAACACCCGGCTCGCCGTCGAAGTGTTCGTGTACGTCAATCAACTTGGGTGGGGTCGTCTGAGCGGTGGCGATCACTGCTGCCCCCGCCAGCAAGATTCCTGCCGTCCATTTACTAATGCAAAGCATATATTCCCTTTCTCCTGGCTTTGTTTGCGGTACTGATTCACCGCCGCATCGCGCTGGAATCACTTATTGAGGAACGAGCACACCATCGAGTTCGGCTGCGGATTCCAGGTCGAGATAGACGGTCGTGTCCGGGTGGGTGCGCAGTATCGTGGCGGGGCAGGCAGTGGACAAAGGCTCAGTCAGTACACGCCGCATAATGGCCGCCTTGCGCTGGCCAGGAACGGAGACAATCAGCCTGGGCACGCGGAGGAGAGCGGGAATGGTGAGCGTGATGGCAGCGCCGGGGACCTCTTCCACGGATGCAAACCAGCCTTCAGCTGCCTGCTGGCTGCGGCAGGCAGCATCCAGATTGACAACTTTTGCGTCGCGCGGATCGGAGAAGTCGGCCACGCCGGGGTCATTGAAAGCCAGATGGCCGTTCTCGCCAATACCCAGCAGGCAGAGCTGCGGGGCGGCGGCACGAAGGAGTGCGGAATACTCGTCCGCCGTCTTTTCGGGATCCGGCGCAGTTCCATCGATCTCGTAGAACTCCTTCATCGAGACTTTGCGCGTGAGCCTCTCGCGCAGGTACCGGCGGAAGGACGCGGGGTGATCGGCCGGAATCCCGATGTACTCATCCATATGGAATCCACAGATTTTATCCCAGGGAAGGCCTTCGATGCTGGTTAGAGCCTCGAGGGTCTGCATCTGTGAAACTCCCGTGGCAAAGATGACACCGAGGGCAGCACGGGTTGAGGCCAATTCCCGGATGGCGTCAGCGGCCGACCGGGCGGCGGCGCTACCGGCAGCCTTGCTGTCAGAATGAATCTCTACATTCATGCTTCCTATTTGAAAGCTCTTCACTTTTCCTCAATGCCTCCTCATTCTGCTTTCCCGAACCTAGTCCAGCTCGAGGTCAAAGCTCCCCGGTCCCCTGAAGGTGGCGCCATCGCGGCCATGGGCGACTACGCCGTCGGGCAAGCGAAGTACTCCTCTGCCACCATGCGATTCCACTTCAATGGCGCCGGTGGGAGAGGGTACTGCTCCGCGAAACCATTCGAGCGCGCAGCGTTGGGGATTGACGCTGCACACGCTGTAGCCGGGCGCGATCGGCTCAATGCCCAGAATGCCACGTGAGATCGCCATCACCGGCGCGGCGCCGGCCCAAGCGTGACACAAGCTGTTTCCATACTTGAAGCCGTACATTGCGAGTTGCTGATTCGCGTCCTTGGCCGGCTCGATGTCTTCGAAGAACCGCCAATATCCCCTCTGAATCATGGGAATCCACGCTGATTTCAGCCGTTTCACCGCCTGATCGGCCCGTCCCGCGCTGGCGTAGGCCTTCAGTTCCACCACCTGGCTCAAGCTGTAGTGCGCCGGGCGCTCAGTCTCGTCATTGAGGAAGTGAAACAGCGAAACATACTCTTCCGGCTGCGCAATGCCGAATGCAACGGCGAAGGCCTGGGCGAAGGAAGTGAATCTCTCGTCCGGCTTTCCGTCGCAATCGAGCCCATTTGCGAATAAACCTACTTTGGGCCGCCAGAAAGCTTCGCGCACAGCCGCAGTCAGCTTTCTCGTGGCGCTGCGGCATCGTTCCTGCAACGCCACGTCGTTCCACGCCGCGGCGAGCCGTGCCGCGGCCGCGAACATTCCCGCCAGCAACATCTGCCCGTATGCCGGTGTGCCATGCTGATCCGGCCCGCTCTCCTGGGTTGCCGACCAATCCGGAAAGTATCCATACGGCTCCACTCCGGCGGCATCCACAAATCCGCGGTCGTTCTGCAAAAGCTCATAGAATCGCACGATGTCCTCGATACGATCGCGGAACATGCGCGAAAAACCGGCGTCGCCGCGCGCAAGGTACTCGCGTTCGAATCCGATCACGTCGTACATCGGCGCATCGATGATCCCCACATCGCGTATAGTCGGGCGCTCGGGGAGGGTTTCACCGATGAGGGTCTGCCTGGACAAGTCCGCGTCGAAGAATACCCTTTCGTATGCTTCGAGTGATAGCGGGCCATCATGCCACAGAAGCGCATCGCGCCGGATTCCGTCGAGATAGAAATCGTGCATGTTCGAACGCAAGGTCGACACGGCGACTTTCCAAATCAGGTTGAGTTCCGGATCACTCGATTCAAAATGTCCTCTCTCGATTGCCGGCCAGAGACTCGCGTCAAAACGGACATCGCGAAGTTCCGCCTCCCCCGACGTAGAAAACCGCGCAAAGCGGAGCGCTCGCTGCCGAAGTTGAATGCGATGGCTCTCCTCGGTCAGGGATATCGGCGCCAGCGGGAATTGTTCGAACTGCCGTTCATCCGGATCGCGAACCTCAGCGATTGACTCTCCCACCTGGACCGTCATTTGCCCCTTGCCACGAACCCAAAAACAAAGCGCTCCAAGCTCTGTCTCATGAAAATCAAGCAGTACATCCCGGCCGCTCGCAATGGTGTACACCGCCTGCGCCGGCCCGGCCGGGTCGATGACACGATCTACTGGAAGACGCACTGTAATTTCTCGCGGAGCATCCGGCAGCACATCGGGATTGCTGCCGCCTCCAGTCTCGACAGGCATCCAATGATCTCCGTCGAGACTCGCTTCCCATGCGGCGCTCGTGGAGAAATCCCCACCTTCCAAGAGAAGGCAGGGAAGACTCTGCGCGAAATCGATCTGCACCGCGATATCGGATTCGCCCCCGCGAAGAACATCGCTGCGCAAAGTTACATCCCTGGTGCGTCCGCCGATGATCGTGCGGACACGACTGATGGGAGCCGCCCATCGCAAAGGTGTATCCTGCGAGGCCACACCGGTTTTGCGAAACCAGGCCTCCGGCTGAGGTTGGCGGAAGTTTCCCGGGTAACCAACGCTTGTGCAGCGCTCCATCGCGAGCTGGACCCGGCGCGCATGCCGGGTTGCGGCCAGTTGCCCCGGATACCAAATCCATTGCGCATTCCACGTATTCGCCGGGCCCTGAGCGAGCGAAACTGAAACCGGGCTCGCCGCCAGGGTCGCCGTGCTCAAACGCAGGAATTCCCGCCGATCGACTTTCATCACGAACCCACTTTACCCGCAGCCCCCGCCGACTCACGAAGACTCACTTCCACTCGCGATTGAGATAGGAGTGCCCCGGGCGGACACAGAATAGCACCCCGAGAATCTTTACTATGTTTTTATTTTGTTTTCTATGCCTTTTCTAGGAGATGCCTGCGCGGATCGTCCGTTCGAGGAACGATGAACATGAATTGATTTAACTAATTTAATTACAGATAGATATTGGCCGCTAGAAGATTATGAACTCGCCGATTCCGGAAGCCGAGTGCCCGCTGATTGTCGCTTTTAAATGCAGGCTTTTCGTAATTCCACTTCCAAATGACTTTCGTTTCGTGTAAAAAGAAACGAACGAATCAATAACCCACTGGTAGGGGATCATTCGAGATGGTTGGGCAGTTAGAAGCCGGGACGGAGTTCCGCAGTGCAGGTCCACCTCCGGCCCTCCTTTCCATGAATGCCCTCGAAATACCTGGAGAATCACTTGAGCTCTCCTGATGTTCCCGGGCTGCAGCGCTCGTTAAAGCTCTGGCACCTGGTACTGTACGGCATCATCATTATTCAGCCCACCGCGCCCATGGGCATCTATGGGGTGGTCAGCAATATCGGGCATGGGCATGTGGCCACCGCAGTGCTGATCGCCATGTTCGCCATGATGCTCACCGCAGTGAGCTATGGACGCATGGCGCGCGTCTATCCGCGCGCCGGTTCAGCATTTAGCTACGTATCGGAAGAGTTGCATCCGAAGGTGGGATACGTGGTGGGATGGGCCATGTTGATGGACTACATATTGAACCCCATCATCTGCATCATCTGGTGCAGCCAGGCGGCGCGCAACGTGTTCCCGGATGTACCCTACCTCTTCTGGGTCGTCGTCTTTGCGCTGGTTTCGACGTTTTTGAATACCCGCGGCATTCAGACCTCCGGTCGAGTGAATGCGATTCTCGCGGTGGTGATGAGCCTGGTGGTGGTGCTGTTTCTCGGAGAAGGCGTGCACTACATCATGACGATCTTGCACCCATCCAGCGCCGATCTGATTCGCCCATTCTACGACCCTGCAACCTTCAAAACCAGCGCGCTGTTTCATGGCACATCGGTGGCCGTGCTCACCTACATCGGCTTTGACGGCATTTCGACTATGGCAGAGGAGGTTGAGAATCCCCGCCGGAATATTCTCATTGCCACCGTCCTGACGTGCTTCATCATCGGAGTGCTGTCCGTTGCAGAGGTGTATGTGGCGCAGATGGTTTGGCCGGGCCGTGAGCCATTTCCACCTCAGATGGTGGACACCGCATTCGTCCACGTTGCGTCGCGAGTGGGGGGGAACTTCTTGTTCCAGCTGCTGAACGCAACTCTTCTGGTAGCCAATATGGGGTCGGCAATCGCGGCGCAGTTCGGCGCGGCGCGCCTGATGTACGGCATGGGCAGAAACCGCTCGCTTCCCCCGCGAGTTTTCGGAGCTATCGATCCAAAGTATCGCGTTCCGCGCAACAACGTGCTCATTCTCGGCGCCATTGCATTGATCGGCGCCCTCTCGATGAGCTACGAGCAGGGCGCCGAACTACTCAACTTTGGCGCATTTATTGCCTTCATCGGAGTGAACCTGGCGGCTTTGGTGCACTATACGTTCCGCTCCAAAGAGCGCGTAATGTTTCCGTTTCTGATTCCGGCGCTGGGAGCGGTCGTTTGCACCTTCATCTGGTGGAACCTGAGCGTGAACGCGAAACTGCTGGGAGTGGCGTGGATGTGTGTTGGCTTGGTGATGGCGTGGATGATGCAAAAGCGTGGACAAAGTCCATCCGCAATCGCCGGTTAGGAATCGACCCCCTCGCCGGTCGTAAGAGGAGTGCACGATGAAATGCAGATTATCGGTCTTCGAGTTGGCTCTGGTTTTTGTCTTGCTCCAAGTCTCGGCCGCTGCCGGAGGCGCTCAGTCAGCTATGATTCGCGGCGGAGACCTTTCTATCGCGGTTTTCCACGATGGTTCGTACGCCCTGCGTTCAGCACGCATTTCCGGCGATGTGCTCCACGCAACCATCGAGGTAGATACGGCGGCTGGGACGCTGACTCCCACGCTCTATCCAAACCACCATGCATCGGTCTCGCCATTCAACGATGCACTGGGCACGGGCCAGATGCTGACCGCAACGCACAGCGGACTCGAAGGCGCGGCCGACCTGGTCTGCGAGTTTCGCGTGTATGCGGACCGGCCCTGGGGAGACATCCGTGTAAAGGTGATGAACTCGACCGCGCAGTCCATGGTGATTCATTCCATACGCGTGATCAAGAGCAGCGGCGGGACCGAGTTGCAGATGAACGGACCGGACGCAGAAGATCGCGTGCTCTCCGACGGTATCAGCGAGGATCCGTCGCAGATCGCGGACCTGGGTGAGGCTAGTGGAGGCATCCATCGATCGTTCAGCAGCCAGTTGATTTACAACCGGAAGAGCGGGCAAAGCCTCTTTCTGGGTGCGCTCTCAGCCGATGCGCTGGTGACGGTTTTTCACCTGCGCAGCACGAGCCGACCCGATGTGCATGTGTTGTCTTACGACGTGGAAGATACCGGAACCACTGAAGCGCTGCACGATCAGAGCCGGCCTTACGGCGACGAGAACGAGGTCCCGCTGCGGCTGGAAGTGGCGCCCGGCCAGAGCGCCAGTTCGGAGCGGTTGATGTTCGCGATCGGGCCCGATTATCACGCGCAACTTGAGAACTACGGAAACGCGATCCGCATTCTCGACCATGCGCGGACCTCGAGCCCCACGCTGATCGGGTGGTGGAGCTGGACCGCATACTACTACGGCGTGACCGAAGGAACGATGCTGACGAACGCCGATTGGCTGGCGCAGAACCTGCTGACCACGGGATACCGGTACTTCCAGATCGATGAGGGATACCAGTTTGCGCGCGGAGAATACGCGACCGCAGATGGGAAGGCGTTTCCTCACGGCATGGCTGCGATGGGCCACCACATCGAAAACGATGGCCTGACATTCGGATTATGGGTGGCGCCTTTTCAGGTATCGGACCGTTCGTGGGTTTACCAGAATCATCGCGACTGGCTGGTCCACAACCTGCGCGGTGAACCCATCCACATTGGCACAGTGGGCGCAAAGGGCGAAGAACTGTATGCACTGGACACGACCAATCCCGGCGCGCAGGGGTATCTCCGGCAAACCTATCGCACGCTGGTGAACGAATGGGGAGCGCGCTTTCTCAAGCTCGATTTCATGGACGCGGCGTCGGTGGAGGGAGTCTTCTCGAGACCGAATACCACGGCTCTCCAGGCCCTGCGCATCGGACTTGGAGTGATTCGCGAGACCGTCGGCGGCAACGTAGTGCTCGACAAGGACGGCAGCCCGATGCTGACGCCTGTGGGGATTGTGGACACGGGCCGCATTTCGCAGGACACCGGCCACACCTTCGGGTCCACGCGCGAAGCCGCTACGGGAATCGCGGGGCGCTATTACATGAACCACAACTTCTACGAGGCTGATCCGGACGCGTTTACCGTGTCGGAGCAAATCACTCTCGATCGCGGTTGGCATGGCAACAAGGTTCCGCTGACGCTGGACGAGGCGGAGGCGTCGATCGCGCTTTCGGCGGTTTCGGGAGGGATGTTTGAAATCGGAGACGATCTGCCGGCCCTCGGCGCATCGCCGCAGCGGCTGGCGCTGGTGCGGAACTCCGACCTGCTCGATATGGCTCGCCTGGGCCGTTCATCCGTACCACTTGATCTGATGACCTATCGGGAGGAAGACAAGCAGCCGAGCGTTTTCCTACTCAAAGAAGACGACCGGCAATGGATTCTCACGATCTTCAACTGGACGGAAGAACCGCGCAGCCACAACATCGCGTTCGAGGATTTGGGTATCAAGCCGGACAGTTCATTCACCGCCAGCGATATACTGCGCGGCGGGATGCTTCCTATCCGAGAGGGCCGGATGACGATCGACCAGCCGGCGCATTCCGTCCGTATGCTCAAGCTGATCAAGAACTCCGTGACCGCTCGCTCACCGGACTTTGAGATGCAGGTTCCGCCGAGTGCGCAGGCAGGAGAGACGGTGGAGTTCCGGGCCATCAGCCCTGGCGAAACACCCGTGTTGGGATACCAGTGGAACTTCGGCGACGGGGTAGCTGGAGATGGCGCGGAAGTTACGCACACCTATACACAGCCCGGCAGTTATAAGGTGACCGCTGAAGCCATGGGGTTGGACAAACGATCGTCAAAAAAGACGGTGACGATCGCGATCACCGGGTACGTGCCGACGATTTATGACCCGGCCCGCAAAGAGCGCTATGGCGGGGAAAGGTAGGGTACCTTTATGAGGTCATGCGGAAACTCGTCGCCCGGTCCGAAGACGTGCAAGATGCAAGCTTCCCGGGTACCTTGTGAGCGGCCAAAGTCTGTTGCGGACTGCCCACAAAGGCTGACATTGTGATATGAAGAACAAATGGGAAGAAGGACGAAAGCATGAAAGCCGATAGAAAAGGCCGAAACAACATGCTCATTGATGAGCGCCGCCAGCATGTGCTCGCCAAGATTCAGAGTGAAGGCCGAGTCCTGGTCTCAGAGCTATCAGAGGCGCTCGGCATTTCACGCATCACCGTCCGCAAGGATCTGGACCACTTGGAGTCGAAGGGACTGGTGCAGCGCACTCACGGGGGAGCGCTTTCGCCGCAGAGCCAGGCGCTGTTTGATCCCTCATTGCAGGAGAAAGAGCATAAGCAACTGAAGGAGAAGCAGCGAATTGGCGGGGCTGCCGCGGCACTTGTAAAGGAAGGAATGTGCGTGCTGCTGGACTCCGGCACGACCACCACCGCCGTCGCCCGCAAGTTGCGGCAATTTTCGCACCTCACGGTAATTACGAATGCGGTCAATATCGCCGCTGAACTGGCCGGAACGAACTTCGAGATCATTCTCACCGGCGGATCTCTTCGCAAGAACTCATTTTCCCTTGTGGGCCCACTGGCCGAGGATGCGCTGAGCGAAGTACACGCGGACATCCTGTTTCTCGGTGTGGATGGATTCGATATCGAGCTTGGGTTGACAACTCCGAATCTGATGGAGTCACGTGTCAACCGGGCGATGATGAAGACGGCTACGCGCATCGTGGCGGTTTGCGATTCCACCAAATTCGGGCGGCGCAGTTTAGCGCTCATCGCGCCGCTCAAAGCCATCCACACCGTCATCACAGACGACCGGCTCAGCGATGAGAATACAGAGACACTGACGTCATTAGGAATCGAAGTAATCCGCGCATAGTAGGTGCGACGGCCGCGCCAACCTGGACTGCGGTTGTGCGGATAGCGATATCGAGCGGCCGGCCGCCGCAGTCTGAACCTTAGAATCTATCCAATAACCTGCAACCCGGAAGGGGTTTTGAAAGGGCACGGCTTCAGCCGTGCCGTACAGGTCCTGTCCCGATACGCGGCTTTAGCCGCTGAGGGATGTCTTTGCCGGCCGAAACCCATCCCTCAGGGCCTAAAGGCCCGATAGTCTCTTGGAGTTGAAATCGGCACGGCTGAAGCCGTGCCCTTTCAAGACAGCGAGCTTCTGGACAGGTTCTTACGGTGCGCAGGCTTGCGCATAAGGCAGCAGAACCTGCCTGATGCGATGCACGATAAGCGCACGGGCGTCCGCCTTCAGGGTTCCCGCACGAACCGCGCGATATTGATCGGGCAGGAAAGCGCTCAACATGGTTTCGGGAATCGCGATCCTGGACAGGTTCGAGAGGAGAATCTCAATCGCCTGCTGGATCTCTTGGTTGTTCCAGTAATAGCGGACGCGGTCGCTGTAACTATAACGCAGCAGCAGACGCACCGTGCGCGCGTCTCCAATGTAATGTTTTTCCCAATTGCCGCGGTCCCGGAGCATGACCCGCTCGATGACTTCGAGGAGTTGAGAACACTGCTTTCCGGGCAAGAGCTCCGTCTCGATTCGGGCCAACGCGTCCAGGGCTTCTCTCATGGCAAGGGTGAGCGCCGGGCCCACTTTTAGAATGGCAAATCCGTCGCGTACAAGGTTCCGGTAGGCCTCGGGTCTTTGATAGTCGGTGGAGTGCGCCTCATAAACCAGCGTTTGCTCCTGATCCAGCAGTTCGGACAGATGCGCAACACGCGCCGGATCGTAGTCAGCGACGCTGGTGTGATCGAATTCGACTCCCGGCTGAACGACAAGCGCGATCACCCTCGGCCAAACGTGCCCCAACCCCATCTCTTTGAAGACGCGCCGATGCACGGCGAGCGTTTCGGCCGCGGCATCACGGCTGGTGACGGCCAACTGTTTGAGCTCCTCCGTTGCTCCGCCGGGAGTGGGAACTTCCGTTCCAATCACATAGAGAGGTTTGGGTTCGGGGGATTCCTCTTCAGCAGCGGCACACAAGGCGGCGGCCCGGCGGGCGATCACTTCGTCACTGAGAGCAGCGGCATCGCCGGCACACGCCATACTTGCGTCAAGATGGATCTTGCGAAACCCCGCCCGCGCATAGGCTCGGACAGTCGACTCGGCTTCCTCCATGGCTTCTTTCGCCGGCAAATCCCGCCATGGATTGGGGCCCAGATGATCGCCTCCCAGAATCAGTTTTTCCGGACCAAGACCTCTGCTGGTCGCGATGGCAGAGAGATACCGCTGGAAATCCTCCGGCAACATTCCGGTATAACCGCCACGGTGGTTGACCTGATTTGAAGTTGCCTCTACCAAAAGGACCGTGTCATCTTCGACAGCCTGATCGCAGGCCGCCTTGAGTACCCAGTGATGCGAAGAACAGACTGAGTAGATTCCCAACGGCCGGCCACGCCGCCGGCTGGGAGCGAGCTCCAGCAGAACATTGGTCACTTCAGTACTCCACAGCGCTTCGCGCAATCATACCGATAATCAGCGAGAACTAGGCGCCCATCGATGCCAGTGCCAGTCTGGCAAGGTGATGGGACATATTTGTATCCGGCAACACAAGAGCCTGCATCAACAATTGCCTTGCCTGCTGCTTGTTTCCTGCAGCCAGATTGAGCATTGCCGTGTTGTAGCACCATGATCCAGAGGAGGCGGCCATCTCGGCGTGGCTCTCGGCTGCGCGAAGGGCATCCATGAGACGCTTGCTTCGATCTCCCGAATCGCCGGCGCCCAGCATCTTTTCGGCCAGCACTGCCCAATAGAGGTTCGTGGAGCCGTCGCTTGCTGCGGCCTTGTGCAGGAGGGCTTGCGCTGCCTCCATATGTCCGCAGGTCTTCGCCACTGCCGCCAGTTGGACGTCATCCCGCGCGGAACCTTCCTCGCGGCCTCGGTCGGTCTGCGCGCTGTCGACGAACTTCATCGCTGCCTCGCAATTGCCCGCTTCCGCCCACGCATTGGCCTGCATTAGCCTGACTTCAAAAAGCACCTGATCGGAAGGGATTCCACCCTCTTCGCTGGAGAAGAAGCGGTCCTTGAACAGGCTCAGGGCCGGTTCGAACTGTTTGGCTTCAGCGCGCTCCAGTGCCAGCTGGTAGACGAGATTTTGCGGCATCTTGGAGTGGGGAGCATCGGCCGAGGGGTACTGCGAGAGCGCATCGGCGCGCTCCGCCGCGGAAGTGCCCGTCAAGCTCATGGCCTCATCGAGGCCGACATAAACAGCGGCGTTCTCAGGATCGTTGTGCAACCCCTCGCGGAACGATGCCAGCGCCCCCTGTGGATCGTGCTTCAGTGCCAGCAGGGCCTCGCCCATATCGGCGTCAATCACCTCGAGATGCGGAGCCAGCCGCTTGGCTTCTGTCCATTGCGCCATGGCGTCGCCGCTGATGCCTTTGGAAAACAGCAGCGTCCCCAGCAGGAAATGCGCGGTCGCATCCGAGGCGTTGGAAGACAACGCGGATTCCAACACCAGCCGGTCAGTTTCAGAGGAAGGGAAGATGAAGCTTGTCGAGAGCTTCGAGGCGGCCTGCAAGTTTTGCTTTTCGTCTGCGCCAAGTCGCTTGTCGCAGAATGCGGCGTAGTAGAGCACCAGAGGATTGTTCTGGGGGAGCATCGAGCCTGGCTCGCTCTGATCCGTGGCAACAGAAGGATAATTTCGGGTGAGGACATCGAGAGCGTTCCGGTAGAGACCGAGCCGCATGTACTCGGCGGCTACGCTCAGGACGCGGTAAGGATCCGCCGCCAGGTGGGCCACATCGGGGCTGCCGGTATCCTGCTTGAGAAAATCGCTCGCAGGTTCTGCAATCAGCGCAAGCTTCGCCAATTTGTCGGCCTCTGTTTTTTCTCCCAGAGCGCGGAGGACCGCTTCCAGTTCCTCGCGTGGGCGAAAGGCGCCGGGCTCGGCGGCAACGGCATCGCGGAGGAAGGATGCGGCGCCCTGCAAATCGCCCTGCCGCGCCCGCAGTTCACCCAGGCGGAGCGCGGCTGGACCGCGGAAGGCAGCCTGACGGTAAGCAATCTCGTAGGAAGTCTCAGCGGCGCGCGCGTGATCAAGACTTTCCTGAGCAATCCCAAGGTAGTACGCAACATCGGAGTTCGGTGTATCGCGCTTCTGAGCCGGCTCAAGCACGCTCTCGGCATACTCATATTGCTGCAACGCATCCGCCACCCGTCCAGCAGCAATCGCGAGAGACTGGCTCATCGGATATCGTTCGAGACCTTGCCGGTATGTCGCGAGCGCAACGACTGACTCACCATTCAGTTCCTGATCCCGGCCCAGCTGCAGCCAGTCGTCTTCCGACCGGTTCTGTGCCTCGGGAAAGTGTATCGGCGCCTGCGGGCCCGTCTGAATGTCTGCGACGGGATCCCAATCGTATTCACCGTCCGTCTGCTCGAGCAAAGTCAGCCCAGCCTTATCCTGCAACTCGAATGTGACCTTGGCTGCGCCATCGTTCAGCGTGACGGAATGCGTCCAGGTTTTTTCCGGCGCTAGATCGGCGGTTTCGCTCCAGAGAACGGATGGACCCTGCTTGATGGAGATATGAGCTCCCGGCAGCGGCTCGTTGACGTTCAAGGCCACCGAGGCATTGTCGCCCTGGACATCCAATCGCACGACTCCGGCACGATTGGCGCGGGTGATTCCGCCGGTACCGCGAACCGGCATCCAGTACTCGGTGAAGTGAATGGTCTGCCCGGGGTCGAGAAACGCGTAGGTCTCCTGATTTCTGAACAGGCCCGCCTGCACCTCAGCATAGGCGCTTTCATTGTCAGAGAGCGCCGTGCGCCAGCCCAGCCCGGCTGGATCAACTCCCCACGTCCAGATTTTCTTGCCCGGCAACTCGCGGAACTCGGCAAAGTGAGCCGTTCCGGTTTGCGTTTGAGGATTCCAAATCCCCATGAAAGGTTCTCTGGATCCATGGATAAAGTAGGAAACCGGACCCAGAGTTTGATTCTTGATCACGCTCAGATCCCGGTCGCCCTGCGGACCCACGGGCCAGGAATACACGTCGGTATACCCATGGGTAGCAACGAAGCGCATCGGGTATTCCACGCGGGAATCGTCCCAGATCTGGACGCCTGCGTTGCTCCACCAGTAGTAGCGATGGCGCAGATCGCTGCGGTTATAGAGGGTCGTATGCAGCTCGAGGACTGTGGAACCCGGCCGCAAAACCAATTCCACCTGCCATTGCATTCCGTAGACCCGATCGATGTTTGTTACCCACACTGATGCGCTTCCATCCGCATGCGCGCCATACGCAAAATCAACGGGCGACATCGAGACCCAGTTGTGCGAGACCGGGAAGTTAAACTCCACACCGAATGCGGCCCAGGCGCCGCGATAGCCGATCTGCGCCTTCTTGATGGATGGATTGGCATAGAACATGGGCTTGCCGCTGATTTTGTCGACACAGGTATAAAGATGGCCGCCGATGTCCGGCAGCACAGAGCATTTCAGGTATTCGTTCTCGAGAAAAACGGCGCGCCAGTCGTGAGGCGCTTTCACGCCAGTCAGGTTTGTCCGCAGCGTGTAGGGATAGTTGAAGCGCGTGGTCGCGTAGAGGTCGAAGGGCGGGTTTGGGTCGGGCAAGCCCTCTTCGTAGGTGGGCAACGTGAGCGTACCTTGCCAAACCTTTACGGGGGCGACAACCGGTTGGCAAATAGCACTAAGCGTTGTTCCCGCCAGCAAGACACCAATGCAAAACCACTTCTTCATAAATCCCCATTTCGTTTTGTCGCGCTCCGAGAAAGTGTGGAGCGTGATATTGGTCAGTTTTTGGCCAAAAGGATTTCTTATTCAGCATATTGTACAAGACATTTTGTTGTTTTTGGTGATTTTTTATGTCTTTTGATTTCGCTTTCTTATACAATTCTCGTGGCACGCGGCTACTGCGAAATCCAGACCCAGGGGACCAGCGCTCCTGAAGCTGTGACGTCAAGGTGGTCTTGAGAGAACGGAAGCAGGTGCAGCATGAAACACGACCAGACGATGGGAACAGATCGCCGTATCTTCATTAAGCAGGCAGCGGGCACAATGTTCGCTGCGGGAATGAGCACTCGCGCCTCTGCTCGCATGGGCCTCGCCGCAGGGAACGCGAAGAAGATTTATCCCCAACGATGGGTTTACGTCAGCCGCTCGTTCGATCGGGATCAGCACGTAGACGAGGTGCGTGAAATAGCTCGAACCGCATCGGAACATGGCCTGACAGCCATCGTGCTGTCGGGGATGGACCGCATCAGCCTTGGCAGCGCGGAGTATCTGGAGCGCTTGCGCAGGGTCAAAGCGATCGCCGATCAATACCACCTCGAGATCATTCCGGCAGGGTTCAACACCGGCTACGGCGGAGCCATCCTCGATCACGACAAGAATCTCGCTGAAGGCATGTTGGTGAAGGATGCCTTATTCGTTGTGCGTAATGGCGAAGCCCGCTTCCAGGCGGATTCGCCAGCGAAGCTCCAAAACGGGAACTTGAACGAATTCCAGGGCGACCGATTCACCGGATTCGACACGCAGGATGAACCGGGACAAAAGACATTCGTCGATACCGCGGTCTTTCACTCCGGGAGGGCGTCTCTGCGCATCGAGAACTTCGGCGCCGCGAAGGCTGACGCCGCGGTAAAGGCGCGAAAGGCTCCCTTGTCGTCGTACCTCGACCTGGCCCAGGAGTTTGCGCCGGGAACTCTAGCGCGAGTGGCGCAGGAGATTCGTGTGACGCCGTACCGGTGTTATCGCGTGAGCGCATGGATAAGAACGGAGGACGCCAAGCCGGTTTCGCTGTTCAGCATCAAGGCGTTTACTCAGGACGGCCGCGATCTTTGCCCATTTGAACCGCCCGCTCCGGCGCCCACCTCCGACTGGAGGCAGGTGACCACCGCGTTCAATAGTTGGTATGCAGACCGCATCCAGTTGAACTTCGGCGTATTCGAAGGGGAACAGGGCAAAGTATGGGTAGACGACGTAGAGATTGAAGAGGTTGGCCTGATGAACGTAGTGCGGCGTAAGGGCGCGCCGCTCACCGTGCGCGACGAGACCAAGGGGACAGTCTACGAGGAGGGCCGCGATTTCGCGCCCGTCATCGACCCGCATCTCGACTTTCTGTGGACCCACGAGATGCCCTCGATTCGCCTGCTTCCGGGAAGCAGGATTCAAGAGGGCGCGCGGTTGCGCGTGAGCTATTATCACGGGACCACCCTCTACAACGATCAAATTTCCGCCTGCCCCTCGGAGGCAGAAACGTACGAGATTTGGAAAGAGCAATTTCCATTGATCGAGAAGTATTTGTCGCCCAAACGCTACTTCCTGAACGTCGATGAGGTGCGCGTGCTCAATCGCTGCGAAGCATGCCGGCAGCGCAGGCTGGGGGCGGCGGAGATTCTCGGCCAAATGACGCAATGGCTCTACAACCAGGTGCACGCCGTCAACCCCAAAGCCGAGATCGTGGTGTGGTCGGATATGTTCGACCCCAATCACAACTCGAAGCGGCAGTACTTCCTGGTGGACGGGTCCCTGGAGAACACCTGGCAATTCCTGCCCAAGGATATGGGAATCGTTCTCTGGTATTTTGAGCAACGGCAGGCCGGGCTGGACTTCTTTTCATCGCGCGGCTTTCGAACCATTGCGGGAGCCTATTACGATGCCGACGACCTGAAAAATCCGGAAGGCTGGCTGGAGGCGATGGATAGTACGCCCAACGCCATCGGGATCATGTACACAACCTGGGGCAGCAAGTACAAACTCTTGGCGGCATTCGGCGACCTGGTTTCAAAACGTCCGTAGACCGGACTGCTGTGCACACGCAATTGCAGACGACCTGAATTGATGAAAGTGAGAACGTGAAAGTACTACCGAGGGACTTTATGAGACGAACGCTGAGTTTCGCAATTCTTTTTTTGTTCGTTGCGTTTGCCGGATTCGCGCAAGAGCCGGGAACAAGCACGTGGAAGATCATTGGCCCCGGCGGCGGGGGCACCACGATTGCTCCGATCATCAGTCCTCACGATTCTCGACTCGTCGTTGAGCACTGCGACATGACCGGCGGTTACGTGACGCACGACGACGGTCAGTCGTGGCGGATGTTCAATCTTCGCGGCGGCATCGGAGTCTTTGCGTTCGACCCCGCAGATCCGCGTGTGATTTACGCCGGGAACGCCGCGTTGTGGCGCAGCGGAGATTCCGGCTCCAGTTGGAAGATGATCTTCCCCAGCCCAGCCCGGGGCACCGTCGAGCACCAGGTCGGCGACCACTCCGACTACAGCCTGACATCGAGCGAACCCGCGTACCCGGGGGGTAGCATCTCCGCAATTGCGATTGCAAGCGGAGGTGGGCGGCAAAAAGGCGGCGCGAACTCGGAACGGCTTTATGTTGCTTTCGAGCAGCGTGGCCAACCTTCGGTTATCGTCGACTCTGTGGATGGCGGTGTCACCTGGAGCCGCCTGGCACAACTTCCCCAGTCCGTTCTACTGCTGACTGCGGAAGGTTCCGATGTGATCGCCCTCTCGGGCGCCTCTGCCTATCACATCGCCGCCGATGGAGACATGAAGGCGCTAGGAAAAATTGCGAGCGAATTCAAGGCAGCCAGCGCGGGCCGGTCCGGCGATGCCACCTGGATTTACGCGACGGGCCAGGATGGCTTCGTCTATCTCACCAGGGATTCAGGACTGCATTGGGGGCCGGTTACGCCGGCGTTCGAACAAACCTCGGGGAGTTTTGGCGCCATCGCCACAAGTGCCGCGCATCCGGAAGTGGCCTATGCCGGATTCAATGCTCTTCGCCTTGGCGAGGGCAAGGAGAACCTGTTTAACGGCATTGCCAAAACAAACGATGGCGGGCGCACATGGAAGATCGTCTTCAAAGAATCGACACACAGCGCAGACAACCTGATGGGTACGTGGATTGAACAGCGCGCCCAACAGGGGAGCCGCGATATATGGTTCGACGCGCCGTACAGTTTAGGTGTTGCGCCCACAAATCCCGACGTCGTGTTCGCGACCGATCTGTTTCGTACCTATCGCACCCTCGACGGCGGCGTGAGCTGGCTGGCGGTGAACTCGCGCCAGGCGACCAGCGGTGACTGGATCTCGCGTGGACTCGACGTGACGACCAACTACGGCGTTCAATTCGACCCCTTCGACGCGAAGCACATATTCGTCGACTACACCGACATCGGACTCTTTGCCAGCAACGACGGCGGCCAGGCCTGGCATAGCAGTTCCGCGGGCATTCCGGCGCAATGGCGCAACACCACGTATTGGCTGGCCTTCGATCCAAGCCAACGCGGTTTGATGTGGGGTGCTTTCAGCGGTACGCACGATTTGCCCCGCCCCAAAATGTGGCGCACCCGCAGCTCACAGACCTTCACGGGCGGGGTCGCAGTCTCAACCGATGGCGGCCGTTCCTGGCAGCCGAGCAACACGGGCCTTCCCCAGGATTCTGTGACGCATATTCTTCTCGACCCTTCCAGCCCCGTAGGCAGCCGAACGCTTTATGCCTGTGCATTTGGCCGCGGCGTGTACAAATCCATCGACGGCGGCAAGACCTGGACGCAGAAGAACAACGGCATCATCGGAGATGAGCCGTTCGCCTGGCGCATCACGGCGAGTCAGGACGGCTCACTGTACCTGGTGGTGGCGCGGCGCAGCGAGGGCAAAGGCGCCTCCGCCACCGGCAGTGGTGCGGTATACAGGTCGACGGATAAGGCGGAACACTGGCATGCAGTTTCACTTCCTACAGGCGTTACCGGCCCAACCGGCCTGGAAATCGATCCCAGAGATGCGCAGCGCCTCTACCTTACAGCCTGGGGACAGGAGGGCGAATCGGCGGATCGAAATGGGGGAGTGTATGTTTCAACCGATGGCGGAGCGACCTGGAAGACTCTCTTCACCGCGTCGCAGCATGTGTACGACCTGACCATCGATCCGCGCCATCCAGACACACTTTACATTTCGGGATTCGACGCGGCAGCATACCGCTCCACCGACCGTGGCGCCCATTGGACACGCATCCAGGGATTCGACTTCAAATGGGGGCATCGCGTGATTCTCGATCCCAACGATCCATCCCTGATCTACATCACTACATTTGGCGGATCCGTCTGGCACGGTCCTGCGGCAGGCGATCCTCACGCCCACGAAACCATCCTGACGCCCGTTCCAGTCGCCCATGAGTGAACGAGGGCGGGGTGAATGAACCGAACGAGCCGAACTGGCCCGATCCAATTAACTCTCCAGATCATGAATCACGTGGCCGGTCCAGCGGAGCCGGCCTGGTTCACAAGCGAGAACTTTAGATTGTGTTTTAGATCGATATGGTTCCCCACGAGCCTGAATCTGATGCATTGAGGTCCAAAAAGGCACTGAATTCCACCACGAAGCCAGGCCTTATCACCCACTCGAAGATCGAAGCCTGTTGATTCCATTACATCGTAACCGATTTAAGATCACTGCCTTACGTTATGCTTGGACTTTTGGTTATTTTTTAGATTTTTTTCTTTGCTTTTAGGGAAATTGTGTGCTATCTTCCTCGGTCATAAGATGTTCCCTCTTGCTCCATGATTCCAAAGTGAGCAGCACTGGTTTTCCGAGGCGAGAGACGCGGCGAGAAACTGCGGAGGAGAGAAAAAGGAATGAGAAACGATAGCACTTCACTGAGGCTTGCAAGTCGACGTTTACTTTGCGTTTTCCTGACCGTTCTGGGCTTTTGCTGGGTTCTGTTCGTGCGTCCGGCATCGGCCCAAGTTGACCAGGGAACCATCACCGGTGTTGTGACTGACAGTTCGGGCAAACTTGTTCCGGGCGCCAACGTTACGCTCCGCGATGTCGACACAGGACTGGCATTGACTGATAAGACAAACGGGCAGGGAACCTTCGTCTTCTCTCCCGTGAAAATCGGCAACTATACAGTGACCGCAGAAGCTCCTGGGTTCGAGACCACGACGCAGGAAAATGTGCATCTGGATATCCAGCAGCGCCTGTATATTCCCATCGCCTTGAAAGTCGGCAAGGTATCGGAGTCCGTAGTCGTCACCGAAGCGCCCCCGTTGCTGGAAACGGAAACCTCTTCTGTGGGGCAGGTGATGGGCACGGAAACCATCGATGCAACGCCGCTTAACGGCCGCAACTGGGTTTACATTGCGCAGTTGACATCCGGAGTTGATCCGGGTCTTTCGGCCGGCGGCGCCCGTGGCGGCGGTACGGGTGACTTCTCGGCCAACGGCCAGCGCACCACGCAGAACAACTTCATCCTGGACGGCGTGGACAATAACGTAAACGTCGATGACTTTCAAAATGGCGCCAGCTACAACGTGAGGCCGCCACCGGATGCGCTGGCGGAATTCAAGATCGATACCTCCGACTACAGCGCCGAATTCGGGCACTCGGCTGGAGCCGTGCTCAACGCCAGCATCAAGTCGGGCACCAACCAGGTCCACGGGGATGTGTGGGAATATGTCCGCAACACCAAATTCGACGCGGCAGACTGGGATTCAGCCGGGGGCGCCGTTCCCGCCTACCATGAGAACCAGTTCGGAGGTACGCTCGGCGGGCCCATCTGGAAGAACAAGCTCTTCTACTTCGGTGACGCGGAAATGAATCGCATCGCCTTTGCCACACCACTGCTTTTGTCCGTTCCCACGGCGACCACTCGCAAGGGGGACCTTTCGGAGTATTTTCTTCCCACCAAGACCGGTAAAAGCGGGCCCATTGGGGTTTTTGAACCGAATAGCGCCGGTCAGGTTGCCTTGACCGGAACTGCCGGCGCTATTGCAAACCCGGACCCCACATGCGTCACCTACAGCTCGACCTGTGCCTGGAATGCCAGCACGCCGGGCAGCGGGATCGGCGCCGGCACCACCAACAACTATGCTGGGAGCGGCAATGCGGCCCTCAGCGGCAACTTCAATGGGAACGGGACGGCTAGCCCGTTGGCGGATTCAGTCGGACTGGCGGTCCTGCAAGATTACCCCCTCCCGAATGTAGCTCCCTGGACAGGAAAAGCCACCGATGCTCCGGGTACCGGGCTTTTGTATAACAATTACTCGTTGAATGATCCTATCCATGACAACACTTGGCAATGGGACCAGCGTGTGGACTGGGATCTGAGCACCAAGGATCAGGCTTACGCGCGCTATAGCTATACGCATGACCAGATCGCCGCAAAACCGCCGCTCGGCTCAATCCTCGACGGCGGCTATTATCTGCCTTCCAGTGGAGTCTCCGCCGCGCTCACTCTCAACTTGGCGGAGAACTTCATGCTGAGCGAAACTCACATCTTCAATCCCGACCTCGTCAATGAATTTCGCTTCGGATATAACTGGGGTCACTTCGTGATCGGTCAGGAGAACGCCAACACCCCGGCCAGCAGTCTGATCCCTGGGTTGGGAGGCGTGCCCTTTACCGGTTTTGCCGGCCCCAACGGTGGCACCCCGTTCATGGTAATCAGCGGAACGCGCAGGCTAAGCTATGCCGGTTCGCCCACTGACACTCCGTCGGTCGAACGTCAAAACGTTTACCAGATACTCGACAACCTGACCAAGATTCATAACGGCCACTCCATCAAGGTCGGTATTGAGCTTCAAGCGATCCGCACCGCCTTCTCGCAGTCTCAGTATCCGCGCGGCAGATACAACTTCAACGGCCAATACGACGAAAAAGCTAACGCCAGTGGCACTGCAACATCTCTGACCAACCTGGGCATTGCCGACCTGTTGACCGACAATATGGGCAATATCGGCCTCTCTCCGGGCTGGGATACCCAGTACTATCGCAACTATCGCGCGGCTTACTTTCAGGATGACTGGAAAATCAACTCTAAGTTAACCGCGAACCTGGGCCTAAGGTACGATTTTATTCAGCCAGCCAGCAGCAAGGGGGGCGATCTGGCCAACTTTGTTATCACATCCGAAAACGAAACCGGATTGGGCCTGGGAACATCCGGGCAATCGGCTACCGGCGTGGCCCAATGGGTTATGCCTGCCGGAGTTGCCTCCGCGTACCCTCTTTCAGCAAATTTTCAAAGTTTACTGACGAGCGACTACATTTCGCTGAATTACACCACCGGCAACCAAAACTCCCTGGTGAGCGTTCAGCATTATAACTTTGCTCCGCGCATTGGGCTTGCCTATCAGTACGATGCGAAAACCGTTGTGCGCGCTGCCTACGGCCTCTTCTATGGAGCGATTGAAGCTCCTGGAGGCGCCGAGCTGGAGACGAACTATCCCTTCGCGTATCAAGTGGTGATGGACAACCAATACGTGGTGCAATATGGCGGATGCTATCCATCCACCCAAACTGGCGCGTTCAACATCAACAGCCAATGCCCATCCAACGGCACACCGGACTTGGATGTCGCGAGTGGTACGTCGCCGACGGTGGGCGCGCATCCCGGGGCGAATCAACCGTCTGGATTTACACCTTACCCATATCCAACCTCCCTCGAGGCAGGCGGATCGCTCTACTTCGCCAATGGCGGTCTGGGCTCCTTCGCCAGCGCCAGCGCCATAGCCATGTCCCAAACCAACATCAAGACCCCCTATACTCAAAGCTACAACTTGACGATTGAGCGCGAACTGATGCCGAACATGGTGGCGTCCCTCGCTTATGTCGGCAACAACTCCAAGCACACCTTCGCGGGCACTGACCCCCTCGCTCCTCTTGCCGTAACCAGCAATAGCAATCCCAGCGGTAAACAAGGCTCCGTAGCGTTTCCCGGCATATCGACGGAGAACGCCATGGAGGCTTGGATCGGCGAAAGCATTTACAACTCGCTGCAGGCAAAGATCGAAAGGCGCTATTCAAACGGAGCGAGCTTCCTCGCGTCGTACACCTTTTCTCATGCCGAGGACGACGCCTCAAACCCCGGCATCGGGGGTGGTCCGCCCTATCGCAATACAAACCTCATTCCACTTAAAGACGAGATGACGAACTCCAACTACGACGTGCGTCACCGGTTCACCTTTAACGGCTTGTATGATTTGCCGTTCGGCAAGGGCCGGAGATACGCGAATCAGGAAGGCCTGCTGGATTATCTTGTCGGCGGATGGTCAGCGAGCGCCACCTGGCAAGCGCAAACGGGCATTCCGTTCACGATTGGCACGGGCGCCAATACGTTCCAGTCGGCTTCCGGCCTTGTCAACATCAATGCAATCCGGGTTGGTGATCCGTTCAAGGGCGGTGGTACTCCGCCTGCGGCGAATATTGACATGCAAGGCGTAACGTGTCCGGCCAAGGTGCATAACAGAGCAAACTGGTATAACCCTTGCGCGTTCGTCGATCCGGCGCCGGGGAGCAGCATTGCTCCGGGTACTCTGCTGACCGACGAGGCCAGCGCCATTAAGTATGCCGGCGGAAAGTCAAACCAGATCCATGGGCCGGGATATGAACGTGTCAATATGTCCGTATTCAAGAATTTCAAGACCTGGCGCGAAGAGTACGTCCAGTTCCGTGCGGACGCATTCAACCTGTTCAACACGCCGTCCGAGGGCCAGCCCAGCGACCAGAATCTTGATGCGACCGCCGGTCAGGTCACTAACCCTCAGAGCTTCCAGAACTACACTCCAGACGCGCGGTTCTTCCAACTCGCCGCAAAGTACGTATTCTGAAGCGGCCATTTACCTGCATGCGGAGAAGGGCATGCAGTTTTACCCTACGTCTCCCGCGGGCGCAGATGCGCTCGCGGGAGCATTTGCTTTTAGCAGGCGGTTTAGGCAATCCTGATCAACTCCGAGTCCTCTCGACCTTTTGAGCTATGGAGTGAGGCGCGGCATGTGATGGATACGTCGCGGCGGAATCTTCTGAAAGCGGCTGCGGTGCTGGCAGTGGACCGGTGGTCGCGTCTGTATGGGCTCGCTCCTGGAGCGGGATCCCGCGGCGCGTCCAGCGAGGACGACCGGAAGGTCATTGTCGTCTGCTGCGCTGGGGTGCGGCGCACTGATACCTTTCACGATACCGGTCTTGAGAACATTCCCCATCTTCTCCACGATCTTCTGCCCTCAAGCGTTTTCTATCCCAACTTGCGCAATAACGGCGTGACGAGCCACTACAACACGATATCCAGCGTAGTGACGGGCAATTGGCAACGCTTGGACGATTGGGGGAAGACGTCGCCCGAGAGCCCGACGATCTTTGAATATCTGCGCAAGCGCAGAGGCTTCCCGCAAGACAAGACCTGGCTGATTTCCAGCAATAAAGCCCTGACCAGCAGGATTGGCGCAAGCTCGGTGAGCGACTTTGGGCCGCCCTACGGCGCCAACGTGGTCTTCCCCAAGCAACTGCTGATTAACGCGGTGATTCATGCTGCATCGCAGGGACACGCAGACCATAGCGCGGACCGGAACACCATGCAACCCGAGATCGAGGCCATCCTGCGCAGCCAGGACTACGAGGGCCTCGATTGGTCGGTACTCGGCAACGATGCTGCGCTCGATGGCCGCATGCTGGCATCGGTTCAGGACGCCATCGCCGACCTGGTGCGCACCACGGCCGCCGTAACCGGAGATGAGTTTACGTTTCTCGTCAGCCTGGAAGTGATGAAGCGCTTCGCGCCTTCGCTGCTGGTCATAACGTTTTCCGATGTGGAGGTGGCGCATTTTGGCGCCTACTCCATGTATCTGTCGGGTATTCGCACCATGGACCGGCTGGTCTACGAACTTTGGGGATTCGTGCAGGCCACGCCTGCCTACAAGAACAAGACAACCCTGTTCATTCTTCCCGAGTTTGGCCGGGATCTGGATGGATCGAATACCAACGGATTCTTTAATCACCGCTTGAATGACGATTCGACGCGGCAGGCCTGGCTCATGTGCGTGGGAGAAGCCGCGGGATCGCCACAGGTCGTCGAACGCCCGATCGAGCACCTCGATCTTTGTCCGACCATCGCGAGATTATTTGACATCGGTGAGCCAGGGTCGGCTGGGAACGTCCTGCCTGAGATATCGGCATGAGGGGAAAGCATTGAGCCCAGCGCCAATACCGGATCGAAGGCAGGAACCCAGCCTTGAGCTCTATCGCCACTTGGTTCACGAGCTCCCTGTGACGCTGCGGCCATCGATGAACCAGCAAATCGACCAGTGGGACACGTTATTCCCGTTCGAGCAAACGCGTCTTTCCACGATGATGGACCGGATGGCGTCGTTCAGTCCTCCAGCGTTTGCGGCGCTCATTGCGCCAGTGCGCGCAGTCGAAAGCAAAATGGGAGTGAGGGGCTGGGATTTCTCGGAGTCGGAAGATACCATCGAGAATGCCTCGTTGCTGGCAAGGTCGCCATACTATGCCGAATGGCGTGCCCGGGTGCAGGAATTCTACGAGGCCGTGAGCGCGGCGCCGGCTTCCCAGGAGCAGCAGGTCAAGGCTACCCGATTGATCTTCGTGATTCTTCCTGCCAGCTTGCCAACCAATGCGAATACGGTTTGGAAGCAATGGGGTCGCCCGGGACGGGAAATGAAAATATCGGGCGATGCAGGGACCATCCTTCCGCTCCTCATGGATGGTCAGGCAGCTGCGCCGGGAATCGCCGACTTGTTGCAATCCCGGGAATCGAGCGACCCTTCCAGCCTGTGGCTTATCGACGCCGCGACAACGCAATCGAAGACGTTGAGCCGTCCGTCTCCGTCGAATGCCTCCATTCTGGAATTTGGCGCGCTCAAGCCGCTCCGGGAGGAGTTCCTTGCGGAATTGAATAAGGCGCCCAAGAACATCGAGATTACCGATCAAGTCAGGGCTGGTCTGCGCCGCAAATCGTGGGATGGTCTGTGGCCTGAAGATCTGGGCGGCCAACCCAGGTTGCAGCGATTTATTATCGATCTCTTTCTCAGCGGCAATGGCGCTGTGATCTTCCCCAACTCCTTTGTGGAGTGGACCGCGTCGGAGGCGATCCGGCGTGCCCGCCCCAGGGTGGTGATTGCTCGATTCGGGATGCGCAACAAGCCCAAGCCGTTCACCAGCATTGCAGTTTTCGAGAATCAGCAAAAGGTCAGCTCAGTTCCCGATGTCGACGATCCGGATGGCAGCGCAATCGATGCCGGCATTCTCGCCCGCTATGTATGGCTCGCCGCTTCGAGATACCCGGAAATGGAGAGGACGTGCTGCGTTTGCGTGGCGGAATCCGCGCATTCAGCCTACGTGATTGCGCCGGCAGGAACAGCCAATCCAGGGGACACTCAGGATTCCATCCAGCCACGCGAGTTATGCAATTGGATCGGGACTCAGCTCACGGCCTGAGGCTGCAAACGTCCAGTTCTCATCGATCGATTCCACAAGCGATGGAATACGATCGAATAAAATCGTAAAGGACTGCATAAAACTTGCAAAACGTAACAATCTCGCTATATCGTTTGATTTGGGAATTTCCACGGTGGCTCTCGGGCGCACGACGCAACCCGAGATGTGATTTGAGAAACGTCACCGCACCCTGGATGCAATCAGAGTATGAGGGAATCTCGTGGATTCTCAAACTCCAGGCGCACATGAACCGAGACCTCAAACCGGAATCCCCAGGCGCGAGGCGAGGATGAGAAATGAATCGTCGTCAGATGCTACGTAGAACGGGCGCTGGACTCATCGTCGGGACGATCGCGCGTGGCGCAACTGCAGAGCCGCCGCAGGACACAGCGCCGGTCAGGCCGCCCAGCCTTGCTCTTTCAGATTATGAGCCCAAAAGCATGCTGCAGGTCCGGGAGACTCGAGTCGAGCGGTCACGCTACCCAGTCATTGATTTCCATACACACATTACCGTTTCCGCCCACGAGGTGAATGGTGTTCCACTCGCGGCAGAGCGCACATACCTGAGCGATCCGGGGGAATTGATCGCCGTCATGGACCGGAAAAACATCCGTACGATGGTGAACCTGACCGGCGGATTTGATGCCGGCCTCGTCGAAACCATCCGCAGGTACGACAAAGCTTATCCTGACCGCTTTTACACCCTCACTGAACCCTGCTACTCGCGCCTTCTCGAACCCGGCTATCCACAAATTCAGGCAGAAGCGATCGAACAGGCTCATCGCAACGGGGCCCGCGGTTTGAAGATTCTCAAGACTCTCGGGCTCTATCTGCGGGACAACATCACCTCCGGAAAGCTCGTAAAGATCGACGATCCCCGCTTCGATCCCATGTGGGAGATCTGCGGCCAATTGCAGATGCCCGTGGCAATCCATATCTCCGATCCGGTCGCCTTCTTCCTGCCCACAGACCGGTTCAACGAGCGATACGAGGAGCTCACCAATCATCCCGATTGGTCGTTTCATGACCACGATTTTCCCTCGAATGCCGAGTTGATTGAGGCGAGAAACAGGGTCATCGCACGTCATCCCAAAACTCACTTTGTTGCGCTGCATGTCGGCAACTTCGCCGAGGACCTCGGGAATGTTTCGGAAAATCTGGACCGCTTTCCGAACCTGAGCGTCGACATTGCGGCGCGCATCGGCGAGCTGGGCCGCCAACCGAGGACCGCCCGGGCGTTCTTTGAGAAGTATCAAGACCGCATTCTCTTTGGAACCGATGCCACGCCGCACGGCGATGACCTTCCCCAGCAGCTTTTCACCGATCAGCTCTATGAGATTTACTTCCGGTTCCTTGAAACCAGCGATGAATACTTTGACTACGCTCCCGCAAAAGTGCCTCCTCAAGGCCGCTGGCGGATCTATGGCATCGATCTTCCCGATCAGATTCTGCGCAAGGTTTACCGGGAGAATGCCGCGCGCGCACTGCAGCTTTCAATCGCAGCTTCCACTCCGGTGTAGCGTGCGCGTCTGGTGAAGGCTGTAGTCTCGAGGCCGAGGGGACGCCGGCCGACCTGCTTATCCGGCGCTCGAAAGAAACTCGCGGAGCAACTCGGCATCGCGGAAGGATTCCGTGCCTCCGGATCGCAAGGTCGATAGCGCCGCGGTCCGGTTTCCAAACGCTGCGCACTCGGCCGGCGGCTTGCCTTTCAGGTAGGCGCACAGGAACCCTGCATTGAAGCTGTCTCCGGCGCCGATGGTATCGACAGGCACGACGGACTCCGCCGGCGAGCGCCACCTCTCTTGCCCCGCCTGCACAAGAGCGCCTTGCTTGCCGCACTTCACCGCAACCATCGGAATGCGCGCCGCAAGAACGCCGATCGCAGTTTCAGCCTCGGCCTTCCCCGTGATACGGCATGCCTCGTCTTCGTTGGGCAGGAAAATGTCGACGAGCCCGAGCAACTCATCAAGCACTCCGTCCCAACGATCATCCGGGTCGTCATTGGTATCGAGCGACAGAGTGAGGCCAGCTTTCTTCAATTCCCTGAAAATGCCGGGCAGTGCCGGTTGCAGCGCTCTGTGGAGAAAGAGAGAAGAGAGATGGAAGTGCCTTCCCGACGCCAGGTAATCCAAGTCGATATCACTTGCATCCATCTCGAACATCGTTCCAGGATAGGTAAGAATATGGCGCTTGCCACCATGATCCAGCAAAACCGTGACGCCGGTAGACGGTCCGCCATGCACGCGCTTGACCCGGGTCACGTCGACGCCGCGCTCCATGAGCCGCTGCAAGGCGATCTCTCCGAGTGGATCGTCGCCGAGGCGAGTAACGAAACCCACCCGCATGCCGAGCGCCGCAAGATTGTGCGCGAGAATTGCCGACGAACTTCCGAGGGTCATCCGGAACCCGCTGGCCAATAACTCTCGCTCCACGGACATCGTTTCAGGAAGGCCGTACAGGATCAGATCGAGGTTGATTTCGCCGGCGATCGTCACGTCGAAGGACTTGGTCACAGCGTTCTTTTCCGATCCCATCTTATCGTCCAGGGGTTTTGTTCCGCAGGGGGGCATCGGTGCGGTCTAACCGATCTTTACAGGCCTGCGCCGCTCATGATTCCGTGTTGAGAGTGACCACTCGGCTCAGATGGCGAGGGAAATCGGGATCGAGTCCTTTATGCAAGCCGAGATGGACGCCCAGCAGCTGTCCCCACACGAGATAAACGACCAACAACGCCAGTTCAGGTAAGGCAAGACCCAGTTCGATCGTCAAATCCGCCGCGCGTTCCACCTCAGGCGAGATGCGATTGGCGATGGCCAGGGTGCGGCCACCCAGTTGCTTCATCTCCATCAGAACCGAACTCTCTTCACTGTAGCCCTTTTCCGATAGCAGGGCTCCTATGAGTACGTCCTCTGACACGATGGACATCGGTCCATGCCGAAACTCGAGCGTATGAAAGAACTCAGCGTAAGTCGAAGACGATTCCATGACCTTAAGTGCAGTTTCCCGCGCGATCGGATAGAGAGCGCCCTGGGCGAGAAATGCGGCATTGGCAATCGTGGTCTGAGCAAACTCCTCGATCCGCTCCCCTTGTATGGGGAGCAACGCGCTCAGCGCCGAAGGCAGAGCATGAAGCGCTTCAAGCATCTTGGTCTGACCGGCGAACCGTGCCGCAACATACTGCAGCGCCAGGAGCATCGACGTAAACGACGACGTCATGACAATGCTTTTTTCGGTTACAGGAAGCTGGAGGGTGCGTGCAGAGGCCTGCCCCAGTTCGTTTGAATCGCAGGTGACGCCAAGGAATTCGATGCTCCGCTGGCGAAGGAGTTCGGCAACCTGGAGGATTTCTGATGTACGCCCCGAACGCGAGATCAGAACCGGGAAAACAGCAGTTCCTTCCGGCAATTCCAGCTCGGGTGACAACAACACTTCTGAGGCCGGCACGGCGTGCACGGAGACATTCATAAGGGCCCTGAATGTATCCGCCGCAGCCTGCGCGAGGTGAAAGCTGGTTCCGCATCCGACGAAGATCCATTTGTGATCCCTGGGGTGCTTGTCTCCAAGAAGCCGATCGAAATCGACCTTGTCCAACATACCCAGGCAATGACGCCAATCTTCCGGCTGACGGTAAATCTCGCCTAATGTGTTGCTTCCCCGTCCCATTTTGAACTCCACTTACCTCGCTCAGACGAGTGCAAACCGCTCGCGGTTCATCCTGTTCCATACGAAGTTCGAACGAACTCCGCACGGCCTACACGTTACAAAACGTAATAATAGCACATAAGTCGAAATAGACAACGAAAAAAAACGATGATACTATGCGGAGTGATTTGGGGTATCGGCGCTTGTGTGCGCCAGCTCTTTGGGCCACTCCCGGGCCTGGGCGGGACGAGGGAAAGCGATGACCGCGAAAGACCGTATCTCGAGGAAAATCATAGCCTGGACAATCGTCTGCCTCATAGGGGCGGCCGCCATAAACATCCATGGGCAAAAAGCGGCTGCCGGGACGAATGGGCCAAGCGAGCACGAGTGGTGGGAAAATGCGGTGATCTATGAAATCTACCCGCGCAGCTTCCAGGACACGAACGAGGATGGCGTCGGCGACCTGAATGGGATCACGAAGCAGCTTGACTATCTGAAGGAACTGGGCGTAGATGCGATCTGGTTGACCCCGTGCTATCCCTCGCCGCAGGTGGACTTCGGTTACGACATCTCGGATTACGAAAACATCGACCCGCAGTACGGCACGATGGCGGACTTTGACCGGCTCGTAGCGGAGGCTGGTAAGCGTCACATCCGCGTGGTCATGGATATGGTGATGAACCACACGTCGGACCAGCATCAGTGGTTCCTCCAGTCGCGTTCCTCGCGCAGCAATCCCTACCGCGACTGGTACGTGTGGCACGACGGAAAAGGAGAAACGTCTACCGACAAAGACGCCCCGCCCAACAACTGGCAGTCGGAGTTCGGCCACTCGGCCTGGCAGTGGGACGAGACAACGCGTCAGTATTATTACCACAAGTTCTATATCCAGCAGCCCGACCTGAATTGGGATAACCCGGAGGTGCACCGGGCCTTCAAAGACATCATGGATTTCTGGCTGAAGCGGGGGGTGGCCGGCTTCCGCTTCGACGCCATTTCATCGCTCTTTGAGGATCCGGGCTTGGCCGACGAAGGTGTCGTGAAAGATAAGAACGGCAACCCCGTCATCGATGCCTATGGCGAACAGGTGCTGGACGGGTCAAAGACTTTTCTCGTGGCCAAAATGCACCCTGTGATGCAGGAGATGCGCGCCGAGGCGGACAATTTCAACAGCGACGCATTCCCCGGCGACCGTGTGCTGATTGCCGAAATCTACACCAGTAACATTGCCGATTTGGCAAGAATGTATGGACCGCCCGGCAAGCCCGAGTTTCAGTTGCCGATGGATACACAGGTAGGATTCATCGACAAACTGGACGTGACAGCGTTCCGCGCCAAGCTCAATGACGCAGAGACCGGGCTGGGCTCGCATGTCCCGCTGCTGCTCTTCGACAATCACGACAATCCGCGGCTCGACGTGCGTTATGGCGACGGCGTGCATGACACAGATATTCAGCGCGTCGTCGCCACCGTTCTGTTCGCCAGTCGCGGTGCTGCGATGTTCTATTACGGCGATGAGATTGGAATGAAGACTACGCCGCCTGCACGCAGGGAAGACGTGAAAGATCCGATCGGAATCACAGGATGGCCCAAGGAGAAGGGCCGGGATGGCGAGCGCACGCCGATGCAGTGGAGTTCGGCCGCGCATGCCGGCTTTACCACCGGCACACCGTGGCTGCCCGTGCCGCCAAGCGCGGTCTCGATCAACGTGAAGGCCGAAGAAGGCGATCCTGATTCGCTGCTCACGTGGTACAGGGCGCTGATTCGCCTTAAAAAGACCAACCGGGCGTTCGAAGATGGCGCCAATATCATGCTCGACATCAAAAACACGAAAGTGCTGAGCTGGATGCGTCAGGCCGCTGGCGCGCCTGCGGTTGTCGTCAGCGTGAATTTCACGGCCCAGCCGCAGACCGTGAACCTGGCGAATGGCGCGCTGGGCGCCGGCACGCACAAACTGAAGACGCTGCTCAAGACGCCCGGCGCGGCCGATCCCTCCTCTCTCAATCAGGTGCAGTTGGGGCCGTTCGGTGTGTACGTCGGTGAGGTGCAGTAGTTGCGAGCAGAAGTGAACGCTCCATCAGCGGGGTGTCGATGAAAAGCGAATCCGACAAGCGAGCAGAGCGACTGACGCGCCGGCAGTTCGTTGCCGCAAGTGCGCTTGGTGGCGTGGCCGTTGCCGTCGGTTGCGGAACAAGCGCGCGAGGGAGTTGGGAGTTCCTGACCGATGGCCAGGCCAGAACTCTCGCGGCGATCTGCGATCAGATTGTTCCCGCCGATCGATTTCCCAGCGCCTCGCAAGCGGGCGTTCTCACCTTCATCGATCGGCAACTGGTTCGCCACTTCCGCGGCCACCAGGATGCCTATCGGGACGGTCTGGAGCAGTCGAACGCGATGAGCCGCAAGCGCTTCGGCCGGGCTCTGGCGGATGCGTCGCAGGAGCAGCAGTTCGCAGTGGTCGGCGCCCTGGAGCAGGAGGCCAACCCATTTTTTGAGCTGGTGCGCACGCACACGCTTGAGGGTTACTACGGTTCGCCACGCCACGGTGGCAATCGCGATGCCGTGAGCTGGCGGATGCTGGGTCTGGACGAGCCGCCGTTGCGTGGGCGTGCGCAGTACGACCTGACAAAGGACTCACACTCATGAAGAGGGTAAACGCTGTTGTGGCCGGAGCTGGCGCGGCAGGAGGCGTGGTCGCCAAAGAGCTGTCGACGGCTGGGCTGAGCGTTGTCCTTCTGGAACGTGGCAAATGGTACACCGCCTACGATTGCCGCAAGGACGACCTGCGCAATCAGGCAGTGAGTGTGCTGGGCTGCGCGTTCGGACCGGAGGACGAAGGTCACCCGCGTGTGTGGGTGGATGAACACGGTGCGCCGCATACTGTATTTCCGAGCGAATCGCAATACCAGAACGATGCCGCCTGCGTGGGCGGCGGAACGCTCAGTTGGGGCGCGCAGGCTTGGCGGTTCATGCCGCAGGACTTCAAGATGCGCTCCACCTACGGTGCGCCCCCAGGAAGTTCGCTTGAAGATTGGCCCCTCTCCTACGACGACCTGGAGCCGTTCTACGAGAAGGCCGAATACGAAATTGGCGTTTCAGGAGACTATTCAGACGATCTATTTCACGGTCCGCGCCGGCGCGGATTGCCCATGCCGCCGCTGCCGCCCAATCATGAATTCGAGATCCTGTTGCCGGCAGCCAAACGTTTGGGGCTGCACCCGCTCAATATTCCCATGGCGCGCAACAGTGTGCCCTACAACGGGCGCGGTCCCTGCATGCGCTGCCGGTGGTGCAGCGGATTTGTTTGCGAAACCGACGCCAAGAATGGCACCCACAACACGGTGATACCCGTTGCCCTCCGTACGGGGAACTGCGAACTGCGCACTGAGTGCACGGTAAAAGAGGTTCTGATTGACGACCACGGGCGTGCGCGGGGCGTTGCTTATTTCGACGCCAAAGGCCGCTTGCAGGAGCAGCTTTGCGATATTGTCGTTGTCTCCGGTGGCGCCACCGAATCTGCTCGTCTGCTGCTGAACTCGAAAAGCCGCCTGTTTCCCAACGGTCTGGGAAATCGCTACGACCAGGTGGGCCGGAATCTGCAAGGGCACCACTACGCGGGCGCGACAGGGTACTTCGATTTCGAGACCTACGACGACGTCGGCCCGGGCGCCAGCATCGCTATTTGCGACTATAACCACGGCACGCCCGGCTTATGCGGCGGGGGCATGCTCGACAACGAGTTCATTCGCCTGCCGATTCAAATGGTCGACCGCCTGCCGCCGGGTACTCCGCGTTGGGGATTGGGGCACAAGCAGGGAATGCGCGACTGGCACAAGCGGACCGTCGGGATTCATGGGCCGGTCCAGCAGATTCCTATGGCCGACGCCAGGGTCACACTCGATCCAGTAGTGCGTGACAAGTGGGGAATGGCGGTGTTGCGCATCTCGGGCAATGTGCACCCCCACACGTTTGAAATTGGCGAGGTGCAAGCCAGGCGCGCTGCAGCCTGGCTCAAGGAGGCCGGAGCCATTTGCACCACGCTGCTGGCGGAGAGGCCCACGCTCGTCTCCGCCAATCAACACCAGGCGGGTACCTGCCGCATGGGCAACGATCCGCAGAGCTCGGTTGTCAATCGCTACTGCCAGCTTCACGATATCGACAACGTCTTTGTGATCGATGCCGGCGTGCATGTCACCAATGGAGGCTTCAATCCAGCGTTGACCGTGATGGCCGTCGCCTACTATGCCTCCGCTTCGCTGGTTCGAAACTGGAAGGGAACGGGATTCAGATCATGAATCGCTATGTGAAGTTCGCGGCCATCGCTGTTGCGCTGGCCGTTGCACTGGCGGTTGGCGGCGTCTTCGGCGCGTCCTGGTACTACACATCGCAACATGGCCAGGGCTGCGCAAACTGCCACGAAATGGCGGACTACGTGGCAGCGGTGCATGCCTCACCCCACCGGAACGTCGCTTGCATGAATTGCCATGAGGCAAGCCTGTCGACAAAACTGCGCCACATCCGGGTGCATCTGATGGGCGCCAGGCCTGAAGCGATCCGGCTGCGCGATGTAGACGTGCTGGCCATGGTCCCGAACTGCCAGAAGTGCCACCAGAAGGACTACGCGGCTTGGTCTGCCGGCCCGCATAGCGCTACCTACCGCCAGATCTTTGCCGACCCGGTGCACAACAGCAAACGCCATCTGATGGATGATTGTCTCCGTTGCCACGGCATGCACTTCAGCGGTCCCGTGCGCGAACTGGTGCAGCCGCAAAACACGCAGGGCCCCTGGCACATCATTCGTTCCGGCTTTGCCGATCAGCCGGCGATGCCGTGCCAGGCTTGTCACCAGATGCATGAGAAAGACGAGCCGCAGACCAAACCGGCCAAACGCATTTCGGTGGCGGGCGCACCGGTCGATAGCTCGCTGGCTTATTTCGATCGGCGAGAAGGAGCGCATTTTGCGGCAGCATCGCTGCCCATTCCGCAGTTGTACGACGGCCCGCGGCAGGTGAGGATGAATCAGGACGTGCGGCAGTCAATCTGTTACCAGTGCCATGCGCCGCGAACGCCCGACACAGGTACGCCCGCAGCCGAACACAATTGGGGACCGCAAGTGGCTTCAGGCGACGACCGCACGCCGATGGGCGTGCATGAGGGCCTGAGCTGCCTCTCCTGCCACATCGGGCATAGCCAGAACACCCGTGCATCGTGCAAGACCTGTCATCCCGAGATGTCTCACTGCGGGATTGACGTAGAGAAAATGGACACCACCTATGCCAATCCTGAGAGCAAGCACAATATTCACTGGGTCAAATGCACCGATTGTCATCAGCACGGCATACCAAAGATGAAGCCGGCGAGCGTTCCGCAGGCTAGCGCATCCCTGTCCGTCCGGCCGCACCCGCGAGTCGCTCCCGTCAAAAACCCGGAACAGCAATCCCGGAAAAACCTTTCGCCTTCCCGAGGCAGCGGCCAATCCATTCGTCCTGCGGGATAACATGGATGGTGCGCATCCGGGTTGGAACTTCACGAAGAAACACCTTCAGCAACTCTGAACGGAGCACAGGTGATGCGAACGCCGGGCATGAATCGAAGGGAATTCTTCAAGCAAGCTGCAGGGACCATAGGGGCGGCACAGGTTGCTCTATCGATCCCTGCAACGGCAGAGCCGGAAGGCGAGCAACGGAAGCAGACGCAGGGATCGATCCCCGAGAGTATCGAGTACCCGCGGCAGTTTCGCGGACGCCAGCTCAAGATGATTTCGTTTCCGCTGGGCGGCGTCGCCGCTGGAAGCATCGGTCTCGGAGGGCGAGGTCAGCTTCGGGACTGGGAGGTTTTTAACCGGCCTAATCAGGGATTTCGCCCGAAATACGCCTTTCCGTCCATTTGGGTAAGGGCAGGTGGTGCGGAGCCGGTGGCGCGCGTTCTGGAGGCGCGCCTGCTCCCGCCCTTCGCGGGACAGGACGGCCTTGGATCGGACAACGTTCCCGGCCTCAGCAGACTTGAAGCCGCAGTGTTCACCGGTTCCTATCCGCGGGCGCATATCGACTTTGAAGATCGCACGCTTCCGGCGAAGGTTGAACTCGATGCTTTCTCGCCTTTTATCCCGCATGAGCCGGATGATTCGGGTTTGCCGGCAGCGATCCTGCGCTACCGGGTGAGCAACTCTGGGACGTTGCCGCTGCAGGTGAGCATCGCATTTTCCATTGAGAATCCAATCGTCTCGCAGGATCACGCGGCCGGTGCGCCGGATCGCAAGACCGACCAGCGCACGAACGCCTTCGTCGATGGGGATCGCATTGCCGGGTTGCTCATGACCAACGCTGGTCTGGCGCCCGTTGACCCGATGAAGGGGAGCATTGCGTTAGCTTGCTTGGCAGGAGCAACCGGGCGCGTGTCGCGGTGGGGCGGCTGGCCCAAGGGGCGTTGGTGGAATTCGCCCCTCCTCTTCTGGGATCGGTTCTCCAAGGCAGGGGATCTTGGCCAACCGCCGGATTCGCAAAGCATCGTGGGTGCGATCTGCCTTCAGAAGACGATCCTTCCGGGGCATTCGGAAGAGTTCCCATTCTTACTGGGCTGGCATTTCCCCAATCGCACACCGGAATGGTGCGGGTGGGATGCACCACCCGGCGACGAGAAGACGATCATCGGCAATTTCTACGCCGTGCGCTTCAAAGACGCCTGGGATGCCGTCACGTATGCGGCGAAGAACCTTGAAAGTCTCGAGGCCCGCACACGCGCATTCGAGACCGCATTGCGCAAGAGCACTTTACCGGGTGCTGTGAAGGATGCCGCAAGCGCAAATCTGTCGACCCTGGCGACCACCACCTGCTTTCGCACCGCGGATGGCGAGTTCCACGGATTCGAAGGCAGCGACGATACCCGCGGCTGCTGCTTCGGCAATTGCACGCATGTGTGGAACTACGAGACCGCAACTCCATTTCTCTTTCCCACGTTTGCGCGATCGTTGCGCAAGAGCGCCTTCGGGTATTCGATGGACGATGCCGGCGCCATGCATTTTCGACAACTGCTGCCGGATGGCAAGGCGCGATCGGGTTTCGCCGCCGCCGACGGCCAGATGGGACAGATCATTCATGCGTGGCTCGATTGGAAGTTATCGGGCGACGAGCAGTGGCTGCGCAATCTGTGGCCACGCGTGAAGAAGGCTATTGAATTCGCGTGGGTGCCCGGCGGATGGGATGCAGGCCGCGGCGGCGTGCTCGAAGGCGTTCAACATAACACCTACGACGTCGAGTTCTACGGACCAAATCCGTTGTGCAGCATCTATTACCTTGGCGCTCTGCGAGCTGCCGGCGAAATGGCAACCGCGGCCGGCGACAACGTGTCGGCGCAGGAATACCAGCGGCTCTTTGAGAAAGGCCGCGGATGGGTTGACGCCAATCTCTTCAATGGCGAGTTTTATATTCAAAAGATAAAAGGGGTCAAAAAGAATGAGATTGCGCCGAGCCTTCAAGGGGGCATGGGAACTGAGAACACCGAAGCGCCCGACTACCAAGTGGGCGGCGGCTGTCTCGCGGATCAATTGATCGGCCAGTACCTGGCAGAAGTCGGCGGGATGGGACCGCTGGTTTCGACTGAGAACATTCGCAAGACGCTGCGATCGATCTATCAGTACAACTACAAGCCCTCGCTGGTACACCACGATTCAGTGCAGCGCACCTACGCACTGAACGATGAAGCGGCGGTCGTGGTCTGCGATTATGGCAAAGCCGAACGGCCGCAGATTCCGTTTCCCTACTATGCTGAGTCGTGGACGGGGCAGGAATACCTGGTGGCCGCATTGATGATGAACTGGGGCATGGTGGAAGAAGGCGTGGAGTGCGTTACCAACATCCGCGCCCGCTACGACGGGGAAAAGCGGAATCCATGGGACGAGCCGGAGTGCGGACACCACTATGCGCGGGCGATGTCGTCGTGGTCGACGGTGGTGGCATTAAGCGGCTTTGTTTATGACGGCGCAAAGGATGCAGTCGTTGCCACGCCGCGCATCCTGGGCGACCGCTTCGATTGCTTCTGGGCGACAGGGACAGGTTGGGGAACTTTTGCCTACCGAAGAAAGGGCTCCGGGACGCTGTTCAAGCTCGAGGTGATTGAAGGATCTCTGCGTTGCCGATCGTGCGAGATCTTTGCCGCCGGCACGGTGGTCGATGCGCGGCGCGGGGAGACCGCGCTCCACGCGAACACGGAACAGCGAGGAGAGCGCTTGCTGGTCAACTTCTCCGAACCATTCAGCCTTGTGCCTGGAAGCGACATGCAAATTGAGGCGCGCGCGTGATGTCCTCCGCCGCGCAGTGGAGACCCCGGATTGTGCTGGTCGGCGGTTTTCTCGGGGCAGGGAAGACCAGCCTGATTTTGAGTGCCGCTGCGCAACTTGAGCGATCCGGCGTCCGCTGCGCCGTCGTACTCAACGATCAAGGCGAAGAACTGGTAGACACACTGCACGTCAGGCAGCGCGGAATTGTATCAAGTGAAGTTACCGGCGGATGCTTCTGCTGCAAGTTTTCCGATTTTCTCTCGGCGATTGAGCAGTTAAGGGCGATCGCGCCCGAGGTGATCTTCGCAGAACCGGTGGGAAGCTGCGTTGATATCGCTGCGACGGTACTCCGGCCTCTGCGGGAGGAGTTCGAGCTTTGCCGGCTGGCGCCCTTCACGGTGCTCGTCGATCCCAGGCTCGCGACATCCGTACTTTCCGGTGGCGCCGATCCCAATATTGAGTTCCTGCTGCGAATACAACTGGAGGAAGCTGATCTGGTTTGTACGAGCAAGGCTGATCTTTATCCCCAGACTGATTGCTCCCTCGAAATCGAAGCTCGGCCACTGAGCGCCAAAACAGGATTTGGCGTTCGTCAATGGCTCGACGATGTGCTGGGTGGCAGATCGGGAGCAGGCGAAAAGGCGCTCGACGTCGACTACGGCCAATACGCGCAGGCTGAAGCCGCCTTGGCATGGCTTAACTTGAGCGTTGCATTCGAGCCAGAATTGGCAATTTCGCCCGCCGAAGTGATAGGTCCACTCTTCGATCATCTAGACAAGGCGCTGACCGCCGCCGGGATCACGATTGCGCACTTGAAGGTGATCGACCGCTCTGCTGCGGGCTGGGTGAAGGCATCCATCTGCTCGAACGGCGCGGAGCCGGACGCTGAGGGAGACCTGGATGCATCTCCGGCAGCCAGGCACGAGATCCTTTTGAATCTTCGTGCTATCGGAAGCCCCGATCAAGTTCGAGAGATCGTGAGAAAGCGAATGGAGAGTCTTGAAGGCAGGTTGCTCGATATGCAACTGAGCTGTTTCAGTCCCGCTCCGCCCAGACCTGAACGAAGGATTCCCATGCCTCGACCCCTGGAGCGTCGTTGTAGTTGATCTCAGGTTGGTGTTGTTGTCAACCGCTGCAGGCTAATGGCAGGACGCCATTACCAGGATTCTCGATAGACGACAGCCCAATGCACGATTCCAGATCCAGTTTTGATCGTAGAGCGGTAGCTCGTTGCGAATCGGGTCTGCGGCAGACGCCATGTTCTCAAGCTCCCGGCAGGACTTTCTTGATGACGCGTATCAGGTCATCGCCGGAAACCGGCTTCACGATCCACCCGGTAGCGCCTGCGCTCTTGCCCGCCTCGCGCTTGGTGGCGTCGCTCTCCGTGGTCAGAGTCAGGATAGGGATGAACTTCAGTCCTGGCATGGCTCGCACTTTGCCGATTAACTCGAGCCCGCCCATCACCGGCATATTGATGTCGGTCACGATGAGGTTGGGTTTGACACCCGGATGCAACTTGTCCAGCGCAGTCTTGCCGTTGTCGGCAGTTTCGACCTCAAAGCCGTTCATGGTCAGGGTAGTCTTGAGGCTCATCACCATGGTGATGGAGTCATCGACGACGAGAACTTTCATGGCCATCTAAACTTCCTCAGGATGCGTATGGTGGCCAACTCGCCTGCCTGTAGCGTGGCGCAGGCTGCCCCCTCCGTCTGCATCCCCGTCTGCGCCCCTTATCGGCGGTTTTCGCCGAGAGGTTACGCCTTTTCGCATTTCCTGTGAACGTTTCCGCGTCATTGGGGCAGCCGAGCCGATGAGAAAAAGCTAACCATTCCCACCTCGGATTTGATTCAAGAATGCTCAATACGGGCCGATCACTTAGGCATGAGCGGCGAGCAGTCCGACGTGGCCTGCCAGAGCACTGCGGACAACGAGGGCGCTCTGTGCTGAGAGTCAACGGCTTTGTGCCTGTCGCGTTCTCGGACCTCGCGATGCCGGTGGGGTGTTGACAATGCGCGGCAGGCCGCCGCCGGCAAGAACAAAGGCCGAACGGGCAAACGGCGTGGTGAGGAGCAAGATGTGCCGGTGACTCTCGAACAGAAAGACGCGCTGACCCTCATTCAACTCGAGGGCGCGATCGACATCGGCTGCGCGGCCGAGTTGAAGGAACTCCTGATGGAGAAACTCAAGTCCGGTGCGGCGGTTTACGTGTCGCTGGAATCCGCGACCGGTCTTGACATTACAGCCGTGCAGTTGCTATGGGCGGCGGCGCGCGAAGCGCAGCGGGTGGGTGTGGAGTTTGGTTTCAAAGGGCAGACGCCGGAGCGAGTCCGGTGCGCGCTTGCCGAGGCTGGCATTGAGGAGTTTCCGGTACCTGCTGCAACAGGATGAATGGACAGATGGCGCAACCCAAGGTTCCAAGCAACGCCGAACAGTTCAAGCAGAGCTTCCGCGAGGAGGCGCGGGAGATTCTGACTGAGCTGGAATCGGCGCTCCTCGAGCTGAATGAAAATCGCAGCGATACGGAGCTGGTGAGCCGCATCTTTCGCGGCCTGCACACCATCAAGGGCTCGGGCGCCATGTTCGGCTTCGAGCGGCTGGCCGCCTTCATGCACGATGTCGAGACCGCCTTCGACCTGGTGCGCAGCGGGCGTATGGAAACCAGCGCAGAGCTGATCGACCTCACCCTGGCCGCGCTCGATCAAATTCCCGCCATGCTGGAAGAGGGCACGGCAGGCGGAGCGCCGGTCGATCCCGCCGCCTGTGCCGCCATTCTCGCGAGCGTCCGCAAGCTGGCAGCCATCGAAGAACGCCCCGCTGCGGCGAAGAAAGATGCGGCGAAGAAAAATGAACCGACGCCCGCTCGCGCCGCGGCTGCGGCCGGCGCCATCGAGAACTGGCACATCCGTTTTGTGCCCGGGCCGGACCTGATGCGCTGCGGCGCCAATCCTTCTCTCCTGCTCCGTGAACTGCGCCAGTTGGGCGAGCTTTCGGCCAGGGCAGTCCTGGACGCGGTACCTCCGCTCAGTGCAATCGATCCCGAGCGCTGCTACGCCTGGTGGGAGATGGATCTGGCCACGGGTGCGGGCCGGGAGGCGATTCGCGATGTCTTCATTTTTGTCGAAGACACGTGCGAGCTGAGCATCGCGGCGTCCGGCGATCCCGCGCCGGCCGTAGCACAGACTTTATCCCCCTCGGACGCAGAGAAGACGGCGCGGGCGCTCGAAGAAGGCCGCAGCACTTCGCCCGGCCGCCGTAACTACGACAAGCCGGACAACGCCTCAAGTCTGCGCGTGCCGGCGGCCAAACTGGATCAGTTTGTGGACCTGGTCGGAGAGCTGGTGACGGTGCAGGCGCGGCTCAGCGAGCTTTCCAGCCAACGCGAGGACGCCGAGGTCACCGCCGTCTCTGAAGAAGTCGAGCGGCTGACTTCGGCCCTGCGCGAGAGCTCCATGAACATTCGCATGATGCCCATCCGGAACACGTTCGAAAAATTCCGGCGGCTGGTGCACGACCTGGCGCGCGACCTGGGAAAGAACGTGGAACTGACCATCGAGGGCGCGGACACGGAGCTCGACAAAACCGTCATCGAGCAGTTGGGCGACCCGCTGATGCATCTCATCCGCAACAGCATGGACCACGGCATCGAGCCGGCCGAGGTGCGCGCGGCCAGCGGAAAACCTCTTACCGCAACCATTCATCTTGCGGCGCGGCATTCGGGCGCCAGTGTGCTGGTGACTGTTACCGACGATGGCCGCGGCATTGATGCGGACGCGGTGCGCCGCCGCGCCGTCGAGAGAGGTCTCATCTCCTCTGAGGCGCAGCTGACCGAGAGCCAGATCTTTGCGCTCATTTTTGAGCCGGGGTTTTCGACCGCTGCACAGGTGACCGATGTCTCCGGCCGCGGCGTAGGCATGGATGTGGTCCGCCAGCGGGTGGAAAGCCTGCGCGGCGCCGTCGAGGTCTCGAGCCGGCCGGGGCAGGGGACCAGCGTCACGTTGCGGTTGCCGCTCACCATGGCCATCATCGACGGTCTGTTGGTGGGCGTGGGCGATGCCTGCTTCGTGCTGCCGCTCTCGATCACCCTGGAATGCATTGAGTTGACGCGCCAGGACATTGCCCGCGCCAACGGCAAGCACATCGCCAATGTGCGTGGCGAGCTGGTGCCTTATATCCGGCTGCGCGAGCACTTCCACGTGCGCTCGCGAGCCCCCGAGATCGAACAGATCATGCTGGTCGAAACCGGCGAAGGCCGGTTCGGACTTGTGGTGGACCGGGTGCTGGGCAATTGCCAGACGGTCATCAAGAGCCTGGGGCGGTTTTACCGCCAGGTTCAGGTGGTTTCAGGCGCCACCATTCTGGGCAACGGAACCGTGGCCCTGATTCTCGACCCCGAACGCCTGATTCAGGACGCGATGCGCGAAGCGGCGCACGGCAGAGGAGGCCGCACGTTGACGGCGCACGGCGATCCTCCGGAACAAATTTTTGACTTTACCGCCCTTGCGGGCAGAGGCAGCGCTGGACCGAGCGCCAGTGCACAGATATAGGCAAGTCAACCCGGAACGTCTCATGCTCCTCCAGTCGCGGAACGGCTGCTCCTTAGCGGGATGGCCGGCAGATCACGGATCGAGCAGAGAAAGATCCCAAAAGAGGGGAAACGACCCATGGGAACAGTAGTGGCAGGTGAAGGCTGGCGGCTGCATGGCCCCGGCAACGGGCACGGCGAGGAGATTCACGGCGATGAAGGGCACGCAGGCCGTGAACGGCTTAACAAGAGGACGGGCCAGGAAGACGACATGATGCTGCTGCTGCAGGAGATCATGCGCCTGGTCGACGCCTCCAAGGAAGGGCGCCTGAGTGAACGTGGCAAAGCCACGCTCTTCAATGGTGTGCAACGCGAGTTGATTCAGGGCGTGAACGAGATGCTGGATGCGATTCTATTGCCCATCGGAGAAGGCAATCGCATTCTGGCGCAGATCTCCAGCGGCAAGATCGACGAGCTGATCGCACAGACCTACAAAGGTGATCACGAGAAGATGAAGGTCGCGGTCAACAACGTTGCGATGGTTACCCAAGCCCTGCAGAAGGAAATGGCGCGGCTGATCGAAGCCTCCAAAGAAGGGCAGCTTTCCGATCGCGGCAAGCCGGAACAGTTCCAGGGCGCCTACGCCGAGATTGTGCGCGGCGTCAACACCATGCTGGACGCGATTCTGCTGCCCATTGGCGAAGGCAATCGCATTCTGGCGCAGGTCTCCAACGGCAAAATCGACGAGTTGATCGCTCATACCTACAAGGGCGACCACGAAAAGATGAAGCAGGCCATCAACAACGTGGCTGTCGTTCTGCAGAGGCTGCAGAAGGAAATGGCGCGGCTGACCGAGGCCTCGCGCGAAGGCCAACTCTCCGACCGCGGTAAGCCGGAGCAGTTCCAGGGCGCTTACGCCGAGATCGTGCGCGGCGTCAACACCATGCTGGATGCCATCCTGCTGCCCATTGGCGAAGGCAACCGCATTCTGGCCCAGGTCTCCAACGGCAAAATCGACGAGCTGATCGCCCTGACTTACAAGGGCGACCACGAAAAGATGAAGCAGGCCATCAACAACGTCGCCGTGGTTCTGCAGGGGCTGCAGAAAGAACTGGCGCGGCTGATCGAAGCCTCCAAGGAGGGGCAACTTTCCGATCGCGGCAAGCCGGAACAGTTCCAGGGCGCGTACTCCGAGATTGTGCGCGGCGTAAACACCATGCTGGATGCGATCCTGCTGCCCATCGGCGAAGGCAACCGCATCCTGGCGCAGATCTCCAACGGCAAGATCGACGAACTGATCGCTCATACCTACAAGGGCGATCACGAGAAGATGAAGCAGGCCATCAACAATGTGGCCCAGGTCCTGCAGGAACTGCATAAGGAACTGGCGCGGCTGACCGAAGCCTCGAACGCCGGCAAGCTGAGCGAGCGCGGGCATCACGATCAGTTCAAGGGCGCATACGCGGAGATTGTGCGCGGCGTGAACGCCATTCTGGAAGCCGTGATCGTGCCCCTGAATGTTTCCGCAAAATATGTCGAGCAAATCAGCAAGGGAGACAATCCGCCGTTGATCACGGACACCTATTACGGCGATTTCAACCTGATCAAAAACAACCTGAACACGCTGGTCACGGCGATGAACGACATCACCTCCGCGGCGGATGAGATCGCGAATGGAAACTTGACCGTGGAAATCCGCGAGCGTTCGGCGCAGGACAAGCTGATGCAGGCTTTAACGTCGATGGTGAGCGGGCTGACGCAGACCGTATCCGATATCCGCTCCATTGCCGGCGAGGTGTCGGCGGCCAGCCAGTCCATCTCCACGGCCTCGGTCCAGGTGTCGAAGGGCGCGAGCGCGCAGGCGGCCGCGGCCGAAGAGGCTTCGTCGTCGATGGAGGAGATGGTCTCCAACATCAAGCAGAATGCCGACAACGCGCAACAGACCGACAAGATCGCCAACAAGAGCGCCAAGGATGCTCTCGAAAGCGGCAAGAGCGTGCTCGAAGCGGTGGCCGCGATGAAGGAGATTGCCAACAAGATCTCCATCATCGAGGAGATTGCGCGCCAGACCAACCTGCTGGCGCTCAACGCGGCCATCGAGGCGGCGCGCGCGGGCGAGCATGGCAAGGGTTTTGCCGTGGTCGCCGCGGAAGTGCGCAAGCTGGCCGAGCGCTCGCAGAAGGCGGCCGGAGAGATCAACCAGCTCTCGGCCACAACGCTGAAGGTCTCGGAAAAATCCGGCGAGATGCTGGACAAGCTGGTGCCCGACATCCAGCGCACCGCCGAACTGGTGCAGGAGATTTCTTCGGCCAGCAAGGAGCAGGATACCGGCGCCGAGCAGATCAACAAGGCTCTGCAGCAACTGGAGCAGGTGATCCAGCAGAACGCGTCGGCCTCAGAGGAGATGGCTTCGACGACCGAGGAGCTGACCGGCCAATCCGAACAGCTGGTGAGCGCGCTCTCCTTCTTCCATACGGGAGATGAGAATGGGGCTCATGGACGGCGGCCCGCGGCCACCAAGCCGGCCAGGCAGTCAGTCGCGGCTCCAACCAGAGCTGCCAAACCCAACGGCCACGCGCCGGCTCCGGCTGCGAAAGCTGCCGGGAAGTCCGGCGTCAACCTGCGGCTCAACGAAAAGCACGACGAAATGGACGCTGAATTCGAGCGTTACTGACCGTGAGGGCGGGTCTTCCAGAAGAAGATCCGCCTCAGTCTTCAGGATCGGAAAGGAGTTAACTCATGAGCGTTTGCGAAATCACTGAGACGCGGCAGTATCTCACCTTCAAGCTCGGCAACGAGGTTTTTGCCACCGATGTGGCGAAGGTGAGAGAAGTGCTCGATCTCACGCCCATTACCGCCATCCCCCGCACGCCCGAATTCATGGCTGGGGTGATCAACCTGCGGGGCAGTGTGGTTCCCGTCGTCGATTTCCGGCTATGTTTCGGAATGTCGAAGACGGAAAACACGCGCAACACCTGCATCGTAGTTGTCGAAGTGGTGCTCGATAACGAGTCCATCGTGATCGGCGCCCTGGCAGATTCGGTCGAGGAAGTGATCGATCTCGAACCCGAGCAGATTGAACCCGCGCCGCGCATCGGCGCCCACATCCGCACCGACTTTATCCGCGGCATGGGCAAGCGCGACACGCAGTTCATCATGATTCTCGACATCGATCGCGTCTTCTCGGCCGAGGAACTGGCTACGGTACGTACCCAGCAATCCGGCAAGGCCCTCCTCGAGGCAGCCGCATAAGAAAGGCATGGGGCGGGCCATCCCGCCCCATTTTTCCGCCATGCACGATCGCGAAGAATGCATTTCGTCCCGAGACTATTCGCGCCTCCGCGAGCTGGTTTACGACGAAGCCGGGATCAACCTCGGTTCCGAAAGAAAGACCATGCTCGAGGGGCGAATCAGGCGAAGATTGAAGGATCTCGCGATTCACTCCTACGGCGAGTATTGCGACTATCTATTTTCCGGGGAAGGCCTGCGCGACGAGCTGGTTCATCTGATCGACGTCGTGACTACCAATAAGACCGATTTCTTTCGTGAGCCGCGGCACTTCGAATTCCTGACCGCCACGGCATTACCTGAATTCCTGGCTGCGAATGCCGCGCGCAGACCGCTCCTGGTTTGGAGCGCCGCGTGTTCGACGGGCGAGGAGCCCTACACTCTGGCGATGGTGCTGAGCGAATACGGGCTGACGCATCCCGGCTTCGCCTTCAGGATTATTGCCACCGACATCGCCACCACCGTACTCAAGAAGGCAGGGCTCGGAATCTACTCCACCGACGCCGTGCGGCCGGTGCCGCAGAGCCTCAAGGTCAAATATTTCATGCGCGGCCGCGAGCGGAGTTTCGAGCGTATGCGCGTGGTACCCGAGTTGCGCCGCCTCATCGAGTTTCGCCGCCTCAACTTCATGGACTCCGACTACGGGATTCAGGAGAAATTCGACGTCATCTTCTGCCGTAACGTGATCATTTACTTCGACCGGCCGACGCAGCAGAGCATCCTCGAGAAGATTACGCAACACATGCAGCCCCGCGGCTATTTGTTCATGGGGCACGCCGAGACGCTGCATGAACTGGATCTCCCTGTCACGCCGATAGCTCCGGCTCTCTACAGGAGGATCGATGCCGGAGCCTGACACCCCGATCCGGGAGATCTATGTGCAGCCCGGCGAATCCCACCTTGTGTCAGAGCCCACCGTCCTGCGCACGGTGCTTGGCTCCTGCGTTGGAATTACGTTTCTGGTCCCCCGGCTGGGCGTCGGCGCGATTTGCCATCCCATGATGCCGAGCTGCCCGCCAGCCCAATGGGCAGGGTTGAGCGTGCGCGCCGGACGGCGCTATGTCGATTTTGCCATCCACGACATCGCCAGCCGGCTGGATGCGCTGGGGGCCGTTCGCGGAGAGGTGCTGGTAAAACTTTTTGGCGGCAACGATGTTCTGACAGTCAACGGCAGCGATTCGCAAAAGACCATCGGCAAGCAGAACTACGAGGCTGCCCTTCAGGTACTTGCCGAAGAGGGATTCACGGTGGTTGCCTCCTGCCTTGGCGGCAGCGCGGGCGTACACATCTCTTTTGAGACCGTGCATGGGGAAGTGCGGCTGCGCTGGCTCGATTCCGGCACGCCGAAACCGGCGCGGCGTGCGCTGATGACTGCTCATCGCGCCAATCGCCGCCGATAGAGGTATGGAGGGGTCAATCGTGATAACGGCGAAAGTTCGCGTACTGATCGTGGACGACTCCGCCGTGGTGCGTCAGACGTTGACGGAGATTCTCTCCTCGGACCCTGAAATCGAAGTGATCGGAACCGCCGGCGATCCCTATGTCGCTGCCGAGCGCATCGCAGAGAATGTGCCGGACGTGATCACTCTCGACATTGAAATGCCGCGCATGGACGGGCTCACGTTTCTCAAGAAACTTATGAGCCAGCATCCGATCCCGGTGGTCATCTGTTCCAGCCTTGCCGACGAGGGTGCGCAGAGCACCCTCCGGGCTCTTGAATATGGCGCGGTGGAAATCATCACCAAACCGAAGCTGGGAACCAAGCAGTTTCTTGAGGATTCGCGCGTAATCCTCTGCGAAGCGGTGAAGGCCGCGTCCGCCGCTCGTCTGCGTCCGCTCGGCCCCATGCACACCGTAGAGCCCAAGCTGACCGCCGACGCCGTCTTGTCACCCGCCACCCACGCCATGGCCGAAACCACCGAGAAAGTCGTAGTTGTGGGCGCATCCACCGGTGGAACTGAAGCGCTCAAGACGTTTCTCGAAACCTTGCCGGCCGATTCGCCCGGCATTGTCATCGTGCAGCACATGCCGGAGCTCTTCACCCGCGCCTTTGCCAACCGCCTGGATGGCCTGTGCGAGGTTTCAGTCAAAGAAGCGGAGACCAATGACACTGTGCTCCGCGGACGCGTGCTGATCGCACCCGGGAACCATCACCTGCTCCTCAAGCGCAGCGGCGCACGCTACTACGTCGAAATCAAGGACGGCCCTCTGGTATGCCGGCACCGCCCCTCGGTCGATGTGCTGTTCCGTTCCGCTGCCCGCTACGCAGGCCAGAATGCCGTTGGCGTCATCATGACCGGAATGGGCGACGACGGAGCGCGCGGCATGCTCGAAATGAAGCAGGCCGGCGCCTTCACCATCGCGCAGGACGAGGCGACTTGCGTCGTCTTCGGCATGCCCAAGGAGGCGATCCGGATGAATGGCGTCAGCAAGGTGCTTCCGCTTGGCACCATCGCCGGCGGAATCCTGAGTCGTTGCCGTTAGAGCGAATGCGCCGTTGGGCAATGGTGCGGCGAGGGCATCGGAAGAATACCGACGGTAGGTCAAGACAGGCACGGCCCCGATCAATTAGACAGGCACGGCTCCGATCAATTCGGCCTCTTCTAACCCTTTTATTTTCTGAGAAGGCTTGGTGGCGGGAGGCGGGATCGAACCGCCGACCTACGGGTTATGAATCCGTCGCTCTAACCATCTGAGCTACCCCGCCGGAAGAGAGCAAAACCGCGCAGAAACGCACGTAATTGCCACATTTCAATGATACGGGCGCGCGCAGAACAGGTCAAACTTTCCAGCCTGATCCTGAGCGGCGATCTCCCGTTCTCTCCATCGAAAAATCGACCGCCAAAAGCCGCAAGCTGGCCTATCCTGCGACAATTCTTGCGGTGTCTTTCCTTGCTGCCGGAGAACGTCCATGTCCGCATTGCTTCAAATTGATTCCAGTCCTCGCGCCGCATCGGTTTCAAGCCGCCTTGCCGCGGCTTTCGTCGAAACATGGAAGCGGCAAAACCCCACTGGCGCCGTCTTCCATCACAACACCTCGCTCGAGCGCTTTCCCTACCTCGATGAAAATGCCATCGACGCGTTTTTCACTCCGGCCGCGGAGCGGACCGCTGCACAAAAGCTGGCCCTCGCCTTCTCCGATCAGCTGGTGGACGAACTGCTCGCCGCCGACGTCGTGGTGTTAGGCGCGCCCATGTGGAACCTTTCCATTCCCGCATCGCTCAAAGCGTGGATCGACCTGATCGTGCGCGAAGGGCGCACTTTCGCCTTCACCGCGCAGGGCGTGGCCCCGCTCATTCCGCCGGGCAAACGGGTCTACGTCTTTTCTGCGCGTGGGGGCGCCTATCCCGCGGGCATGCCGCTCCATGATTTCGATCAGCAGGAGCCGTATATGCGCCGGATTCTCGGCGTCATAGGCCTCACGCGGATCGAATTTGTCTATATTGAGCACCAGGCCGAGCAGCAAAGCAGCGACCCCGAAGCCGCGGCGCAAAGTCTGGCCCGCGCCGAAAGAGCCCTGGCCACTCTCGCCATTTGACCAATGCCGCGCGGCGTCCATGTACACTCGACTGCATGAATTCCCTGCGCATCGCAGCCGTCATTCCTGCGCGGCTCCAATCTACCCGCATGGCGCGCAAGGTGCTGCGCCCCATCGCCGGCCGGCCCATGGTGGAGTGGGTATGGCGTGCCGCCAGCGCCAGCGGCCTCATGGATCCCGTGGTGGTTGCCACCGACGCTGAAGAAGTCGCCAACGTTTGCCGCGCACGTTCTATTCCCGTGGTGATGACCTCGCCTGCGTGCCCCAGCGGCAGCGATCGGGTGAGGGAAGTCTCCAGGCAGATCGACGCTGAAATCTACGTCAACATTCAGGGAGACGAGCCCACGCTCACGCCCGACTTTTTCCCCCCGTTGCTCAATCTCTTCGCGCGGCCTGAGGTGGAAGTGACCACACTCTCCGTGTGCTGCCCGCCTGAAGAATTCACGAATCCCAATGCCGTCAAAGTGGTCACGGCACTCGACGGCCGCGCTCTCTATTTTTCGCGGGCGACGATTCCCTTCGATCGGGATCAGGTTGGGTTCACCGGCTATCGCAAGCACCTGGGCATCTACGCCTATCGCAAGGCTGCGCTGGATCGCTTCGCTGCTCTGCCGCCCTCGCCGCTTGAAAAGCTGGAGCGCCTGGAGCAGTTGCGGCTTCTCGAAAACGGCATCGCGATCTACGTTGCCGACGCCCCGCGCGACACCATCGGCGTGGATACGGAAGAAGATTTGGTTCGCGCGGAAGCCCTGCTTAAGAACTCGGTTGAAGCCTGAGGACCATCGCGTTCATCGCATGTGCGGGATCGGGGGTCGTAGCGATATGTCTTCCTTATCCAGCGCCCGCAGCCACGCGCGCACGCTCGCGCGAAGATTCTCGACTTCGATCCCTCCATATGCAGCGGGGAATGCGTCGAGCCGCCGCAATGCCGCGCGCAACAGCGATGCGGCGCCAAGGAGATTCTTGCGCTGAAGATGATGAAAGGCAGCCGTAATTTGAATCAGCGCCTGCAGGAACGTTTTCTCCGGCTCCTCGCACTTTAGCCAGACGCCTTCCCAATGTTCATGCGCGAGAAAAAACTCGCCGCTCTTGTAACATTGCAGCCCTTCTGCAAGCGCTCCGCAGCTCCAGTCCAGTGGCACACTCAATCCTTCCCAACCTCCAAAATCTGGAAGGAGTGCGGAATCATGGGCGGTCGAGGCCCGCGCATGAATGCAGGTGGGCCGCCCGCAGGCGGCGCTGCCCCTGCCGCTGGCGCAGGCGGAGTCGGCGTCGGCCCATATTCGGCCGTGATCAGAAAAAGATTGCCAGTCTTCGTATCGAGCGTGATGGTCTTCGCGCGTTGCGGCGTAAACACCGTCTGCTCCACTGCGAAGTCAGTCGGCGAACTCTCCTTGATCACCGTCAGCGTACCATCGCCCTGCGAGCTAAAAACCTCCATCGTCTCGGGATTGAAGGTCGCCCCGTCGCATCCCACGCCGATGGGTAGGTCGGTAATGATGTGCCCATCGGCTGCCGACAAAATGATCATGTTGTTCTTGTCGCGGCAAGCGGCAAACAGGATTCCGTTCTTCGCATCCAGCGCCAGGCCCGCGCATCCGCCGCCGCGGCTCGAGAGGTCATAGCGGCCTATCATTTTCATCGTGTCCCCGTCGACCACCGCTATCGCGTCCTTGTCTTCAAGGTCGACATAGATCCTGCCGTGGCCGTCGGTCGCAGACTGCTCTGGAGCGCCGCCCAGGTCAATGGTGCCCAGAATCGAACCGTCCTTGTCATCGAGCACGGTGATGTTGGGTGCGGAGTGACTGAGGATGTAGAAGTGGTGATTGTAGGTGTCGTTCAGGTAGCCGTCGGGATTGCCCTGGACGTCGATCTTCTTGAGGACCACGAAGGTCTTCGCGTCAAACATCGTCACCGGCTTAGAGGTCGCGAATCCATGCCCCGTGGCCGTGTCCACCGCCGCGCCGTGCCCGCTCACGCCCGGAAGATCGCCCACCTGGGCCAGCGTGTCCAGGTTGAAAACGCCAACATGTCCGGCAGTGCCTGAGCGAGCCACATACAGGTTGCGGCTGTCGGGATCGGCAGTCACGTAGTCGAATCCGCCGTCGCCGCCGACGAGCTGGATCTTCTGCACCTTGTAGGGACCGTTGGCCTGCGCGCAGGCCAGAGCGGAAACAATGAAAACCGCCGCGATAGCAATCAGTTTGCGTGACACGGTGATACCTCCGTTGATGAACTCTGCTGAACGCCTGGCCGGCAGAGTATTTTGAAGCCAGACGAAGCGTATTTTCTTCTGCAAAACGAGAATACACGGTGGTGTGCGCCCATTGTGTTAACGCCCGATACAAACCCATGGGGCAAGGCCTGCACGCCATGGCTCTGCCGCGCTCGCGGACTCCCAGCGAAAACAGAATTGCGCGCAAGAATCGGAGTGCGCGCGGAAGAGCAATCGGCGACTATCATCTTCATGAGCACTGTTTTCGCAATCGCAACCGAATTCGCAGCCGTTTCCACAATGCCCACGACGCCCAGGATCACCATGCCGCAGCCCGCAACGACCGCGCTCATCGAATCGCGAGGTTCGCGGTCTCACGATTTGCAGTCTGATACTGCGTGGCCAGACTCCGCGTGGATGCAGCTCGTCGCGCGCGATCCGCAGGCGCGCTTTTTCTATGGCGTCGCGACCACAGGCGTTTTTTGCCGGCCCACTTGCTCGAGCCGCCGCCCGCTGCGCGCCAATGTGCGCTTCTTCCGCACCGCGGCCGAGGCAGAGGCCGCAGGCTTTCGCGCCTGCAAGCGCTGCTGTCCTGCGACTGCATCGAGCAGCACAGCGTGCAGCAGCCCTTTGGACGAGGTGCGTGCCTACATCGAGAGCCACCTCGACCGGCGCGTGCGTCTTGAAGAGCTAGGCCGCGTGGCCAGCTTGAGCCCCTTCACCGTGCAGCGGCTCTTCAAGCGCGAGATGGGCGTAAGCCCGCTCGAGTATCAGCGAGCGCTGCGTGCATCGCAACTGCGCGGCGCGCTCAAGCAGGGAGGCACTGTGACCGACGCCATTTATAACGCGGGCTTCAGCTCCAGCAGCCGCGCTTATGAAGCGAACCAACTCGGAATGACGCCGCAACGCTTTGCCCAGGGCGGCAAAGGCGAGCAGATCGGGCACGCATCCGCACGCACGCCGTTCGGTTGGATGATTGTGGGAGCCACAGATCGCGGCCTCTGCTGGCTCTCGCTTGCGGGAACCAAAGCCGAAGCCGAGAAAGCCCTTCGCACTGAGTTTCCTTTGGCCACGCTGCGCAGAGACACGAAGCTCGCGCGCTGGATCGATGCGGCGATTGCAGACGTCCGAGAAGGCAACGATCTGGTTCAGAAGGCTACCGCACCGCAGGCGCAGGAGCGCCTGGATCTCCGCGGCACCGTCTTTCAGCTTCGCGTGTGGCAGGCGCTCAAGCAGATTCCCCGCGGCCAGACGCGCAGCTACAGCCAGTTGGCGCGAGAGATGGGCATTCCCAAATCGACCCGCGCCGTGGCCCGCGCCTGCGCCGTCAACCGCGTGGCCATCGTCGTCCCGTGCCACCGCGTGGTGGGCGCAAGCGGCTCGCTTACAGGCTACCGCTGGGGTGTAGAACGCAAGCGGCAGATCCTCGAGGCCGAGCGCGGCTGATATCTGGCCCTCCCATCCTTCCGCGCAATCTCCGGCGAAAGGATGGGACCACACTGGATTACAACCGGAATCCGCCCGCCGCGTGGATCGTCTGGCCGTTCACCCACGCCGATTCGTCCGAAGCCAGGAACGCCGCGATCGTCGCGATGTCCTGCGGCTGGCCGATGCGGCCAAGCGGAGTGCGCTGCACGGATTCTTTCTCGAAGTCGCTGCCGATGAAGCCCGCGGCCTGAACGCCTTCCGTCACGATCATGCCCGGGCTGAGCGAGTTTACGCGAATCTTCTTCGGGCCAAGCTCCTGCGCCAGCGCCGCGCTCGCTGAGTCCACTGCGCCCTTGGTGGCGCTATAAACCGCGCCGCCGCCGATGCCGTCGGCTGCAACCGAGCTGATGTTGATCACGCTGCCGCCATTGGGATTGAAGCGCGCCACCGCTTCCTTGGTCGTCAAAAGCAGGCCCAGCACATTCAGGTTGAACATTTTGTTGAAGTGCGCGGGCGAAATCTGCTCCAGCGGCCCGAACTCGTAGACCCCGGCGTTGTTCACCAGGATGTCGATGGGGCCGAGCTGATCCGCGACGGTTTTGACGAAGGACCCGATAGCATCTGGGTTCGAGAGGTCCGCCTGCACCGCGACGGCCTTGCCGCCGCCGGCCACGATCTCCGCAACCACCTTTTCCGCGCCCGCCTTGCTGCCCGAGTAGTTAACTGCCACAGCCGCGCCGCGCGCCGCTAATTCACGGGCAATGGCCGCGCCAATGCCCTTCGATGCGCCGGTCACCAGCGCCACTTTGCCTTCAAGATTCTTCATATCTCATCTCCCGGTATCCAATGCCATCTGTTCGACATTTCGATAACTGTCGAATTGATTAACCGAGCCGGAGAAAGGATTCAAAGGGATTGTGGAAATATTTGGGGCGAAGCGTCAGCGGCCCGCGCAGTTGGTCGCTTCGAGAGCCTGCAAACTCACGGCCACGGATTCCAGAACTCCAGGCCGCAGTGAGAGATACGCGAATTTACCCTCGCGGCGAATGTCGATGAGTCCGGCCGTTTCAAGCTCCTTGATGTGGTGCGAGAGAGTTGCCGCCGAAATTGGCAGCGTGGCCAGAGCTTGCGAGCAGCCCAGCGGACATCCCGCCTTGGAGATTTGCAGCAACAGCTGAAACCGGTGCGGATCGGCCAGCGCTTTGAAGATGGCGGTCTGGCGCGAGCGCGTGAGGCGAGCGGCTTTCTTCACTGCCCCTGCTATCTCAGCAACTTGTCGCGTTTCGCTCATCTCGATCACCTTTCAACACCAGAGAACCACACTAATCTAGAAACGCGAGAAAGCCAATCGTCGCAGCGCTACTTTCTCTTGTCCGCGACTGCTAGCAGCGTCTGGAACTGCGGCGCTTCCACATCCTTGTCCACCACCGCGGTCTCCACGTTCGCGAAGCCCGCGTTCTCGAACATGGCTTCGATTTCGGCCTCGCTGAAGCCCAGCCACTCGTCGGCGTACATCTCGCGCGCCTCTTCAAATCGGTGCTTAAGCAGGTCGAGCACCACGACGCGGCCTCCGGGCGCGAGAATCCGTGCCGCTTCGGCCAGTGCGCGCTCCGCGTGCAGCGCGTGATGCAGCGACTGCGAGAAGAACACCAGATCCACCTCGCCCGCGCCGATGGGAACTTCCTCCATATCGCCGAGCCGGTACTCCACATTCTTCACGCCGTGACGCGCAGCCTGCTCGCGGCCCACCTCGATCATGCGCGCCGAGGTGTCCACGGCAATCACGCGCACGGCTCTTTGAGAAAGCAAAAGCGCGAAACTCCCCTCGCCGGCGCCCAGATCGGCAATGGTGAGCGGCGGCAACAGGCGCAGCAGCGCCTCGGCCATGCTCTTCCACGACTTGCCCGGCACGTAGTCCTTGCCCAGCCGCCCGGCCACGCTGTCGAAGAACGCGCGCATCTTGTCCTGGCGCTTCTTGAGCACGCGACGCATGGCGGCCTGATCGGACGCAAATTCCGCGATCTCCTTTTCGGCTTCAGCAAGAATTTCGTCCAAAAAGCTGTTCCCCGCAGGGGCAAGGTGGTAGAGATTACTCTTGCCTATGCGCCGGTCCTCCACCAGTCCTGCTTGCTTGAGCTGCGAAAGATGCGTGGAGATAGTGCTCTGGCCCATACCAAGGATCTCCTGTAGCTCGGCGACAGACAGCTCTTCGCCCTTTAGAAGCAATAGGATACGCAGCCGGTTGGGATCGGCGACGACCTTTAACGTTTTGACGATTGACGGCATGGCAAAATTCTGCTACATATCAACATATCACGATACGACGATAAAAGGAGAAGAGAATGGCAACCGCAACCCTCGAAGGAGCAAAAACCGGCAAGTTTGACTCCGAATACAAAGTGGCCGACCTCGGCTTGGCCGATTGGGGCCGCAAAGAGATCGTCATCGCCGAGCAGGAGATGCCGGGTCTGATGGCGATCCGCAACAAATATGCGGCAGAAAAGCCATTGGCCGGCGTGCGCATCACCGGCTCGCTGCACATGACCATTCAGACGGCGGTGCTCATTGAGACGCTGGTGAGCCTGGGCGCGGAAGTGCGCTGGGCCAGTTGCAACATCTTCTCCACGCAGGATCACGCCGCCGCCGCCATTGCCGCCGCCGGCGTACCCGTCTTCGCCTGGAAGGGCGAGAGCCTCGAGGACTACTGGGAGTGCACGTATCGCGCGCTCACACACAAGGGCGGCCTCGGCCCGCAGCTCATTGTTGACGATGGCGGCGACGCCACGCTGCTCATTCACAAGGGCTATGAACTCGAGAACGGCGATCACTGGGTCGACACCGCAAGCGGCAATCACGAGGAGCAGGTGATCAAGGATCTGCTGAAAAAAGTTATCGCAGAGGATCCGAAGCACTGGCATAAAGTCGTCGCCGACTGGCGCGGCGTTTCGGAAGAGACCACCACGGGCGTGCACCGGCTCTACAAAATGATGGAGCAGGGCAAGCTGCTGGTTCCGGCTATCAATGTGAATGACTCTGTGACCAAATCGAAGTTCGACAATCTTTACGGCTGTCGCGAGTCCCTGGCTGACGGAATCAAGCGCGCCACCGACGTGATGGTGGCAGGCAAGGTCGCGGTCATCTGCGGCTACGGCGACGTGGGCAAGGGGTCATCTCATTCCCTTCGGGGCATGGGCGCGCGCGTGGTGGTTACGGAGATCGACCCCATCAACGCGCTGCAGGCGGCGATGGAGGGCTTCGAAGTGACGACGCTCGAAGACACGCTGGGCCGCGGCGACATTTACGTTACCTGCACCGGCAACACCGACATCATCACCTTCGAGCACATGGAGAAGATGAAGGACCAGGCCATCGTCTGCAACATCGGCCACTTCGACAACGAGATCCAGATCGACCGGCTGAACGAGGCCAAGGGCGTGACGCGGATCAACATCAAACCGCAAGTCGACAAGTACACCTTTCCCGATGGGCACAGCATTTTCATCCTCGCCGAAGGACGCCTGGTGAACCTGGGCTGCGCCACCGGCCATCCGAGCTTCGTGATGTCGAACAGCTTCGCCAACCAGACGCTGGCGCAACTCGACCTGTGGAAGAACCGCGACAGTTACAAGCCGCAGGTCTACGTGCTGCCCAAAAAGCTGGACGAAGAGGTCGCGCGGTTGCACCTCGAAAAGATCGGCGTGAAGCTGACCAAGCTCTCGCAGAAGCAGGCCGACTACATCGGTGTGCCGGTGGAAGGGCCATACAAGGCCGATCACTACAGATACTGAAAAGCGGGGGACAAGGGACCAAGGGACAAGGAAATGCCTGCCGACCATAGGACGGCGACTGCCGAAGAGATACGTCGACTGATTACATCGTGTCCGGTCTGTGGAAAGAATGAGCTGACCGGGCACCGCTTCTCTTTGCTTGCAAGCCAAGTTGCAGAAAAGCAAACTGAGGAGCTTGATGCGTTCTTCCGGCTCTATAAAGAGCGGAGATGGGAAGAACTGAGCAAAATTCGGGAGTTCAATGGGAGCGCGAATGCCGCCATTGTGGATGTGTTGTTCTGCGGCTCGCGTGGTTGTGCATTTGTGACTCGAGATCCTTTTGAACTGTACGATGCGGCCGAATTGCTGGACCTCGTCGTCCTCAGTGAAGAGGAAGCTCAAAGCGTTTTGGCCCTGCCGATGGAACTTCACGAACTGTGAGCGACGAACTGCGAATTGACCATGACGCTGCATACATTTTCCTTCGAACTGTTTCCTCCGCGCACGCCGGAGGCGCAAGCCAAGCTGCCGGCCGTGATCGGCCAACTGGCGGCACTTCGCCCCGATTACTTTTCCGTAACGCACGGCGCGGGCGGCTCTGACCAGGAAGGCACCTACGAAACTCTGCTGACCGTGGTGGAGCACTCCGGCGTGGAGACCGCGCCGCATCTTACCTGCGTCGGCTCTACGCGCGCCCACGTTGCGGCGCAGCTTGCGCGATACCGCGAAGCGGGCGTCAAGCGCATCGTGGCCCTGCGCGGCGATCTGCCGGCCACGGCGCTCAGCCCCGCGGCGCCCGGCGAATTCCACTACGCCAACGAGCTGGTCAGCTTCATCCGCTCGGAGCACGGCGACGCCTTCAAGATCGAGGTCGCCGCATATCCTGAGATGCACCCTCAGGCCACGAGCCCCACTCAGGACTTTGAGCACTTCCGCCGCAAGGTGGAGGCTGGAGCCGACTCGGCGCTCACCCAGCTCTTCTACAACGCCGACGCCTACTTCCACTTTATGGAGCGGTGCGCGAAGGCCGGAATCACCATTCCCATCGTGCCCGGCATCATGCCCATCACTAGCTACACAAACACCATGCGCTTTTGCAACGGCTGCGGCGCCGACCTGCCGCGCTGGGTGCGCCTGCGCCTGGAAGAGTTGGAGCAAGACAAGACGGCCCTAGTCGACTTCGGCATCGGCGTCGTCACGCGCTTATGCGAAACCCTGCTGCGCGGCGGCGCGCCGGGACTGCACTTCTACACCATCAACCAAGCCGGCCCCGCGCTGCGGCTGTGGAAGAATCTCGACCTGCCTGTGAGCGCCTAAGTCAAGAATAGCCAATAGCTCGTAGCCCGTAGAAAGCGGATGCCGGCCACGGTGGTTCGCGGTGGTGGCGACATCGGCGGTATGATCAGGTGTGCCAAGGGTGCAGTGATTGCAGCGCCCGAAACGGTCCCTATCCCTGGCGGACAACTTTTCGCTCAAGGCGACCGGGCACGAGGTCAGCGAGCACGCCAATTCTGGAAATGTTCTGCGGTAAATGAGTGCCAGAATTCCGCACGGCATTCCTTGAGTTCGTGTTCGACGCCAGGGCTGGAATGGAGGCGACTCTCATGGACGAGGACGTGAACCTCACAGCCCGGCCGGAGCAAAAACCACCACCGCTTGGATTCCTCCGGATTGTATTTGTGGTAGTTTTCTTTCTCCTTGTTCTGCTCCTCGGATTGAGCATGGTGCATCACCGCTTCTTTCAAGGTGAGCGGGTTCACCGAAACGGGTCGGTCGGGCAGTAACGGTGGAGAGCCGGTAACTTGTAGCACGCGGCCATGGCGGCGTGCGGAGGTGGTTCTCGGGTCTTGGATTGGTTCGCTCACTCGAGAATCGCCGGCGGGACTCGGGCGACCTTTCGGGGTGCCGTCGATTGCCGCCGTTTTCCCAGGACAGCGCCCGCTTTCGCGGGCTTGTCTTGGGCTATTGTCGGCCGCTCCTCCGGAGCGGAAGCGCGGTGCGCTGCGGAGCTTTCACTGCAAAACTGTTACCCTTTGCGTGGGGGTCAGAAACGGGATGAATCGCCATTGGTTTTCGCTGATTGCGCAGTACGCCAGTGTTGTGGGATTTATGATCGGCCTGCCCATGATGGCGGGCGCCTACTATGAATCCTGGAGGGTACGGCAGGAGGCGCGGCGCGAGCGCCAGGGAAGGCTGCACAGCCGCAACTGCCTGGAGTTCGTGGCCGGCGATGGAACCTGCATCAACCTGGTGCCTCTGGAAACCTTGCACTCGCTGCCGCGCGAGGGCGACGTGCTGATGCTGCCCGGCAACGGCGTCCGAGAGGGCTCGAAGTTTCTTCCCGGCGCCTACCTGGTGGAGTCGATCGAACACATTTATACGCCGGCGGAGTACTCTGGCGCGCGTTCCTGCGAGGCGCGGCTAACTAAGGCCGTGGCGCATGTGACCTCTCTGAACCCGGCGCTGACGGCCTGATCGTCTCTTGACCGTTTATGGATGCTTGCCCCCGTTGGCGCGGTGCCACAACTGCCAGAGCGCATTGTGCAGCAGGCGCGTCTGCTCGGCCTTGAGCGCGCGATAGGAGCGCTCGACGTAGAGGTCGAACTCCGGCGGCCAGCCGATCATGGAACGCCGCTCGGTGTAATCGTCTTCGGCCCACTTCAGCAGCAGCGCCTTGTAGCCGACGACATGCGTCACGAAGTCGAGCAGGCACTCCGGCATCTCCTCCTCAACGATCAAGTGCGCGTTCTCGATGATGATTTTCTCGCGCACATCGTTCAGCGGCATGAAGATGCTCTTCATCCACAGCACCCACTCCTTCAGGTCTTCGTCGCGAATGGGGTGGCACTGGGTTTTGCCCTGCTTGGCCAGCAGCGCCTTGTAGGCGATGTTGCCCGCCACGGTGGCCACGTAGAGCGGGCCGTAGAAATCATTCAAGCGCTGATTCACCAAGCGCAGCCGGTCAGCGCGCCGCGCCATCACGCGGTTGCTCCAGAACGTGACCAGGTAGCCGGCAAACGCCAGAACGATGGTTAAGACCGCCGCGTTTTGCAGGGAATTCGTCGTGAAAATTGAGGCATCGTCCATTGCAGGGCCAGTCCTTCGCGGAAAAGTATACCCGCGCGGAGCGCAAGCGGACTGTGACGGCGGGAAGACCTTCGCAGTGCGGTCCCGATTCGCTACCTGGCGTGATGGACGGGAACGGCCCTGGCCGGCGCCGGAATCACCTTGATCTCAAAAAGCTTGGGCCAAAGCTTTCCCGTGACAAAGAGCCGGTCGTGCACGGCGTCGTAGGCGATGCCGTTCAGCACCGCTTCGGGATCGGAGACTTCGCCGGGCGCAAGCAGGCCCGCGAGATTGATCCAGCCCAGCACCCGGCCTGTCTCCGGCGAGATACGCGCAATGCGGTCGGTGTGCCACACATTGGCATAAATCTGGCCGTGGACGTACTCGAGCTCGTTGAGCTGGTCGATCGGCTTGCCGTGATCGCTCACGTAAATGTGCCGCACCTCGCTGAATGTGGCGGGGTCGAAGAAACGAATCTCCGCCGTGCCGTCGCTGAGAATCAGGTTCTTGCCGTCGGCGGCGAGCCCCCAGCCGTCGCAGTCGTAGTGAAGCGTGCGCAGCAGGCGAAAGCTAAAGCGGTCGTAGACGAAGGCAATGTGCGACTGCCAGGTGAGCTGCACCAATGTGCTGCCCCACGCGGCAAGGCCTTCGGCAAAATATTGCTGCGGCACCTGCGCCGATTGCAGCACGCGCCCGGTCGTCAAATCGCCCATGCGCAACGAAGAGCGTCCGTTCAGGCCGGTGCTCTCGTACAAATGCCCGTCCACATAGATCAGGCCCTGGGTGTAGGCGCGGGGATCGTGGGGATAGGTGTGAACGATGCGATACGAATCATCGGCGCGGGCCGCGCATACGCACGCGGCGAGCGCGAGGAAAACGAGAGTGCGACGGAGGGAAGAAAGATTCATGGGCTGTTTCAAAACTACGGATGGATCTTAATCGGTAGGTCCGGCGTCGACGGCCACAGTTGCTTGCACCGCCGGATTGCTGGTCAGTTGGTTGTCCATGAGCAGTACGGTGCGCACCTCGCCGCCGATCAGTGTCATGGGTGAAAACGCGGACTCCGGCGTGATGACGCCGGTGGGTGTAACGACCATGGTCACGGTCTGCGATCGAAAGCTGATGTAGCCGGGGATCGCGCCGACGGGCAGATTAGTGACGATGGGAGTGCTATTTGCCAGGGTGCTTCCCGCCGGCACCATGTACACGTCCATGGCGCCCGTCTTGGCCGCCTGGTTGAGAAAGCGAAAGGCCGAGTGGCCCTGCGCTGCCACAATCTGTTGATCCTCGAGGATCGTGACCACGTACGCGTTGGGCGCGACGCCGGTGTCGGTGAGAAATACCGAGTGCTGGTAGCCGGGCAGCAGGGCGCCGCTGAAGGTCACAATGGTGGCGCCTCCGGTGGCGGCAGTAATGTCGATGGGCGCAGCGATGTTGGACGCCACGGCGCCATAGGGAGTAATCGTCCCCTGGCCGATATTCGCCGCGAGCAGCTGGCCTCCCACCACCACGTTGATGGCGGGAGCGTTGTAGGAAGCGTCAATCACGCGCACCAGGCTGGGCTGAGTATAGGTGGCCACGTTCTCGCAGGCAGAGAGCGCCACGGCTACGGCCAGCGAGGCGGCCGACACGGCGCAGAGCCGGAGCAGCGCCAGCGGCCGTGAGCCTCTCATCCATTTTTCGATCCGGTCCCTCAGGATGGTGGTCTTCATCTGCTTCGCTCGGGAACACTTTCCCATGGTACAGCCGGGGATCGAACTGAGTTCACGGCTTTGTCGTCATGAGGAGCGGAGCTTCCCGTCCTTTCCGTAAACTACGCGGAAAGGATGGGGCAACAGGCAAACCTACTCTCCACTGTGGAAGCGCCCGAACGCGCGGGCAAGCATGACCGACATGAGAAGCATCCCCGCGCCGAGCGCAACGACCTGCCCGACATCATGCAGGCTGAAGACGCCCACGCGCATCACGAGCAGGTAAGCCACTACGAGGTTGAAGACCCCCCACAAAACATTCACGGTCGGCGAGGACAGCCCTTTTCCCGGAGGTTTCGCGAAAGGGCTCTGGAAAGAGCGTCCTGAAATCCCGTTCATCAGATGGGGCAGGGCATTGGCCAGAAATGCTCCGCCAAAGAAATAGACCAGATAGTCGTACCAGTACATCGTGGCTCCGTTCCGTTCAACGAGCAGCATCGTAGCAGACTCTAATTCGCGCCCAGCTAATTCGCCCCGAGATAGATAAACCGCGTCAGAAATAGCGCAGCCATCAGGTAAAGCAGCCAGTCCTTGAGGCGGGCCTTGCCGGCAAACAGGTGCAGGACCGCCCAGGCGATAATGCCGAAGCCCAACCCATTCGCAATCGAGTAGGTAAACGGAATGAGGACGAGCGTGAGAAATGCAGGGACGGCCACCAGCGGGTCGTGCCATTGAATTTCAGTGATGGCGGCCAGCATCAACGAGCCGACGAGGATGAGTGCCGGAGCAGTGGCAGCCTCGGGCACGATGCCGATGAACGGCGCGGCCACCATGGCGCACAGAAACAGCAGTCCGGTGACGATGGCGGTGACGCCCGAGCGCCCGCCCGCAGCCACGCCGGCGGTCGATTCCACATAGCTGGTGACAGTGGAGGTGCCTATGAGCGAGCCGAAGACCGAGGCCGTGGCGTCGGCGAAGAGGATGCGATTGAGGCGCGGAATGGAGTGATCTGGAGCAATGAGCCCGGCGCGCTTGGTGACAGCGACGAGAGTGCCGAGATTGTCGAAGAGATCGACGAAGAAGAAGACGAAGACGATCTCGAGCAGGCCCTTGCCAAGGGCCCCCACGATATCGAGGTGAAAGGCAGTTTGCGAGAGCGCGCTGGCGCCGCCCTGAGAGGGGGACCAGTGGGTCAGGTGCAGCGGCCAGGCGAGGGCAGTGACCGCGAGCACGCCGATGAGAATCGCGCCCTTCACTTTACGGATTTCCAGAGCCACCATCAAAATCAAACCGAACAACGCGAGATAGGCCGTGGGATTGCGGATGTTGCCCATGCCCACCAGGGTGGCAGGATCGCGCACCACCAGGCCCGCGTGCTGGAAGCCGATGAACGCGATGAACAGGCCGATGCCGCCCGCAATCGCCGCGTAAAGCTGGTGAGGAATAGCGCGCAGGATCACCTTCTGGACGCCGGCCACCGTGACGGCGAGAAAGATGAGGCCGGAAAGAAAGACCGCGCCCAGCGCCGTCTGCCACGGCACATGCATTTTGATGCAGACCGTGTAGGTGAAATAGGCGTTGAGTCCCATGCCCGGCGCCAGAGCAATCGGGTAGCGGGCAATGATTCCCATCAGGATGGAGGCGAAAGCGGCCGAGACGCAGGTGGCCGCGGTGGCCGCGGACTCCGGCATACCGGCGTCTTTCAGCATTGCCGGATTCACCAGCACGATGTAGGCCATGGTCAGGAAGGTGGTGACGCCGGCCAGAATCTCGGTGCGCCAGTTGGTCCCGAGACGAGAGAATTCAAAGTAGGCTTCGAGTCGCTTCAGCATAGGCGGGTTCTAGTTAGCAAAACACACCTTGCCCGGGATGCAAAGCGATTTGTGCGCGATGCCGTGCTTGGAGTGAATAGGCGGGAGAGAGCAGCCGATCTAGGGGGCCGCAGAAGCGGCTGCCGTCCCTGTCGGAGGCGCCAGGAGAGCCTTACACGGGCCGTAATCCCTGCCCATCTTTACTACCGCGAAGTCCTGGTCGCCTGCGCTGTCTTTTTGCCCCTTTGACTTCGATCCGTTGACTTTGATCACGTCGCCCACCTTCACATTCGCCGGTACGCCTGTGAGAGCGTAGACTTTGCTGTTCCCTTCCGTGTGCAAGGTTAGACCGTCCGGCCCGGCGGTGACGCAACCCTTGAGGTTGTGATGGGACCTATTGACCTCGACCAGTACCACCGTGCCAACAACAACAACGGCAACGATGCCGACAGAAGCTCCGATTATTTCTCCCTTGCTGGGGCCGATTGAGCCCGTAGCTGGAGAAGAATTGCAGCCGTTGGGTGATGTTGCTCCACACAGCAGGAAGGAAAAGAGCACCACGCAACAAATGATTCCGCGTCGACGATGCATAATCTGTCCTCTCAGCGATCAAACAGCCGGAAGCTGATTGCTCGCTCGGACGAAAAGTTCTGGAAAGCTAGAAGTACCCAGCCGGAGCGCGTAAGGAGAAAGGGGAAAAATGATTGACGGAATCGTGGCACAAGCCTGATGCCTTCGTCAATCAAATTGACGAATTCCCTCGAGAAAAATTAGCTTCGTCCCCGATTCAGGCAAAGCCGGTTTCCGTTCAGGGGATTGCGTCCGCGGTTGCCGGGCAAGCGCATCGCATCAACCCAGCAGCTGGGCGGCGTCTTTGGCGAAATAGGTCACGATGAAATCCGCGCCCGCGCGGCGGATACCCACGAGCGACTCCAGCATAGCGCGGTTCTGGTCGAGCCAGCCTTTCTCAAAGGCCGCGTGCAGCATGGAGTATTCGCCAGAGACCTGGTAGGCGCCGATGGGCACGTCGACACGCTCGCGAGCGGCGCGCACCACGTCGAGGTAGGGCATGGCGGGCTTCATCAGAATCATGTCCGCTCCCTCCTCGATGTCGAGATCGATCTCGCGCATCGCTTCGCGGAGATTGGCTCCGTCCATCTGATAGCTGCGCCGGTCCCCGAACTGCGGCGCGGAATCGGCGGCTTCGCGGAAGGGCCCGTAAAATGCCGAAGCAAACTTCGAAGCATAGCTGAGAATGGGCGTCTGCTTCAGGTCCGCGGCATCCAGCGCTTTGCGGATCGCGCCCACGCGGCCGTCCATCATATCGCTGGGAGCCACCACGTCGGCGCCGGCCTGGGCCTGACTCACCGCGGTGCGCGCCAGCAGCTCCAGAGTCGGATCGTTATCTACGTCGAATGTATCGCCCGATTTCGTCACCACGCCGCAATGCCCGTGACTGGTGTACTCGCACAGGCACACGTCGGCAATCAGCACCAGCTTCTTGGCCGCCTGCGACTGCTTGAGCGCGCGTAGCGCCTGCTGCACGATGCCGTTCTCCTCCCACGCGCCGGTACCCTGCTCGTCTTTCGTTTCGGGGAGACCAAAAAGCAGCAGACCGCCGATGCCCAACTGCGCGGCTTCCTCGGCCTCGCGTACCGCTTCATCCACGGAAATGTTGAAGACGCCGGGCATGGAGCCGACAGGGTTGCGCACGCCTTTGCCGGGACAAATGAACAGAGGATAGATCAGGTCGCCGGGCTCGAGCACCGTCTCGCGCACCAGCGCGCGCAACGCCTCGCTGCGCCGCATCCGCCGCATCCGGTTGGCTGGGAAGCTCATGGATTGATTGTAAGACAGGTGTGTTAGGTTTCAGGTGTCAGGGAACAGGGAACAGGGAACAGGGAACAG
>Ga0181538_10000101_pt1 | contig 87516 bp, 65 predicted proteins | sample PEATcosm2014_Bin_40_FD_119773 | JGI IMG/M metagenome (GOLD analysis project Ga0181538, IMG submission 119773) | Peatland microbial communities from MTU Mesocosm Facility, Houghton, MI, USA - PEATcosm2014_Bin23_30_metaG | ecosystem: Environmental > Terrestrial > Soil > Wetlands > Peat | place... | reverse complement strand
TCCCCAGCCATGAAAACGGCGGAATCAAGCTGCTGATCGTGTGCGTCATCTGCCCGCTCTGCTTCTACTATTATGACTTGTACGATTTTGAGCTTTTCCAGGACACCGCTGGTGTTCTTTGCCGAATCGTTCAGGCAGTCGGCACGATTTCCATCCTTCTGGCGATTCTGTACTACTTTTCACCGTCTCTCCGAATTCAAGCCGGACAATTCGTGTTGGGCATCATCCTCATGGGACTCTGCCTTGCCGGTTGGAGGAAAATGTTCTCGGCCTTCAGCAGATCTCCGGGCCGCGTGGAACGCGCAATCGTTTTGGGTGACGGGCCGCTGGCTCTGCCCTTGGCAAGAGAGATTGAGAATCGCCCGGAACTCGGCTTGCGCCTCGTAAAGAAAGTCAGCAAGATCGGCGAAATAGGCCAATTGGAAGAGATCGCCGAGAAAGAAAAAATTAGTCGCGTCTTCGTGACCATGGGAGATCGCCGTGGCGCGCTCCCAGTTGGTACGCTGCTGGCCCTCAAGGCACGCGGCGTAGTGGTCGAGGAAGCCTCATTGCTTTATGAGTCCGCGACGGGCCGGGTACCACTCGGTTCCAGTCTCGGGAGTCGGCTTTTATTTTCCCCGGGCTTCCGCGTTTCGCGGACCATGCTCGCTGGAAAGCGCATTTTCTCCTTGCTCGTCGCGCTGACTCTAGCAGCGCTCGTCCTGCCGCTGATGGGGGCCATCACGCTTCTCATCTGGTTGGACTGCGGGAGGCCCGTCTTCTTCGCCCAGGACCGCGTCGGAAGGGGCGGCCGAACGTTCAAACTTTACAAGTTCCGCTCGATGAAGTTGGAGACTGAAACCCGCCCCGTGTCGAACGGACGATTATATACTGCCGCCCAGGATCACGAGCGGCTCACGCGCGTAGGCCGATGGCTCCGGCGGCTGCGCCTCGATGAACTCCCGCAACTCTACAACATCCTTCGCGGTGACATGGATATCGTCGGCCCGCGCCCCTTCATGTTGGAAGAGGAAATGGAACTCACCCAGCGGATTCCGTTCTACAAGGAGCGGTGGGCCGTGCGGCCTGGCGCCTCTGGCTGGGCGCAGGTTCGCCGACCGTACTGCACCACGCTCGAAGATAACGAGGAAAAACTGTCTTACGATCTCTTTTACATTAAGAACATGTCGCTCGGATTCGACCTGCTGATCATTTTTCAGACCATCAAAACGATGGTTCTCGGCCGCGGCTCCCGCTAAGTTTTATCGATCGCAGCTCCTGGAATGGTTAGTTTACTAAACGCGGTCTTTTGGATCAGCGCCGGCTGCCTCGCGTACATTTACGCCGGCTACCCGTTATTCCTGTGGAGTATCGGCGCGTTCCGGAGGGTCCGATTTCGTCGCGATTACGACCATTTGCCAGGCATATCGGTCCTGATCTCGGCGCGCAACGAGGAGAAGGACATCGCCTGGAAAGTGGCCGAGACGCTAGCCTGGGACTACCCGCGCGATCGGCTGGAAGTGCTCGTCGCGTCCGATGCATCGGAAGATCGCACGGAGGAAATCCTGCGCTCGATTCCCGATTCCCGGCTTCGCTGGATCGCAAATCGCCGCCGCTTGGGAAAGAATCTTTCTCTGAATAAACTTTGCGCACTCGCCTCAGGAGAGTTGCTCTTTTTCACCGACGCGAATTCTCACATCCCCCGGAATTCCTTGCATTCGATCACTCGCTATTTTGCGGATTGCAGAGTCGGATGCGTTACCAGTTGCGAGCGTCCCGAGTGCGCCGCAGGCGACGGCGGCATGTCGCATGGAGGCGGCCTCTACCAGCGATATGAGTCCTGGCTCAATTCCCTGGAACACCGCATCGGTTCGGTGCTCACGTGTGATGGATCGATTTTCTGTATCCGCCGCGATCTTTTCACGCCGCTCGATCCGGACTTGGCCAACGATCTCGAACTTCCGATTCGCATTGGAGCCCTGGGATACGCGACTCTTTATGAGGCGTCCGCCTGTTCGATTGAGCGCGCAACTACTTCCGCAAGGGAAGAATTCCGCCGCCGCCGTCGCATCTGTGCGCAAGGATTCCTGGGCGCTTGGCGGCTCAGAGGCGTTCTGCGCGGAGTGCGCGCTTGGCAATTCGTTTCCCGCAAACTGCTGCGATGGTTTGCGCTCATCCCCATCGTCCTTGTGACCGTTTCCTGCATTTGCCTCGCCGGCCGCTCGCGCTTCTATGAGGCTTTGCTGGTTCCGCAACTGTGCTTTTACGGATTCGCCTTGGCGGGCTGGTGGTCGAATGAGTTCAGGCGCCGGACCAGCAGCCTCACTTCCATCCCGTTCTTTTTCCTCCTCGTCCATGGAGCGGCCCTGCTCGGCATTCTTCAAACTTGTTGGGGTCGCCGATTCAGCCTCTGGGAGAGCGCGGCACTCACAAGAGGGCCGGCGGCTGTGGCGGATCCAGAGGATTCTTCGCCCGTTTCGGAAGGCCCGGGCGGTCCAGCCGACGCGGAATTCGGGCGTTGAAATCCATTTTCTCCGTGGACGTGGAAGATTGGTTTCACCTCCTCGATCTCCCAGCTGTCGCGGACATGAATCACTGGCCCGACTTGCCGTCCCGCGTTGAAAAAAACTTTCTTGCTCTAATGGCCATCTTCGCCGAGAGCAACGTCCATGTGACGTGTTTTTTCCTCGGCTGGATCGCGCAAAGGCATCCCCACTTGGTCAGGGAGGCGGAACGCCTCGGCCACGAAGTTGCCTCGCACGGCTTTGGCCATCAACTCGTGCACCGGATGTCGCCGAAGGATTTTTATCGGGACATTTCATTCTCGAAGCAAATTCTTGAAGACCTAGTCGGCCATTCCATCCTCGGCTATCGCGCGCCGGGATTTTCCGCCACGCGTAACACACCTTGGTTCTTTGACCAACTCATTCGCGCGGGATACCGCTACGATTCTTCAATTTTTCCCGCAACTCGGAATAATGGCGGCATCCCGAATTTCACCGAAGCGCCCCACCTGATTCGCAGCCGTCCGGAATGGTTCATCGAGTTTCCGATCACCGTCCGGGAGTTCTTGAGTCGGAGATTCTGTTTCTTCGGCGGCGGCTACTTCCGTTTCTACCCGCTCCCCGTCATCAAGAAGATGGCCGCGCGCGTTTTGGAGGAAGGCCGCCCGGTGGTTTTCTATCTGCATCCTCGCGAGATCGATCCCGATCAGCCCCGCTTACCCATGAGTCTCAGGCGGAAGTTCAAAACCTATTTGAACCTGAAGACGACCGCGTCGAAGCTGCGCGGATTGCTCTCTGCTGTGGAAACTACCACGTTTCAAAGCTTCATCGAGTGCGATCTCGCCCCGCTCTTTCTTGAGCAGTCCACTGTCGTCCGAACGCAGTGATGAAAGTTTCCATCTTTCAGGATCGCGAGCGCCATTCTTGGGACGCCTACGTGGATTCCACGCAGGACGTTTCGCAGTATCACAAGTGGGCGCGCGGACAGGCGATCGAAGATACCTTCGGCCACAAATCGTATCGCCTGGCCGCTACCGACAACGGCGAAATTCAAGGCATCTTGCCGCTCGTGATGGTCCGGAGCCGCGTCTTCGGAAGTTCTCTTGTCTCCATGCCGTTCTCAAGTTATGGCGGAGTGGTCGCCAGCACACCGAACGCACGTGAGGCGTTGGTCTCTTCCGCGATTTCTCTCGCGCGCGAGTTGCACGCAAGCCGCATCGAATTGCGCCAGGGCGCGCCCTGCGATCTGCCCTGGCGCTGCACCACCGCCAAAGTCGGTATGGAGTGCGCGCTCCCTTCAACTGTGGAGGACTTGTGGAATCGCCTGAGTAGCCGGATGCGAAACAAAATTCGTAGCGCGCGCAAGTTCGGGCTTCACGCCGAGTGGGGTGGCGCAGAATCGTTGGAAGTCTTCTATCCCATCTTTGCGGAAAATATGCGCAACCACGGCACGCCGGTCTATCCGCGCCGCTGGTTTGAAAACTTCTTCCTCTATGGTTCAAGCCAGTGCTGGATCCTTTCGGTATGGGATGGTGGCGACCCGGTCGGGGCGGGAATTGTTACCGCGCACCGCAAGACAGTCGAGTGGCCGTGGTGCGCCAACGTGCTGAATCCCCGCTGCAAATATTCAGGCACGTTTCTCTACTGGTCGCTGCTTGCCTGGGCGGCGCAGAATCAATTTCATCGAGTCGATCTAGGACGCTGTACCCCCGGCGGTGGAACTCACAAGTTCAAGCAGCTCTGGGGTTGCGAGGAGAAATCCCTGCACTGGTATCACTGGCTGTCGGCGGGAGCCCGCCTGCCGGAGCTACGTCCGGAAACTCGCCGCTATCGTTGGGCCACTCGAATTTGGAGGCGCCTGCCCCTCTCGGTGACGAATCGGCTGGGGCCGCGCATCGTTCGTTCCATTCCCTGAAGGCATTGTCTGATCTATGGTCGCAGCGCACAGGACTCGCCGGCCGATTGTCGTCGTGGCTTTGATCGATGCTTTGGGTTGGAAGTGCATCGAAGGCCGCGAGTTTCTGACCGAAATCCTGCCTCATCGTGGGCCGCTCAAGACGGTCCTCGGCTACAGTTCGGCCGCGATTCCGACTTTGTTGACCGGTCTACCGCCCGCCGAACATGGGCATTGGAATCTTTTTTACTACGATCCTGTAGGCTCGCCATTTCGATGGCTCACCCCTCTGAAGTTCCTTCCGGACGCGCTTCTGGACAATCGCGTGTCTCGAGGAGTCATCAAGGAACTTGGTCGGCGCGTCCTCGGCCTCGGCCCGCTCTTCGAGTGCAATCTAAGCCCGAAAATCCTGCCGCAATTCAATTACGTAGAGAAGCGGGACATCCTCGCGCCGGGAGGCATTGTCAATGTGCCATCGATTCTCGATGATCTCGCTGCGCAGGACATCGCGTATCGTGTCTACTCCTACCGACAGCTGCCTGACGCACAAATTGTCGAGTGCGCGGCACGCGATATCACTGCAGGCGCCGCGTCATTCTTCCTGCTATACCTCAGTGAAATGGATGCGTTCCTTCACATGCATTGCACCGAGCGCGAAGCGCTCACCAATCGCCTGCGTTGGTACGAGGAGAAGCTGGCCGGCATTTTTCATGCCGCGCGCGCTGCTGATCCCGAAGCAATCATGGCCGTAGTGTCCGACCACGGTATGACTCCCGTCAGGCGCCATTTCGATCTCGCCCAGAGAATCGCCGGCCTAGATCTCAAAATGCCTTCGGACTATGTTGCTGTCTTCGATTCGACGATGGCCAGATTTTGGTTTTTCAGCGAACGCGCAAGAGAATCCATTTTTGGCTGTCTGAGCAACCTCTCCTGCGGCGCCATTCTGCAGGACGACGATCTTCGCCGTCTCGGTGTCCATTTCAGCGATCGCCGCTACGGTGAACTCGTCTTCCTGCTTCGACCCGGTTGGCTTTTTTCGCAAAGCAATTTCAATGGCAGCTCTTGGCGGCCACGCGGGATGCACGGCTACGATCCAGCGGATTCTTTTTCCGATGCGATTTTTTTGAGCGACCAGAACACGCCCGTCCCCATGCGCACGATTGCAGACCTCCACCCCTGGCTGCAATGCTCGCTCGGACTGCGCGACGCTTCGCTCCCGCGACGCCAACCCCAAGGGCAAGTCGCGCAGTCCGCCTTGCGATGACCCATCGCCCCATTTCCGTCCTGCATTTCACAAACAGCGTCGTCCGCGGCGGCGCGGAGGAGCACATCCTTACGCTGCTTCGCAATTTGGACCGCCGCGCGTTTCGCCCGCACCTGGCGTGCCCGGCCGAATGCGCCGAGCAACTCCAGCCGGATCTGCCAGCCGACATTCGACCGATTTACATCTCCTTTCAAGCCCCGCATCATCTGACGGCCGCGCTTCGCTTCGCACGCCTACTGCACGGGTTGAAAATCAATATCCTTCATATTCATCTCTTCACCGCAAGCATTGCCGCATCGCCGGTCGCTTGGATGTGCCGCGTTCCGGTGATCATCGAGACGCCGCACGTCCGCGAAGCCTGGCGCCGCGGCGTGCTCAGCAGGTCTCACGCGTTCGACCGGATCGCGGGTCGCTTTGTCGACCGCTATATTGCGGTTTCCGATGCAAACGCCCGTTACTTGATCGAAGAGAAGCATCTGCCCGCGAGAAAAGTCAGCGTCATCCACAATGGATGCGACCTGCGAAAGTTTCATCCCGCCGCGCCAATCCCCGTGCGAATGCACGACGACTCCAGCCTCTCTGAGAATGCCCCGGTGCTGCTGGTCATCGGCCGGCTGGAGCCTCAAAAAAGTCATTGGTCTTGCCTCGAAGCGTTTCGCGCCGTGCGGGACGAATTCCCCAAAGCGCAGTTGGTGTTTCTAGGAGAAGGCAGCCTGCGCCCGCAGTTGGCACGAGTCGCGGCGGAGCTCGATCTGCGCAGTTCCGTGCAGTTCGCCGGCCATCAATCGAACGTCAACGATTGGCTCGCGCTGTGCGACGTAAGCATTTTGCCGTCGCTATACGAGGGCTTGCCCCTCGCGGCAATCGAATCTCTCGCTGCTGAGCGCCCGCTGGTCGCGACAAATGTGGATGGCACGCCGGAAGTCGTCGTGGACGGCAAAACAGGGTTACTTGTCCCGCCCGGCGATCCGCAAAAACTTGCCGCGGCAATTCTTCAATTGTTGCGCCAGCCGGAACTAGGTCGGCGCCTAGCGCGCGCCGGCCGCGAGTGGGTAGCGACGCAGTTCAGTCAGGAACAGCAGATTCAAAAGACGCAGGAGTTGTACCTGCGTGAATGGACTTTGGCCGCGGCCAAATCAGGAGCCGTGCCCAAGTTCGAAGCAGGCTCAGTCTCACACGCTTAAGAGCCAGGATGCCGTCAAGCCAGCCCATGCCCCCAGCAAGCACAATTGAGATGAAGCAAAGCGCTTCAGCAGCCGCCAAAGAGCCGCGGGAAGCGGCACGCATAGAGCCCCTCCCCGCCTTCCTGCGAAGCGTCATCTGTCTCAGCGTTCGGCATATTTGTGTGGATGCTTTCGGCAGTCGTCTCAAGGCGATTGTGCTTACCGGGAGTCTTTCGCGCGACGAAGCCACTTTTGCCCGGACCGAAAACTCATTCAGTATTTTCGGCGACGCGGAGTTCCTGCTCGTCATGAAGAACCACGAAACTCTGCCGCGAGCCGCAGAAATCAGTGAGCTTCGGCAACGCATCGAAAAAGACCTCCTGCAGCGCCAGGTCGCTTGCAAAATTGACGTGAGCGTCGTTCGGCCGGATTACTTCAGGCGCCTTCCCCCGCACATCTTCACTTACGAATTGAAGCACTGCGGCCGCGTGGTATGGGGTGACGACGAAGTTCTGCAGGCGATTCCGGAGTTCTCTCCCGCCGACCTCTCGCGAGAAGACGCCACGCGGCTTCTCGCGAATCGCCTGGTGGAATTACTTGAATGCGCGCCGGAAATCTTCAACCGCAAAAAACCGGTTTCCCCCGAGTTTCAATACAAATTGCTCAAGCTGTATCTTGATATGGCCACTTCGCTCCTGGTGTTCCTAAGGAGGTACACGCCCACCTATCGTGAACGGCAACACATCCTTTCTCGCCTGGCGAATCACCCTGCCCGAACCACGGATCCCCCCTTCAATCGGCGAGCGTTCGCGAAATGCATTGCAGCCTGCACGTACTGGAAACTGGCTCCACACGAAAGCCTCGAAGATATCCCCAAGCTGGTATGGCCCGACGCTGTTTACTCCGCGCGTGCCCTCTGGCGATGGGAATTGATTCAGCTCACGGGAGCGTCGCGTTCGAGCACCGATGAAGAACTCTTCCAGGCGTGGAATCGCATGCAGTCCTGGAAGGCAAACCTGTGCGGGTGGGCGCGAGTCCTGCGATCCTGTGGATGGCGCAGGAGTTGGCAGCATTGGCCACGGTGGTCAAAACTTTGCTGGGTGACCGGGCCTCGTTTCAGCGTCTATCACGCCGCATTCGGACTGTTGTTCGGCGGACCATCCGTTCCGCACCAAACGAACTCAGCACTCGGGAACTCCGCCCTGCGCCGCTTACTTCCCATCGACGCAGATACACGAGAAGTAAGTGAGCCCGATGATCCACAGGCATTGGCTGCAGCAATCGTCTTGAACTATCAAGAGTTCCTCGTCCGCACGCGTCTCTGAGCAACGCCCGAAATGCGCATTCTTTTTCTTTCCTCAACCTGGCCTTCCCCGCCCAACAACGGGCTGAAGATGCGAACGTGGGCGCTACTGCGTGCACTTTCCGCGAACGGCCATTCGGTCGTGTTTCTCGGCGTGCAGGATCCCGGTGACATCCAGGAAAGTCACTCGCCATTGGCTCACTTCTGCGAACAGGTGTTTGCGGCGCCGGGAAGCGCCGCGATCCCTTCTTCGCCGGGCGTTCACTTGTCACGCGCAAGGAATTTACTCGGCCGCAATCCCCATTCTGTTGCAGCGATGCGCTCGACATCGGCCGCCCAATTCATTCGCGAGTCGCTCTCGACCGGCCGCATTGACGCCATTTTTTGCGAGCAGACGCAGTTCCTCATCAACGTTCCTGATCCCTCGCCGGTGCCTTTGCTCCTTGATAATCACAATGCGGAACATGTGATTTGGAGACGATTCTTGCTCCATGCCCATGGCTTCATCGCTCGCTCCTATGCGCGCCTCGAAAGCGCAAGGCTCCGCGAATGGGAACGTCGCTCCTGCGAACGGGCGACAATTGCGATGACTTGCTCCGAAGAAGATCGGAATATCTTGCAATCGCTTTGCCCGCGCAGGCCCTTCTTCGTCGTCCCCAACGTCCTGGATACCGATCGCTACCTTCCTTCCGCCTCCGAGGAACCGCTCAAGGTGATTTATCAGGGCGGAATGGACTGGTATCCGAATCGCGATGCGGTGGCGTATTTTGTCGAGGCGATTCTTCCCGTCCTGCGTAGGCTGGCGCCCGATGCGCAGTTCGTCGTGGCGGGAAGAAATCCCAGCGAAGCCTTCCGCCACCGCTTCGTCGACGATCGGGATGTGCGTTTCACCGGAACGCTTGCGGACCTGCGTCCGGAAATGGCCAGCGCCGCCGTTTGCGTCGTGCCGCTGAGAATTGGCAGTGGCACACGCTTAAAAATTCTTGAGGCCGCCGCGTTGGGGAAGGCCATTGTCTCCACGCGTCTCGGAGCGGAAGGCCTCGCGTTTCGCAATAACGAGGAAATTGTCCTGGCTGATGATCCCACGGATTTTGCGCGGGAAGTGGCGAATCTGCTTGCAGACCCGGGCCGCCGCCGATGGCTCGGTTCCAACGCTCGAATCCGGGTCCAGGAACTACATAGTTTTCCGGTTCTCTGCAAAGCCCTCGATGCTGCGATGGCAGCCATTCCCGGAACACGGCCTGCAACTCGCACGGAGCCTCGAGTCGCAATGTCCGGGGCGAGTCCTGCGCTCTTCAACTCACTCCGATGATTTTCTATCTCTGGCTCATTTGGGTCTTACCCTTGACCCAGCATCCCATCTGGGGCGCAAGAATTGGGCCATTGACCGGTTTCGAGTATCTCGGCCTGGCCGCGTTTTCCTATGCAGTCGTCCACGTCCGCCGGAACAGGCAATCTCCGGCGTTCCTGAAAATGCCGCAGACATGCGCGTTGCTCTTATTTTCTTTCCTTACCTCACTTTCTGTGCTTGGTTCGGGCGGCGGCATGTCGCTCAAGGATAACTCCTTCATCGCATATTGTTCCTCCATGCTCCTTTTTCTCATCACCCTCGCCGTAGTGGACTCGCTGCAGCGTTTCCGCCGGGTTGTCCTGATAACGATCGGCTCGTATGCATTCGCCTCCTTGTATCTCCTCCGCGAGTGGCAATCGGAACACACGCAATGGAGTTCCTTTCGGCCGGGCTGGATTGCGGGTGACGCCAATTATTTCAGCTGCGCGGCGTTGAGTGCTTTGTTGCCCGCGATCTATTTGGCTGCATCGAATCGCCGTCTTGGGGAACGGCTGTTTTGCGCCGGCTGTTTGCTTCTTATCTGCCTCGCGTTTTCTCTGTGCGCCTCGCGAGGAGCATTTGTGGGCCTCGCAGCGGCCGCGGTTTATTCCATTTGGCACTCTCGACATCGAATTCGAAGCCTCGCCGTCTTGGTCGTTCTCGTCGTCCCCATATCCCTCCTTTTGCCCAATTCTCCGTTACGCCGCTTTACACACCCGGAAGCCGCTGAGCAGGTCTCCGAAGACGCTCACTGGGAAGCGTGGCTCGCCGGCCTTAAAATGATCGATGCTCATCCGCTGACCGGCGTTGGTGTCGGGCGATTCAAACAGGAGATGCCCGGCTATGCGGCGCCCGGACTCGACGTGGACTCGATCGGGCACAACATGTTCATCGAGATTGCGGCAGAGATGGGAATTCCGGCGGCCCTGTTGTTCCTTTCCATCTTCGTTTTCAATTTTCGCGGTCTGGCGAATCTGCGAAAGGAGCTGCGAAAGCAGCCCAGCGCGCCGCAGTTTGTGAAGCAGATCGCGCTGGCCCTCTCCGCAAGCCTCGTCGCCCTGTTTGTTTCTGGAATGTTTATTTCCGCCGAATATCAAAAGACAACCTGGTTCGCGCTGGCCCTCGCTGCATCGCTCTCTTCGCCGGCATTCCTGCGCGCCATCAAGTGCGAACCAGTTCGCCCCCGCGCGAAGTTGTCGCCCGGCATTGGTCTTGCCGTGGTCCCAAGATTGCCGAGCAATTTGTAGGTCATCGCAGCATGGGACTCCTAAACAATGAATGGACGGCGGCCCCAAGAGATTCAACGTCACCGCTTTCTGCCGTGCCGCACGAAACGCGCAGGCGCATTGTCTCCGGCATGCGCTGGACGGTGTGGCTTTCGCTCCTTGCGGCGCCGTTCAGCTATTGCACCAGCGTTCTCCTCGCGCGCGCCGGACCGGAAGTTATCGGCACGTTCGGCATCTTGTCCGTTTATCTCGCGTTCGGAACCGCGTTTCTCTATCTCGGCGGCGACACGGTCACGATTAAATTTATTCCCGAGCTTGCCTCGCGTGACCGTCTGTCTTTCTTGTTCTCTTATTTCCTGCTGATTTGCGTCGCCGCAATTCCTTGGATCGTCGTCGCGGCTACTTGGTCCGGCAAATTGCACTTTTTATTTGGATCGCAAATCAGCGCCGTTTCGCAGCTGCTTTTGCTGTGCTTTGCGCCCATACCCATTCTGCTTTCGCTCGTCATCGCCGCCCTCAAGGGTAATTTGGAATTCCGCTCTGCACAACTTGCGGCGCGATTCGTTACCGTCGGTTTCTTCATTTGTTTGGCAGTTTCTTACTTTGGCTGGCGCTCGGAATTGAAGGCCCACCCTGTGATCGTGATTTGGAGTTCTTACTTGGCCCTCGCTCTCCTGGCCGCACTTGCCGGTCTGGCCCGCCTCTTTCGGTTGGCCGGCTGGCGCCTGGGGAAGAATCTCCTTCGCATTCATTTTCCCAGAGGTTTTTCTCGCTACGTGTTTGCCACGCAACAGGTGGGCCTGCTCTCTTTCTTTATCAACCGGCTCGACTATGTCCTGGTTCTCAATTTCGCAGGACTCGCACTCCTGGGACGTTACGTTGCGGTTGTGACGCTCGCATCCGTCATCACGATGGCGGCGGCGTCGTTCCTCGATCCTATGCTTCCTTCGCTCACGAATCTCATTGCGGACCATGATTTCCGGGCGGCAGCACAGGTGTTTTCCCTGCAAATGCGAATTCTGTTCCTGGTCAATGCCGCCGCCACGCTCGGTTTAATTTTGTTTGCCGGTCCTGTCACCGCGCTTCTCGGTTCGCAATACAGCCGCTTGGCCCCGGCCCTCATCCTCTGCGCGCTATCGATCGGCCTGGCGGTGCCCGGCTCCGTCGGAGTCCTGCTGCTTTCCAGCGTCGGGAAGCAGCAGCGCGCCGTTTGGGTTGGGCTGGCGCAAATCGCGCTCTACATTTTGTTGTTCTCGAGCCTGTGGCGAAAATTCAATTTTCTGGGCGCGATCGTGGCGGACGGCGTGTCCTTGCTCGCGGCCAACGCGGCGCTTTTCCTTGCCGGCAAATTCAGCGCCCCGTTCGCAATCTCAGTGCGCCGTCCCTACGTAGCCTTCGCATCGCTCGCAAGTGGCGCCGCTTGCTTGCAATTGTTCCGGCCATGCCACGAAGTCGTTTTAGGCCTGACATTGTGGTGCGCAGCGATCAGTTTGTTTTTGATCTTCGGCGGATATCGCTTGCCCGAATGTATGAGATTGGTGCGGCAGTTTATACCGCTCCAATCCGTTCCGTCTGTGACTCCCAATCCACCATGAAGCCTGCTCGCACTGCTTCGGGCGAACCCCTACGTCCATACCCTTCAATGGAGTGGAGTTCGGCCGCGCAGAAAATCATCAAAGTTCTGCACGTCGAAGTTGGCGGAAGCTTTGGCGGATCGCTCCGCATTTTGGAAACCTACCTCCGGCACGCCGACAAGCGGCATGCAATCCACGATCTGCTCTTCTACTATCCGACGCCCGGCGCGAAGTTGCTTGTCGGCCTGGTCAGAAAGATGTTCGTCTTGCGCGCCGCAGCTCCTTCGGAGACGCAAGCCACCCTGTTCAGCCCTCACGCAAGCGCGATGAAGCATAGCGATGACGCGTTTGCGCGAGGCATGGGCGAGCTGCGCCGACTCGTCCGCCTTCCTATGGCCTTGAAAACGATCGCGGGCATCGCTTCGGTCTTGCTGCGGGAAAACTACGACGTAGTTCATGTTAACAATACGTTTTCGTACCAGGCGCCGACGCTCCTGGCTGCGAAATGGGCGAAAACACCGATTCTCGCCCACGTTCGCAACCCCGTGCCCCGCACCAAACTGAACCAAGCGCTTCTTCAATCTGCCGATCTCGTCGTCACCATGAACAGCTCGCTCGAGCGCGAACTTCGCTCATGGGGAACCAGTGTGCCTGTGCGAACCTGCCGCGATGGAATCGAATTGCCCGTGCCGGATCCCTCGTCCACGCTCGCGTGGAGGGCGAAACTCGCGCCACGCGGTGAAGTGATCGTCGGATCGATCGGTCAATTGCAGCCGCAAAAAGGATTTGACGATTTCGTCCGCGCCGCGCGCCTGGTGCTCGCCACCAATCCGAACGTGCGTTTCGTCATCGCGGGTTCGGGCCCTCTCCAGTCGTCGCTTGAATCTCTGATTGCCGCCCTTCGCCTTCAGAATCATTTCATTCTCTGCGGTTTTCAATCCGACGCCGCGAGTTTTCTTGCCGCGCTCGATCTTTTCGTTTGCTCGTCGCATTGGGAGGGAGGGCCGCTCGTGGTGTGCGAAGCGCTGCTCCTGGGAAAGCCGGTTGTTGCGACTGACGCCGGCTGGAACAAGGAAGTACTCGAGTCTATTGGTGCGGGAAAATTGGTGCCCACCCGAAATCCCGGAGCATTGGCGGCGGCAATCGTTGAATCGCTCGCGACTCGCAATGCGCTGGCCGCCCAAGCCGAGAAAAAGATTCCGGCGATCCGGCAGAGGTCGGACCCAAGATGGAGCTCCCGGCAGACGGACGCCTTGATCCGTGAAACATGCGAGCGCCCGCGATGAGCGGGACAAGCAATCTTGCAGTCAGTCGGACGCGCAAAAATATTTCTCGCGCGATTCGAGCACAACGTTCACGGGACGTGATCGTCGCCGAAGACTGTTACCGACGGGTGCTCTTGAAGGAAGTAAGCTCCGAGACGGAGTGGTTGGATCTCGGATGCGGTTGGCAAATTCTCCGTGAATGGCTTCCCAATGGAAAAGCAGACCAGGTCGCGCTCTCCGAGCGGGCGCGGCGTCTAGTGGGGATCGATCGGGTTGCCGAAGATTTGTCGCAGAATCCTTACCTCCACGAAAAAGTTGCGGGAGATTTTCTCGTTCTCCCCTTCACCGATGATTCGTTCAATCTTGTGACCGCACAGATGGTCATGGAACACGTTGAACGGCCGCTTGAATTGTTGCGCGAGGTGAAGCGAGTTTTGCGGCCCGGCGGCAAGTTTATTTTTCTGACTCCAAATTTTCTGAATTACCAAGTCTTGGCGGCTTCGTGCGTTCCGGACGGACTGAAAACACGCATCGTCCGCTATCTTGAGTTCCGGGACCAACGCGATGTTTTCAAGACCTACTACCGGATGAACACTAGAAATAAAATCTCCGCAGCCGCGCGCGCGGCCGGATTGATCGTTGAAGAAGTTCAGATGGTGCACTCGGCTTGGGAATTCCGACGAATCCCGCCATTGCTGTGGATTGAGAAAACCATTTTTCATTTTCTGGACTTGGAGCGACTGGCGAATTTCCGGAGTTGCATCCTCGCCGTTTTGAGCAAGCCCACTACCGATTCCAGTTCGATCCATCATGAAATCTGACCTTTTCCAAGAGGAGCGCTACACATGAAAGAGCCCGATTATTTTGCGGTCCGGACGTTTCGCAAAGAAGTGCCGCAGAAGTTTCGCGATTTTCCGCTCGTCTCGGACCGCGACCGCTGGATCGCGCGAAAGGTCGTGAAGCACGCGCACAGAGTTCTGGAGATCGGTGCCGGCGATCGGCCGTTCCTTCCGGAGCTTGTCGCCCGCGGATTTCGCGGCGAATTCAAGACTATGGATGTGAATCCGGGCCGGGAATTCGATTATTACTCGGTGGACGAAATCTCCGAGTCCTTCGATGCCATCATCATGCGCGAAGTCGTGGAACATTGTCCGCGTCCTTTGTTTTACAGCTATCTCGAGAAGATTTCGGAGATTCTTACGCCCGGAGGCTTGCTCATCATGACGACTCCGAATCCCTGGGCGGTGAGTTGGGTTTTTGCCGACTACACGCACGTTTCGCCTTGGCCGCCGGCCGATCTGTACGGCGTGCTGCGCTGTTTCGGTTTTCGGCCGGTTGAAATTATTCGAGTCATTTGGCCTTCCAAATTTCTACTATTCAAGCGAATGTACTGGGCGATCCATTCGCGGTTTTACGACGTCGATTTTGCCGGCTCCTATATCGCGGTCGCAACGAATCCGGTAGATCGCCCGAAACTTCCCGTGGCTTGAGCGCACGCAATTGCCCTGGCACATTCCGGTCGTACATGGAGAGGTTCGCCATCAGCTCGACTCAAAATAGTCTGCGTGACGCGCCGGGTCCGCGCTTAGGGCGCTTGGTACAACGAGCGGTTGAACTCAAGACGCGTGAAGAAGCTCGCGCCACGATTGCGGAGTGGGCTCGGATTGATCGCGGTTTTCTCAACTCGCAATGGATGCTTGCGTTTTTGGCGATCTCCGTTGTTGCTATAGTGCTCAGAGTGAAGCTTCTCGTTCCCTTTGTAGCCGGCGCGCTCGCGGTTGATTTTGTGGTGTTTTGCGTGCGCCGCGCGCGCACGCTGGCGCGCTACAACGCTGGTCAGCCGCGCGTTGTCACGGAAGCGGATTGGGCGTCGGTGAGCAGGGCATTTCAAGATGTCAGCGCCGCAGAACCGACGATGAGCGATTGGGAGAGCGCTGCGGGTTACGCCTCACGTTCGCAGTGGCGGACGGATTTGCGCTACGACGAGCTGTTGCGGCAGTACAGCGGTGGTGACGTCGCGGATGTCGGTTCCGGCGACGGCAGGCTTTGTTGGCGCTACAGGATTTGCGCGCCGCAGAAGTACACCGGAATCGATGTTTCCGCGGGCCTTCTGGATGAGTTGCGCGCGAAGACCTCAGGCCAGGCGCGGGCCATCCGGGGAACTGCGGAATGCACAGGACTGCCGAACGGGAGCGTGGACTTCATCGCTTGCACCGAAGTCTTCGAGCATTTGCCCCAACCCGAACTTGCGATTCGAGAATTCAGCCGCATTCTGAAGCCGCTCGGAAAAGTTGTCATCCAGTCGCCCAACGCCACGCGCGTGCGCAACGCGAATCCGTTTCACATTGCGTCCTGCGTGATTGGGATCTTCATTCCTGCCGTGCTGATGCGCAAAGTTCTCCACGAAAATACATTTGTGCGTGCTTGCACGTATCATTGGGATTTCACGCGGCAAGATATTCGCTCCTTTCTGCGAGGCTCGGGGCTCTCGCTGCGCCTACTCACTTGCGCTACTTACCGCTTCAATCCCGACGGGTCGCTGCTGCATCGCATCGCGTACCGTATTTCGAGATTGCGGCTCATCTCTTGGGCGTGGGGCGATCTTACGGTCGTGCTTCAGAAGCGCGGCGCGTGAAGCTGAGTCAGTGCGCTGTCAGCCAGAGGGCGTTGGCGTTCTTTGTGAGTGTGAGAACATCGCCGAAATTGCCTGATTCGCCCCCGCATACAAATTGCGAAATCGGAGGGGAGCACGCCACGCTCGGCAGCGAGTCTTCGTGAGCGTCGTAGGCGTTGTCGAGGTGGGTTACGAGACCCCAATTATCCTGCTCGCCCCAATTGTCCATCCAGGCCCAAATGGTCATGCCGACATGGGGAATTGTTCCCGAGGAAGTTTTCGCCGTTTCGAGGATGGCCGCCATGGAATCGTAGTGCGACTCTCCTTTCGCTTGCTGCGTCGCATAATTGCCCGCCGTTGGGCCGAGAAACGCCGCGAGCGGCGATTCAGCGTTCGCGGTGCGGTAGGAACCTGCAATCAGTGGCTTGTCACCGGCATTCAGCGCGAGGAAGTCCAGTTGGTGTTGCGAGTAGAACGAGGTCGCTTCGCCCGTGATAAGGACATCGAGATATTGTCGGGCGGCCTTCAACACGGGAGCGGGGGCGACGCCATCCCAGGTTCCGAGCCCGGGGCCTAGAACCAGCGCGTTGGGGAAAACAGATTTCACTTCTGTCCGGAACATGCCGAAATACCAGCCGGCGGTGGCTTGCAGAAAATTATCGAGATCGCTCTTGACGGCGGATGCCATTGGTACCAGCGTCGTGCCGGAGATCGCTGGAGTCAATCCGTCCCACGTGTTGCCCAACCATGCTTGATGAGCGGTTCTGAAATCCTCATCCAATAGCCCCGTTCCGATTCCCCAGCCGTTCTCGATGTAATTCACCGTAATCGCCGCGCCGGCGGCCGGAGCCTGCCCCGGCGCAAACGTGAAGGACAGTGAGCCGGTGGCGTAGTTAATGTTGCCAGCAGAGATGGCCGGGCCGAAGAGCCCGCCATTTCCGGTGTCGCCTGCGACCACGTTGCCTGCGACGAAAATCTGGACGGAATTGGCGCTTGGCTGGAGATTGGCGAGGGTGTGGGAAAAGGCGATCGTCGAGCCGTCGCCTGTGCCAATGGGCTCGCCGGCAATCTGGGTGCCGGAGGAATCAAAGGTCGAGTAGTTGGCACCCCAAGCGGAATTGAGCGCGGCGATCGTGCCATACTTTGCCTCGAGCATGTCGTGCAGCGCTTTCTTCGAGTGCAGCACCCTGTCCGAATATACGAAGCCTAGACTTGCGTTAGCAGTTTGAATTGGCGATTCGCTGAGAATCATCAGGGACAGATTGAAATTATTGTGGCCGGGGGGAATGGTGGGGAAGTCCGGGCCGGATTCAAAGCCCATCATCTCGTCGGTGTCATCAGCCATCATGCCGATAAGATAATCTGCATTTGGAGAGATCTGAATCGCCTTCATCGAATAGTCTTGTTTCAAGAATCCGTCGAGCCAGGTCTGCATTTTTGGATCGAAGTAGTCGCCGATTCCGCCGGGGGGCACGTAGCCGGCAAAGAACGGCGTGTGGGCGTTCATGATCTCTTTGACGGGCTCGGCGAGCAGCGTGGAGACTTGTCCGCCTCCGCCATCCACCGCGGAATTGCGCATTGCGTAGTAGGACGGCCGCGCGTAGTGAATGAACGGCAACTTGATAGAGAGCGTGCCACTGTACAGCACGGGCCAAAGCTGATTGTGCGAATAAACGCCGACCGTGTTGAATCCCCAGGATTGCAAGCGTTGCAAGGTAGCGTCCAGCCAGGCTTGCGTGTTGTTGCCGTACTTCGCAACGAAGGCGGCTTGGGCGGTGCTGTCAGTATTGTAGATTGCTACTTCGACGTCCTGCTCGAAAAAAGCATTGCCCGCCGGAGTGCAGAGCCACCAATGGGCGCCGATCTTCTCTGTCTGGAACCAGCCCGTTGCGTGCGCGCAGGTCAGATCCGTGCGCCCACCAAAGGAATCCAGAGTTGGCCCTAAGACCGTAAGCTTCAGAATCAAAGCGGTCGGCGCGGATTGCGAACTCTGGTCGGTGACTTCGATGCTGGCGCTCGAGGGGCCCGGCTGCGCAGGTGTGCCGGAGATTTGCCCGGTGGCCGCCATCAAGCTCAATCCTATCGGCAATTGGCCGGAAGTGATGCTCCACGTGTACGGCGGCACTCCTCCTGTTGCATGGAGAACCTGCGACTAGGGCTGCTGAAGGAGCGGCTGGGGGAGATTACTGGTGTTGATGGTCAAAAGCTGAACGGGAGGCTTCGCCGCCGTGATCCCGGGGCAGCCTGAGAGCAGCAGGGCCAGCGGGAGCAATAGGAGGATGGGGGGACACCCCCACCCGGGGTGTTTATCAAAGGGTGTGCGGAAGCGATAGAAAATGAATGGGTTGCGAGGAAAAGTGAGTTCTCGCAAAGCGCGAAAGAGTACAAATGAGATTGAAAATAAAGGGGTTAATTGGACAGTATCTCGGCACGTGAGTTTGTAAATAGCGGGGAGCATGGGAGTTAGTTTCTTGTGGCTGTCACCTAGGACCCTCGGTAGCTGCAAGCGGTACAGCGGAGCGACCGAAAACGCACGACCCGGCTCGGAACTTCCCGGATGTGAGAGGAGCAACGTTTGGGATCGTAGGATCGAGTCTCCATGATGTCAACAAGAAAGTGTATTAACTCCTGCGGAATTTATTTCGAGTGTGGGCCAGACAAGCACGGTGCGTGCAGACGAGGGAGATCTCAGATGTGAAATTTCGAGATTTCAAAGTAATAGCGGAAGAGGAAAAAATCAGATTCAAGAACCGCACCCTTAACAGCGAAGGGTGCGGCACCAGGGGAAGAGTTTTTGAGCGCTCGATTCGAAGTGAAACAAGAGGGGAGCGGGCGCCGGGATTTCTTGACGTGGGTGCCGGGGCATCATCTAATCGATGGGGACAAATGATTTGAAAGCGTTGCTTCACAGCATTGCGCGGGCATTGTTTCATGCGGGCGGGTTCGGCCTGCTGACGCTCGGGGCGTTTGACTCGTCGCCTCTGGTGGTGCCGATGGGGAACGACTTGCTCGTGCTGGCGTTGTGCGCGCGCTACCATGAGCGCGTGATCTATTACGTGCTGATGGCTACGGCAGGATCGCTGATCGGGTGCTTTACTACGGACTGGATCAGCCGGAAGAGCCAGAGCGGGTTGAAGAAAGTCTTGTCGGGCAAGCACCTGGCCTACCTTAGGAAACTGGTGGAGCGGCGGGCAGGTGTGACACTTGTGCTGGCATCGCTGATGCCGCCACCGTTTCCATTTACGGCGATTGTGGCTGCGGCTGCGGCATTCCGTTATTCGCGAAAAAAACTTTTGAGCTGCATCGCTGCGGGACGATTTATGCGCTTTGCGATCGAGGCCGCGCTTGCGGTGCATTACGGGCGATGGATCATCAAGCAGGCCGAATCGCCGTGGCTCGAGCGCGTGATGATCGCTCTGATCGTGATTTCGATCGGCGGGAGCGCGATCTCCATTTACCAGTGGGTGGAACGGCCGAGCGGAGCTCGCGGCACGCGACGCAAGTAGATTCGGTGGATTCGAGACTGGAAGGCGCTCGGGACCGCCGGAATGTAGTATCATGCCGAATTTCGCGGATGCCTTGTGACTGTTTTGGGGGCATCAGTTGAAGCTGGTGGCGTGAACTGCATTCGCGGCGTGCGCGGGGGGCGGGAATTCGATGAAGGCGGCATTTCTTACTGGTCTGCGCGAAATTAAAATGGGGGATGCGCCGGATCCCCGGATCATTCATCCGCGTGACGTCCTCGTGCGTGTGGAGTCGGTCGGGATTTGCGGCTCCGACATGCATTACTACACGACGGGACGCATCGGCCCGCTCGCTGTGGAATTTCCGTTGGTCATGGGACACGAGTGCGGCGGCACGATCGTCGAAGTGGGCGACGAGGTGGAGGATCTTGCGCCCGGCGAGCGCGTGGCCATCGAGCCTGCCGTTCACTGCGGCAAGTGCGAACAGTGTTTGCGAGGCCGGCATCATACTTGTCTGGACCATAAGTTTCTGGGCTGTCCAGGACAGCTCAGCGGCGGCCTCGCGGAGTATCTGGTGATGCCTGCCGAGTGCTGCATTCCGGTTCCGAACTCGATGACCGCGGATCAAGCCGCGCTGATCGAACCGTTGGCGATCGCCGTTTACACGCAGCGAATGGCCGCGGCCCCGGATGGCTCACAGATCGCGATCCTGGGGTGCGGGCCGATTGGACTTTCCGTGCTGCTTGCAGTGCGCGCCGCCGCGGAGTGTACGGCGTATTGCAGCGAGCCGATCCCGGAGCGGAAGGCGGCAGCGCTGCAATGCGGCGCGGAGTGGGCGGGGAATCCGCGCGAAACGAATATCGTGGCCGAGATTCGCAAGCTGGTGCCGCAGGGATTAGATTTTGTTTTTGAATGCGCGGGGCAGCAGGAATCGCTGGATCAAGCGGCCGAGCTATTGAAGCCGGGCGGCACGCTGGTGATCGTGGGGATTCCCGAGGTGGATTGCATCAGCGTGCCGATACATACCTACCGCAGGAAAGAACTGACCATCCGCAACGTCCGGCGGCAGAATCATTGTGTTGTTCCGGCGATCAAACTTCTGGCGAGCGGCAAGATCAACATGGATCAGGTCGTCACGCATCATTTTTCACTGGCCGAGACGCAGGCCGCGTTTGAAACCGTGGCAAATTATCGCGACGGCGTGATCAAAGCGATGATTCGCGTTACGGGTGATTCCTAATCCCGGTTAGTCTAAGAATTCCTGGGGGAAAATAAGGCGGTGTGGGGATCTTGGCAGAGCCGCCCGATCCGCGAGTGCCCATTGCGAGAGACGCGAATCGGACGGCAGTCCAGAGTGCCTATTTACCCGGGGAGGAGTCGGGTTGAATTTCAACCGTCCTGCCGGGCAGAACTTGAATGTTCTCCTGGTAAAATGAATTGCCGTTGGGATCACGCAACTCGATATCGTGCTCGCCGGTCTTTAGCGCGAATTTCTTGACCTTTTCGGCCTTGCCGATGAAGCCGCCGTCGACGTAAACCGAGGCGTCCTTCATTTTGGTTTCGATCTTCACGTCGCCGGAATTCGCGCGAGGCCCGTACGCCAAGCCATACGGCGAGCCCCAGTAACCCCATACCCAGGGGCCGGGTCCGTAGAAGCCGAAGTACCCGGGAGCATAGAAGCCACCGTAGTATCCGCCGCGGAAGCCGCCGCCGAAGCCGCCACGGAAGAAAACACCTCCGCGTTGCGCTGAGGCCGCGGGAACCATGGCCAAAATTGCCAGAAGTGCGAGTGGTGCGAGCTTTAGAAGACGTTTCATGGCATTCAACCTCCTGCCAGGCTTCATTACTACCGCCCGGCAATTGCCACCTATCTATCCCTACCCTATTAAACTCAGATGCAGGAAAAAAGTCGCTCGTTGCTTGCAGGTTCCCGTGCCTCTTTCCAAGCCGCCTATTCGAGCGTGAGTGGCTGAGGGAACGAGAGTCTCGGGACTCTAGCGAGCTCGGGCGGAGCGTTTCGCCATTAGGGCGATGGGGAGCCCGACAAATATCGTATGCGAGAGGATTTGGTCCACAAATTCAGCGGTCGTGACGGGAATCGTACGTTTCGCCACTGCCGAGAGCGGGACGACGATGTAGTGCATCACGACGTAAACGAGAACTCCGAATGCGGGCCCAAATATTGCCGGCTTCCGGAAAAGGGCAGGGAGGATGAGGCTCGCCATAAAGAAGACGGCGGCGGCCCCGATGGCAATTATGAACTGCAGAGCAATGCCCAAGACAACCGTGTACCAGCCTTCGCCGAACGACTTGCGTCCCAATAAGCCGCTGGCGATGTTTTGGAAGAGCAGCGTTGGCGTCACGCCAAATGCCAGGTAGTAGAACACGACCGCATCGATTCCATCCAACAGGCCCGCGATGGCGCCACCCAGGAGAATTGTTTCAAAGGCTTTCGGGCGTGCAAATTCGGAAATATTCTCTGTGGGCATGGCACGCTATGGTTTTACTGTGAGTTTCACTCTACCGCAAGAGATGCGGGGGCGCGGGACCGACTAGCGGGCGGGATCCCAATGGTCGGGGCCGGCAAGAAATGCGTGTGGGTCAAAGGCGGCGGCCTCTGACGCGTTGAGAACCTTGGCTTGAGGAACGCGCTTGGACGTGTCGCCGCCCGGGCCGGTCGAATTGTATTCGGCGTAATAGGCCGTGGCCAAGCCGGACACATTGTCGTGCATCCATTCGAGCCAGCCGGCGGGATCGATTGGGGCGTCCATTTCAGTATTGAGATAGACGACGGTGGAGTAGACGCGCCAGGGGCGGCCTAGATAGGCGTGTTGCAGGCCGTGCTCGGCGGTCAGTTTGCAATGATCGAAGACGTAGCCGCTATCTTCCTGCGGATAGAATTTGCTCTGCGCGGTGAAGTATACGGCGCCGCGCAGCGCCTTGCCGTGAAGCTCGCAATTCTCGAAGACGGCTTTGGCGTCGCCGAAGATGAAATCCACGCCGCCTTCGATGTAGCAATCGGAGAAATATTCGCGCGAGGCGAGGCAGGGAACGGGCGTGGGCAGATTACGGCAATTGCGGCTGTCGGCGTAGAGCGTGTCCTGGTAGCCGAGGAAGCGTACGCGGTGAAAAACGGCGCGATCTCCAGTGACGTGCAATGCTACGGCCTGCGTGTCGGTTTTTGCCTCGGGATGCTCGTCGGTAAAAGAATTTTGGAACGTGAGATTCTCGGCGTAGAAGTCGTCGCCGGAAACATCGGTGCTGGCGGAGCCGAAAGTGGTACCGATGTCGTAGTGGCTCAGATTGTAGGTGAGCACCACTTCGCTGGGATCTTTGCCGAGGCCGATCAGGCGCACATTCGGCTTCGTGATGCGAATCAGTTCGCGATAGACTCCCGGCCGGATGCGTATCGTGCCGCCGGTTGCGGGGAGCGAGTCCACGGCCTGCGAGACGGATTTGAATTCGCCGGTTTCGTCCAGGGCGACGGTTAAAGTGGTGGCGGTCGTCTTCGTCGCGGAGCGCGGCATTTGGCCTGGAGCCTGTGCGGCGAGCGCGAGCGCAGCGGCGGCGAGGGCGACGTAAGACACGGGGAGGAAGCCGAGATGCTTTCCAAGAAAGTGCAAAGGCCGCAAAGTCTTATTCTCCTGACCTGCTTCGCCTGTTTACTGTGCTTTGTGTCGACGCGAACGGCAATCGCGCAGGACGCACGCCACGTCACTGAACCGATCGTGCCGCCAGCGTGCGCCAAGCTCGACGCGCAACTTACCAGCCACACTGGGGCGCTCGACGAAGCCGACGAAACCAAACTCGATACAGCGCGAATCCAGCAGGCCATCGAGCAGTGCCCCGCCGGACATGCCGTGATACTCCAAACCAGCGGCGGGCGCAACGCTTTCCTGACGGGGCCGGTGTCGTTACGGGCTGGTGTCACGCTGGTGGTGGGCGCGGGCGCGACGCTCTTTGGCTCGCGCGATCCGCGGCTCTACGACCGGGAACCTGGCAGCTGTGGCTTGATCGATCATCGCGGCCGCGGCTGCCTGTCGTTGATTCAAGTGGAGAACGCGGCGAATGCGGGCGTGATGGGGCCCGGAACAATTGACGGCCGCGGCGGCTCGAATTTGCTGGGGCAAACGGTTTCGTGGTGGCAATTAGCGCGGCAGGCGCAAGTGCAAAATGCCAATCAGGAATGCCCACAACTGATTCGCGCGATTGGATCGGACAATTTCACGCTCTACAACATTACGATTGTGAATTCGCCGAATTTTCACGTGTACTATGGCCTCGGAAACGGGTTCACCGCCTGGGGCGTGATCATCAATACGCCCACGACGGCGCGCAATACGGACGGGATCGATCCGTCGTCCTCCACCAACGTGACGATCGTGCATTGTTTTATTCACACCGGCGACGACAACGTCGCGATCAAGGCGGGCAGCGACGGTCCCGCGACACACATGACCATCGCACACAATCATTTCTATGCCGGGCACGGGATGTCCATCGGCAGCGAAACCAATGGCGGAGCCAGCGCGATTCGGGTGAACGACTTGACGATCGACGGCGCGGATAACGGTCTGCGGATCAAATCGAACGCAAGCCGCGGCGGGCTCGTCGAGGACGTGGAATATTCAAACGTCTGCATCCGCGACACTAAACTGCCGATCTTCATGGACACGCACTATTCCGCGACGGTCGGGCCGGATACGGACAAAATTCCCGTGTTTCGTGGCATCGCGATGCACGAAGTGCATATTTCAGGGAAGGGGAAAATCACGCTCGATGGATTCGATGCGGCGCACCGGCTGGGCTTGACGTTCGACGGCGTGACATTGGACCCGGTGGTGAATTTTCGGATTGAAGCCGCGCACGCGGACATCGCGTTCGGGCCGGGCGGCGCGAATTTTGTTCCCAGCGGCGACGATGTGAACTTCAGCGGGCACGCGGGCAACGCAGGCGCCGGCTCAGCCTGCACCGACAAGTTTGTGTCGATGCCGGGGCAGTGAAGCGGTTAGGAAGCAGAAATACAATGCTAATTCTTGCCGAATTATTTTGCGCGGAAGAAGTCAGAATGGAAACTGCTCGGATCGCGTGCCGTCATTTCATTTCGGGTGAGCGCAAGTTGAACCCAAACCTGCCGCTCGGGCCGTAGACTCCCATCCCGCCGAACCCACTCATTCCGAAACCGCCAATCCCGTAGCGGGCCGCACCGGGAACGCCGCAGTCCAGAGGGTGAACTTCGAGGTGGAATCCAATCCGCAATTGAAGGTAGTGATTGAATCCCGCGGGCGCCTCAAACAGCAGGTGGGTGCGCCTCGGACTGAAGCTGACGGTGAAATGATGAATCCGGAACGAGATTGCCGTTCGCGGGGCAGGAGAATCGGACAGGGAAAATCTCCAGCGCAGACCGTTTTCGTTCGCATAGTGCTGAGAATTGAAATCGATGGCGTAGCGCTGGGGATTGAGATCGATCCGGGACGTGATTTGCGCCGCCGCTCCGGCGCTGAAAGCAAGTGCAGCGAGTGCGACCGCCGAACTCGTTTTCCATCTGAACAGCATTCAGGTTTGTTTTCTCCGACAAGACAAATTACCTGCGGCGCGCCCGCTGACCTATAGGGCATCGGGCCCAGATTGCGGGGTACGAGGGTCGTGTACGTACTAGTCCTGGTTCATTATGGCGTGAGGCAAAGGGCGGCCGCGCCGGGGACTCCGGAATCGGCGCCGTAGCGGGCGAGCACCAGCGGGATTTCCTGGCAGCGCGAGTTGATGGACCAGGCCGGCAATTTCGAGCGAATGTACGCGAACCATTCGCTCGCGAGTTCGCCGACGCCGCCGCCGAAAATTATGACTTCGGGTTCGAGAATGTCCACGATATTGCCAAGCCAGATGGTGACCAGATCGAACGTTTCAGAGAGAACCTCTGAAGACAACGCGTCGCCCTTGAGCCATGCCGCGGCGACTATCTCCGCTGAGATGTTTTCCGGGTTTCCACCCGCGAGTTGCAGCAGTCGCGCGGCACGATCTCCGGCTGCCGGGAGCCCCGCGCGGGCGCGTGCCGCAATCGCGGGCCCCGAAGCGAGTGCTTCGATGCAACCATACTTCCCGCAACCGCAACGAGGCCCATGATAGTCAATCGTCATGTGACCGCCTTCGGCTGCCGCGCCCGTGCGACCGTGGTAGACGCGGCCGTCGAGGATGATTCCGGTGCCGATGCCGGTGCCGAGCGTCGCATAAAAAACCCATCGATAGCCGCGGCCCGCGCCCCAGATCGCTTCAGCGAGACCGGCGGCGTTGGCGTCGTTGTCAAGACGCGCGTTCACGCCGTAGGCTGAGCGGATTTTTTCAACAAGCGGGAAATCTCGCCAGCAGGGAAGATTCGGCGGGTTGAGCACCACACCCGTGCGGGGATCGAGCGGGCCGGGCGAGGTGATGCCGACTCCGCCCAGCGCAACTCCAGGTTTTGCGGCGAGCGCGGAGTCGATCGCGTGACGCACGGAGTCGAATCCTTCGCCGGCGGAGCCGTGGGCGTGCATTGGGGCGCGCGTCTTGAAGACGATTTCGCCAGAGCCGGTGACCAGGCCCGCGGCGACTTTCGTGCCGCCGATATCCACGCCGAGAAATAATTTTTCTTGTTCGGACATTTTAGATTTTGCCGGAAGTTCGCCATCCGCGCGGCGAACCGGCCGTTAAACGCGCTGGCTCGCTTGCGAAAGAACGATCACAGCAAGAATCAGCACGGCTACGCCGGTCAATTGTATGCGCAGTGGCCGCGGGCCTGCTTCTTTCCACTCACCCGTGAAAATTCCGTGCAGGCTGGCCGTGATCACGATCAGCGACATAAATAGCGGCCACGCAAGAATCGGTCCCCAATCGCCGAGCAACGAACTCGAAACGCCGTACATCACCGTGCTGCCGAACCAGCAAAAGGCCATCATTGCGGCGAGCACCCAGTAATAGAGTGTGACGGACCCCGAGAATCGCGTGTGCGTTCTGTTCTTGCGCAACAAATACACGCAATAGAGAAGATTCGGAACGCCGCCGGCAATCATCAGCGGCATCCAGACGGCGTTAGGCGCCCAAGTAGGGGATCCGCCAAGTTTCTGCGCGGTGACGACGAGAATTTTTCCGTAGGCGAGGCCGAAGTTTACGAGCGCCGAGCCGAGTCCGCTGAGCAGGCAATAAAACAGACCGCGTCCCATGGAGGCCTTGCCCGCCGCTGGACCTGCGCCCGTCGCGGCTTCTCGACGGCGCCCCGCAACGGCGCAGACGCCTACACCGATGGCGACGAGCGCCACGCCCGCGATGACGCCGAGTCCTGCGGCAGAAAGAATTTTCTCGGGGTGAAGCGTTAGAAGCGGCACGAGGCTGCCGACCGCGGCCGCCAGCCCGAGAATCACCGAGAAGGCCAGGGCAATTCCGATGGCTTCAACGGCCAGCCCGAAAAATATTTGCGAGATGCCCCAGCCGGCTCCGCAGGCAGCGACAAGAATCACCGGATGAAGCCCCGTCGCCGCATACACGCTGCGCACTTGCGGCAAAGTGTAGAACGTCAGGACAGGAGGAAAAAGAAACAGCGCGAAAATTGTCCATGCGAGCCACGTGTTTTCCCAAGCCCAACTGCGTGTGTACTTCATGGGGAGCGTGAAGCTGCCGTTCATCGCCCCGGCGAGAACCAGAATGAGCAGACCTTCACTCGCAGCGTGCATCGTGGCACCTCATCGAACGCGCGGAGAAACTGCTGGCATCCACATCGGGCGCGAGACTATCACAACTGCGTCCGGCAAACGAGAGACGCGCCCGACGAGTGAATTGCCGCAAGGTAACGGGCTCGCTGGCCGCGGCGGACTGTGGTATGAAGTGTGGCGCCGGCGGGGAAAAGTCGTGCGAAGGCGAGGTGCTCCATGTGCGAGCGACGGATTTGGATTCGGGCGGCGCTGGCGATTCTGATTGCCGGAATTCCGTGCGCGGCGGGCGCGCAGACGCAAGCTCCTCCGCAAGTCTCAGACGCCCACAGAGCGGTGGTGACGCGCCTCGATGGAATCGTGCAGCTTCCGGCGGACACGTGGCGCTTCCACACGGCGGATCTCTCGAAGGGACAGGACATCGCCCTCGACGATTCTTCGTGGCAGGAGGTTCACCCGGGATTTGCGTGGTCCTCGGGAGAAGTGTGGTTCCGGCGCGTGGTCGAAGTTCCGCCGAGCGCGGCGGGCTACGATTACACCGGCGCAACGCTGCTATTTTCATTTTCGACGGACACCACGCGCAGCTATCCAAACATGATTTACGTGAACGGCCAGAGAGTGGCGATGGGCACGGACCTCGAGCCAATACCGCTCGCGACGAACGTGCAGCCGGGACAGAAGGTCGTCGTCGCAGTGGAAGTGCTGTGCATGCCCGTGAGCAATCATTTCCGCAACGCGACGATCAGCGTCATTGGCGCCTTTGGGCGGCCCGATCCGGGCGTGATTGAAAAGGCGCTGGAAGCGGATGAGGCGCTGTTGCCGCTGTTCCCAGAGTCGGGAGGAGATCTCAATCGCGCTGCGGCCTCGGCCGTGATTAATTCGGCGTATGGTGCGGTGGATTTGGTTGCGCTGGATCGTGGAGATCAGCAAACGTTCGATGCGTCTCTCACGGCGGCGCTGGGGAAGCTCGGCGCGCTGGATCCAGTGCTGAAGCAGTACTCGATCCGAGCCGTGGGAAATTCGCACATCGACATGGCGTGGCTGTGGCCGTCGTCCGAGACGACCGACGTCGTCCGCAACACCTTCAGCACCGCGTTGCAGCTCATGAACGAGTATCCGAATTATATCTACGCGCAGTCCACGGCGCAGGCCAGCGCGTGGCTCGAGGAAAAATACCCCGACATTTTTGCGGAGATTAAAAAGCGCGTCGCGGAAGGGCGCTGGGAGCTGGTCGGCGGAATGTGGGTCGAGCCGGACCTCAATATGCCGGACGGCGAATCGCAGGTGCGGCAACTCCTGATCGGGAAGCGCTATTTTCAGGACAAGTTCGGCGTGGATGTGCGCGTGGGTTGGAATCCGGATTCGTTCGGCTACAACTGGCAATTGCCGCAGATTTATAAGAAATCCGGCGTCGACTATTTCGTCACGCAAAAGATGTCGTGGAACGATACGACGCCATTTCCTTACAAATTGTTCTGGTGGCAATCGCCGGACGGAAGCCGCGTGCTGACTTATTTCCCGCACAATTACGTGAACACGATGGACCCCGTGAAAATGGCGCGCGACATGGCGGATTTGATGCCGCGCAATCCCGGCCTGGACGAAATGATGCACCTCTACGGCATCGGTGATCACGGCGGCGGCCCGACGCGGGCGATGCTCGACGAAGGGCAGCGGTGGATGACTGCAAGCGCACCTTTCCCGAAAGTAGCCGACGGCACGGCGCTCGGGTATTTTCAGGACATCGAGAAAGATTTGCCGCACATCCAAATTCCAACGTGGGACAGCGAACTCTACCTGCAATTTCACCGCGGCGTGTTCACCACGCAGGCGGAGACGAAGCGGCACAATCGGGAGAGCGAAGAGCTGATGCTGAACGCGGAGAAATTCGCATCACTGGCTTCTCTCACTGGAACGCCGTATCCGCAGCAGCAATTCAACGAAGCGTGGAAGAAAGTGCTTTTTAACCAATTCCACGACGTTGCCGCGGGCTCCGGCATCCTGGCCATATACAAGGATGCGGATCGCGATTACGCCGAGGTGCGGCACGTCGCCGGGGAGAGCCTCCACGATTCCATCGGGACGCTTGGCGCGTACGCGAACACGAACGGTCCGGGCGCTGCGGTGCTGGTGGTGAATCCGCTGGCGTGGGAGCGCGCAGGCATTGTGGAAGTGAACGTTGAAATGCCGCGCGCAACGCCGAATATCGAAGTATTCGACTCGGCCGGGCGGCCCGTGCTGTCCGAGGTTATCAGCAGGTGGACGCAGACACACGAGTTTCACATTCGTTTCCTTGCGCGTGGGGTGCCTTCGCTCGGGTACGAAGTGTTTCACGTCGCGCCCGTCGCGAAACCCGTGTTCGTACCGAGCGCGTTACATGCAACCGAAGGCGCGCTCGAAAACGAATTCGTGCGCTTTAAGGTGGATGCGAAGACCGGCTGTATTACGAGTCTGGTGCTCAAGTCGAGTGGTTATGAAGCTCTCGCGCCAGGCTCCTGCGGCAACTTGCTGCAGACCTTCGTCGACAAGCCGAAACTCTATGACGCCTGGAACATTGACGCGGATTTCGAGAAGGTGCATTGGGAACTTACCCAAGCAGAAAGCGTGCAGCTCGTGGAGCGCGGCCCGCTGCGCGCCATCATCCGGGTGACGAAGAAATTCCAAAGCTCGACGTTTGTGCAAGACATTACGCTGTATGCGGGAATTCCGCGCGTGGACATCGTCACGGATGCAGACTGGCACGAGAAGCACATTCTTCTGAAGGCGGGCTTTACGCTCGCGGCGACGTCGGATTTTGCGACGTACGAGATTCCGTACGGTTCGATCCAGCGGCCTACAACGCGGCGCACGCCTGAAGAGCAGGGAATGTTTGAGGTTCCGGCGCTGCGTTGGGCTGATCTTGGCGACGCGCAACACGGCGTCAGCCTGTTGAATGATTGCAAGTACGGCTACGACGGCAAGGGCAACGTCCTGCGCATCACGTTATTGCGTTCGCCGGAGTATCCGGACCCGCACGCGGACGAAGGGCACCACATTTTCACCTATTCACTTTATCCACACGACCGCGATTGGAAACAAGCCGAAACGGTGCGGCGCGGCTACGAATTGAATTACAAATTAATTGCGTCGCAAGTGGAAGCGCACGACGGCACGCTCGGCGCACGCCATTCGTTCGTCAGCGTGAGCGCACCGAACGTAGTGCTGACGGCGTTTAAGCACGCTGAGGATGGTGAGGCGTACATCCTGCGGTTTTACGAGTGGGAAGGGAAGGAAGCTGACGTAACGATCACGCTGCCTCCAGGCTCGCAGAAGGCTGCGCTCGCAAACTTAATGGAGAAGCCGGGGGACGCGTTGCCGCTCGTAGACGGGCGCGTCACGGTTCACACAAAACCGTATGAGATCCAAACTGTGCGCGTGGAGTTTTCAGCAAGTTCGCCGGACCGATACGCTGCTCACGCAGGCGAGTAAGCGAACCCGGCTCGACGCGAGTGAATTGTCGAAGCACGCCGCAACCTTTATTATCCCTATAGGTCAAAAGCATTTCTGAAGGGGGAAGCGAGCAGATGCGAGTTTACAACGGGGAAGTCAGCGGTCGAGTCCGGAGGGAATTACGGAGTTGGGCGGGAATAGTAATTTCGATTCCAATGATTGCGGCACTCTTGCTTTTTGTTTCTTCTTACAGACTCACCGCAGAACCTGCGCCTCAAGTGCAGGCTACAGATGCGGGCGAGTTGCTCGCAGTGACGGGCGAGGTGAAGCAGGAATTGCATCTCACGGCGGCGGATTGGAACGCCTTGCCGCGAACAAAAGTCACTGCCAAAGGTGAGCACGATCCCCAGCCGCGCGTGTACGAGGGCGTAGCGCTAAAAGATTTATTGGCGAAGGCGGGCGTGCCCACCGGGATGGACATGCACGGCAAAGGCATGACGCTCGGCGTGGTGGCAGGCGCGGCCGACAATTATCACGTGCTTTTTTCGCTTGGTGAACTAGACGCGAGTTTCGGAAACGCCGCGATTCTGGTGGCCGACCGCGCCGACGGTCAGCCTTTCGGACCCAACGCCGGTCCGCTGCGTTTGATCGTGGTTGGGGACAAACTCGGAGCGCGATGGGTGCGCATGTTGAAGAGTCTAACGGTCGTACAGGTGGCGCCCGCGAAATAATCGCAAGCAATTTTCTATTGCGGCGCCGGCCCAGTTCCATTCGGAGGCGTCGTCATCGCCGGTGACGGTGCAGCAGCCGCAGCCGGTGCTGTCCGCGAAATTACCTGCTGCGGTGTCGGTAACTGCGACGCATCCCAACCCCCGCCGAGCGCTTCGATCAACTGCACGCTCGCCGCCATTTGCTGCGTGCGAATATTGACGGCCACTTGCTGGTTTGTGAAAAGCGCCGTCTGGGCAGTGATGACGTTGAGGTACGGGTCGATCCCGAGCTTGTAGCGATCGGTGGCCAGTACGAGAGTCCGCTGCGCCGCCAGGACGGCATCGTCCTGTTGCGCTCGTTCTTGTGAAAGGATGCGCAGCGAAGCGAGATTGTCTTCCACCTGTTGAAAAGCGGTGAGGACGGTCTCCCGGTAATTCGCGACGGTTGCATCGTACGTCGCGCGGTACTGTTCTTCGGTGGCATGGCGTAAACCCGCATCGAAAATGGTCTCCGCCGCTGCGGGCCCAATGGACCAGAAGCGGCTCGGCCACGTAAACCAATCTGAAATCGAAGTCGCCTGCAAGCCAGCCGCGGCGCTGAGAGTAACGGCCGGATAATATGCCGCGCGCGCGACGCCGATCTGCGCGTTTGCCTGTGCCACCTGGCGCTCCGCGATTGCGATATCGGGACGTCGCTCAAGAAGCTGAGAGGGCAGGCCGAAGGGGATCGCCGGCGGGGCCTCATCCAGCGGCAAAGCGGGGAGCGAAAATGTGGAAGCTGGCTCGCCCGCCAGAGTAGCAATGGCGTGTTCGTATTGCGCGCGCAGGATGCCGAGCGCGGTGTCCTGCGCTTCGACCGTCTTCAGTTGAGTCTCCGCTTCCGCGACGGATTCGTCGGAAGCGATTCCAGTTTGATAGAGCACCGTGGTGAGGTCCAGCGATTGCTGATAGGCGACGACAGTCGAGTCCAGCAGTCGCTTTAAAGCGTCTTGACCACGAAGCGCGAAATAATCCGCAGCGAGTTCCGCTTCGACTGAGAGGCGCGTATTTTCCAGATCGCCGGCACTGATCTGAGCGCCCGCGCTCGCAGCCCTGACGGTGTTGCGCACACGGCCCCAGAGATCGGGCATCCAGGTGGCGTCAAAGGGCAGCGAATAGTTCGTGAACGTCCTTCCGCTTGACGTGCTGGAGGCGGTGACCGTCGTGGCCTGATGCTCTTCGATGATGCTGGGATCCGTCGTCGCGGTAGGGAAATACTGACTGCGAGCCTCACGGACGATCGCGCGCGCGGCCATGTAATTTGAAAAAGCTTCCGCGATCGTCTGGTTGGAAATATTAACTTTGTCCTCCAGCCCATTCAATTGCGAATCCTGAAAGATCGCCCACCACTGGCCGTGCAGAGCGTCGTCTTTGGGTTCGGCAACTCGCCAGCCGTCGGTCAATTTCTGATCCGAGGGCGTAAGCTCTTTGTAGGCGGGCGGAGTCGGCGCGGCAGGCGTGTGATACTTGGGCGCGAGGTCGCAGCCGTTCAGCGCGAGCAATCCCGCCAGCAGAATCGCGACTGAAATTTGAGATTTCAACTTCACGCTGCCGCACCTCATCCGAGAGACTCCTGCGGCGACGCGCTAGCCCGGTGCGAACGCCAACGCAATAGCCAGTCGCGCACCCGGTCCATATAAAGGTAGACCACCGGCGTCGTGTAGAGCGTCAGCACCTGGCTCAACAGGAGTCCTCCGATAATCGTGATGCCGAGCGGGCGGCGAAGCTCGGAGCCGGTTCCATTTCCCAGCGCGAGCGGCAGCGCGCCGAAGATTGCGGCCATGGTCGTCATCAAGATGGGCCGGAACCGGAGAATGCACGCTTCGTAGATCGCGTCCGCAGGTTTCCTGCCTTCATTCCGTTCGGCCGCAAGCGCGAAGTCAATCATCATGATCGCATTTTTCTTCACGATGCCGATCAACAAAATGATGCCGATTATCGCGATGACGCTCAGCTCCGTGTGAAATAGTAGCAGCGCGAGTATCGCGCCCACTCCCGCCGAAGGCAGCGTCGAAAGAATCGTAATCGGATGAATTAGACTCTCGTAGAGAATGCCCAGCACGATGTAAACCGCGGCGAGTGCGGTCACGATCAGGTACGGCTCGCTGGTCAGCGAAGATTGGAACGCTTCCAGGGTGCCTGAAAACATTCCATGGATCGTGCTCGGCATGCCCATGTTTTGTTCCGCAACAAGGATGTCGCTCGCGGCCTGTCCCAATGCCACTCCCGGGGCCAGGTTGAACGACACCGTCACCGAGGGGAATTGTCCTTGGTGATTCACTGAGAGCGAGGCCCTCGCTGGCTCGAAATGCGCCACAGCGCTGAGAGGCACGATCTTTCCTTGTGCGGCGCGAATGTAAACGTCGTCCAGTCCTTCCGGCGTTTGCAAATACCTCGGCTGGACTTCCATCACCACATGGTATTGATTCACCCCCGTGTACATCGTGGAGACCTGCGCCTGGCCGAAGGCCTCGTACAGGGAACTGTCAATCGTTTGTGGCGTGATGCCGAGGCGGGACATCGTGGCGCGATCATAAGTCAGAGAGGCTTCCAGGCCGCTGTTCTGCTGGTCCGTGTTGACGTCGGTGAGATCCGGTAGCGTCTTCAGCTTGCGATAGAGTTGCGGCCCCCAGGTCACCAGGTCCTGCATGTTGTCGCTCTGGATCGTGTACTGGTATTGCGCATTGCCCATGCGGCCGCCGATCCGCAAGTCCTGGCCCGCCTGCATGAAGGCCGTGACGCCCGGCACCGACAACATCTTGGGCCGCAGACGGTCGATCACCTGACTTGAGGAGACCTTGCGCTGGGCCAGCGGTTTCAGTCCCATGAACAGATAACCGCTGTTGGTAGATCCCTGCCCACCGGTGAACGCCACGACGTTTTCCACGGCAGGATCGGTCTTGATCAATTGCACAATGCGCCCGGTGGCCACCTGCATCGCCTGAAACGAAATGTCCTGTGCGCCCTGCATTCCGCCGCCGATGGTGCCGTTGTCCTGCAGGGGAAAAAAGCCCTTGGGGACCACCCAGAACAAGTAAACGTTGAAGACAATTGTGAGGATCAAGACGGCGAGAGTGAGCGGCGCATGGTGCAGAACCCAGGTCAGCGTGCGCTCGTAGGTTTTCAGCAACGCCCGGAAACCGCGATCGCTTGCGCGATAGAAGATGTTGTGTTCTCGTTCGGGTTCCTGCTTCAGAAGTCGTGAGCACATCATCGGAGTCGTGGTGAGCGAGACTCCCAGTGAGACGAGAATCGCCGCCGAAAGCGTGACGGCGAATTCCCGGAACAGGCGTCCCACAATACCGCCCATCAAAAGAATCGGGATGAATACGGCCACAAGCGAAAGGCTCATCGACAGCACCGTGAAGCCGATCTCTTTGGCTCCTTGCAACGCCGCTTGCATCGGCGGCATGCCCTTCTCGAAGTGGCGCATGACGTTTTCGATGACCACGATCGCGTCATCCACAACGAATCCCGTCGAGATCGTCAGCGCCATGAGCGATAGATTGTCGATGCTGTAGCCGCATAAATACATGATCCCGAACGTGCCGATGAGCGAGACGGGGACGGCCACGCTCGGGATGGCGGTCGCTCGGACATTCCGCAGAAAGACGAACACCACCAGAATCACCAGACACACTGAAATAAAAAGGGACCGTTCGACATCGCTCACGGACGCTCGAATGGTCAAGGTGCGGTCCAGCGTGACCGCCACATTGATTGCCGCCGGAATGGAAGCTTTCAAAGAGGGAAGCGCGGCACGGATGCGGTCAACTGTATCTATGATGTTGGCGCCTGGCTGTCGGGAGATGATCAGCAGCACAGCGGGCTGGCCGTTGACGAAGCCCGCCGCGCGAATGTTCTCCGTCGCGTCCTCAACATCGGCGACATCCGAAAGCTTCACCGCCGCGCCGTCGTGGTATCCCACCACCAGTGGTTGATAATTGACGGCCTTCATGAGCTGGTCGTTGGTCGTGATGTCGGCCGAGGTCGTGTCGTCAGCGATGCGCCCTTTCGGAAGATTCGCATTCTGCCGGCTCAGCATGGCGCTGATATCGGTAAGTCCTAGGCCGTAGCTGTTGAGTTGCGTCGGATTGACTTCGACGCGCACCGCGGGAAGAGAACTCCCTCCGACGCTCACTTGTCCCACGCCCTGGATTTGCGAGAGCCGCTGAACCATGATCGTCGACGCGGCGTCGTAAAGCGCCCCGCGGTCGTACACGTTTGACGTGAGACCTAGAATCAGGATCGGCGCGTCGGCCGGATTGACTTTGCGGTAGGTGGGATTGCTCGGCAGGTTTGAGGGCAAATAACTGCGTGCCGCATTGATCGCCGCCTGGACGTCACGCGCGGCTCCGTCGATATCGCGGCTCAAATCGAACTGGAGCGTGATGCTCGTCGTCCCGAGATTGCTGGACGAAGTCATCTCCGAGACGCCTGCGATGCGCCCCAGTTGCCGTTCGAGCGGAGTCGCAACTGATGACGCCATCGTTTCGGGGCTTGCCCCCGGCAGGCTCGCCCCCACCGAAATCGTGGGAAAATCCACCTGGGGCAAAGGCGAGACTGGAAGAATCCGAAACGCCACTGCTCCTGCCAAGGCGACCGCGGCCGTCAGCAAGGTCGTTGCCACAGGGCGCCGGATGAATGGTGTCGAGAGACTCACGTTTAATCTCCGGGCACCGTCTCGGGGCTGGCGGCGCTCGCACGACGCGCCGCAACTCGGTGAGCGAGCCGGTCGAAGAAAATGTAGATGACGGGTGTCGTGTACAGCGTGAGGATCTGGCTCAGGATAAGGCCGCCGACCATCGCGATTCCCAGCGGCCGGCGCAATTCAGAGCCGATGCCCCTGCCCAACGCCAATGGAAGGCCGCCAAGCATCGCGGCCATCGTTGTCATCAGAATGGGGCGGAAGCGAAGCAAGCAGGCCTGGTAAATTGCATCCTCGGCTTTCTGACCCTCTTTCCGCTCTGCGTCCAGCGCAAAGTCAATCATCATGATGCCGTTCTTCTGCACAATTCCAATGAGTAGGATGATTCCAATCAGCGCGACCACGCTTAGTTCAGACCCGCAGATCAGCAAGGCCAGAATCGCGCCGACTCCCGCCGAGGGCAGCGTTGAAAGAATCGTAACCGGATGAATGTAGCTTTCGTACAAGACTCCCAGGACGATGTACACCGTGACCAGCGCGGCCAGAATCAAGATCGGCTCGTTCGAGAGCGATGCTTGAAACGATGCGGCCGTGCCCTGAAACGCCGCTTGAACGCTCAGCGGCATCCCGATCGCGGATTGCGCCTTCTGAATCGCTGTTGTTGCACTGCCCAAAGAGGCATTCGGCGCCAGGTTGAACGAGATCGTGACAACGGGGAATTGCCCCTGATGATTCACGGAAAGTGGCGCGGCCTGCGACTCAAAGTGTGTGAATGCACTCAGCGGAACCGCGGAGCCATTGAGTAGCGTCGCGGCCGCGGGATTTGCCGACCCGCCAGTCGGCGCGGCAGAGGAAGTGCCCGACGGGCCCGCGCCTGATGATCCCCCGCCCGCAGTCGTGGCAGTGATCAGGGGTGTCGCCGTGGACGCCGTCGCACCGGTCGTTCCCGTCGAAGTTGAGCCGGATGCCAGCGCGGAACGCACGTAAATATCCTGGAGCGTCGAGGGGCTCTTCTGGAAAGCCGGCAGCGCTTCAAGAATCACGTGATACTGATTGAGGTCTGTGTACATCGTCAAAATTTGCCGTTGGCCGAAGGCGTCGTAGAGAGTTTCATCGATCGCCTGCGGAGTGATTCCCATTCGGGAAGCAGTTTCCCGATCGATGACAAGCGAAGCGGCCAGTCCCCCGGTCTGCTGATCGGTCGCGAGATCACGAAGGTCGGGCTCCTGTTGCAGTCTTGCCATAAGCTTCGCGGTCCAATAGTTCAACTCATTCAGGTCCGGATCTTCCAGCGTGTATTGGTATTGCGTGCGGCTGACGCGGTCTTCAACCGTCAAGTCCTGCACAGGCTGCATGTACAGCGTGATGCCGTCCACCTTGTCCAGTTGGGGTTGCAGCCGGCGGATTACGTCCGAAGCGCTGATTCCGCGGTCGCTAAGCGGCTTGAGATTGATCTGAATCCGGCCGGAGTTGAGCGTCGTATTGGTCCCGTCGACTCCGATATAGGAAGACACATTCTGGACTGCCGTATCCTTCAGAATGATACTCGTCAGCGCTTGCTGCTTTTGCGACATGGCCGGGAACGAAATCGTCTCCGCGGCTTGAGAAATCCCCTGAATGATTCCCGTATCCTGCACGGGGAAGAAACCTTTCGGAACTATGACATAGAGAACGATGGTGAGGACGAGCGTCGCCGCAGCCACCATGAGCGTTCCGGTCTGGTGCTTCAGGACCCACTGGAGAGTCTTGCCGTAAAACGCAATCGTGCGCTCGAACACATTCTCCGACCACTTGTAGAAGCGAGTTTGCTGCTCCGCTGTCTTGTGCCGCAACAACCGGGCGCACATCATGGGCGTCAGCGTCAGCGAAACCACGGCCGAAACGAGGATGGTGACGCTCAGCGTGATTGCGAACTCGCGGAACAGCCGGCCCACGACATCGCCCATGAACAAAAGCGGGATCAACACTGCGATGAGCGAAATCGTTAGCGACATGATCGTAAATCCAATCTGCTCTGAACCCTTCAGCGCCGCTTCGAGTGGCGGCAAGCCTTCCTCGATGTAGCGGACGATGTTCTCGATCATCACGATCGCGTCGTCAACCACAAAGCCGGTCGAAATAGTGAGCGCCATCAGCGTGAGGTTGTTCAAACTGTATCCGGCGAGATACATCACCCCGAACGTGCCCACCAGCGACAACGGAACCGCGATGCTGGGAATAATCGTGGCCGAAATGCTGCGCAGAAACAGAAAGATCACCATGACGACGAGCGCCACGGTCAGCATCAATTCAAACTCAACGTCACTCACCGACGCGCGTATGGTCGTCGTGCGATCGGTCAGCACGGTCAAAGTGACCGCCGCGGGCAGAGTTTGCTGCAACAAGGGCAGCAGAGCCTGGATGCGGTTCACCACCTGGATGATGTTCGCGCCGGGCTGTCGCTGGATATTCACAATCACCGCGGGTGTCTGGTTCATCCACGCGGCTTGCAGCGTGTTCTCGACGTCGTCGGTAACTTGCGCAACGTCGGACAGGCGCACGGGCGCGCCGTTGTGGTAGGCGACGATCACCTTATTGAAATCGCTGCTGGTCAGGAGCTGATCGTTCGAGGCGATCTGGTAATCTTGTTGCGGGCCGTCGAAATTGCCCTTTGCCAAGTCCAGGCTCGTCTGCTGCAGCGCCGTGCGAACGTCTTCAAGGTTGATCCCGTACGAAGACAGCGCCACCGGATTCACTTGCACGCGAACGGCGGGCTTTTGTCCGCCGCCGATGCTGACTAGCCCCACGCCAGGCAGCTGCGCGATCTTCTGCGCCAGCCGCGTATCGGCCAGGTCCTCGACTTGCGGAAGCGGAATGGTGTTCGAGGTCAGAGCCAGCGTCAAAATTGGAAAGTCGGCCGGGTTCGTCTTGCTGTAAATCGGCGGCGTAGGGAGATCGGAAGGAAGATAACTCTGCGCCGCATTGATCGCGGCCTGAACCTCCTGCTCGGCGACGTCAATGCTCAGATCGAGGGAGAATTGCAGAACGATGATCGAGCTTCCGCCGGAACTCGTCGAGGTCATCTGGTTCAGACCGGGGACCTCGCCGAACTGACGCTCGAGCGGCGCCGTCACCGCGGACGCCATGACGTCGGGGCTCGCACCGGGATAAAACGTCACAACCTGAATCGTGGGGTAGTCAACTTCGGGTAACGCGGAAACCGGTAACTGCGTAAACGCCACAATTCCCGCAAGCAGAATCGCCGCCATCAAAAGCGAGGTTGCGACCGGCCGCAGGATGAATGCGCGCGACGGACTCATTGCCCGGCTGTTCCTCGATTTGGGGTGCCGGCAGCATGGGGGCCGCTCGCGTTGCCCGAACCTGTGGATGTTCCCGAGCTGCTCGACGCGCCATTTGCACCGCTTCCATTGCCGCCTCCGCCCGGCTTATTTTGGATGCTGACTTTGGCGTTGTCCTGCAGTTTGTCGAAGCCGTTCACGGCAATTGTGGTCCCCGGACTGATCCCGGTCACAGCGCTCATCGCACCGTCCGTCGTGCCGACCGTAACCGGCTGAATGGCCGCCGTTTGGTCCGACCTGATTACGTAGAGGAATGGTCCCTGTGCATTTCTCTGGATAGCCGCATTGGGAACGATTGTGTCCCCCTTTTCCGTTTCCACCAGTAATCGCGCATTTACAAACTGGCTGGGGAAAAGCGAGCTATCCGTGTTTGGGAATTCGGCTTTCAGCTTCACTGTGCCGGTCGTCGGGTCAATCACGTTGTCGAGTGTGAGCAGAGTGCCGCTGGCGAGCTTTTGCGTTTGATCACGATCGAACGCATCCACGGGCAGCTTGTGCCCTTCGCGCAATTGCGTTTGGATCTGCGGCAGATAATCTTCGGCGACGCTAAAAATCACGGTGATCGGTTGCAGTTGCGTCACGACGACGAGTGGCGTCGCGCTGTTGGCCTGCACGATATTGCCCGGATCCACCAGGCGAAGTCCAACGCGCCCATCGATCGGCGAAGTGATGTGGCAAAAGTCGAGATTCACGCGCGCGTTCGCAAGCTGCCCCTCGTCGTTCTTCACCGTGCCGTCATCTTGCAGGACGATCTGCTGTTGGTCGTCGAGCTGTTGTTTCGCGATCGCGTTGCGGCTGTAGGCTTGCTGGTAACGGTCGAGATCGATGCGCGCTTCGTTCAACACCGCCTGGTCGTGCGCCAGTTGGCCTTCCACCTGGGTCAATGCCGCCTGGTACGGGCGCGGGTCAATGTCCAGTAGCGGATCACCTTTGTGAACCATTTGCCCTTCGCGGTAGTTCACTTGTGTGATCTGGCCCTGCACGCGGCTGGTCACTGTGACCGTGTACACGGGCGTCACGGTGCCGATCGCGGTGATGTAAACCCCGAGATCCCCAGTTTGCGCCGTGGCGGTTGTGATGGGAACGCCCCTCACCGGCGGGGCCGTCTTGGCACTCGCCGCCACGGACGCGCTGTGCCAGCGGTACAGGAAATACCCACCGATGAGGATGGTCACCACCAAAACCCAAATCCACCAGCGACTTTTTGGTTGATCTGGATTCTTCAATTCTGCGCTTTGTTCAGGCAAGACGAACCCTCGCTTCTTCTCGCACCGTATTTCACCCCGGACCACTCATTTCACGGCAGCATCAGCAGCGGCGCCGTGGTCCGCTGGCCTTTGATCCCTCTTGGGCCGCTGCTTACTTTTCGGGCGCTCCCTGATGGGACGGCTGCCGTCGTTCTTCCTCATCGGCGTCTGGGCCCCGCTCGCAGCAGTTAGTTGGACCGGCGGCGGAGGCCCCAGGCCCCGCGCCCGATGGAAAGGCAGTACATTCTCGACTGCGGCCAAGAAGCCTTCAAATTGCCACGCGTTCCCACGAGCCTACCTAGTTCGAGGTAGAGAATCACCTGGGACGCGCCCTCAGGGATCCCTCAAGAGACCTTCGACTAATAGATGGCTCCGACGGAGGTATGGTTACACCTTATCGCTTTCCCGGCAAGTTTGGGTTAATGCCGTGTACGCCTCAGCCACGGGATGACAAGTGAACGAAACTCCAGATGGCTGTCTCCCCTGAGCCAGAAGGGTTCCCCCTCGCTGGCGGTCAGAGTATCGCCGCTTTCTGGGGAAGGTTCCATCACGGCAAAATCATCATCGGAACCACCTCGTTCTTCTTGTGATTCAAATACCAGCACGGCGCGCAGCCGTAATGCGGAAATATCGAATGCACGCAGGTATCCGTTTCCGGGTCACCAAGATAGTATTCTTCCTTTCCGCTTTTCTGCGGAACCGCGATCATCGGCTGGATATTCACCGTCCCGAAGGCTCCTCCGGTCTCCGGATGGCCATTCTTGAAGCGGAGATAGAGGTAGTCTCCTGCATACAAGAGAGTGGCGGCGCCCAGCACGCCAGCGAGAGTCCACTTCGCAATAAATTGCACCCGTTTCACTGCGTTCTCCCAGGCGCAACCCGATGTGTGCCACGCTGCGCCCCGCTGACGGCTGACCAGTCGGCTTCAGCGGCCCAACTGTGTGGCGTTCTTTCCGCAGGTGCGAGTGTACTGCGCTCACGTCTCCGGCGCGACCCTCACCTCACTACTGTTCTCGCGCCCCCCGACCCTCGCATCTCAGCCATACAGCATTCACGTGTCGTCATTGCATCTAACTTCCCCGGGACTATAATGCCTGCTCAAGTTCAAAGTCTGCGCCACTAGGGAGGTCGAGTTGAATCGCCCCCTCGAAATGCTGATTGGAATCACCAAGCCTCACTCAAACGGCGTTTCTCATTCGCGCGCCCGGTTCGGCCGTCTTATGAATTTCTCCGCGCGCCGTCAGCCGTGCGTTGCGATCCTATTGTTGTTGTTGCTTTCTTTTACTTGCGCAGCATCCGTGTTCGGGCTGCCGGCCCCGGCCAGTCAGCAGCCATCCGCTGTGCCTCCCGCCGCCGCTCCGGCCGCCCACCCAGCTTCAGCCCCGCCGACGAGGCTCAAGCCCGAACAAACTCTGGAAAAATCCCTCAGTCCCGGCGAGACGCAGAGCTTTTTGATTCATCTGAAGAAGGGCCAATTCTTCCACGCCGAAGTCGAGCAAGCTGGCGTGGACGTGCTTCTTGTGCTTTCGGGCCCCGATGGCAAGCTGATCGCCAAGATGGACACCTTGAACTCGACGTTCGGTCCCGAGAAAATCTCAGTTATCACCACTTCAGGGGGGAACTACAGACTCGACGTCGTCTCCGACGATGACAAGGCTCCCGCGGGTCTCTACCGCCTCACAATCGCGCGCCCCCGCAAGCCAATTCCGCAGGACCAGTCCCGCATCGCGGCCGAAAAGAATATGGCGGATGGGACCATCCTCTACAATCAGGACACAGAGGAGGCACATCATCACGCCTTGCAGGAATTCTTGGATGCCGCGAAAACTTGGCACGATTTGGGCGATGGATATGAAGAAGCGCTCGCCCTTGCTTCCGCCGCTGAGTTGCAATCAGGGTTTGACCAGGACCAGGATGCGCTGAAGGGATACCTCGCGGCGCTGCCCCTCTTCCACGCCTCGGGCGAGGCCGACGGCGAGGCCCAGGATCTCGACAATGTCGCACTCCAATACAATGTGCTCCTCGACAAGGCCCACGCCCTGGACTATTACGCGCAGGCGATCGTCCTCTGGCGCCAGCTCAACAATCGCGCCAATGAAGCCACAGACTTAAACCATCTTGGCCTAATCCACTACGCGCAAGGCGATAATCGTGGCGCACTGCCGTACTACCAGCAGGCCTTGCCCATCAAGCAGGCTGTTGGAGATCGCGTCGGCGAAGCGGACGTCCTGAATAACATCGGCTTGATCTACGACGAATTCGGCGAACGGAAAAAGGCTCTCGATTTCTACATGCAGGCGCTGCCGATCAAACGCCAGATCAAGGACCGCAACGGCGAGGCCACGGTTCTCAGCAACATGGGTTACGACTTCAACTCGCAGGGAGATCCCAAGAAGGCCCTCGACTATTACCAGCAGGCATTGAAGATTAAACAGGAGCTCGACGACAAGAATGGTCAGGCCACCGGCCTGAACAATGTGGGTCTCACCTACGACGGCATGGGCGAAAAGGAGAAAGCGCTCGGTTATTACAACCAGGCCCTCGCTATCGCCGACGCCAATAAGAATCGCGCGCTCGAGTGCACGATCAACGACAACATCGGGAGACTCTACTACACCTTGGGCGATAGTAGCCGCGCCATAGACTATTTCAACAAGGCCATGATTTTTGCGGGTGAATCCGGCGACAAGTCAAGTCAGGCCGGCATTCTCACCGATCTCGGCTTGGTCTATGAAGATTTGGGCGAAGAGCAGAAAGCGATCGAGTTCTACAACCAGTCGCTGCCCCTGCGCAAGGATGTCGGCGATCCAGTCGGCCTTTCCACCACGTTGAACGATCTCGGGACCGTCTATGACAATCTGGACCAGGAAGAGAAAGCCCTCGACTTTTACAATCAGGCGCTTCCGCTCGAAAAAGCGGCGGGAGATCTTTCCGGTCAAGCCGCCACGCTCAGCAACATGGGCATCATCTACGATGGTTTGAAGCAGCAGCAGAAGGCCCTTGACTATTTCAATCAGGCGCTCCCGCTGAAACAGCAAGTCAGCGATCCCGCCGGCGAAGCGGTGATCTTGAGCAACATTGGAAGAATCTACGCCAAGCTCAACGACAATGCGAAGGCCCTCGATTATTTCGGTCGCGCGCTCACGCTCGGCCGCCAGGTGGGGGATCGCGACGGTCAGGCCCGAACCCTCAGCAATTTCGCCAAGGTTTACATGGCGCAGGGAGACAAAGAGAAAGCACTCGATAACTTCCTGAGCTCGCTCGAACTGATGCAAGAGGTCCACGATCCCATCGGCGAAGGAAACGTCCTGACCTCGCTCATGCACTATTGGCGCGACGAGAAGCAGACGGAGACGGCGATCTTCTTCGGCAAACAGGCCATCAATCAATTCCAGGAAGTCCGCTCGAACATTAAAGGCCTGGAAGCGGAATCGCAGAAAAGTTTCGTGAAATCGCGCGAGGGCACCTACCGCGATGTCGCCGGCCTGTTGATTGCTCAGGGACGATTGTACGAAGCCGAGGAAGTTCTCGTCCTCTTGAAGGACCAGGAGTATTTCGATTTCATCCGCCGCGATACGCGTGGCGCAGCCGCTCTGACGGCCCCCGTGCCGCTCACCTCCGGCGAGACCGATGTCGATAGGCAGTTTCGCCAGATTTCAGATCACGTGACGGCCATCGGCAACGAATGGGCCACGTTGCGCGCGAAGCCCTCGCGCACGCCGGAAGAAGAGCAGCACCTGAGCGATCTCTCCTCGGAGATCGTGGTGGCGAACCAGGAATGGACGGAGTTTCTGAAAAATATGTACACGTCGCTTCAACCGACCGGTGGGGTGGCGCAAAAGAGCGTTCGCAACTTGCAGGAAAACGCGAGCGGCATGCAAAAGGTATTGCGGCAACTCGATCCCGGCACGGTGGCGATCTACACGCTGGTGGGCGACGACAAGTATCAGGTGATCGTGGTGACGCCGAACGTAGTCGTGGCGCGCGAATATCCAATTACCGCCGCGGACTTACGGAAAAAGGTTTTGGATTTCAGGCAGGATCTCTCCACTTCCGACGGCGAGCCGCTGGCGGGCGCGCAAGACCTCTACACGATTCTCGTCGGCCCAATCGAGAAGGATCTGGAAGGCGCAAAGGCCACCACGCTTCTGTGGTCGCTCGACGACGTGTTGCGCTACGTGCCCATGGCGGCGTTGAACGATGGCCAGCACTATATGGTCGAGAAGTACCGCACGGCGGTATTCACTCCGTCCAGCGTGGCGGATCTCACAGAGAAGCCCGACGTGCACGACTGGCAGGGGCTGGGCATGGGCGTCTCGAAAGCCTACGGCGATTTCCCAGCGCTGCCGTCGGTGCCCGGCGAATTGCAAAGCGTGATTCAGGAAGGTCCCGCGCCGAAGGGCGTGATGCCGGGAGAAGTTCTGCTGGACAATAATTTCACCGTCGAGAATATGAGAAAGGCGCTCGAAGCGAGCCATCCCCTCGTTCACATCGCGAGCCATTTCTATTTTTCTCCCGGCAACGAGACAAACTCATTCCTGCTCCTAGGCGGCGATGATCCACATGGCGCGCACCTTACTCTGGCGCAAATGCGCGACGATCCTTCCTTCGATTTCAGCCAAACGAAATTGCTCACACTTTCCGCCTGCGACACCGCGATGGGCGGCGCCGAAGGCGACGGCCGCGAAGTGGATGGGTTGGGCAACGTCGCGCACGACAAAGGCGCCGAAGCCGTGCTCGCCTCACTCTGGGCCGTGAACGACAAAAGCACCGGCCTCCTGATGCAGGAGATGTACCGGCTTTGGACCACCGCGCCGGGAATGACCAAATCCGAAGCGCTCCGCCGCGCACAAGTTTCTTTGCTGCTCGATCCGAAAGCGGCCTACGCGAGCCCTTATTATTGGGCGCCGTTCGTTCTGATCGGCAATCCCCGGTAATTCCGCGCCCAGCGCATGACTCCAAGCCAAATTTTCAAGCCCCTGGCGATTCGGTTGGCCGCGAGGGGCCTCGGCGGACTGTTATTTGTTTTCGCCGCCTCCTCCCTAACGCTCTCTGCTTCGCCGCAATCGCCCAGTCCCACCGCGCCCGCCGTAAGCCAGCAACTCAGCGCGATTCCGCTGAAGCCGGGCAAAACGCTCGACCGCGCCCTGAAAGGCGGCGCATCGCAATCGTTCCTGATTCGCGCGAAGAAGGGACAATTCTTTCACGTCGAAGCCGAGCAACTCGGAATCGATGTCGCCCTCACTCTCTTCGGCCCCGACGGCAAACCAATCGCCGCGATGGATACGCTGAACAATGCATACGGTCCGGAAAAACTCTCCGCAATCGCGCATCAGAGCGGCGACTTCCGTTTGCAAGTGACTTCTGGCGATTCTTCCGCGGCCCCGGGCCACTACAAGCTCACGCTCTCCAAGCCCGGCAAACCCACACAGCAGGACCAAGTGCGGATCACGGCGGAGCGGCAAATCGCGGAAGCGACGATTCTCTTTGCCCAGCTTTCCGCGGATTCCCAGCATCACGCGCTCCAGGAATTTGAGGAGTGCGCGAAGCTATGGCATGAAATCGGCGACGCCTATGAGGAAGGCATGGCGCTGATGGCGGCGGCCCAAGTCCTCACCTCTCATGGCCAGTTGCAGCCTGCCGTCGCCGATTTCACAGCCGCACTTCCCTTGTTGCGCGCCTCGAATGAACCGCAGACTCTGGCTGAGGCGCTGATCTCCCTCGGGCAGACGGAAGAGCAACTGAGCAATCACGATAAATCGATCGCGGCCTACAACGAGGCCGTCGCGCTGGAAAAAACGATGAACGATCCGGCGGCTCAATCCGCGGTCTTAAATAGTCTGGCCATGGTCTATCTGAATGCAGGCGAGAAACAGAACTCGCTCGATTGCTTCAATCAGGCACTGCCGCTGGAACGTGGCGCCGGTAGCCGCTCCCTCGAAGCGTTCTCCCTCAGCGGGATCGGCAAGCTATTCGACGACCTGGGCGACAAGCAAAAGGCCCTCGACTATTACAACCAGTCGCTGAGGATACGCAAAGCCATCGGCGACCAGGCCGGCGAAGCGATCACGCTCAATAACATCGGCTGGGTGCTCGACCGTCGCGGACAGAAGCAGGACGCGCTCGCGGATTACAATCAGGCTCTCGTTCTCGAGCGCGCCGTCGGCGCCCCCACTCTCGAGGGCAACACGCTCGGCAACATCGGCTCGGTGTACAACGTCCTCGGCGATAAGCAAAAGGCGCTGCAATTTTACAATCAGTCGTTGCAAATCTTGGTGCAGGCCGGGGATCGCAGCGGACAAGCGGCCACGCTAGCCAACCTGAGCTACTTGTACGAGGACCTGGGCGAAACGCAAAAAGCGCTCGACCTCGATAATCAAGCGCTGTCTTTGGCGCAAGCCACGAACGATCCGGACACCCAGGCCGCCATCCTCAGCAGCATCGGCAAGATCTACAACCAATTGGGCGACTACCCGAAGGCGCTCGATTCTCTCAATCGGGCCCTCTCCCTCGAAAAACAGTTCGGCAGCGGCATGATGGAAATCGCCACGCTGAACAACTTGGGCTCCCTGTATACCCACACGGGTGACACCGGCAAAGCGCTCGACGATTACAACGAAGCCCTTTCGCTCGATCGTCAGGTCGGCGATCCGCAGATGGAAGCGGCGCTGCTCGACAACTTGGGCCAGCTGTACGGGACGACGGGCGAGAAGCAGAAGGAATTAGAGAGCCTGCAGCAAGCCATCGTAGCGTTTGCGAGATCGCAGGATCTTCTCGGTGAGGGCGCCCCTCTCAGCATATTGATGAATTATTGGGCCGATGCCGGCCAGCCGCAAACCGCGATCTTTTTCGGCAAACAGGCCGTCAATCGAATTCAGCTAGTGCGCTCGCACCTGAGCGGTCTCGGACAGGAAGATCAGACAAGTTTCGTGAAATCCAAGGAAGCCATTTACCGCAAGCTGGCCACTTTGTTGATCGGACAGGGGCGCCTGTACGAAGCCGAACAAGTGCTCGATCTCCTGAAGGATCAGCAGTATTTCGATTTCATCCGTCAGGATACGCGCGGTGCCGCCGTCCTGACGGCCCCCGTGCCGATGTCCGCCGGCGAATCCGATCTCGATAAACAGTTTCAGGAGATTTCGGACCGCGTCACAGCGATCGGCGCAGAGTGGGCCGCATTGCAGGCGAAGCCTTCGCGCACGCCGGAAGAAGACCGGCATCTAACCGATCTCACGGCGCAGCTAAACGTAGCGGATCAGGAGTGGTCCCAATTCCTGGATAACCTCTACAGTTCGCTCAAAATCACCGGAATCGCGCAACAATCGGTGCGCACAGTGAATGAAGATGCGAACGCGATCCAGAAAGTCGTGCGGAAACTCGATCCCGGCACCGTCGCGCTGTACACCATGCTGGGCGATGACAAGTACCGCGTGATTGTCGTGACGCCGGACGTGACCGTGGCGCGGGAATATCCCATAACGGCCGCCGACTTACGCCAGAAGTTATTGGAGTTTCGCCAGGCGCTTTCCAACCCCTATTCGGATCCGCTCCCTCTCGCGCGGGAGTTGTACACAATTCTCGTCGGCCCGGTGGCGCAAGATCTTCAAGGCGCGAAGGCCACCACGCTGTTGTGGTCGCTCGATGACGATCTCCGCTACATCCCCATCGCGGCCTTGAATGACGGCCAGCACTATCTGGTCGAAAAATACGCCACTGCGGAGTTCACGCCCTCGAGCCTGCCTGATATGGCCGACAAGCCGGAAGTGAAGAATTGGCTAGGCGTGGGTATGGGCGTCTCAAAAGCCTATGGCAATTTCCCGGCTCTGCCTTCGGTACAAGGCGAATTGCAAGATGTGATTCGCGAAGCCGGGTCGCAAGGCGTCGTGCCCGGTGAAGTGCTACTCGACGATACGTTTACCGAAGCGAACATGAAGAAGGCGCTCGGGCAGAATCCCGCGGTCGTGCACATCGCGAGTCATTTTTACTACGCGCCGGGCAATGAAACGGATTCCTTTCTGCTTCTCGGCGGCGCCGATTCCCAGGGCGCTCATCTCACTCTCGCCGAATTGCACGACGATCCATCGTTCGATTTCACTCAAACGAAATTGCTCACGCTCTCTGCGTGCGACACCGCCGTGGGCGGCGCCGACGGCGATGGCCGTGAAGTGGACGGCTTGGGCAACGTGGCGCACGACAAAGGTGCCGAAGCCGTGCTCGCTTCCCTCTGGGACGTGAATGACAAGAGCACGGGCCTCCTGATGCAGCAAATGTACCGCCTTTGGACGACAAGCCCGGGAATGAGCAAGTCCGAAGCCTTGCGCCGCGCGCAAGTCGCATTGCTGCGCGATCCGAAAGCGCCCTACGCGAGCCCGTATTACTGGGCGCCGTTCGTTCTCATCGGCAATCCCCGCTGAGTCTCAGGCGTCTCACGTTCGGGGTTTGGCCGCGCCGATTTGGGGTTTCCAATCATCCATATATAATGGCGTCGGCCGCGAAGTGCGACCGCGGCGATTGTCCGGCCATGCCGCCGGCCGGTCGTCTCGTGGCGCAACGAGAGACGGTCGCCGCGCGTCTAAAATTGGGAATCCGGTAAACTCAAGAGACCAGTATGTGGATAGTTCGCCTCGCTCTTCGCAGGCCATACACCTTTGTCGTCGCGGCGCTTGTGGTCCTGATACTGGGGCCTCTCGTTATCTTGAATACGCCGGTAGATATCTTTCCCAATATCAATATTCCGGTTGTCAGCGTCCTCTGGAACTATGGGGGCCTCTCTGCGCAGGAGTTGAACAACCGCATTGTCACGCTCCATGAGCGCATCCTGACGACGACGGTGGACAACATCGAGCATGTTGAGTCGCAGACGCTGAACGGCGTCGCGGTAGAGAAGATTTTTTTTCACCCGGGCGTCAATGTGGCGACTGCCGTCGCCCAGGTGACGTCCGCTTCCCAGACGATCCTCAAGTTATTGCCGCCGGGAACGACTCCACCGCTGGTCATCACCTATACGGCATCGAGCGTCCCGATTTTGCAGCTTGCGCTTTCCGGTCAGAATCTCTCCGAGCAGCAGCTTTTCGATCTCGGCGTAAATTTTATTCGCACGCGCCTCTCGACAGTTCCAGGCGCCGCGATCCCCTACCCGTACGGCGGCAAGCAGCGCGGGGTCATGGTTGACCTCAATACGCAGGCGTTGCAGTCCAAGGGGCTTTCGCCGTCTGACGTGGTGGATGCGATTAACGCGCAGAATCTGATTCTCCCCTCCGGCACGTCGAAGATCGGCATGTACGAATACGATGTCGCGATGAACGGCAGCCCGACCACCGTCGCCGGACTGAACGATCTTCCGATCAAGACGGTTAATGGGACCACGATTTACATCCGCGACGTCGCGCAGGTGCGTGACGGTTTCCCCCCGCAGACCAATATCGTGCGCGTCAACGGGCAGCGGTCGGTCCTGCTCACCGTATTGAAGACCGGAAATAATTCCACGCTCGACATCATTTCCCAGATTAAAGTGCTCATGCCTACGATCCTCGCGGGGCTCCCGCCTGCTCTTCGTGCTCACGCCCTCGTGGACCAGTCCTTTTTCGTCCAGGCGGCGATTTCGGGCGTGGTGCGCGAGGCGATCATCGCCGCCTGCCTCACCGCCGTCATGATTCTGGTCTTCCTCGGCAGTTGGCGAAGCACGCTGATCATCGCGATCTCAATTCCGCTTTCGATTCTAGTCTCCGTAATCTGCATGAGCGCGCTCGGCGAGACGATCAACATCATGACCCTCGGCGGCCTCGCGCTCGCCGTCGGCATTCTCGTGGACGACGCCACGGTCGAAATCGAGAACATCAATCGGCAGTTCGCCATGGGCAAGGAGATCGAACACGCGATCCTTGACGGCGCGCAGCAGATCGCCGTCCCGGCATTCGTCTCCACGCTTTCCATCTGTATCGTGTTCGTGCCGATGTTTTTTCTCACGGGCGTTGCGCGCTATCTTTTCGTGCCGCTGGCCGAGGCCGTGGTGTTTGCCATGCTTGCTTCGTACCTGCTTTCACGGACCCTGGTGCCCACGATGGCGAAGTACCTGCTTCGCGGTCACGCCCAAATTGAGAACCCCGCAACCATTGCCAACCCAAATGTTTTCCTGCGCTGGCAGCGTGGGTTCGAGCGGCGATTCGAGGGGGTCCGTAATTGGTACCATGGATGGCTTGAGGCGGCCATCGCGCACAAAGGCGTTTTCATGATCGCCTTCCTGGGTTTTTGCATTGCGTCGTTCGCGCTGTTCCCGTGGCTCGGACAGGATTTCTTTCCCGCCGTGGATAGCGGGGAATTCAAACTGCACGTGCGCGCGCGAACGGGCACGCGCATTGAGGAAACCGCGCGCTTGTGCGACGAAGTCGAAGACCAGATTCGCGGACAAATCCCGCCGAACGAGCTCACAAGCATCGTGGACAACATCGGCCTGCCTTACAGTTCCATCAATCTTTCCTATTCCAATTCCGCCCCGATCGGCCCGGCCGACGCCGATATTCTCGTTGTGCTGAACGAGAAGCATCACTCCACCGCTCAATACGTGCACGATTTGCGCGGCGCGCTCGTCGAACGCTTCCCCGGCGTGATTTTTTATTTTCAGCCCGCGGACATGGTGAGCCAGATCCTCAGCTTCGGCCTGCCCGCCCCGATTGACATTCAGGTGCAAGGAAACAATCTCGACGCGAATCGCATCTTCGCGGGTCGTCTGCTCGACGAGGTCCGCCGCGTCCCTGGCACCGTGGACATGCACATCCACCAGCCGTTCGATCTTCCGCGCCTCGATATCGATGTGGACCGCACCAAGACGAACGAAGTCGGCCTCACCCAGCGCGACGTCGCCACGAACTTGCTGGTTTCGCTCAGCGGCAGCTTTCAAACCACTCCTTCGTATTGGCTCGATCCGAAAAATGGCGTCAGTTACAACGTAGCCGTCCAAACGCCACAGTATCGCAACGACACTTTGCAAGATCTCGAGAATATTCCCATTGCCACCCCGGCTGGCCGCCCGCCGCAGATACTCGCCAGCCTCGGCACAATACACTTGGGCGAGGAAGCGGGCACCGCGTCGCTCTACGACATCCAGCCGGTCCTCGATATTTACGGAGGCGTGCAAGGGCGCGATCTCGGCGGCGTCGCCGGCGACATCACGCGCATCGTGAACGACAGCCGTCAGTATTTGCCGCGCGGGTCGGAGATTTCCGTTCGCGGCGAGATTCAGACGATGCGGTCGTCTTACGCCGGTCTTGTGGGCGGGCTTGTCTTTTCGATCCTGCTCGTCTATCTCCTGATCGTGGTGAATTTCCAGTCGTGGCTCGATCCGCTCATCATCATTTGCGCCTTGCCGGCCGCGCTCGCCGGAATCGTCTGGATGCTTTTCATTACGGGCACCACCCTTAGCGTGCCTGCATTGACGGGCGCCATCATGTGCATGGGCGTCGCCACGTCAAACAGCATCCTGATCGTCAGTTTCGCAAAGGAACAGCTGCGTGAAGGTAATACCGCCGTACAATCCGCTTCGGTGGCGGGCTACACGCGATTTCGTCCTGTCCTGATGACCGCACTCGCCATGATTATTGGTATGTTTCCCATGGCGCTGGGGCTCGGGGATGGCGGCGAGCAGAATGCGCCCCTCGGCCGCGCCGTGATCGGGGGCCTGATCTTTGCGACGGTCTCCACTTTGCTTTTTGTTCCGGTGGTGTTCAGCTGGATTCATGGCTGGCTCGAGTCTCATAGAGCGGAGCATGCGTGAGATTTTCGGCAATGGCGCTTCTTGGGGTAGGCACAGATTGGAGCAACTCTGAAAATGAGTGAGAGCGAGAGATCCGGGTTTCACGAGCCGCCGCCTCCGGGGCATACGACGCCGCCCCGTGTCCAGCCGATCACTGTAATTTTGTTCCTGGTCATCGTCGCGGTGGTGGTGATCGCCGGAATTATTCCGCGCCTGCATACGCGCGCCGAAGTCCGCGATGAAACCAGCCGCATGGCAATTCCCGATGTTGCCGTTGTGGTGCCTCAGCGCTCCGCTCCCTCGGATGAACTGATTCTCCCGGCGAACATTCAGGCCTACACCGACGCCCCGATTTACGCCCGCACCAACGGCTACTTGAAAAAGTGGTACGCGGACATCGGCGCGCATGTCAAGAACGGCCAATTGCTCGCCGAAATCGACACGCCGGAAATCGATCAGCAGCTCCAGCAGGCCCTGGCGGATCTCGGCACCGCCCAGGCCAATGTAAATCTCGCCAAGATCACTGCCGATCGCTACCAGGATTTGCTGAAGTCGGATTCGGTCTCGAAGCAGGACGCCGATAACGCTAACGGTGATTACGAGGCCAAGAAGGCGGACGTTGCATCCGCTCAGGCCAACGTCAAACGGCTTCAGGATCTTCAATCATTCCAGAAAATTTATGCTCCGTTCGACGGCGTGATCACCGCGCGCAACGTCGACATCGGTGATTTGATCGATGCCGGGGCGAGCGGTGGCGCCGCAAAAGAACTGTTCCACATCGCTGCGACGCGCCGTCTTCGCGTTTACGTCAGCGTCCCGCAGGGTGATTCGCCGAATGCGAAGCCGGGGCTTAAGGCTGATGTGGTTCTGCCCGAATTCCCCGGCCGCCGTTTTCCGGGGACGCTCGTGAGCACTGCGCAGTCGATCGATCCTGCCTCGGGGACGTTGCTCGCGGAAATCTCAGTGGATAATCCCACCGGCGAACTCTTACCTGGCGCGTACGCCGAAGTGCACCTGAAGTTGCCATCCGCAAGCCCGGCGTTCACGCTTCCGGTCGGCGCGCTGTTGTTCCGCTCGGAAGGCTTGCGCGTCGTCACCGTTGATAGCAACAGCCGCGCCGTGCTGGTGCCGATCGTGATCGGCCGAGATTACGGCAACGAAGTGGAAGTCGTTTCCGGTATCACGTCCGGAATGCAAATCGTTGAGAATCCCCCGGACTCAATCGCCACCGGCGAGCAAGTGCGGGTTACGCAGACCGAATCGCCCCAGGCCACGGCGCCATGATTCGGACGCTTCGAACGCTGAGTGCGGCTGCGATTCTGACCGCGGTGTCGTTCGCGGGAGGCTGCGTGGCTGGTCCGCAGTACCATCGCGCCGCCGTTGAGCTTCCGCAGAATTACAAGGAAGATCAGAATTGGCATCAGGCGCAGCCCGCCGACGCGACGCTTCGCGGAAACTGGTGGGAGATTTTCAACGACCCGCAACTCAATGCGCTAGAAGAGCAACTAAACGTCTCGAATCAAACTCTCAAGGCCGCGCAGTCCCAGTTTGATGAAGCTCGGGCGCTGGTTCGGCTCGATCGCTCCCAATATTACCCGACGCTCGCCGTCGGCCCGTCGGCTTCGCGGACTCGTATCTCGCAGAACAAGGCGAACACTGGCGCGAGTGGCGGGACGACGACCAATGATTTCGTGATTCCGTTCGACGTTGCATATGAACCCGATCTCTGGGGCCGCGTGCGCCGCGAAGTGGAAGCCGCGCGCGCCGAAGCCCAGGCCAGCGACGCCGATCTCGAGAATGTGCGGCTGAGCGAGTGCGCCGAACTGGCGGTGGATTATTTTCAATTGCACAGCCTCGATTCTGAAAAAATTCTTCTGGACTCCACAGTCAAAGCCTACGCCCAAGCGCTCAGCCTGACGGAGAGCCGCCACAACGGTGGCGTCGCTTCGGAAGTGGACGTCGCGCAGGCGCAGACACAGCTCGAAACCACACGCGGGCAGGCGATTGACGTTCAGGTGGCGCGCGCGCAATACGAACACGCCATCGCAGTGCTTATTGGCAAGCCGGCCTCCGAGTTCAGCATCCCGTCTTCGCCGCTCGACGCTTCGCCGCCGGCGATCCCGGCAGGAGTGCCGTCCGATCTGCTGCAGCGCCGCCCGGACATCGCCTCCGCGGAGCGCAGCGTCGCTGCGGCCAATGCGGGAATCGGCGTCGCGAAATCAGCCTACTACCCGAACGTGACCCTCACGGGAGAAGGCGGCTTCGAGAGCGGCGTTATCACAACGCTCGTCGCCGGGCCCTCCAGCTTGTGGTCGGTCGGCGCGAGTGCGCTCGAGACAATTTTCGATGCCGGCGCCCGCCGCGCGACCAACGACCAGGCGTGGGCCGCTTACGAAGAGTCTGTCGCGAATTATCGCCAGTCCGTTCTGACAGCCGTTCAAGAAGTGGAGGACAATCTCGCCGCGCTGCGCATTCTCGAGGACGAGGCCACGACGCAGACGGCCGCTGTCAGTGCCGCGCAGCACTCGCTCGATCTTTCCATCACGCGCTATAAGGGCGGGGTGACGAACTATCTCGAAGTCACCACGGCGCAGAGCAGCGCGCTCGCGGACCAACTCGTCGCCGAACAAATTCGTGCGCGCCGCATGACGGCCGCCGTGCTCCTGATTAAAGCGCTCGGCGGCGGGTGGAACGCTTCCTCGGTCCCCGCGGTCGCGACAACTTCTTCCGCGCGCGCTCCGTCGGACAGATGAAGGTCCGCCCGCCGCTCTCGGCGCTCCCAGCTTAATTCGTTTTTACTTTGACAACGAAATAGTGGATGGCCGTCGGGACTTCCTTGTACCAGTGCGGCATGCCCGCGGGGATGACGATCACGTCGCCTTGCACCAGCGAATGGCTATCGCCGCCTTGGATGTCGGTGCCGTGCCATTCGCCGGGAGAAGTTTCCTTGCCGCCGATCATCGTGCCACCGGTGATGAAGGTCGCCGCGCCGTCCACCACATAAAAGATATCTGTCTCGTTCGTATGTTGCTCGACGACGCCGGCTCCAGTACGTGACCCGGAGAGAATCCTGTAGTTCAGCGACGGATCGCTCAGCAACGGCGTGCCTTTCTGCAGCGCCGCAGCCACGTCTGGCGCCGGAAAATACCGCACGATGTTTCCACCGGTTGTTTGTGTCATGTTGGTCTGTCCCCCTCCCGCGGCCCCTGGTCCTGCCAGCCGCGGATTCGCCAGCGCGCAGATGCCCATTACGGCCAGCAGGCCTGCCCATCGAATTGATTTCATTTTGATTCGCATCGTCGCCTCCGCGGCCTTCGATTGACTGTGGAATTCTGTCTGCCGCCTGCGAACGTATATCACACATCGCCCCTGGAATTGGAGAGCGGGCGCTGGCGACACAAACACGATTACCTGCTCCACGCGTCGTTTCGATTATTCCGGCGCTCGAATGGCCTTGCCGTTTGCTATGCTCGTGCGCCGGAGGCGCGTTAAATGCGCGCAGTTTGGCTGGATCGGGTCTTGCAAATCGTGGTGCTTCTCGGCCTCGCGGCCCTTTTCTTTGGGTTCGCGCGAGTTGCACCCGAGGATCTGAAAGGGTACCTGGCGGCGGGCCACGCTGTGCTTTCGCGGACCGACATTTACGAAGGCACGCCGGCAGGTGTCAATACCTGGCCGCCGTTTTTCAGCTTGCTGTGCGTTCCATTGGCGCTGCTCGATCGCCTGTCGGATCCGCTGCTGCGCTACGCATGGGCCGGACTCAATCTTGCGGCTTTGCTGTTGGCGCTCGCGCTCGTTTCCCGCGCGGTGTATGGGATGGGACTCGCGCGTGGCGCGGAATCTCCAAAAAGTTCGTGGGGCTTCGTTCGGATGTTCGTTCCTTTGCTGCTTACGATGCCCTATATCGACAGCAACGTCGAGCATCAGCAGGTGAGCATTCTCATTTTTGTGATGGTGCTCGCGGGACTCTTGCTGGAAGAAAATGGAAACGCCGCGTTCGGCGGGATTGCGGTGGGCGCCGCGATCGCGATGAAAATCATGCCGGCGCTTTTCTTGCTGTACTGGTCGTATCGCAGCCGGTGGCGTGCCGCGATCTATGGAGTTCTTGCGGCGGTGGGATTCTCGCTCAGTCCGATCTTGGTTTTCGGCCCGGCGCAATTCAGGCACGACGCGGTTATGTGGTTTAGCATCGTGCGCAAGGGCTGGGGCGCAGGCAGCATGAATTTGTCTTTATTCGCCATGTTGGACCGGATTTTTGGCCACCGCTTTGTGCCGTTCCTCGCGCCCGGCATCGAACATCTCGACTTCTCCGGTAATCCGATTGTGCGAGTGGCTTGGATTGGCTCCATGGCGGCGATCGGAATCGTCTGTCTGTTTTCTTTTCGCGGACGGGAAGAACCCGGCAGTTGGGCGATTCGCGCGGAGTGGAGCGTGATCTTCATATTGTCAGCGCTCGCAGGGCCAGTGATGTGGAGGCATTACCTGGTGGTCACGCTACTGGGCAACGCGCTCCTCTGGGGAGTATGGCTTTCGCAGGCGTTAAGCAACCGTGCTCGTCGCGGCATTCTGGCAGCGCTGATTCTTTGTTTCGTGATGAGTCTGCCGGTGCTTCCCGACTCACTCGGCAAACCGCTGATTCACAGGCTGGAAATGGGTTCGATTGTCACGGATGCCGCATTGCTTTTGCTGGGAGCCTTGCTCTGGTTCCGGTTTCGCATCGGCGATTTTGCGAAAATGCGGGATCGCTAGCGCCGTGCTGCGCGCTATGACGAAAAAAAGGCGCGGCCGCAGCCGCGCCTCGGGGTGGAAGGGGACGTTTCCGGAAATTTAGACGGCCTTCGTTTCGATGATGGCCTGTTCCGCCTGCTCCGCTTTTGGCATCCAGATGTCGAGGATGCCGTTCCTTATGGTTGCCACGACTGCATTCGTCTGAATGGGTGCGGGCAATTCGATACGACGATAAATCTGGCTCGCGCATGAATCGCGATAAAGGACCTTCCCCGAAAGAGTTTCGGAGACGGCTTCGCGCGTGCCAGTGAGGGTCAAGCACTGCGGCTCTACGGTGAGTTCCAGTTCCTTCTCGTTGAAGCCTGGAATTTCCGCGCGAACCTGCAGCGCTTCATCGGTTTCTTGTAGCTCCATGTGGAATGGGTGAAACAACTCTGCCTCGGCCTGACTCCAGTCCTCGGCATCGTGGCCGTGAATCAATCCCCGACTCGCGAAAATCTCAAACGCCCTGCGCGCGATTGCTTCATTGAGTTCTTGAATTTTCGCGGGAAGGGAATCGAGATCACCGAAGCGAACAGAAGGTGCTTTGACAACTTGTGTGGCGGTTGCTTTCTCCATCGCGTCCTCCTGAAGTGGACTCGTGGATCGGAGCAGCACGGCCTGCCGGGCACGCAACCTTTCGCCCGCGCCTGCCTCAGAGAAAATTCAGCATGCGCGGCGATTGGCGCAGTGCCCTGTACGGCTCCATCGGCATTCTACTCCTCGCGAAGCAAGTAAGATGATCTATTTTGTTATGTGGAAGACTGATTGCCGGGATTGGCAATCAAGCCACTCTTGAGATCACGGTTCCGCGGGAGGCGTTGGAAACCGCCGCAGCGCCAAATGGGTAGGCATGAAGCCAATCAGGGTCCCGCCGGCAAGAATTACAGCCAGATGGGAGGGAGCCGGTCCCCATGCTCGTCTGAAAAACGGATCGAGAAACGCAAAGTTAATATTCTGCGATGCGGGCGCCATGCGGGACGCAACGAGTGCCAGAGCGAAGGTCGCCATTCCATACCACAACCCGCGACGGTCGTAACCGGTGCGAGAGATAGCCCAGATCAGAACCAGGGGCAGCGCTACGTGGTAGAGCGATAGCAGCCGGAGAAACAGGGAGATCTTCGCGTCCCACATGTACTCGGTGCCGCCGATAAGCTGGTGTCCAAAAAAGACGCGCCAAGCAGCATCGAGGCACCACGCGGCGTCGGGTACGAGCACGGCAACCGCCTGGCTCGAAATCAGGAGGGGACTCTCCAGCCAGATGCCAATTACGGTCAAGAAAATCGCGATGTCGCAAATATGCAGAAAATTCGCCCAGCCCCACCCTCTCGCGTAATAGGGCACCCACACCACGAGCCAGGTCAAGCCCACCCAGCGCAGTATGGGGAATCGAACGCGGCGAGTCGCCATATATTTATGGACAAAGCATAGCGCGGACGGGGCCTGGGTCAAGCTGCGGTCGGCCTCTCGCGGTCCCTAAAGTCCGGAACTAGGCGGCTTGGGCGCGGTTTCGGCGGGCTGAGTGCGATTGGTGCTGCGTCGGAGTAGCTGCCGGCGCGGCGGCATGGGCGGGCTTGTGGCAAGACTGGGCCCACCAGCGGTTTTCGTACTTGGGGATTTCGCACATCTTCGCGCAGTGACGGGAGCCGAAGGCGTGATCGCATCCGCAGTAACAGATGCCCTGCGTGCCCATCTTCATTGCCCAGTCGCCCTGATCGGCAAAGGCGACGATGGTGGCGGTAGCGGTAAGGAATGTGGCGGCCAGGATCAGCTTGCGAAGAGTGCGTGTTCGTTTCATGTGCCATTCTGGGCTGCGGCACCGAACACGTCTTATAGCGCATAGGTTGGTTCCTGCTGGTAGTCGGGGACTGGAGCGTACTGTCTTCGAGTCCTAGAACCACCTCCGCGCAGCAGTTGACACGCTTCATGTAACAATAACAAAATAAACAAGTTAGGTTCGATGCGAAGGGACCGGAGCCCGTGCACGAAGAGGGCAGTTCACTATGTGGGATGATATCTCAGCAGACGTAAATAGAGGTGCTAGCGAACGACTTCGACTTCCTTGGAGGGAGTGCTTCCCCCGGAGCGATGTGTAGACGCCTGGTCCTCGGCGTAATCGGCGATCTCAAGGCGCAGGTTGCCGGGGTTGGTGGAGTATCCCAGCCCGGTTTCCATGTCTATGACGCCGGAGCGGATGAATTTCTCGATCTCACCGTCGAAATACTGCATGCCATCCCCGGTACCATCGCGCATCGCATCCAAAAGCGATTTGCCTTCCGTCTCGCCTTTCTCGACGTATTCGCGAGTGCGCATGGTGGACTTCAGAATCTCGATGGCCGCGATTCGGCCGCTGCCGTCTTTCCGGGGAATGAGCCGCTGCGAAATGATCCAGCGAAAGGCCTTGGAGAGCCGGTTGCGGATTCCTTGCTGGTCTGCAAGTGGAAAGACGCCGATGATGCGTTCGATCGTCTTTGAGGCGTCAATCGTGTGAAGGGTCGAGAAAACGGTGTGGCCGGTTTCTGCGGCTTCGAGGGCGATCTCAATTGTTTCCCGGTCGCGCATTTCACCGACCAGAATCACCTTCGGGGCCTGCCGCAGCGCCGCGCGGAGGGCGAGGGCGAAACTGGGGGTATCGCCGTGAATTTCCCGTTGGTGAACCGTGGATTTTTTATGCCGATGGAGGAATTCGATCGGGTCTTCAATGGTGAGGATGTGGTAGGCCTTCTCTGTGTTGATTTTGTCGAGGATGGCCGCCAGCGTGGACGATTTGCCCGAGCCGGTGGGGCCGGTGACCAACACGATTCCGTTGCGGATGTCTGCGGTTTCCCCGAGATGCATGGGGAGGTTCAGCGTCGCGAGATCCGGAATAACGCTGGGAATCACGCGCATCACGACGGCGCACGTGCCGCGCTGGCGGAACACGTTCACGCGAAAACGCGCCAACTGCGGCACGCTGTAGGAAAGGTCTGCGGAGCCGTCCTGCTCGAGTTTGCGGAGCGCAAACTCATTTTTGCCGATGATATCGGCGGCGATTTTTCGCGTCGCGTCGGGCGTCAAGCGGCCCACGCCCTCAATTTGAAGTTCATGCAATTGGCCGCTTCGCTCCACTTGCGGGAACTTGCCGGGGGAAAAAATGAGGTCGCTGATATTTCCGCCGGTGCGCAGCATTGTAGTGATGATGGCGGCCGTCGGTATTGCCGGGGGCGGCGCAGTGTTGGGAACTGCGATGGATGCCTGGCTAGAGCTAGAAGTTTCGGGCGCCATACTCTGAACTCTTAGGCTACCGCATTCGCCCCGGAGACGGGCTTGGAAGACCTGCGGAAGTGTCTGAGCAGTAAAGGCACAGGATGCAGAATCCAGCGCGCTAGCGCTTTCTGGAGTTACGCGCGTTGCTGGACACTTGAATTTCTTTCTCGATCGCGCGGGCGGCTTCCGAAGCCAGCTCCAGGAATTGCACTCCTATTCCGACACCTGGAAGGCAGTAGCGCACTTCGCCGCGCGCGAAGATCTCCACGGAAGTTCGAGCCAGCCGGAAACGCAACTTCAGAACAGTCCCCTCGGGATAGCGCAGGGTGGTGTTGATGAACATTCCCTGAGTGCTGATATCCGGTGGATGGATGCAGATGACATCAGGGCGACCTTCGTAGATCAGCGAAAGCTCACGAAGGTGGGGAAAGCGGGCGCAATTCCGCGAGGGCCGCACCGCCACGGATTTCTTCATTTCTATTTTGCGCCTGATCATGATTGCAACACTCCTTCGCGCACCGCTTCACTTGGCGCGACACGCAGCGGAACCACCTTAGCGGCGTGCTGGGCCCCGCAATGCGGGCAGTACTGGAAGCCGGTAACCATCCTCTTGCCGCATCGGGAACATTCAAGCGCGGCGGTCGATTCAAATGGAACTACGCGCAAGAGCTCGTCGAGTGTGGTCATCCCCACTTTGATTTTGTCGAGCGCGTCTTCCTGCATCAAGCGCATGCCATTGCTGCGAGCGACATCCCGAATCATGTCCGTCGAGCCGCCCGTGCGGATCAAGTGCCGGGCAGACTCGGTCAATGTCAGCAACTCGTAGATTCCGACGCGCCCGCGGTAGCCAGTCTTGTCACATTCCGCGCAGCCGACAGGCTCGCTGACAAATTCGGGCGGTTCAAAGAGTCCGACTTCGCCCAGGCGTAAAGCCATCTCGGGCGTAACGGGCACGGAGGAGTGGCAGGTGCAGAGTTTGCGCACCAGACGCTGGGCCATGATGCCCGCGACAGACGAGGCGATCAGGTAACCCGCAACGCCCAGATCCAGCAGGCGGACCACCGCGGAGATGCTGTCATTCGTGTGCAGTGTGGAAAGGACCAGGTGGCCGGTTTGCGCGGCCTTCATCGCGATTTCGGCGGTTTCCATGTCGCGAATTTCGCCGATCATGATGATGTTTGGATCCTGCCGCAAAATGGAACGCAGGGCAGTCGCGAAAGTCAGCCCCGCGCGCGTGTTGACGTGAACCTGATTAATTCCCGCGAGCACGTACTCGACCGGATCTTCAACTGTGACGATGTTCACCGTCGGTTGACGCAGGATGTTCAGAGCCGCATACAACGATGTGGTCTTGCCAGAGCCTGTGGGGCCGGTCACGAGAATCGCCCCTTGCGGTAACGCCAGAAGACGAAGAAATTCCTTCTCCACCTGCGCTGGCAATCCGAGCGTGCTGAACGAGGTCAGAGGGGCGGTTGTTTCCAAAAGGCGCATCACGATTTTCTCGCCGTATTGGGTGGGCAAGGTCGAGACGCGAAGATCGATGCGGCGCGTCCCGATGACCACGAGAAAGCGGCCATCCTGGGGCGCGCGCCGTTCCGCGATGTCCATGTCCGAAAGAATCTTGAGTCGCGAGATGAGCTGGTTTTGCACGCCGCGGGGGATCCGGGTCAGATCGCGTAGCACGCCGTCCACGCGGATGCGAACGATGGTCTCATTTGCTTGCGGTTCGATGTGAATGTCGCTCGCGTGTTTTTGCATCGCGCCGAGGATAATTTCAGAAGCCAGGCGCACCGCCGGCGTTTTCCGGTGCTTCAGCTCGGCTTGCACTTCCTGAATGGCGTCTTGATTGGCTTGGCGCGCGCTTGTGGAAACGAATTCGATTTCTGGTAGCGGCGCTTCTTCGCCCATATCGAGGACTCCGGGCGTGGCCGATGCGGAAGCGGCAGTTGTCTTCCGATCGTAGGCGCGCGCGATCCCGGCCATAATTTCATCGCGAAAGCCCAGGCGCGGAGAGATTTTTATGCCGGAGGTAAAACGCAATTCATCGATCGTGGCCACGTTTTGCGGCTCGGCCATGATGACTACTAGGTTGGCGTTGTCCCGGCGCAGCGGCAGAACGCAGCACCGCTCCGCGAGCACCCGCGGAATCAATCCCAATGCTTCGCTCTCGGGTTCCACCGTGCTGCATTCCACATAGGGAACGTGCGCGACCTCTTCCAGCGCGGAGACCATGTCTTTGCGAGAGACGAGCTTTCGCTCCAGAAGCATCTCGCCGAGAAATTGCAAGTTTCCGCCCTGCTGATCATTGACGGCTTTGTTTAAATCGGCATGAGAAATCTTGCCGCGTTCTTGGAGGACTTCACCTAGTCTTTTTTTCTTCACTGATACGCTCTCTAGCGTATTCAGGCACGCTGCGTGCCATAAAGAAGCAAAGAGGCGGACGCAAGCCCTTTAGTTTCAGAGGGCTCGGAGCACCGTCGGGGCAAAGAAAACGGGGATGTTTCAAATAGGGAATATGAGGCTGCGTGAATGGCATTGCGGAACAGCATGGCGACGCTGGATGAGGAGGTTCACAGTGTAAGTAAATTCCGGCGATTATCCGCAACGGATTTTTCAAGAGCATAGCGACATCCCGCGTTTTTGAAGCAACCGGACAAGGAACCACAAGTGTGAACTACATGAACGAATTTTGCGATGGAAGGATCACAACACGCAATTCCCGCCGCGGCATTGGCAGTCCCGTTTGAGGATGGAGCAGAGAGGCGATCCAAAAAGAGTTGACGGCAGAAATCGCTAACTCATTGCAACCTAATGATTTGCGCGGCGTGAAAAATTACCGCGATTGGCGCGGGGCGTGCATGTTTTCGAAGACGGGCGCATTCCGATGACGATCATCACGAATCGGCGAGCGAGGGGGAAGGGGCTTGCTCAAAGATTCACGATGATTGTTCCCACCTGCCTCTGAGAGGGAAGCTAGGATGGATGACCCCACGCCCCGGTCAAAAAAAGACCGGGAAACGGAATGCGCCTTCTGGGGCCCTTGATCCCAAGCAAGGGCCCCAATTTTATTTCTGCCGCCTCGCGCCCTGCAAAGACCCGTCCTTCGATGTACGTGCTTCTCCCAAGTCTCAAGCTATCAAGCTGAAGCCGGCCGCTACCAATACGCAATAATCTGGAAGCTTAGACTTTGGCGGCGGTCGGCTCGACCGGATTAACGCGCTCGAGGATGGAGATCTTCGCAGCACGCAAAACTTGAATCACTTCGGCGGGTTTGAGACGCGAGGCGTCGTACTCGAAGCGCAGCTTTCGGCCTTCGTCTTCAACGTTGAACCGGCGCAAACCGTAGGTGTTGGAGAATTCACCAAGCGCGCGCAACTGCACCGGCGTCAGCGGCGACTGCAGACTGTAGGTCATTTCCACCAGGGTCATACATGCATTGTACCAGACGCCGCGGATTGACATAGGGGGAGGGGGTATGGTACTTACCGCAGCAGGGTATTGGAGGTTCTTTGATGCCTTTGCCAGTGAAAGGGAGTTCGCGCGCTAGCGGGCTCGCCGTCTGCGGGTGTGAGACGCACCACCGCAAGGCCGTGGCGGTGGATCCGAAAATAAAATCATCGAATCTCAAGCGGCTGCGGCGGATCGCGGGGCAGGTGCGCGGACTCGAACGCATGGTCGGCGAAGACCGCTATTGTGCGGACATTCTCGTGCAGATTGCGTCCGTGCAGGAGGCTCTTCGCGGCGTGGGGCGGGCTCTGATGGGAAATCATCTCCGGCACTGCGTTTCGGATTCGATTCGTGCGGGCACGCCGCGACAAGCCGAAGCGACCTACGACGAATTGCTGGCGCTGATTTACAAATATTCGCGGTGAGTCGGCAAGCGAGACCTTGGCGATGGAAAAAGATCCAGTCTGTGGAATGACAGTGGACGCGGTGAAGGCGAAGGCGAGCTTCGAGCACGCAGGACAAACCTATTTTTTCTGCTGCGCGGGCTGCAAGGACAAGTTCAGCGCGGATCCAAATCGCTATCTGAGGGCACCGAAGCTCGCTGGGATCGCCGCGGCGCCCGTGGCTCACGCGCCCGCGCCCATTCAGATTTTGCCGCCGACTGCGCGTTCCTTCAGTGATTCCCTCGCAAGATTGGAATCAGGGCATTCGCCGACGGCGCTGACACCGATCGGAGGAGCCGCCCAGTACTCGTGTCCGATGCACCCGGAAATTGTGCGCGACGCGCCCGGAGATTGTCCGATTTGCGGCATGGCACTGGAGCCGTACGGCGTCATGCTTGAGGAGAAGCCGAGCGTGGAGTTGCGCACGATGACTACGCGCTTTTGGGCTTGCGTCGCCCTCACTGCGCCCGTTCTCATACTGGCGATGGGCGAGTTCGTGCCGGCGTTGCGCGACGTCATTTCGACGCACACTCGTGGCTGGATTCAGTTTGCGCTGGCCACGCCGGTAGTGCTCTTGGGCGGCTGGCCGTTTTTTGAGCGCGGCTGGAATTCGATTGTTCGCCGGCGCTTGAATATGTTTACGCTGATCGCGATTGGTACGGGCGCGGCTTACGCGTACAGCGTCTTGGCGATTGTGGCGCCGCGAATTTTCCCGCAATCATTTCGAGGGGCCGGGGGCGAGGTCGCAGTTTACTTTGAAGCCGCTGCGGTGATCACGACGCTCGTCTTGCTCGGGCAGGTGCTCGAACTGCGCGCCCGCCAGCGAACTTCGTCGGCGCTGCGAGGATTGCTGAGTCTTGCGCCGAAGACGGCTCGCCGCTTGACGGCGGATGGCGCGGAATCCGATGTCGCGCTCGAACTCGTGCAGATTGGCGATCGTCTTCGCGTGCGTCCGGGAGAACGCATTCCCGTGGACGGCGTTTTGCTGGAGGGCGCGAGCAGCGTGGATGAATCCATGGTGACAGGCGAGCCATTGCCCGTGGAAAAAGTGTCCGGGGCAAGCGTGACGGGAGGGACACTCAACGGCACGGGTAGTTTTGTGATGCGCGCGGAACGCGTGGGGAGCGAGACGCTGCTCGCACAGATTGTGCGAATGGTTTCAGAAGCGCAGCGGAGTCGCGCGCCTATTCAAAAGACTGCGGACGTGGTAGCGGCTTGGTTTGTTCCGGGCGTTCTTCTGGCGGCGGCCCTTACATTCGCCGCGTGGGCCGTGATCGGCCCGCAACCGCGACTTGCCTATGCGCTCGTCAATGCCGTTGCCGTGCTGATTATCGCATGTCCCTGCGCGTTGGGTCTGGCGACGCCGATGTCCATCATGGTAGGCGTGGGCCGCGGTGCGACAGTCGGCGTGCTGATTCGCGATGCGGAAGCCCTCGAAGCGCTCGAAAAGGTAGACATGCTCGTGGTGGACAAGACCGGCACCCTGACGGAAGGCAGGCCGAAAGTTGTGCGCGTCATCGTTTCCAGAGCGAGTGAGGGGGCGACCGAAGAGGAGATTCTCCGCATCGCGGCGAGCCTCGAGCGCGCCAGCGAACATCCGCTCGCCAGCGCGATTCTCGTGGCCGCAGCCGAGCGAAATCTTCCGCTTGTGGAGCCGGCGGATTTCCGTGCGATCGCGGGGAAGGGAATCACCGGGACAATTTCCGACCAGCATGTGGCACTGGGGAACGTCGCGCTTTTCAACGAGCTGAAAATCTCCGCCGCCGCGGCATTGGTCGAGCAGGCCGAGCCGTTGCGACGCGAGGGAGCAACCACGGTTTTTCTTGCGATCGACGGCCGGGCCGCGGGGCTGATCGCCGTCGCCGATCCTGTGAAGACGACTGCGGCCGAAGCGATTCGCGCGCTCCACGCGGAAGGCCTGCGAATCGTCATGCTCACAGGGGACAGCCGTTCCACCGCCGAAGCCGTCGCGCGGCAGGTGGGGATCGACGAAATCGAGGCGGAAGTATTGCCGCAACAAAAAGGCGAAGTCGTGAAACGATTGCAAGCGCAAGGGCACTCGGTGGCCATGGCGGGTGATGGCATTAACGATGCTGTCGCGCTTGCAGCGGCGCGCGTGGGGATTGCGATGGGCACGGGCGCGGACATCGCTATGGAAAGCGCGGGCGTCACCCTGGTGAAGGGCGACTTGCGCGGTATCGCGCGTGCTCGGCGCCTCTCGCAGAAAACCATGCGTAACATCCGGCAGAATTTGTTTTTCGCGTTTCTCTACAACGCGCTCGGCGTGCCAATCGCGGCAGGTGTGCTGTATCCGGTGTTCGGATTGCTGCTCAATCCGATGATTGCCAGCGCAGCGATGAGTTTCAGCTCCGTCTCGGTGATTACGAACGCGCTGCGCCTTCGGCGCTTGAAGTTGTAATTGGAAATTGCGAAACCCGACAGAGCGCGTCGCGTCGGTTACTTTTCGTGGAGCACTGCCTCAATTGATTCGACGAAGTGCGGGTCCTGCCAGTCCTGCGGGCCGACGATCTTGCGGGCGATACGGCCGTCGCGATCAATCACGTAAGTTTCGGGGTACATCGAGGTGCCGTAGGTGCCAGGAATCTTGGTCGTCGTGTCGTCGAAGGTGGGGAAAATTACGTTCTGATCATGCAGGAATTGTGCATAGGCGTCGGGATCCTGATCCTCGCTAATCCCCAGCACCATCCCGCCCTGCGGCGCAATGGCTTGTTGCAGCTGGTTGAGCGAGGGAGTTTCCTGAACACATGGCGGGCACCAGGTCGCCCAAAAATTCAGCACTACCACCTGCCCGCGTAAATCGGACAAATGGATTTCGCGGCCGTTAAGCTGCAACGGAAAATCCGGCGCCTTCTTGCCCGCGAGGCTCGCCTCGCCCTGCCGATAACTGGGCGCGGCAAAAACATAAATGACCGTTCCGGCGGCCAAAAGTCCCAATGCTGTCAGGATTTTCTTCTTCATGGCTTCTCTCGCCGCTCGGTATAATACACCATCCCGCTCCGATGAACGCTTCCGCCACAGTGTCCGCGATTGTTCCCGCGCGCAATGAAGAACAGACCATCGCGCGCGCGGTGAAGTCGCTCGCCCAGCAGCCCGAAATTGCGGAGATTATCGTCGTGAACGATCAATCTACCGACGGCACCATGGTGGAGCTTTTGCGGCTCGCGCAAGAGATTCCGGCGTTGCGCATTCTCGAAACGCGCGAGTTGCCCGCCGGTTGGGTAGGGAAGAACTACGGCGTTTCCCTCGGCGCTGCAAGAGCCACCTGCGAATGGCTGCTCTTCACGGATGCCGACGCCGAGCACGAGCCTGGTTCGACGGCCGCTGCGCTGGCCGACGCCGCAACCACCGGGGCCGAGTTGATCTCGTATTCTCCCGCGCAGGAAACGCTTACATGGTGGGAGCGCGCGATCATTCCCTTTGTTTACACGCGACTCGCACAACATTTTTCGTTCGATGCGGTGAACGATCCGGAGTCTCCCGCAGCCGCGGCCAACGGCCAGTACCTGATGATTCGGCGCGACGCTTACGATCGCATCGGCGGACACGCCGCGGTCGCGGGCGAAGTCCTCGAAGATGTGGCGCTCGCGCGTCTGGCGAAGCAAGCAGGCGTGCGCATCCATTTCGCGATGGGCGCGGGACGCGTCCGCGTGCGGATGTATCGCAGCTTTGGCGCCATGTGGCAGGGCTGGACCAAGAATCTCTATCCGCTCGTCGGCGGGACGGCTGGGGCCGCAATGCGCGAATTCTTACAGGTTGTGCCGTGGATTCCGCTGGGGCTGATTTTTCTTACGCCGGTGCGACTTTGGCTCGGCGTGCTTGGGCTTGTGCTGCTGGCGGGACGATTCGCGGCGTATGCCGCCGCGCTGCGGCGGAATCGTTTTCCAACGGGATATGGCCTATACTACCCATTGGGGATTCTGCTCTATGTTGCGGCGCTCTCAGCCTCGGAGTGGCGCTACCTGCGCGGCACGGTCAAGTGGAAAGGCCGCGAGTATCCGGTCGGGGGGCGGAAGTAGACGTATCTGGACCTTTTAACCTCCTGCCTGTCAATGACTTGTGGGTGATTCAGCAGCTGGCACTTTTTGCTGTCACCGTGACCAGGGCAGCCTCCTCCAATAGGTCCGTCGGCACCGATTGGAACGCCCCAAGCATCGAATAGCTGAGCAATTTGAACAATGGCGACAGTCTCCATCACGCGCAAGGTCGAATTCTCAGCGTCGCACCTCTATCACAATCCGGCGTTTTCGCCGGAGGAGAACCGGCGCGTCTTCGGCAAATGCAACAATCCCCACGGTCACGGCCACAATTACGTTCTTGAGGTGACCGTCAAGGGAGAGCCTGACCCGGCAACCGGGATGGTGCTCGATCTCAAAGAATTGAAGCAGATTCTCCAGAAAGAAATCATCGAGCGCATGGATCATCGCTTCCTGAATTACGAGGTCGCCGAACTGGCGGGGCAGATTCCGACCTGCGAAAACATCGCCAGCGTGATTTGGCGTTTGCTCGAACCGCGGATTACACGTGGGCGACTTGATCGCGTCCGGCTCTACGAGACGCCGGATCTCTTCGTCGATTGTTACGGCGAAGGCGCGGCTGGCGGGAATGGCGGAGGCGCGCGGTGAACTTGCATCTCGCGCGCCGCTACAAATTTGCAGCCTCGCACCGGCTGCACAGTTCCACGCTCAGCGAGGACGAGAACTGGCGCGCGTACGGCAAGTGCAACAATCCTTACGGCCACGGACACAATTACGTGCTCGAAGTCGCGGTGTCCGGGGCGGTCGATCCGGCGACCGGGATGATCGCCAATCTTGCCGATCTCGATTCATTCGTTGAGCGCGCGGTGATCGAGCCGTTCGATCGCGTCTATTTGAACGAAGATGTGCCCGCATTTCGCGAGCGCGTTCCGACGACGGAGAACGTCTGCATCGAAATTTATGACCGCTTACGGGATTTTCCACACGCGAAGCTCGAACGCGTCCGGCTGGAAGAGACGAGTTTGAACAGTTTTGAATACACGGGCGATTCCGGAAAGGACCCACGATGAGCGACGACAAGCGATTGCCGCACGGCAAGCCGACGCACGAACTTTTGCTGGACGATGCTCACGAGACGCATGCCGGAGAATCCATCGCGCAATTGATGCGCGGCGTGATCGAACGCCTCGGCGAAGATCCCAATCGCGAGGGACTTCGCAACACGCCGGAGCGCGTCGAAAAAGCGTTGCGCTATCTCACCAGTGGCTACCAGCAGGATCCCGCCAAAGTGCTCAACGGCGCGATGTTCAGCGTGTGCTACGACCAGATGGTCGTCGTCAAAGACATCGAGTTATTCAGCTTGTGCGAGCATCACTTGCTGCCGTTTTTCGGAAAGTGCCATGTGGCTTACCTGCCGGACAAGAAAGTCGTCGGCCTCTCGAAGATTCCGCGCCTCGTCAATCTCTTCGCGCGCCGCCTTCAGATTCAGGAACGCCTGACGAATCAGATCGCCCACGCGATCGAGGAGGCCATCAAGCCCCTGGGCGTGGGCGTGGTGATTGAGGCGCGACACATGTGCATGGCAATGCGCGGCGTGGAAAAGCAGCATTCGCAGGCCGTCACCAGCGCCATGCTCGGCGCCTTCCGCGAAAATCAGCAGACGCGCGAGGAATTTCTCGCGCTTATTCGCCAGAAATAATTATATAGCGCGGCCGGCTTCGATTCGCACTCAGGCGCGATTCCTGCCCGGCTCCCGCGCCCAGTCGTGATAGTCTCTTGCGCGCTCGCTTGCCGCGAAGGAGATCCCCAAACATGCCCGACGAATTGCAGGAGCTGCAAGAGCACGCCGAAGAGGCCGCGCATCAGGCGAGCCTCGTTCCAGTGACGATTACGATGGCGATCCTGGCGGTGCTGGTGGCCGCGGTTTCATTGCTCGGCCATCGCGCCACCACCGATGAGCTGCTCAGCCAGACAAAAGCCACCGACCAGTGGGCCTATTACCAGGCCAAAGATATTCGCCTCCACAGTTATGAAGTGCTGCTTGACGAGCTCGATGTTTTTACGCTCCAGAGCCCCGCGCAGGCCGAACAGCTGAAAGCAAAATACGATAAAGAAATCGAGAAATACACGGACCAGCAGACCCAAATCAGAGAAGAAGCGCAAAACCTCGAAGAGGACGTGAAAACTCTCGAACGCCGCGCCGATCGCTTCGATCTAGCGGAAGTGCTGCTGGAAGCCGCGCTCGTCATCTGCTCGATCACCCTGCTTACGCACAAACGCATATTCTGGCTGATGGGCACAGTCGCGGCGCTGACAGCCCTGGGCATCGCCGGGTCAGGATTTCTGATCCATTGATCGTAGAGTGATCGCGCAGGGGCAGGGTGAACTCCCGCAGGTTCCGTCCAGGGCTGCCCGAGACCCAAAATTGTTTTTGCTTGCCTTCGCCCCGCTGTGATAGGCTCGTTCCGTCGAAGAAGAGACGATAAAAAAACGCCTTGCAGGGTCGGACTGGAGAGGGCGACTTGAGAGACGCAAAGTCAGTGTTGATTGAGCAGTACCACACGCACCCGAAGGACACAGGCTCGCCGGAAGTGCAGATTGCACTGTTGAGCGAGCGCATCAACTATCTGACATCGCATCTGAAGTTGCATATGAAGGATCACGCGTCGCGCCGGGGGCTCATCATGATGGTGAACAAGCGCCGGCGCCTGCTCGATTACCTCAACCGTCGCGACCCGGACCGGTATCGCGAGATTGTCGAACGCCTCAGTTTGCGCAAATAAAAGCCGGGACCGCGCGAATCGCGGCCGCCTCGAAGTCTCGGAACACCCTCGCCGTTCCGTGCATCCGTTGCGTCGTCTGCTTGCCTTTAGCCGCGTTGTGTGCGGTTGAGCGCCCGCAGATACGTCGCAGGTCGTCCTCCTTCGCCACAGAACTCTATTCTGAATTCTGACCTAATTGTGGAAGCGGCATGCCGCCCGGCCCAGAGCCGACGCAGGCGGACCGCGAAAGGAAAACGTTAGTATGTCTCAATCCGCGCCTTACTCAGTTTCCGTCGAGATCGGCGGACGCGCTCTCATTCTAGAAACCGGAAAAATCGCCAAACAGGCCAATGGGTCCATCACGGCGCGCTATGGCGACACCATAGTCCTCGTCACGGCTTGCATGGACACGAAAGTCAACGACAGAGATTTTCTGCCGCTCACAGTGGATTATCGCGAGTACACCTACTCCGCGGGGAAAATTCCCGGCGGCTTTTTCAAACGCGAGGGGCGTCCCTCGGAGCGCGAAATCCTTACCTCGCGCCTGATCGATCGCCCGATGCGCCCGTTGTTCCCGGAATCGTGGCGCAACGAAACGCAAATCGTGGCGATGGTGCTTTCCGCGGATAGCGAAAATGATCCAGATGTCATCGCGGTGACGTGCGCTTCCGCTGCCGCCTTCATCTCCGATCTCCCGTTCGAGAAGCCAATTGCCGCCGTGCGCGTCGGCCTGCTCGAGGGCAAGCTCGTCGCGAATCCCACCGTTGCCGAGCAGAAGACGAGCCTGCTCAACATCGTCGTCGCGGGCAGCGAAGAAGCAATCGTCATGATCGAAGCGGGTGCGCTGGAAGTCTCTGAGGATACCGTGGCCGAAGCCCTGCAATTCGGCCACGAACAGGTAAAACGCATCATCGCTGCGATTCGCGAATTGCACGCGATGCTGAAGCCCACCAAGGTCGTCGTCGCGCCGCTGGCCTTTGACGAAGCGCTGGTCGCCGAGATCGAGCAGAAGTACGGCGCCCGCCTCCACGACGCCATCGACACCCAGAAATATCCGAAAAAGGAGAGCTACGGTCTTATCAGCGCGCTCCGAAAAGAAATCATCGAAGCGATCCCAGAGGAGGACGAAGACAAGCGCAAGCTCGCCGCGCGCGCCTTCGAGCGCCTGCGCGAACGCTACTTCCGCGAGGACATTCTCATCCGTCACCGGCGTCCCGACGGCCGCGCCTTCGATCAAATCCGCCAGATCACCTGCGAAGTCGGCCTTCTGCCGCGCGCGCACGGCTCGGCACTGTTCACTCGCGGCGAGACGCAAGCCCTGGCCACACTCACCCTCGGCACCAAAGAGGATAAGCAGCGCCTCGATCTGCTCTTCGAGGACGAATCGTTCAAGCGATTCATGCTGCACTACAACTTCCCGCCGTTCTCCGTCGGCGAAGTGAAATTCCTACGCGGCCCCGGCCGGCGTGAAATCGGCCACGGTGCGCTCGCGGAACGCGCGCTGGTGAACTTGCTGCCTCCCGAGGCGGATTTCCCGTACGCCATGCGGCTCGTGTCCGACATTCTCGAATCAAACGGTTCCTCCTCGATGGCTACGGTGTGCGGAGGTTCGCTCGCGCTGATGGATGCGGGTGTTCCGATTCGCGCCGCGTGCGCCGGAATCGCGATGGGACTCGTCGTCGAAGGCGATCAGTTTGCCGTGCTCACTGATATCGCGGGCGCCGAAGATCACTACGGCGACATGGATTTCAAAGTCGCCGGCACGCGCGCCGGAATCACCGCGCTCCAGATGGACATCAAGGTCGGGGGCATCAGCGTTTCGGTGATGCGCCAGGCGCTCGAGCAGGCCCGCAAGGCCCGCCTGCACATTCTGGACGCCATGGATGGCACGCTCACCACCGCACGCGAGAAGATGTCCACCTACGCGCCGCGTCTCTATCTACTGCAGATTCCGACCGACAAAATCCGCGACCTCATCGGCCCTGGCGGCAAGAAGATCCGCTCTATCATCGAGGCCACCGGCGTCAAGATCGACGTCATGGACGACGGCAAGGTGCACGTCTTCGCGGGCAACGGCAAGGCCGCCGACGAGGCATTGCAAATGATTCGCGACGTTACCGCTTCCGCCGAAGTCGGCAAGACCTATCTCGGCAAAGTCGTCCGGCTCGCGGAGTTCGGGGCGTTCGTGGAAATTTTTCCGGGCACCGATGGCCTGCTCCACATCAGTGAAATCGCGGAACAGCGCATCAAGGACGTTCGCGACGAACTGAAGCTTGGCGATCAGATCCTGGTGAAGGTCCTGGCGATCGAAGGCAATAAGATTCGCCTTTCGCGCAAAGCGCTTCTGCGCGAACAGCGCGAAAAACAGAAGCCGGAAGCAAACCAGCCGCAGTAATCCTGGCGCGTACCTGGCGCTGAAAGTCCCCTGCGCATGCGTTTCGAGGGCCCCGATCCGATCGGGGCCCTTTCCATTTCCCGGCCCGGGTGCCGGCCTCCGCGGCAGGCCGGGCCGATTGTCCCTCTCCGGGTCTCTCTCGGCCCCTCTAGTTATTTCTAGTTATATGTATCGGACAATAGTAGTAGTATTAACCATTTTCCCATTCCGCGACGAAAGGGGGCAAACATGGTTGTCGGCTACCGCCTGAAAGTCCTCCGGGAAGAAAAGCAATTCCAGCAAGTCGAACTGGGCAAGCGGACGGGCCTCCACCAATGCTACATCTCGCGCGTCGAGACTGGCCGCACGGTACCCTCGCTAGAGACCCTCGAAAAATTGGCTCGTGGCCTTGAAATTCCACTCTACCGGATTTTCTACGACGGCGCAGATCCGAAGGCGCACGCAGTTTTCATAAGAGGAGAAAAGGGCAAAGCCGATTGGAGCGCTGATGAAGACGCCCTTCTACTCGCTGATTTCCGGAAGATTTTCGCGCGGGTGAGGCCCAAGGATCGCTCTCTGCTCCTCGCCATCGCGGGGAAAATGGCCAGCCGGGCGGAGCGGCGGAAAAGAGTCGCACGTGGGCATCCAGATTCTGCAAACGCATCGGCGGCTTCGGCTTAGTGCTCCGTCAGGCGGGGGTGCGCACGCGCTCGATCCGCGCGCCCACCGAAGAGAGTTTCTGCTCGATGCGCTCGTATCCGCGGTCGATGTGATAAACGCGATCGACCACGGTGCTCCCCAGCGCGACGAGCCCCGCGAGTACCAGCGAGGCGCTCGCCCGCAAGTCCGACGCGATCACATTCGTCCCCGTGAGCCCCGACGGTCCCCGCACAATTGCGCGGCGACCTTCAATCGAGATATTCGCGCCCATACGCATCATTTCGCTGGCGTGCATGAAGCGATTCTCGAAAATTGTTTCGGTGATGACCGCCACCCCTTCCGCTTGCGTGACCAGCGCCATGAATTGCGCCTGCATGTCCGTCGCGAAGCCCGGATATTCCTCGGTGATCAAGCCCGCTGCCACGAGTTTCTTTGCCGCGCGCACGCGCAATTCTCCCGGCTTTTCGTTGCGAATTTGCACTCCCGTCTCCTCCAGCTTCGCAATCACCGCCCCTAGGTGCTCCGGCGCGCAATGCGTCAAGAGTAGTTCGCCGCCGGTGATCGCTCCGGCGACGAGAAACGTTCCGGTCTCAATCCGGTCGGGGATAATGGTGTGCGTTGCGCCACCTAATCGGCTCACCCCCTGCACGACCAGCATGGAGCTGCCTACTCCTTCGATGCGGGCGCCCATCTTGATCAGGAGTTCGGCGAGGTCCGTGATTTCCGGTTCGCGCGCGGCGTTCTCGATGCGCGTTTCACCCTCCGCCAGCGCGGCGGCCATCAACGCGTTCTCCGTCCCGGTCACGGTGATTTTTTCAAACAGGATGTGTGCGCCGCGCAGCCGTCCATTGCCCGGCACGCGAGCCTCAATGTAACCGTGCTCCGTGGAAATCTCCGCGCCCATTTTCTCAAGCGCCTTCAAGTGCAAGTCCACCGGCCGCGCACCGATGGCGCAGCCGCCCGGCAGAGAAACGCGTGCGTAGCCCGTCCGCGCCACGAGCGGCCCCAGCGTGAGAATCGAAGCGCGCATCGTGCGCACCAGTTCGTAGGGCGCCTCCGCGTGCGTGACGCGTCGCGCTTCGATCGTCAGCGCCGTCGGCGGCATCTCTGGAAACTCGACGTGCACGTCCATGTGCGTGAGCAATTGCCCCATGGTCATGATGTCGCGGACGCGCGGAACGTTGTTGAGGTGCACCGCTTCGGCCGTAAGCAGCGCCGCAGTCATCGCCGGCAACGCCGCGTTCTTCGCCCCGCTGATCCGGATCGTGCCTTCGAGCCGGTTCCCGCCTTGGATTAGAAATTTGTCCATGTGATTTGTGGGTCGATTTCTTATTTCTTGCCGAGCGCGCGGCGCAAGTCCCCGCGCGCGCGAGTCAATCTCCGTCGCGCTTCTGCGGCGTTCACTCCCGCTTTCAACATAATCAGCGCCACGGGAAGCTCGTGTCTCGATTGACGCAACGCCTGTGCCGCCTGAGACACTCCCGCCCCGCTCGCTTCGCTCAGGATTCGCAGCCCGCGAGCCTGCAACTTGCGATTCGTCAACGCCACGCCGATCATCCAATTGTCGTAAACCCTCCCCAGCCGCGCCATCGTTGCTGTTGAGAGCAGGTTGAGGACCATTTTCTGGGCCGTCCCCGCTTTGAGCCGCGTCGAGCCGGTCACCGCCTCCGGGCCCGTCTCGACGACAATCGCGATCTGCGCACGCCATTCGAGCGTCGAGTCGCGGTTCGACGCCACGCCGATGGTCACCGCGCCGCACCGCTTCGCATACTCGATTGCGCCGAGCACATACGGCGTTTCACCGCTCGCCGCAATTCCGGCCACCACGTCGCGCTGCGACACCCCGCGCCGCTGCAAATCTCTCGCGCCGTTACTCGCGGAGTCTTCCGCGCCTTCCACGGCGCCGGTCAACGCGCGCCTTCCACCCGCAAGCACCGCCTGGACTAGCTTCGGCGATGTGCCGAACGTTGGCGGGCATTCGGCAGCATCGAGAGCGGCAAGCCGCCCGCTGGTGCCCGCTCCAACATAGAAAAGCCGTCCTCCATGGCGCAGCGCGTTCGCAGCCGCATCAACGGCGCGAGCGATTGCCGGCAGCGCGCGGCGCACCGCCCCCGCGACGCTCGCATCTTCGCGATTCATCGCGCGCAGCATGCTCAGCGTGCTCATGGTGTCTAATCCGCGAGTGCGAGGATTTTGCCGTTCAGTCGCGCGCAAAGTGCGCAGAGAATGTTGTCCGCGTTTCACCGCTGCAATTATAACCGCGCCCGGCCCTGTCCGTTCGTACAGGGTGTTTCAGTCCTGGAATTGCCCTCTTGTCCAGTAGGAATTCTTCCCCACCTTATCGGAAAATTGAGTGTTGTCGATTTGCGGCGGCGGGGTAGAATACCCACCCTGTCGCTGGACCGCAAAGCGACGAGGGAGTGGGTAGAGTGAAACGATTGACCCAGCCCCGAATGGTTTCGCTGGCCTTGCTGTTGGCCGTTGCATGCGTTCCCGCGTTCGCTCGTCCGGTTCGTGCGACGCACCGCTCGGTCCACAGCAGTCTGCATCGCTCCCGTGTTCGTCGCGTCCTGTGGACGCCGCTCTTCCGACCGTCGCGCGAATCCATGGTGATCCAGAACGAAGAAGTGGACCGCCTGCAGTTGCCGCGCATTCAGAATGAAGAGCAGCTAGAGGAACTGGTAGCGAATGGCGAGCTTGTCGCGATCGTCCCGAACCAGACCTTGCGCATCGATCCCCGGCTCGATCCCAATCGCCGCTATTGCCGCCCCTGGACGCTCGATTTCGTGAACGATTTGAGCTCGGATTTCTACCGGCAATTCCACGATCAGATTCAAGTCAATTCCGCCGTGCGCACCGTTGAAGTCCAGAAGAAGCTGCGCCGCCACAATCCGAACGCCGCCGCCGAAACTGGTGATCTCGCTTCCTCGCATCTCGCCGGCATCACCGTGGATCTCCAGCGCCTCGGCATGACTCATGAAGAAATCACCTGGGTTGAGCAGTACCTGTTGCCGCTCAAGGAGCAGGGCCTGGTCGAGCCGGAAGAAGAGCGCCGCGAGCGCTGTTTCCACATCATGGTTTCCGACCGCTACGACGACTGGCGCGACTCGCTGCCGGCCAACGTCGGATCGAACCACAGCAGCGTGGACTCTCCCAGCGCGACCGCCGAAAATTCACACGCTACCGGCGTTCGATAGTCCCGCACAACTTTTCCCTGAAAATTTACATTGATTCGCAATCAGAATGAGAATGCCTGTGGAATGTCCGCCGAACTGCGCCTGCGCTCTTATTTCTTTGTGGGGTCGAGGCCCTGAATAATAGCGTCGTGCACCGCGGGGCGTACCTGCTGAATCTTCTCGTTTTCCCGCGTCGGATAGACGCGATTCGTGAGAAGAATCACAAATAGTGCGCGGCTCGGATCGATCCAGATGGATGTTCCAGTGAATCCGAGATGTCCGAAGCTGCCCGGGGCAAGGAAATGCCCGCTCGTGGAATTTCCCGTCGGCAGCATCCAGCCAAGCGTTCGCGTTCCCTGGCCGAGTGTGGAAGGTGAAGTGAATTGGTCAATCACCGCGCTCGTCAGCAGCCGTTTGTGCGCGTAGATTCCGCCGTTGAGCACCATCTGGCAAAACGCCGCGAGGTCCGGCGCGGTCGCAAACATCCCCGCGTGTCCCGCGACGCCGCCCATCGCGAACGCGTTCTCGTCGTGCACCTCGCCGTGGATCAGTCGCTTGCGCCACGCCTGGTCGATTTCGGTTGGCGCGATCCGCTGCAGCAGCGCCGCGCCCGGCTTGAACGTCGTGCTCTCCATGGCGAGCGGCGCGAAAATCCGTTCGCGCGCGAGCTGATCGAGCAGGCGTCCTGTGACGCGCTGAAGAATCTCACCCAGCAAAATAAATCCGAGATCGGAATATACGGATTGCGTCCCCGGCTCGTAGGCCAGCGGCACCGCGCAGATTTGCGCGATCATTTCCTGCGGCATCTTGACCGTCTTGTAAAAATCTTCGTGCGCGGGCAGACCGGAAGTGTGCGTCAGTAGGTTGCGAATCGTGACGCGGCCGCGCCAATCGGGGTTCGGTCCGCTGGCCCATTCGGGGATGTAATGCGCCACGGTCGCATCAAGCTCGATTTGTCCGGCCTCCACTTGCATTGCGACCAGTGTCGCCGTCACCACGGATTTCGTGAGCGACGCTGCGTCGTACATCGTTTCCGGCGTAACCGCGGGCGAGTTCGCATCATACGTTTGCCGCCCGAACGCATGCACGGCGAGCGTCCCGTGATAGCCGACGGCCAGCACCCCGCCGGGAAACGCGTGATCCGCCACGGCGCTGTCGAGCACGTCGTAAGCGGGCTGAAGTTCCGCCTGCATCGTCGTGTCCGCCGCGGCGAGCTTCATCGGGTTCGCGGCGACATCGAGCCCCGAGTTCACCGCCGCAACGTTTGGAATCCCCACCGGCAACCGCCCGCCAATCGCAATCTGCCCGAACAATGCGCGGCCGACTGCTTGTTGTGAAACGTCCGCGGTGCTGAACGCCGCAATCCAAGTTTTCGCCTGCGGGAATCGCTCCGCGAGGTACGGGCTGCCAAAGCAAGCGACAATCGCCGGCTTTCCGGCAGATAACACCTGGTTCACGATGGCCGCTTCATCGTCCGGCAATCCCACCGAGCCCTTCCGATCCGCCACTCGAACAAGAACGGCGGCGATCGCCACGTCGTAGGAATCCGGCGGCGGCAGCTTGATCGTCGTCGCGCGCACGAATTGCGTGTCCGCGCGCACCACTTGCAGCGATCCCACGCGCCAGCGGATCTCCTGTTCGAGATCCCCGCCGGGATACGTGTCCGGATCGCCCGAGAGCGCCACCAGCAAAACGCGTAGTGGCCGCGTCGCGTCAAACGGTAAAAGATGCTGCTCGTCTTTCAGCAGCGTGACGCCGCGATCGGCGATGTCCTGCGCTGTGCGCAGAAATTCCGGCCGCCCCACCGTTTGCGAAATCGCTGCGAGATTTACTTGGCTGTTCGTTTCGAGGCCGAGCTTCGCCTTTGCGCGCAATACGTGCGTCACGGCATCGTCAATGCGCGACATCGGAATGCGGCCGGTCGCAACGGCTTCGTGCAGCGCTGCCAGCGCCGCGTCGGGCACAGGCGGAAGCAGCAGCACGTCAGTGCCGGCGAGAATGGCGCGCACGGCCGCCTCGCCCGGCGGATAGCGCGACGTCACGCCGCCCATGTCCAGCGCATCGGTCACGATCAGTCCGCGGAAACCAAGTTCGTCGCGCAGCAGGCCCGTCACAATCGTGGGCGAAAGGGAAGAAGGCACGTTCGGATCGGGCTCGAGCGCGGGAATCGAAAGATGCGCCGTCATGATCGTGCTCACGCCTGCGGAAATCGCCGCGCGGAAGGGAACTAGCGCGACGCTTTCAATCTGCGCGCGGCTTTCCGTCACGACGGGCAATCCGAGATGCGAATCCGTGCTCGTATCGCCGTGCCCCGGAAAATGTTTCGCCGAAGCGAGCGCGCCATTCTCCTCAACGCCACGCACGTAGGCCGTGACAAACTGCGCCACGCGCTGCGGATCCTCGCCGAACGAGCGCGTATTAATGATTGGATTGTCGGGATTGTTGTTGATGTCCGCGACGGGAGCCAGCACCCAGTTCACGCCGACGGCTCGCGCTTCGATCGCCGTGATCTTGCCCATCGCGTAGGCGTCTTCCGGGCGTCCCGTTGCGGCCACCGCCATCTGATGCGGAAACGACGTGCCGTCTTCCAGCCGATACGCGGTGCCCCGCTCGAAATCCGCGGCAACCAGCAACGGAATCTTCGCGTGCCGTTGGAGTTCGTTCGCGAGCGCGGCGGTCGGATAAGCCTGACTGCGATCCAGTCCCGTCGGCGTCGAGTGCGTCTGCAAAATGAATCCGCCGACGTGCTGCTGCTCGACGTCACGCATCAGCATTTGATATTCCGGACTTTCGGTTGAGGTCAGTCCGCCGAAATAATAGACGACCAGCAGCTGCCCCAGCTTCTCATCGAGCGTCATGCCTTTAAGCGTTTGCCGGACCCAGCGTTCGGAAGCGTCGCCGGACGGCGAAGCCTGCGTCGTTCGGGATTGCGAAGGTTTGGCGGTGCCCGCGGTGCGTGCCATCAGAAGGAGCGCGAAAATCAGGAGCCAGTATTTCGCTTTCACGTCAGTGCCTGGCCGGCGAAGTGGACTCCTGCATGCGCTGGCAGTATATAGCACGCCCTTCGCCGCGTACAATAAAGCGGCTGTTGACCGCGCTCGAAGGGGCACCGGCCGTGCAACGGGCGGGGAGTGTCGTAGTTTGAAAACCTGGAAACATCGAGCATCTCTTTCGATTCTGTGCATCCTGGCGGTGTCGACGCCCGGCGTTTCGTACGGTCAAGCCATGCCGTCCATAGGCCAGACGCTCACCGGCATTGACGTCCTCGAAACCGAAAATTTTGCCCCGCTCGCCGGCAAGCGCGTCGGTCTGATCACGAATCAGACCGGCCGCGATCGCGCGGGCCGCTCCACAATCGATCTCCTCGCACACGCCCCCAACGTGAAGCTAGTCGCGCTATTTAGTCCCGAACACGGAATCCGCGGCACAGCGGACGACAAGGTCTCCTCCTCCACCGACGCGCAAACCGGCCTGCCCATCTACAGCCTCTACGGCGAAACAACGCGCCCCACAGACGCAATGCTTGTAGGCATCGACGCGCTCGTCTTCGACATTCAAGATGCCGGCGTTCGCTTCTACACCTACATAACCACGATGGGATACGCGATGGAAGCCGCCGCACAGCAGCGCATCGCGTTCTATGTTCTCGACCGGCCCGATCCGTTGGGCGGCAATCGCATCGAAGGACCCATGCTGGATAGCGATAAGACCAGTTTCGTCGGCTATTTCCCGATGCCCGTCCAGCCGGGCATGACGCTCGGCGAAATGGCGCGCATGTTCAACGCCGAAAATCATCTCGACTGCGACCTCCACGTCATTGCGATGAAAAATTGGAATCGCAGGGAACTCTTCGACCAAACGGGATTACCGTGGATCAATCCGTCGCCCAATCTGAGATCGTTCAAGGAAGAGTTGCTCTATCCCAGTTTGGAGATGTTGCAAGCCGGCGGCGTTTCGGTTGGCCGCGGCACGGACAATCCGTTCGAGCAAATCGGCGCACCGTGGATTCACGCCGAAGAGTTGGTCGCCCAGCTCAAGAAAGACATCCCTTTCAACGTAGACTTCGCGCCCGTTCACTTCACGCCGCAATCGGGCTTGTACGCGGGGGAGTCTTGCGAAGGTGCGGGGATCTCCATATTGTCTCGCCGACCATTCAACGATGAAGTCCAGGCAGGTTCCATCGCCTTGGGCGTGGAACTCGCCGCCACGCTCAGAAGACTCTATCCCGAGCATTTCGACGTTGCGAAAATGATCTTTCTGGTCGGCAACGCGGAAACGATTACGCGGCTTGAGCGCGGCGATCCCCCGGCCGAAATCATCGACGGCTGGAAGAATGACCTCGACGCCTTCTGCCGCATTCGCGCAAAATATCTTTTGTATCACTGAGGCTGAAAATGTCGCGACGCAAATCGTGGCTCTCGTGGAGCAGCGGCAAAGATAGCGCGTGGGCGTTGCACGCGCTGCGGCGCAGCAGTGAATATGAAGCCGTCGCGTTATTGACAACCGTGAATGACGGCGCGAAACGCGTGGCTATGCACGCCGTCCGCGAATCGTTGCTGGAAGCTCAGGCGGCGTCGTTAGGCCTGCCGCTGGTGAAGGTGCCGATCCCGCCGCAGTGCCCCAACGCGCTTTACGAAGAGGCCATGGCCCGCGCAATGGCGCAAGCTCGCGCGGAAGGAGTCCGTGATGTTGCGTTCGGCGATCTTTTCCTCGAAGAGATCCGCCGCTATCGCGAAGAGAAATTGGCTGCCGTGGCGATGAACGCCGTTTTCCCCGTGTGGGGACTCGATACGCGCGGACTCGCGCACGAAATGGTCCGCTCAGGTTTGCGCGCGATTCTCACCTGCGTTGATCCGAAGCATCTGGACGGGCGATTCGCGAGTCGCCTCTTCGACGAGGATCTATTGCAGGAGTTGCCATCCGAAGTTGATCCTTGCGGCGAACGCGGCGAGTTTCACACGTTCGCGTTCGCGGGGCCGATGTTTGCGAAGCCTCTCGCCGTGCGCGCCGGGGAGATCGTCACCCGAGATGGGTTCGTCTTCGCGGATGTGTTGCCCAATGAGGCTGCAGCCTCATCGGCCACAATGTGAGACAATCCTGCCGTGCGCATCGTTTCCCTGATCCCGTCGGCCACTGAAATTCTGTTTGCGCTCGGCCTCGACGCGGAAATCTGCGGCGTCAGCCACGAGTGCGATTTCCCTCCCGAAGCGCGCAGCAAACGCAAAGTCGTGTATCCGCGCATTCCGCCCGGCCTGCCCGCCGGTGAAGTGGATCGCCGCGTCCGCGACTTTGTCGCCCGCGGCGAAAGCCTCTATTCCGTAGACGCGAAAGCGCTCGTCGAACTCGATCCAGATCTCATCATCACCCAGGATTTGTGCCACGTATGCGCCGCCACGCCGGACGATTTGGCTTCGACCTTAGCCGCCATGCCGCGCGCGCCCCGCGTCCTGACGCTCGATCCGCAATCGCTTGCGGACGTGTACAACGATATTCGCACCATCGGCGAAGTTACTGGCCGTTCAGCCCAGGCCGCGCAAGTCGTAGCCTCGCTCGAAGCTCGCATCGCCGCGGTCGAGCGCGCAGTCGCGAAACGCGCGCGTCCGCGCGTTCTGTGCCTGGAATGGCTCGATCCGCCGTTTCCCGGGGGACACTGGGTTCCGGAGATGGTCGAGCGCGCCGGCGGCAAGGATGTGCTGGGCCGCGCAGGAGTTCCATCCGTTGCAGTGAATTGGAATGAAGTTCTCGTGACTAAGCCGGACGTAATTGTACTGATGCCGTGCGGCTACAATGCTGAGCAGTCCGCCGCTGATTACGCAGCTGCGCCCTTGCCGCCAGGCTGGCAGGAATTATCCGTAGTCAAAAATGGCCGCGTTTATTTCGTGGACGGCTCGAGCTATTTTTCGCGCTCTGGCCCACGCCTGGTGGACGGCGTCGAAATTCTCGCGCGCATCTTGCATCCGGAATGTGCGACCGCGCTACTGCCGGCCCGAGCGATCTATCAGAGCTCGGATTTTCCAATTGCCGCCGCGCACTCGTAACTTGCGCTGCGGCAAGTCGAATAGGAGACTCCCTCAATGAAGTACCGCACATTTGGCCGGACTGGCGCCTCCGTCAGCGACATCGCCTACGGACTGTGGGGCATGAGCGGGTGGAGCGGTTCGAGCGACCGCGAATCGCTCGAATCCCTCCAATCCTCCGTGGATGCGGGCTGTACTTTTTTCGACAGCGCGTGGGCCTACGGCGACGGCAAGAGCGACGGCCTGCTCGGCGAAATCATGGCCCGCAATCGCGGCAAACGATTGTACGCGGCATCGAAAGTTCCGCCGAAAAATGACAAATGGCCCGCGTTGCCCAATTACAAGTACAGTGACGCATTTCCTCCCGACTACGTTTTCGACTACGCGCAGCGCATCCGCGAAAAACTCCGCGTCGAAACGATCGACGTTCTGCAATTCCACGTCTGGGATGACGGTTGGACCGCCGAGCCCGATTTTCGTAAGACTGTCCAGGAACTCAAGCAACGTAATTGGATTCGCTGGTTTGGCTTGAGTCTGAACCGTTGGGAACCCGAGAACGGAATCAAAGCTATCGAGACCGGCCTGGTGGACGTGGTGCAGGTCATCTACAACATTTTCGATCAAGCCCCGGAGGACAAGCTCTTCCCGCTTTGCCAGAAATTAAACATCGGCGTCATCGCGCGCGTCCCCCTCGACGAAGGCAGCCTCGGCGGAAAAATGACTCTAGAAACAAAATTCCCCGCGAGCGATTGGCGCGCCCGATACTTCGGTTCCGGCAATCTCGAAAACACGCTCGAACGCGTGGAAAAGCTGAAGCAAATTCTTCCGTCCGGCATGAGCCTCCCGGAGATGAGCCTGCGTTTCATTTTGTCGAATCCTATTGTGAGCAACACCATCGTCGGCATGCGAAAAGCCGCTCACGTAAAAGAAAATATCGCAGCAAGCGACGCCGGCCCCCTCGACGTAGCCCTGCTCCAGAAATTGAAAGCACATCGCTGGGACCGCAAACCGCAGCGCTGGTCGGACTAGTAGGACAAGCATTCCTGCCTGTCCTCTTTCCCAAGATGCACGGGCGAATGTTTTTCGCAACGTGCCGCGCATTTCTCGATGGGGAGAGCACTTATTCGTAGAGCTCGCGCCGCGGCACTGCCACGCTGACAATCACCCCGACCGCAACTGTAATCAGCGCACCCGCGAGCACGTACCAAGTCCACACTAGCAACTTCTCCTCGTGAATGGCGAACATCCCCGCGAGTCCCGCAACCATCCCCGCCAGCGCCCCAGTAGCATTCGCGCGGCGCACAAGAAGTCCCAGCAAGAAAACTCCGAGCAAACTGCCGAATGTGATGGATGCAATGGTGAGTCCCGCCTCCAGCAACGGCCCCCAACGAATCGTGCCAAGAAAAAGCAAAATCACGCCCCACACGATGGTCATCCAGCGAGATAGCCGCAACAGCAGCGCCTGTGATTCCGAGTCCATTGGCTCCACGCCGCCGCGCAAATTGCGGAAATCTACCACGCTTGACGCGGCCAGCGAATTAAGCGACCCACTCAAATTCGACATCGCCACCGCCAGAATCGAAGCCATCATCAGCCCGCGCAGACCCGCCGGCATCGCGGACACAATGAAATTCGGAAACACCCAATCGTAGCTAGCACCGGCCACAATCGCGGGCGCGCCGTGCCATACGAACAGCATCACTCCCAGCACCAGAAACAATGCGAATTGCCCAAAAATAATCGCGCCGCTCGAGAGCAGCGCAATCTTGCTTTCGCGCTCCGACCGCGCCGCCAGCAGTCGCTGCACGATGGTCTGATCCGTCCCGTGGCTCGCCATCGTCAGAAAGCAGCCACCGATAAGCCCTGACCAAAATGTGTACGTCTTCGCGGGATCGCGCAGGCTGAACGAAAAATCAAAAACCCGCAATTTATCTCCGGCCGCTGCGGAAACGCGCACAACGTCCGCCCAGCCACCCGGAATGCGATGCAACAGCAAAACAAACGCGGCAAGCGAGCCGCCGAGATACAACACTGTTTGCGCCACGTCCGTCCAGATGACCGCCTTCATCCCGCCCTCAAACGTATAGAGCAGCGTCAGCGCCAGAACCAGCGTCACTGACGCGCGCGGCCCCGTGCCGAACGCCGCGCCCACGACCAGTGCGACCGCCGCCACCCGCACGCCTTCCGCCAGCGCCCGCGTCACCAGAAACAGCGTCGCAGACGCGGCCCTCATCCGTTTTCCAAATCGTTGCTCGATGTACTCGTATGCGGTATAAAACTCCCCGCGAAAATAGTGCGGGAGGAAGAGCGCGACGATCACCACGCGGCCTGCAAGATACCCGAGCACCAGTTGCAAGAATCCGAGATTGCCGGCGAACGCTAGCGCCGGTGTGCCAATGATGGTCAGCGTGGAAGTTTCCGTCGCGACAATCGAGAGCGCCAGCGCCCACCACGGCGCCGTGCGCCCGCCGAGAAAATAGTCGCGCAGATTGCGCTGTCCGCGGCGCAGCAGTACGCCGAGCAGCGTAATTCCGCCCAGATAGGCGATAATGATAATCAGGTCAAGGCCGCGGAGACGCATCGCCTCGCATTCCTGGAGAGTCGCGCGATAATAGTGAGCCGCGCGCGCCGGCGTCAAGCCGAACACGAATCACGCGGCTCGTTGCGCGCACCCGCTTTGATATAGTTTGCGGTCAGGAGCTGGCAAGGTCACCCAATGCCATACTCGCTCGGCATCGATGGCGGCGGTTCAAAGACGGATTGCGTCATCCTGGACGCCGCAGGCGCTGTTATCGGCACGGGGCGTGGCGGAGCGTCGAACCCGCTGCGCGTTGGATTTCCCGTAGCGTTCGACGCGGTTGCGCGTTCGGCCGCCGAAGCGATCGCGCAAGCGAAGCTGCATCCGCGCCAGATCACCGCAGCCGTAGCCGGAGTCGCGGGCGCCAGCCGCAGAAGCGTCGCGCGAAAACTGCTGATCTACATGGTCGAACAATTCCCCGTCGCTACGGTTCACGTGACTACTGATTTGGAGGTCGCGCTGGAGGCTGCCGTCGGAGATGGGCCTGGAGTCGTCCTGGTCGCGGGCACGGGCTCAGCCGCGTACGGCCGCAACGCCGCCGGAGAAACCGCGCGCGCCGGCGGCCATGGCCCTTGGATTGGCGATGAAGGCAGCGCATACGACATAGGCCGCCGCGCCGTCGCCGCAGTAGCCCGCACGCGCGATTGCGGCGGAACGGTCTCGATTCTCGCCGAGATGATCTCCACCGCGCTCGAATGCCCCACTTGGGACGAATTGACTGAACGCATCGCTGGCAATCCCGACGAGCTTTTCACCCGAGTGTTTTCCGTCGTCGTCGAGGCCGCCGAGGCCGAAGACAGCACCGCGCGCGAAATATTTTTCTCCGCGGCGATTGAACTATCGAACCTGGCCATGAGTGTTGTGCGCGCGCTCGGCCTGCGCGAGCAGGAATTTATTCTCGCCAAGGCCGGCGGCGTTTTCGGCCGCAGCCCGACGCTGGAAACGATGCTGGACTCCGTCCTTCGCAGCGGCGCTCCGTCCGCGAAAATTTCCACTCTTGCGGTCTCCCCCGCCGTCGGCGCGGCCCGCATGGCGCAACGCTTGGCAGGGCCGCTTTCGGCTCGCGCAGCGCATGGCTCGGACGACTAAGCCGGCATCCCACGGGTCCGCTGCCTCGCGCGTGGCCGCCGCGAGTGACGCTGCCGTCGACGCGTCTCGCGACGGCATCCCTGCGCATCTCCACGATGAGCGCATCGAAGTCATAACTGCTTTACTCGGCAATCCCGCGCTCGAACCCGAGCACGTCAGCATCCTGCTCGAACGCAAGGATCTCCCCGCCGCGGTTCTCGATTCCATCGCAAAAAAGAAAGTCTGGAGCGCACACGCCGCCGTCCGCCGCAAACTCGCCGCGCATCCACACACGCCGCGCCGCATCGCGACGCGCCTTTTGCGCGAGCTGTATCTCCTCGATCTGATCCAGCTCACTTTGCAGCCCGCGGTTGCGGCGGACCTTCGCCGCCTCGCCGAAGAGCTGATCCTCGCGCGCATCGGACAATTGCCGCTCGGACAAAAACGCATGGTCGCGCGTCGCGGTTCCGCTCGTGTATCGGGTGCGCTCCTGGCTGACGCCAATCTCGGCGTCGTCTCGCTAGCGCTAGACAATCCGTTTCTCACTGAATCGCAAATTCTCAAGAC
>Ga0181538_10000100_pt1 | contig 87523 bp, 63 predicted proteins | sample PEATcosm2014_Bin_40_FD_119773 | JGI IMG/M metagenome (GOLD analysis project Ga0181538, IMG submission 119773) | Peatland microbial communities from MTU Mesocosm Facility, Houghton, MI, USA - PEATcosm2014_Bin23_30_metaG | ecosystem: Environmental > Terrestrial > Soil > Wetlands > Peat | place... | reverse complement strand
TTTTCGGCGGGCCGGCGGGCAGTCACGTGCTGGCGCTGCTGCGCGAACTGCAGATGCCCATCGTCACCACGCTGCACACGGTGCTGCGCGAACCGAACACGGAACAGCGGCGCGTGATGCGCGACCTGATCCGGCTTTCGACGCGGTTGGTAACCATGACCGAGCGCGGCCAGCAGTTCCTGCGCGAAGTCTATCAGGCGCCGCCGGCCAAAATTGACCTCATCCCGCACGGCATTCCCGACATGCCGTTTGCCGACCCGAATTTTTTCAAGGACGAGTTTGGCGTGGCGGGCAAACAGGTGCTGCTCACGTTCGGCCTGCTCTCGCCGAACAAGGGCATCGAATATGCGCTGCGCGCTCTGCCGGACATCATCCGGGAATATCCCAACGTCGTCTATATCGTGCTGGGCCAGACGCATCCAAATCTGCTGCGCAATGAGGGCGAAGCCTACCGCCTGAGCCTGGAGCGGCTGGCCAAGGATCTTGGCGTGCAGAAACACGTCGTGTTCTTCAATCGCTTTGTCGAACTGGAGGAATTGATGCGGTTCATCGGCGCGGCGGACATTTACCTGACGCCTTACCTGACCGAATCGCAAATCACCTCGGGCACGCTGGCCTACGCATTCGGCGCGGGCAACGCGGTGGTGTCAACGCCCTACTGGCACGCGGCGGAATTACTCACCGCCGAACGCGGCAAACTGGTGCCGTTCCGCGACGCCAAGGCCATCGCCGTGGCCGTGGTCGAACTGCTGCGCGACGAACCGTTGCGCCACTCGATGCGCAAGAACGCCTACAAGCTGGGGCGCGACATGGTGTGGAGCCGCGTGGCGCAGCTTTATGTGAAGTCCTTTGAACAGGCGCGCCAGGATCACAGCTTCGTGGGCCGAAGATCCTCGCCCATCAAGACGCTCGACGAACAACCCGGCCAGTTGCCGGAGATGAAACTGGATCATCTGTTCCGGATGAGCGATTCGACCGGCATTTTCCAGCACGCGAGCTTCACGGTGCCAAATTTCGCCGAAGGCTATTGCACGGACGACAACGCCCGCGCGCTGGTGCTGGCATTGATGCTGAAAAAGCTGGGCCACGGCTCGCCGCACCTCGGCGCGCAGGCCGCCACCTACGCCGCGTTCCTGAACCACGCCTTCGACCGCAAGCGCGGGCGCTTCCACAACTTCATGAGCTTCGACCGGCACTGGCTGGAGGAGGTCGGTTCGGAGGATTGCCAGGGTCACGCGCTGTGGGCGCTGGGGCTGTGCGTGGCGCAGGCGGGCCAGGGCAGTTTTCAAATGCTGGCGGCGGAATTGTTCGAGCAGGCCCTGCCCGTGGCCGCCGACTTCATGTCACCGCGCGCGGTGGCGTTCACGCTCATCGGCATTGACGAATATCTGCGGCGGTTCAGCGGCGACCGGCGCGCAAACCAGATTCGCGAATCGCTCACGGCCAAGCTTATGCAACGCCACACCGACGCCGCCACCGACGAGTGGCAGTGGTTCGAAGAAGTGGTTTCCTATTCCAACGCGAAGCTGCCGCACGCGATGATTCTCAGCGGACGCTGCCTGAACAGCGGACCGATGCTGGAACTCGGCCTCAAAACCCTGCGGTGGCTGATAAAAATCCAGACTTCGGACGCCGGCTCCTTCCGGCCCGTCGGCTCGAACGGATTTTATCCGCGCGGCAAGGAACGCGCTCAGTTCGACCAACAACCCATCGAAGCCCAGGTGACGATTTCCGCCTGCATCGAGGCGTATCAGGCGACGGGCGACATGTTCTGGGTCACGGAAGCGCGCCGCGCGTTCGAGTGGTTCCTCGGTCGAAACGATCTGGGACTGGCCCTCTATGATTCGACCACCGGCGGCTGCCGGGACGGGTTGCACGTGGACCGGCTGAGCCAGAACCAGGGTGCCGAATCCACGCTCGCCTTCCTGCTGGCGCTGGCGGAAATGCAGGCGCTGCAGAATACCATCACCAGTTTCAAGGAACCCATCGGCAAATAATGCGAGCGTCACGGCTGATGGCGGATACGGGAAAACATCAAACATCCAACACCCAACATCGAACAACGAATGATTCAGCCCACCCCCACCCGGCCTTCCGTCCACGCCAAACGCATTGGACCCACGCTGGTGCCCAACCGGTCGCGCGTGCTCATGCGTCCGTTCCGTCCGACCACCGACGACATCGCGCGGCGAATCGTGACGCAGGTGATGGCCTTGTCCGACACGGAAGTGGCGCGGCTGCTGGACAACGTGATGGCCGAGTTCGGAGACCGGCATCCGGCGGTGGAGAAGTTTTTCCAAAACCGGTTCACCCAGGTCCGCCATCTCATCACCGGCCGGCGAAAGATTTTGTCAAAACGCCAGTTGCTCATCGGCTCGTACTTCACCCACGAGTACTCGCCCGAATCGGCGGCGCTGTTTAATCCATCCATCGTGCCGCATCCAGACCAGACAGGGCTGTCGAAAGGCTCATTGCGTTTCATCATGAGTTTGCGCGCCACGGGCGAGGGACACATTTCCTCCATCACGTTCCGCGCCGGTTTCGTGAGTGCGCGGCATGAAATCACACTCACCCCGCCGGTGCCGTTTGCGACGGAGCCGGACCGCGTGCCGAATGCCGCGTACGAAAAACCGCTGTTCGCGCGCAAACTTCAGGAACTGGGCATTGAGAACAAGTTTTGCCGGCAGGTGCTGGAGCAGCTCAACGATTCCTTCACAATGAAAGAGCTGCGGCGCGTGCTGCCCATGGAACGCCTGCACGCGGAAGCTTCCGACGTCGCGGCGGACCGCGCCGCGCGCGGCATCCTGCTGCTCGCCGAATCGAACTACGAAGTGCGCTTTGCCCCCGACACACAGATTTCCCAGCGCGTCCTCTTCCCGTCCACGGCCAGCCAGAGCAACGGCATCGAGGACGCCCGCTTCGTCCGGTTCCAGAACGACGATGGCAGTTTTACCTATTACGCGACCTACACCGCCTACGACGGAAAAATCATCCTGCCGCAATTGCTGGAGACGCCGGATTTTCTGCATTTCAAGTTCATCACGCTCAACGGTCCCGCCGTGCAGAACAAGGGCATGGCGCTGTTCCCGCGCAAAATCAACGGCCATTACGCCATGCTCTCGCGCCAGGATGACGAGAACATTTTGATCATGTTCTCCGACAACATTCATTTCTGGGCCGAGCCGAAGCTGTTGCTGTCCCCCGCACAGCCGTGGGAATTCATCAAAATGGGCAACTGCGGTTCGCCGATTGAAACCGAGGCCGGCTGGCTGGTGTTAAGCCACGGCGTCGGCGCGATGCGGAAGTATTGCATCGGGGCGTTCCTGCTGGACCGGGATGATCCCTCCAAAGTCATCGGCCGCTTGCGCGATCCGTTGCTGTCACCGAACGCGGCGGAGCGCGAAGGATATGTTCCGAACGTGGTGTACACCTGCGGCGCGCTGCTGCACGGGCGGGAACTCGTCATCCCTTACGCCATGAGCGACTCCGCCACCAGCTTCGCCACCGTGCCGATCGATGAAGTGTTGGCCGTGATGAAGTGAGACGCGGCGCGCCAGAGCGTTTTCAAAAAAAGTGTAGCCGCCGACGTCAGTCGGCGCAAATCGAGTAATGAAGAATGAATATGGCGCGAACTGACGGTTTTCCCAGCGGCGGCAAGGAACACCCTATTTGATTATGCGACCGGCACCAATGCCGTATTTATCCCCAAAACCGGCGGGAATAGGTATTTCCGGTTCCAATCACCTTAAGAATGAGCCGAAACCATCCGCCATCGCCGTGGAGGATTCGTTCAGGATCATCCTCGTGTGCGGTAGAAGCGCTTCGAAAAACTCGCCGCGTTCGTGTCGGTAAAATTCAAAGTACCGCCGGCCCCCACCGTCACGGTGCCGATGACGGTCCAGGTCTTTAAATCCTGCGTCGCCTGGATGTCATACGTGTGGCCAACCGTGCCAGTCACGGTCAGAGCAAACTTCCCCGCCGGCATGGCCATGATCTGCACCCCCTGGGGTTGCGCCGGCACGGTGTAGGGCACTTCGCTTGAAAAGAGGCTCTCCGTTCCCGCGGCATTATAGGTCGTGGCCGCAAAATAATAGGTCACTCCGACCGACAGTCCGGATGTGACGGCATTGGTAGCCAGTCCGGCCGACACTTTGTTGGTATAGGTGCCGCTGGTTCCGCCGAAATAGAAGTTGTAACCCGTAACGGTTTGATCCGGGCATAGATGCCAGGCCAAAGTGACACTGGCTGCTTGAACGGCTGGGCTGAGAGCGGCGACGATCAAAAGCCCTCCCAGAAACTTCGTCAGTCCGGTGACTTTGAAAGACCGGCGCAAAATGTCGTTCGCGCGTTGTGCTCCGCGTTTGTAAATAATGTTCATATTTATCGTTACCCCCTGCGAGGTCTGGCCGCGACTAGGGTGTTCCTTGGTGCCACCGGGAAAACCCTTGTTCTCGGTTTGGGGAGGCGCCAACCGGGGAGTTTTGGAGTTCCAGCTTCGGCTGGTTTCCCTTTGCGGTGGCCCGACTCTAGCCCGCAACCAGTTTTTCCTGCGGAAGCAATCCGGCCTGCATGGCAAAACGCACCAGACCCGGCACATCATGAATGTTCAGGCCGTTCATCAGCTTCATGCGATGGTATTCGACGGTTTTAGGACTGACCTTCAGAATTTCGGCAATCTGTTTGGTGTTCTGGCCTTCGGCAATCAGTTGCAGGATCTCGCGCTGCCGGCCCGTCAATTCTTCGAGCGGGGCTTTCCGGTCGGCAATCGCTTGCAGGGGAATTTTTTTGAGGAACCGGGTGGAAATTTCAGGGGTCAGGTTGATTTCTTTGTTGACCACACGTTGCAGGATCGTCTCAACTTGCTCGGTTCGGATTTCGGCTTTTTCCGTCCGCGTCTTGGCCAATTCAGTCCGGGTTTCGGCCTGCTCCGTCCGCGTCTCCGCCAATTCAGTCCGGGTCTTGGCCTGCTCCGTGCGCGTTTCCGCCTGCTCCGTCCGAACTTCGGCCTGTTCCGTCCGGGCCTCCGCCTGCTCGATCCGCGTCTTATTGCCGGTTACGTCCGCATGTTGATCAATTTTTCCCATTTCGCCTGCATTCCAAATCAAGGTTTAAAGAAATGATTGAGTTGTTCCTCCAGGGCCTCCGCCGGCGATGTGCCGGATGGCAGCTTATGGAGAATGACTTCGAATACTTTTAACTTCATGGTTTATGTCGGTCCACACGTCGCTCAATCCGCGACTGACGCTTCGAAAGCGGGTTTGTTTCAGCGTTGGCAGATTCATCGCCATGGACCACGAGAATGCGTTGGAACGGATTCGCCCGGTTTCGGGTTGTTCCGACCGCGGTCGGTCACCACCGGTTTCAATGGAGGCATTCACAACTTCGCCTGGGTCCATAAGATTGATGATTTACCCCGTGGCTTGCCGCGTGCTGCCGCAAGGCTTTTTACGCGGGCTATCCAATCCGGGGTACGCGAATGTCGCCCGAGTGATTGAGAATGCCGAAGGCAAACAACAGCCACACGACGACGCAAACCACCACGACGACATTGAGAATGTTTTTGATCTTTCCGTCCATCGGAATATAGGTGTTGACCAGCCAGAGCAACACGCCGATGACAATCAAAGTGACCGCGAGAGAAATCAGTGACATAGATTGCCTCCATTTTGGATGAGTGTTTTATGATTCATGCTGTGAGCCTAAGCCCGACGGCAGAAGCGCGCTATGGGGTGTTACCCTACCAGAGGGTTTTACGGATTTAATCCCGGCGCGGCACCGACGCCCGCATCCGGCCGGGAAATCAGGTGGAGTTCACGCTTCAGCGTGTCGGGACGACGCAAAGGAAAACAAGCTGAAGCTTGAACTCCAACCTCCCCGGCTTGCGCCTCCTCAAACCGGGACCAAGGGTTTTCCCAGCGGCGGCAAGGAACACCCTAGTCGCGGCCAGACCTTTCGGAGGGTAACAGTAATTATGAACATTACCCGGACACGAGGCAAAGCACCGGCTGGAGGGCGGGGCGCAATGGTTCGCGGAACACAACCCCGCCCGGGTTCACAGTTTCCATAACCGGACCCAAAACACATTGTATCGGCAAGCGCCGGAGAAATAATCAAAGCTTTGAATACTCCAAATCTTTTCACTCCCGTTCGTCTGGGCGCGGTCGAAGCGCCCAATCGCATTGTGATGGCTCCGCACGCGGGGATGCGCGCGGGTCCGGGCCGCGTGCCGACGCCGTTAATGGCTGAGTATTATGCCCAGCGGCCGGCGGCGGGCCTGATAATCACTGAAGCCACGGCGATTTCCCAGCAAGGCACGGGCTGTCCCAACTCGCCCGGCATCTACACCGATGAACAGGTCGCCGGCTGGCGGCGGGTCACCGGGGCGGTGCATCGTGCCAGCGGCCGCATTTTTCTTCAACTTTCGCACATGGGCCGGATCTCTCATCCGAGCCATCAACCGGACGGCGGATTGCCGGTCGCGCCCAGCGCCATCGCCCCGCGATCCGGCCAGGTGCTCACGGAGAACGGAATGCAGTCCTACGTCACGCCGCGCGCCCTGAAGCCAGAGGAGTTGCCCGGCATTGTGGCGCAGTATGCCGCCGCTGCTCAACGCGCCAAGATCGCCGGCTTCGACGGCGTGGAAATTAACAATGCCAACGGTTGTCTGCTGGACCAGTTCCTCCGCGATGGCACGAACCATCGCACCGATGATTACGGCGGTTTCGCGCGGAACCGCGCCCGGCTCACACTGGAAGTGACCGTGGCCGTCACCAAGGTGTGGGGTGCTGGCCGCGTGGGCATCTGCTTCTCGCCGGGTGGCGTTTTCAACGACATGCACGATTCGAATCCGCTGGCGACTTTCAGCCATGTGCTGCACGAGCTGAATCGCTTCAACCTCGCCTGCGCGCACTTGATCATGCCCACGGAAGATGATTTGCAGCAGGGCGCGGCACCGGTGTCGCTGGTGGCACTGCGGCAGGAGTTTCATGGGCCGTTGATTGTCGCCAACGGCTTCACTTACACAACGGCAACGCAGGTCCTGGAGGAGAACCTGGCCGATGCCGCAGCTTTTGAGCGATTGTTCATTGCGAATCCCGGCTTGCCCGGGCGATTCCGGTTGAACGCGCCGCTGAACCCGCCGAATCAAGGCGCGGCCGATGGCAATGCGGATGCCAAATTTTGATTCGGGTGGGCAGTCGCCTCTTCAATGGGATGCTTCATCCCCACAACCTGGCGGCTGTCGCCCGAATCATAGCCGGCGTAATTTCTTCCACTTGGCCCGGGCATGTGCGTCCAGACCTGCATTTGGCGCGGACACCGCAAATGGGCGCTGTTGAATCACGGAACATCCGCCGCTCACAGCCGCATACCCCCGGCTGATGGCTCGCTTCGCCAGTCTGGCGGCGGCGCGATCTGCTCGCGGACACCTTCGGGCGCACGCAAGGCCGCTTGCACCGTTTGCAACAACTGAACCGGGGAGACGGGTTTTAGCAGCGCGCCGGAAAGGTGAAACCACGGATTCTGATTTAACTCCTGCGGCGTCATTATTCCCGAGGCCAGGATGACCGGCAGCGCCAGGCGCGCGTCACGCAGCCGCTTCACCAGCTTCAAGCCGGACAACCTTGGCATATCGAGGTCGGTGATCAGAAGATCGTAGGTGTAAACCTGAAGCGCTTTCCAGCCGGTGATGTGGTCTCCGGCGGCGTCCACCTGATAGCCGTGGCGAATCAACACTTCCGTTCCGAGCTGGCGGATGCCCGTGTCGTCATCCACCACAAGGATGCGCTGAAACCGGCGCGTTGCGCCTGGAACTGGTGCGGCGGCGGCCTTGGCGCCGCGAATATTGAGGGGTTTATTCATAGGAATGAAAAGTTTTGTCGGGACCCGGCTCAAGAATCACAATGCGATCATGTCCTCTAAACTCAACCAGGCGCGCCTGGACGGCGAGCCGCACAATTCCTCCGGCTTTCTGTCTGCCGCAGGCGTCGTAAACGGCCATGATGAACTCACCAAACGTCAGGTGTCCCTTCCTGCAATTGGTCTTCATGGCTGGAAGACTAAACCGGGAAGCCCCGCGGGCGCTATGGGGTGTTTACCCCATATGCGTTTTTTGGTGATTCAGCCCCGGCACAAGCCTCCGGACTGGAGGAGCGTCAACTGGACGCTGGGATCGCGTATTCGTTCGGCGTCTTCTTGCGTGGTTGGTTGGGACACCAACCGAAGTCATGCTCGATCCAAACAATTCCTGACGGTTTGCGCGAGCCGGTGCGCCCCGAATGGTTTGGCGAGAAAATTGACACCTTCCTCCAAGGGAAAATTCCTGCCAACGACATCAATGCTGTAGCCGCTGGTGTAAATCACCTTCAATTTTGGATTTTCATTCAAAAGCCTTGCGGCCAAATCCTTTCCCGTCACACCGCCGGGCATGACCAAATCGGTCAGCAACAGATCGATTTCAGGGCGGCGCTGTTCCCACACTTTCTGTGCTTCGACGCCGCTGACCGATTCGAGCACGTGATAGCCAAGTTGCGCCAGGGCTTTGTGCATGGAAGAGCGCAGGGCCACCTCATCTTCAACGAGCAGAATCATCTCATTGCCGCCGCGCACGGCAGTCAGTTCGGATTGCCCGGATTCCTGGCCGGACTTCGCGGCCAGACGGGGAAGATAAACGCGGAAGGTCGTCCCGTGGCCGACTTCGCTGTAAACGTGGATCCAGCCCTGATGCTGCTGCACGATGCCATAAACGGTGGCCAACCCCAGGCCGGTGCCCTTGCCGATGTCCTTGGTGGTAAAGAACGGCTCGAAAATTCGCGGCAGAATTTCCGGCGGGATGCCGCAACCGGTGTCACTTACGCTCAAACATACAAACGAACCCGGACGGGCCAGCGGTGCATGCGCGCGGACCGATTCATCAAACTCCACGGCGGAAGTCTCAATGACCAGCAGTCCGCCTTTGGGCATGGCATCGTGGGCGTTCACCGCGAGGTTCATCAGCACTTGATCCATCATGCCGGCGTCGGCGTGGATGAAGAGCAGTTGCGGGGCAAATTTGAACTGTACCTGGATGTCTTCGCCAAGGGTGCGCCGCAACATTTTGGTCATGTCGTTGATGGATTGGTTCAAATCCAGGTCGCGCGGCTGCATCGTCTGTCGCCGGCTGAACAGCAGCAATTGGCGGGTGAGATTGGCCGCCCGTTCCGTGGCCTTTTCAATCTCGCCGGCGGACTCGAGTAGTTCCAGAGAGGAGTCTGGCTTGGCCTTCAGCAAACTGGCGTGCAGTTGAATCACGGTCAGGGTGTTGTTGAAGTCATGCGCCACACCGGCGGCCAGCTGGCCGATGCCCTCCATCTTTTGAGACTGGCGGAATTGCGCTTCCAATATCCGGCGTTGGGTGATGTCGCGAAAAGTCCAGATTCTTCCGTAATTTTTCCCGGCCTTGTCCCGGACGGGCGACGAGTAGCGGTCCAGAACCGTTCCGTCTATCAATTCAATTTCATCCCGGCTGACCTCGTCTGGATGGGAATAAAGATAGGCCACCTTCTCGGCAAACTCCCTGGGGGTTTTCGTCCGGCTCGCGGCAAATTGAGCCTGCGCGGCATCATCCTGGTTCCCGGCCAGATGCGGGGGAATTTTCCACAGTTCGTTCAGGCGCTCGTTCCGGAGGATTTGCTTTCCCTGATGGTCCACGATCAAAATGCCATCCAGCGCCGAATCCACTTGCGCTTCCAGCAAGGCGGTTTTCCGGCATAATTCCTCCTCCGCCCGTTTGCGTTCCGTAATGTCCAGATACGTTCCGAGCATGCCGACGATCTCCCCCGCGGAATCGCGCAACGGCGTCTTGCTCGAAAGCAGCGTGATGGTGTTCCCCTCGGGGGTCGTCTGGGATTCCTCGATGAGCAGCTTGGCGCTGCCGCTCTCAATGACTTCGCGGTCATCGCCGCGATACTTTTCCGCCTGCTCCCGCCATCCCATCTGGAAATCATCTTTCCCGATGATGTCCTTCGGTTCGGCAAATCCCGCATCGCGAGCGAAGACCGTGTTACAACCCAGGTAAATGAGATTCTTGTCCTTCCAGAACACCCTCGCGGGCAGGGCGTTGATAATTTCTCCGAGCATCTGCTGGGATGCGCGCAACGCCTCCTCGGCCAGTGCGTATTCCGTGATGTCACGAATGTTGCATTGAATCACCTTTTTGCCGCCGGCTTGATACACGTTGCTGACAAACTCCACGGCTATCTTGCTGCCATCACTCTTTTCCAGCGGCAGGTTGTGATAACGGACATACGCGTCCTCTTGCAGCCGCTCCAACATGGCTTGATTGGCCACGAGGTCCTTGAATGGACTAAGTTCGCCGACGGTTTTGCCGACCATTTCACTGCGGGAAAAACCCAATAGTTCGACCAGGAAAGGATTCACATCGTTGATGCGCCCCGTGTCAACGTCCAGAATCAGGATGCCATCCCTCGCCGCTTCAAACAGCTGCCGATAACTGAGTTCGGAGGCGCGGAGCGCCTGTTCCGTTTGCGCCCCGTTTCCGTTTGCTTTCACGTTTTGATGATTGCTTTTCATCATAATCCCAGCCCCACCCGGAGTTTTGGCTGACAAACCCTTTTGTGAATTCAGTCAATGATAATACACTGGGAAAATGGCGGGAGCTATGGGGTGTTTACCCCATATGGGCCGCTCAAAGCCGCAAACCACCGGCTGATAGCTGGCTTGGCCAGGTTGGCGGCGGCGCGATCTGCCCGCAGGCACTGTCGGTCGCGCGCAGGACTGCTCTCACCGTTTCCAACAACTCGCTGATGTAGAAAGGCTTTGGCAGCACGGCCGCAAGTTGGAGCGACGGGTTTTGGGCCAGTTCCTCCGTGGGCAATCTTTCTGCGGCCAGAACGACCGGCACGGCCATGCGGGCGGCGCGCAGCTTCTTGACCAGTTCCACGCCGGTCACTTTGGGCAGGCTGTGTTCGGTGATCAGAAGATTGTAGTTGTTAACCTGAAGCGCCTCCCAGCCGGCGGCGCCATCTTCGACGGCGTCAACCTGGTAGCCGGGACGAGCCAACACCTCGGCGTACAGCACGCGAAGGTCGCTGTCGTCATCAACCACCAGAATCCGGGGGCGCCATTTTGCCTGGCATTGAACTGATGCGCCCGATTCTCCCGCTTGCAATAGTTCGTTACCTTTCACAACGGATAAATTAAGGCGGAAACGCTTGCCGGCGCTATGGGGTGTTTACCCCATATGGAAATTCTGCCCACCCAGCCCCGATACGGCCGGTTGGCTTTGGGCAGCCAACGCCGAACAACCAACGCCCAACATCCAACATCGAATTGTGGAATCATCACAGCCGTAAACCATCAACCGGGCCGGCCGCCGGCCGAAGCGGCGGATTTCAGGCCGGGGTCAACTTTGCGGCGCGGAAAGTTGTTCGAGTTTCGCGCCTTCACGCTGCAGGAGAATGGCTTCGACGCGGGGCACATACATTTGCGTTTCCGCGGGCAGATGTTCGGCGATGGCGTCGTAACTGCGCGTTTTGCAGCGGTCCAAAAGTTTTTGCACCGTGCCTTCGCCGGCGTTGTAAGCGGCCAGGGCGAGCCGCCAGTCCTTGAAACGGTCGTAAAGATATTTCAGATACTGGGCGGAGGCGGTCGCGCTCGGTTCCGGCTGATAACGTTGATCGCGCGGCCACAAGGAAAGGCCGAACCGTTTGGCCGTGTCCGGCATCAATTGAAACAATCCCGCCGCGCCTGCCGGACTCAGGGCGTGACGGTCAAAGGACGATTCCACTTCCGCCACCCAGACCAGTTCGGGCGGCACTTTTTGGGCGGCGAAAACCGGCTTCAACTCCGGCACATATTCCTTGGCGGCGGCCGGCCAGGGAACGCCGGAAACTTTTTTCACCCAAAGCTCGCGCTCCTTTTGCGGCGGGGGATTGGGAACCGGCCGGGGCGGCTGGTTGGTTTCAACTGCTGGCGGCGGGATCGTGAGCCGGATTTCGTCCGCGACCTCCAGGTAATCCATCTGCGCCTTGAGCCACGAGGCGTAGGGCCGGGTATCCTCGCGGCTTTCCAGCAGCGGCAGGATGGTCTGGGCCGTTTGGCGCAGCGCCGCCACATCCACCACGTAGTCGCCTTGAAAGCGCTGCTGTATTTCGCGAAAAAATTGCCGCACCGCGCGCTCGTCCACTTCGGGAAGCGCGTTGAGAACGTTTGTGTCGAGATTTTCCTGCGCCCATTGTTGCGCGCCTTGAACCATTTCCTGCATGGTGACCGTGTCGTCAGCCGCCCGCGCAACCAGTGAACCTGCCAAAAACAACGCGAGCAGGCCGCACGCCTGCATGACATTCATCGCCATAACAAATCCTCGGAAACCTTCCCGTCGCCAGGAGTGTGTTCACCCCATCTTGTAATACGGGATGTTTTTGATGTTTCCAGTTTCAGCGTTCATTCAGCCCTCCATGGACTGTTTGGGGATCGAAAAATAAAAGGTTGCGCCGCCGTCCACCGCACCTTCCGCCCATGCCCGGCCGCCATGCCGTTGAATGATCCGCTGGACGTTGGCCAGCCCGATGCCGGTGCCCTCGAACTCGTCGCGGCTGTGCAGGCGTTGAAACACGCCGAACAGCTTGCCGGCATAACGCGGATCGAAGCCCGCGCCGTTGTCGCGAATGAAGATCACCGTCTCCCCGTCGCCACCGGAGCCGCAACCGATCTCGATTTTGGCCTCGGCACGGGTGCCGGTGAACTTCACCGCATTGGAAATCAGATTGACCAGCACCATGCGCAGCAGGGCGCGATCGGCCCGCACCGCCGGCAGCGGGTGGATTTTCCATGCGATATTCCGCCCTTTGGTCTCCGCCTGAAAATCGCCCAATGTCTCCCGGACCAGCTCGTCAAGATTGACGTCCGTCTTTTGCATCTCTGATTGTCCGATGCGCGAGAAGGCCAGCAGGTCATCAATCAAATCTCCCATCTGTTTTGCCGACTGGGAAATCATCGCCAGCCGGCCGGCGTTTTTTTCTGAAAGCGACGGCCCGCCGTCTTTTTGCAGCAGTTCCACGCAGCTCACGACATGGTGCAGCGGCGCGCGCAAATCGTGGGAGGCGGAATAGCTGAACGTCTCCAGTTCCCGGTTGGCGGCCTGCAATTGCGCCGTGCGTTCAACAACCCGTTGTTCCAGTTTCTCGTTGAAACGGCGGATTTCATTTTCCGCGTGTTTGCGCTCCGTGATGTCGCGGACGTTGCATTGGATCACGTTGCAGTCGCCGGCCTGATACACGTTGCTGATAAACTCCACGGCAATGTGGCGGCCATCCCTCGTTTCCAGCGGCAGGTTTTCGTAGCGGACATACCCGTTCTGTTGCAGCCGCTCCAGCATGGCTTGATTGGACTCGATGTCCTTGAACGGACTAAGCTCCCCGACGGTTTTGCCAACCATTTCAATGCGGGAAAAACCCAACAGCTTGAAAAGGAAGGGATTCACATCGTTGATGCGTCCCGTGTCAACATCCAGAATCAGGATGCCATCCTTCGCGGCTTCGAACAGCCGGCGATAACTCAGTTCGGAGGCGCGAAGCGCCCGCTCCATATGCGTCCCGCTGTCGGTCGCGTTCTCGGTTTGATGATTGGTCTTCATTCCACTTTCACACAAATCACCGTTTGCCCCGGCAATCCTGGCGGCGATTCGGCCAAACTCACGGCATTCAGAAATACTTCGGGGGAAGCGCCTCTTTGCGGCCCGTTATTGTCATCCGGGCAGGACTTTTTTTACCGCCTCCAGCAGATCGTCATTGGTAAACGGCCTCTGCAGTGTGGCGGTGGGTTTTAGCCACGGCTTTCGGGCAAATTCATTCAGGGGCAATTGTCCGGTGGCCATGATGACCGGGAGGGTCATGCGCGCGGAACGCAGTTTCTCGATCATTTCAACTCCGGTCATTCTGGGCATTTTGTTGTCGGTGATGGTGAGGTCGTAGTTGCTGGTCTGCAGCGCCTCCCAGCCGGCGGCGCCGTCCCTGACCGCATCAACGTCGTAGCCGGAGCCAGCCAGCACATCAACGCTGAGTTGCCGGGTGTCACGGTCGTCATCCACCACGAGAATGCGGCAGGGGGGAATTCGCCGGGTGTGCCATGGTGCGCTGGCCGGCTCTCCCGCCGGCGGCATTTTGCCGTCCTTCCTGTCACGATGTTTGAACAGTTGGGAGCCGTCGGCGGCGTTATCCGCTTCGCGCAGGACCTTTTTCACCGTTCCCACCAATTCCGCAATGGTATAGGGCTTGATCAGCATGGCGGCGGGTTGGAGCCAGGGGTATCGGGCAAATTCCTCCGTTGGCAATTGTCCCGTGGTCATGATGACCGGCAGGGTCATGCGGCTGGCGTACAGCTTCTTGAGCAGCTCAACACCGGTCAGCCTGGGCATGTTGTTGTCGGTGATCAGAAGATCGTAGTTGTCGGCATTAAGCGCCTCCCAGGCGGCGGCGCCATCTTCGGCAGCGTCCACGTGGTAGCCGGAGTGAATCAACACTGTGGTGTTGAGCTGGCGGATGTGTGGCTCATCCTCCACCACAAGAATGCGGCCGGGCGGAAGTGGCGCGCAGTTCGACTCTCCCGCTTGAGAGATGGTTTTATCTTTCATGGCAAATGAATAGTAAGCCGGCAAACCGGGCGGGCGCTATGGGGTGTTTACCCCATGTTGTCCCCGGCGGACATTGCAGGCATCCGGTTGTTTCCAACTGGAAATTAATATCAGACCATCGGGATTGGCCTGGGGGAAACACCCCATAGATTTTTCAGGAGCACGGTTCCATAGTATCCCCGTCTTTATGTCAAAGCATGAAATGGTGAAAGCAGTTTTCGGCAGGTCAAACCGAAGCGGCTTTCACCATATTTTGACCTCAGTATTCCCCATGAATCGCAGACTGGAGGCCGGGTTTGACGTTCTGGGCAGCGTAATCGTTGTCAGTTTGTCAATGGGAATGGTGTTTATGATGCGTCTTCTTCTGGCGCATTGAATTGTCTGAGGTCACTCCTGAGGCGGCTTTAAAATGCGATTTCATGGGTTGCTATCCTTCCCGGATGATAAACAAGCCCGCTGGAACGCGAGAACCCAGCGGGCGCCAGAACATTTACACTGGCTGCAACTGCCGTCTGGCCTCGAACCAATGCTGCTGGTCATTGCCCGTTTCCTGTCCTCGGGAGAGCCAGATTTCGTAGGCCTTGGCGGCAATATCGGCATCGGACGGATGGATCGCCTGCTGCCGGGCTGGCTTGGACGATGCAACGCCTGCCGCCGCGGCTAATATTGATTTGGCGGATGCCAGGTTGGGGGAACCGGTTTGAATTTTGTTTGTAAACATACTTTTTGTTCTTTCTCTTATGATGGTTCTTTCGTTTGTTTTGAGCCGCCACTGCGGCTCTGGCTTGGCAGGGCAGAGAATAAGAGGAGAGGGAAAACCCCGAACCGGGGCAGTCGGACACCTGGTAAACCATACTCCGTTAGCACCACAAGTTACACCCGGAACCAGGACGGGCAAGATATATCGGGCGGTCAAATAACCGGGCGCGACAGGGCGGGATTATCCCACGTTATGACGGCGGCATTGTGTGAACGGATCGTAGCTGGTGGTGGCGTGCGCAGGAGGCCTTAAAACAAGACCCATCTTAAAAGGACAAAAGTGACCAGGAAGGCCAGCAGCCCGATCGTTAGGCTTTTACAAGCATCACGTTCCTGGCCGTTTGGCCCGCCGCCAATATCTCGTTCAGCACTCATTTGGCGTTAAAGTGCCATTTTCATCTTGCGGGCGATATGGGGTGTTCACCCCATAGACGAAGCAAGCTGGTTTCGTAGCATTTCTCCAATCGTACAACCAAAAGCCAACCAGTAAAGACAGACGCCATGAATACAAAAAAACGATCCTACGAACCCAAGTATGTCGCGAAGAATGGGGCCACCATTAAAACGGTGAGCCTGCAGGTTGCCGTCACGGAGCCTGATCTTAAAAATGCCGTCCGGGAAGCTTTCACCCTGGCGAAAAGCGGGGGACGGGAACTCAACCTCGCTTTCAGCCTCCAGTCTATCGCGCAAGCCATGCCAAAACAATCCGACATGAGTGCGGCGCATTTTTCCTGGGAGATTTCAAGCGTCGCTCCGCGACGCCAAACCATGGGACGTATTTCCGTGGGATAAATCCCACGGCTACAGTCAAATCTCGCTCCGCGAGAAGCTGCGCGAAAATTGCGATGCACCCGGGCGGACGTCATCTCTGATTTCAGAGTCTTGCGATGACGAGACCCGTTGGCGAACTAATGTTCCTTCTTTTTGGACACCGGAGGATTGTTTTCTGAATTTTCCTTCACCACCGCGATCATTTCTTCCATCCCTTCCTTGATTTCGCCGACCTGCGGATGCACTTCCTTGATGAGGTCGTGCTCGATCCGGGACAACTTTTCGATTCGTTTGCCCTGCTCGCGAAGCTGGTCCAAAAGAAAATTCTGTTTGATGGAAAGCCGGCGCATCCACCAAAAACAAACACCCCAGCAAACGGTCCCGGCCAGGGTCATCCAGAAAGAAAGGCTGTTTTTATTCATAACCAATCACACGGCGGTTCAGGAAACAGCGGAGCGCGGGCTACAGCCCGCTTCAACGTCCATTGCGGTGCGACTCAGGAAATCCCCGGCCAGTCCCCGATTCGTGCGCTTAAGCGGCGTGAACGCCGCGCTCCGTTCGCGCTAAACAATCGTCAACTGGACGCTGTTCTCAATGATGCCCGCGCTGATGGCGTAGCGGGTGAGTCCGGCGGTGTCGTGGACGTCGAGCTTGCTCATGACCTTCTCGCGATGTTTTTCGACGGTCTTGATGCTGATGCCCAGTTCCGCGGCCGTTTCCTTGTTGGCCTTGCCTTCGGCAATCAGTTGGAGCACCTCCATCTCGCGCGAAGTCAGGCGGGCGCTGCGCGACTGCGACCGGCCGGCCCGATCCGACGACTTGCCTTCCAGTTGGTGAAGCCGCCTGGCGATCGTGGGGCCGTAAAACGTTTTCCCCTTTTGGACTTCCCGGATCGCATCGCACACCACATGGGAAGAGTTTTGTTTGAGCAAAAATCCCATGGCGCCGGAGTCGGTCGCGTTTTTGACATACGCGTCATCATTGTGTGCGGAGAGAATGAGCACTTTGGTGGCGGGAACGGCTTTGAGCGCCTGGCTGGTGGCCTCCAAACCATTGAGCAGGGGCATCGCGATGTCCATCAACACCACGGCGGGACGAAGTTTTTTGACCAGGGCGACCGCCTGGCGGCCGTCTTGCGCTTCGCCGACCACTTGAATATCTTTTTCCAGTTCCAGCATCTTGCGAAATCCCTCGCGCACGATGGTGTGGTCTTCCGCCAGCAGAACAGTGATTCGTTTCATAAAAATTCAAGGTTTGGTTTTAGCCGGCTCCATCAGCAGGTTTTCCGCCCCCCCGCGCGCGGCAGTTGGCGAGCGGAATCTGCGCCCGGATGGTCGTGCCCCTGCCCGGCGCCGATTCGACGCTAAAGCTGCCGCCGACCATCTCCAGCCGTTCGCGCATGCCGATCAGCCCCAGGCGGGTATTCCGTTTGGAGTGCATGACGCGTTGCGCCTGGAAGGATTTGCCGTTGTCCTTGATCTTCAGGCAAATGGCGCTGGGGAGTTTCTCGAAGTTCACTTCCACCCGGCTGGCCTGGGCATGCCGCGCCACATTGGTCAGCGCTTCCTGGGCGACGCGGTAGAACACCGTGCGCGTGGCATTGTTCAATTGTTCAATCCGGCTGGAAGAAAAGGTCGTGAAATGAATGTGGATGCCCGTCCGTCTCGTAAATCCTTTCATATAGGAGTGCAGGGCGGGAATCAGCCCCAGGTCGTCCAGCACCGTCGGGCGCAGTTCCCGGGCGAAACGATGCACGATGTCCACCGACTTCTCGACCATCCGTTGCGTGCGGGTGATCTTTTTCTGAAGGCCTTTCACGTTGACCGCGGCCTCCACTTTCAATGTCGCCAGTTGGATGTTGATGCCCGTCAGGGTCTGGGCAATTTCATCATGCAGTTCGCGGCTGATCATCTTGCGCTCTTCCTCCTGGGCCGTCAGCAGCTGGCGGGACAGCAGCCGCAATTGTTCCTGCATGTGCCGCGACTGCTCCAGCAACTCGCTGTAGTGTTGCTCGCTCTTGCGGAGGGATTCCTCCACCGATTTGCGCTGGAGAATCTCCCGTTGCAATTGCCGGTTTGAGGCGATCAGATCCACGCTGCGCTGGATGAGCGACTGATTCAGTTGAACCAATTGGTCATTGTCCTCCCGGGCCGCGCGATGCGTTTTCTCGATGGGTGTAATGGCCTCGGCAAAAAAAGTCCCCGCCCGCCGGATCATCCGTTCCCGGGTGCCGGGGGAGTGGCCCGGCAATATCAGGGTAATCAGCGCCTGCTCATGGAACCGGGCGAGGTCCAGCGTCTCCAAACCCAGGGCCATGGCCCGGCGGCCCAGCCCCTGTGCCGTCCCGCGCGGCGGGTTCGCCGGTGGACCTTGCCTCAGGTGTTTGCGCAGCGCCGCGACATATCGTTGCGCCAGCCCGTTGAGTTTGCGTGCCATTTTAGGTGCTGCTTTGCGTCCGATGGTGAATACCGAATTCACGGGCGAACCGTTTTATGATTTTTACCGATTTATCCACCAGCCGTTGCGTGCTGGCAATCTCTTTTTTGAGGCCGCTGGCGTCGATCGCGGCCTCTTTTTTCAACGTCAACAGCCGCACATTGATGCCCAGCAACGTCTGGGCAATCTCATCATGCAGGTCGCGGCTGATCTTCTTTCGCTTGTCCTCCTGCGCCGACAGAAGCTGGTGGGTCAGGCGCTGCAAATGCTTCTGCAGACGGCGGGTTTCCTTCAAAAGTTTCAGCGAGTGTTCCCCGCTTTTTCTGAGGGCCTGCTCCGCGGTCTTGCGCCGGACGATGCCCTGTTTCAAGGATCGGTTGGAAGCCGCCAGGTCCACCGTGCGCCGGCCCAGCATCTGGCTGAGTTGACGCAGACGGACATTGGCCTTGAGCGCGGCGCGATGCGTTTCCTCGATCGGAGTGACGGCCTCGGCAAAAAAAATCTCCGCCCGCTTGATGACCCCGTCTTTGCTGCGGGAGGCTTCCAGGGTGGCGAGTGCTCCGTCGTGAATCCGGGCCACGTCCAGCGTTTCCAGATCCAGGGCCGCAGCCTGGCGTCCCAGCGCCAGCGCCGTCTCGCACGGCGGGGTCGCCCGCGGGTCTTGCTTCAGGTGTTTTCGCAACGCCGACACATATCGCCGTGACAACGCGGTCAACTTTCGTTTCATTTTATTTTCCGGATCCAGACGCAACTCTCCGGGATGCTTGATCCCTGCCGGCGAGCCGACGATCCAAGTCCGCAGCAACTATCATACGATTGTTTCAATCTGTATATGGGGTGAACACCCCATAGAATGCCGTTGCATTTGGGGTAGTTTGGGGCAAATGCAGCACTTTTGGTCGCGTAAATATTTATCTGAGCAAATGAGATTTAATGTGTATTTCGGATTTGTTGATTACTCCTGCCTCCTTTTGCTGGCGGTGGCCGGCCGGGCTTTGGCGGTTCAGGAGATTAACACCGATGTCTGTGTTTATGGCGGCACGTCGGGCGGAGTCGTGGCGGCGGTGCAGGCGGCCCGCATGGGCAAATCAGTCGCCTTGGTGGTGGTCAATAACCATCTCGGTGGAATGTCTTCAGGCGGGTTGGGCTCGACGGATGTTGGCAGCTATGGGGACAGTTACATACAAGGCACTGCGCGGGAATTTTACACACGCGTCGGGCAGAAGTATGGCACCGGAGCAGCTTTCGCCTTTGAGCCACATGTGGCCGAGGCTGTTTTCAATGAAATGGCGCAGCAGGCGGGAATGATCATTTACACCAACCAGTATCTGGTTTCCGTTTCCAAGCAGGGGCAGCAAATAATGGCCGCCACCATGAACAACGGCAATATTTTTCGCGCGAAAATATTTATCGATGCCAGTTACGAGGGGGATTTGATGGCCAAGGCTGGAGTCAGCTACACCGTTGGCCGTGAAGCCGCCAGCCAATACAACGAAAATCTCAACGGCATTCGCACCCCCAATACCGGCGGCCATCAATTTGGCTCGGCAAATGTAAACCCTTATTTGGTAAACGGCAATTCGAGCAGCGGTTTGCTGCCGTGGGTGCAGTCGGCCCCCCCCGGCGCTGCGGGTGCGGCAGATCAACGGGTTCAGGCTTATAACTTCCGGATGTGTCTGACTACGGTTGTGTCCAACCAGCTCGCCATCACCGCGCCGGCGAACTACTCCGCTGCCCAATACGAACTGCTGGCGCGCTATATTCAGGCCCAGGTGGCGCAAGGCGCATCGTTGACGCTTGGTTCTCTTATGATCGTTTCCGCCATGCCCAATGGTAAAACCGACATTAACAACTACGGTGCCGTTTCAACAGATTTCATTGGCCAGAATTACAATTACCCGGAGGCTGATTATGCCGCGCGCCAGCAAATCTGGCAGGCTCACAAAGATTATACCCAGGGATTATTTTATTTTCTCGCCACGGATCCCCGCATATCCGCTGCGGTTCAAAGCCAGATGAATTCATATGCTTTGTGCCAAGACGAATTTGCCGATAATGGTGGCTGGCCCTACCAGCTGTATGTTCGCGAGGCCCGGCGTATGGTTTCAGATTATGTGCTGACGCAGTCCAACTGCCTCGGTCAGGCGACCGTGCCTGATTCCATCGGATTGGCGGCCCATACCATGGATTCACACAACTGTCAGCGCTGCGTGGTAAATAACTACGCACAAAATGAAGGGGACGTGGAAGTGGCGGTGCCCAATCTCTATTCGATTCCTTATCGGATGATGGTGCCCAAGAGCACGGAGTGCAACAATCTGGTGGTGCCTTGGTGTATTTCGGCTTCACACATTGGATTCTCCTCATTTCGGATGGAGCCGGTCTTTATGATCGTAAGCCAGGCGGCGGGGACCGCCGCCTGCCTGGCCATCGATGACGGGGTGACGGTGCAGAATGTCAATATGCCAAAATTACAAGCGCAACTTCTGGCGGATCAGCAATCCCTTGGGACGCTTGCAAACGGCAATACCGCGTATAGCAATCCTAACACTGCGATTATTATTGATGATGCGGACGGCGCGGGTGTTCAAATTGTCGGTTCCTGGATCAGCAGCACCGCAATTTCTGGATATTATGGGAGCGATTATTTGCAGGACGGTAATACGAACAAGGGGTCTTCCAGCGTAACATATATTCCGACCTTGCCTCAAAGTGGCTCGTACGGTGTGTATGTTCGGTGGACGGCTTATTCTAATCGGGCCAATAATGCGCCGATAGATGTTGTATACCCGGGGGGCACTAATACATTCCTCGTAGACCAGACGCAGCAGGGCGGTCAATGGGTATTATTGATGACCACCAACTTTAATGCCGGCACAAATGGATATGTGCGTATCCGCAACAATGGCACAACGGGTTATGTCATAGCCGACGCCGTGGCCTTTGCGACCAATGGTGTTTTGTTGCCGACTGTTAATATTTGGGCCGGGAATGCGCAAGCCTCGCGGCTGGGTTTGACCAGCGGGAGTGTGACGGTCAGCCGTGACAGCTCAAATGCGCCCCTGACAATATATTTGGCCTGCGGTGGCACGGCCCTGAATGGTTCTGACTATGTGCTCTTGCCGGGTTCAATTACGCTGCCGGCCGGAGTGTTGTCCACCAACATCAGCATCACGCCCTACTCCAATGCCCAGCCGGTGGGAGATAAAACCGTGGTGATTAGTGTGGCCACCAACACCGCCTATTCTCTGGGCAGCCTTTCCTTGGCGACTGTTTTCATCAGCGACACGCCCATTAACGACTGGCGGGTGCAGTTTTTTGGGGCTAACGCCACCAATTCAAACATCGCCGGCGACTTTGCCGCGCCTGCCGGTGATGGCATTCCTAACTTGATGAAATATGCGCTCGGCTTGAATCCCACGAATGCCATCAATACTCCGTTGATTGTAACAGCTTTTAATACCAATGGGTATTTCACATTTTCATATACGCGTCCGGATCCACAGCCTGTTGATGTGAACTACGCTTTCAATACATCGTCAAACCTCTTGGCCTGGTTGACCAACTCGCCGTCGGTGAGTGTCAGTGCTATTGCCTTCAACACCAACTTCACCACCGCCACCGTTACCATGCAGGAGCAGCCTCCGGCCAGGAATCAGTCTTTTTTTCGTCTTTCCGTGAGCAGGAACTGACCAATTTATCCAACCACCCGAATACCGGAAGCTCTGGACATGAAAGGCCGCGCCGGAGCTTTGATCTGCGATCGGCGGGCAACGCCGCCTCAGTTTCAGAGTAGGGTTACAAACTCGCCCGCCGCGCCGAGGCTGTGTTTGCCCATCAAACGTTCTGGGCACGTAAAGCTTCACCACGTGCCGGGTCACGTAAAGTTCCAGCACATGCCGGGGTACAACAACAATTTGAGTGCCGGCGGCAACGCGAGTTTATCCTGATGAGCATGAGACATTGGCTGGCCGGCGTCCTGGCCCGGGAACGACCGGTCCTGTTCCGCGCCCTGCCGGAAAGCTTCAAAATCGGCCTGGAATTGCCGGAAACGCCCAATCCTGTAGCGGCGGTCTATGACCGCCGACCTGTTCGCGGAAATTTGAAAAACCGGCGCTCGCAGAGCGCCGCTACAACCGCCCCGCGTTTCGTCCACGGCTGCGAGTTGCTGGCGGTTTGAAGGCATCAGCAAAGACAATTTGATCCGTCCCGGCTGAACCGGGACTCGAACTGCGGTAGGGTTACACCCCATAGCGAAAAACCGACCGGCAACGTAGCTTCGCACAATTAGCCGGCACAACAGCAAACCAAACACACAATGAAAATCATCATTATGAAAAATAAAACCTGGGTCATCACCGTCCTTTCCATCGCCGCTTTTGCCGTGGGATGCGATAAGCAACAAACCACTTCCCAGCAGCTGGAGACGGTTAAAACCGAAACCAAACAAGCCGCGCAGGACATGAAGGATTACACCTTCGCGCAAAAAGCTGAATTCGTTGCCGCCATGCAGAGCCAGTTGGACGCTCTTAACAAGGATATAGACCAGCTCTCAGCCAAAATCGACAGCTCCAGCGACGCGGTCAAGGCCGAAGCCAAACCCAAACTTCAGGCGTTGCGCGACCAGGCGGCCCAGTTGAACAAGCAACTGGATGACGCCAAAAACGCCACCGAGTCCACCTGGGACAGCGTCAAAGCCGGCTGCTCGAAGGCCTACGACGCGACCAAGGATGGGTTCAATCAGGCGCGCCAGTGGGTGAGCGACAAAATCGCGCCCTGAGACGAACATTCTTCGCACCAGATCAAGCAGATCCTAAACATCGGCGTGATGATTTGTGTCGTCGGGTGGCTGCCATCCGCCTTCGGCATGGTGAATCGTTCAGGCGGCCTCCGGGTTCCGCAGATACAATTAAAACCGGTACGCTTTATTTGGTCAGGGACTGGTGTGCTTGAATGGCTGCGGCGATGGTGTTGACGGTTTGCAACATTTTCCGCGCGACTTCCACGTCGGAAAGTTTAAGGCCGCTGGCTGAGACAGGCAAGCTGCTGGGTGAACAACTGCTGAGGCCATCACCATCATCAAACCCGAAATGCTCCTCAGGTGACACCGCCAACTCGTGCCGGAAATGGGATTATTCACGACGCCGAAATTTCAAACAATTGCAACCGCAAGAGCATTGACAGATCTTTCGCTTCCGCAACAATAACCGCCACCATATGCCGGGTTGGGAAGGCAATTTTTTACGCTGTCGGATCCGGTCAGCTTTGCTGGCCGTCCTGCTGCTTGCCGCCGGTTGCCAGACCTCGACCACATCCCTGTTCATCGCCTCCGGTCCAGGCTGGCGCGTGCAGGAAGGTCAGGCGCTTTGGCGTCCCTGGCACGGCTATCCCGAGCTGGCGGGCAACCTGGTGTCGGTTTCGGATCAGAATGGCCGCTGCCTGCTCCAGTTTTCCAAGACGCCGTTGTTGTTGGCGTCCGTGCAGATGACCCGCACCAACTGGCTGATTCAGTTCCCGCCGCAGGAGATGTCTTTCGCGGGCCGCGGGAAACCTCCCGCGCGCTTTCTCTTGCTGCACCTTCCGGCCGCTCTTGCCGGTGAACCGTTGCCGGGCCAGTTGCGATTCAAAACCAAACCGGACAAGAGCTGGCGGCTGGAAAATGTTCGCTCCGGCGAATCCCTGGAGGGTTTTCTTTCGCCGTGACATCCTTTCTGAAGCGCTGGTGGTGGGCCCTGTTGATCGTGGCGGTCGGCATCGGGGCGTGGCGGCTCCGGTTCGACGTGGACATTCTCAATCTGCTTCCACCCGACGAGCCGACGGTCCAGGGACTGAAGCTCTACCAGAAATATTTCACCAACGCCCGCGAACTGGTCGTCACGCTCCGGGCGCCGGATGCCGAACGTGCCGAAAAGCTCTCCCGCTTGCTGTCGGATCACCTGCAGCAGCAGACCAACCTGGTCGAAAGCGTTTCCTGGCAGCCGCCGTGGATGGAAGACCCGGGACAGATGGCCGAACTGCTCGGCTGCCTGTGGTTCAATCAACCGCCCGCGGAGTTCGGCGCCCTGACGAACCGGCTCGCCCCCGAAAATCTCAAGTCCGTCCTTGCCGACACCAAGGAAGCCCTCACCACTTCGATGTCGCCGATGGACATGGCGCGGCGCGCGTTCGACCCGTTCGATTTGCTGAATATGCCATCGTTGAACAAGCTCGACGCCTTCTCGATGGGACAAGGCCAGCAGATGTTCGCGTCGCAGGAGGGCAACTTCCGTTTGGTGTTCGTGCAATCGGCGGTGGATTTGGGCAGTTACCGCTCGTGTGCGAGCTGGCTGAAATCCATCGAGTCCATCGTCGCCGGCTTGAAGGCGGAGCAGAAGGAGGAATGGGACGGCGTCGTGGTGCGTTACACGGGCCGGCCGGTGTTCGTGAACGAAATCGCCACGAGCATGCAGAACGACATGAGCCGATCGGTGGCCGGCACCTCGCTGATCATTGCTCTGCTGTTCTGGCTGACACACCGGCGCTGGCTGCCAATGCTCTGGCTGCTGACGTTGCTGGCGCTGATTTTGTTTGCGACGCTCGCGCTGGGCGGACTCGTTCTGGGAACCATCAGCGTGGTGAGCATGGGATTTGCCGCTGTTCTGCTGGGGCTGGCCGTGGATTACGCGGTGGTGCATTACCAGGAAGCGCTGTCGCATCCAAGCCTGTCCGTGCCGGAGATTCGCCGCGCGATTGCGCCGAGCATTCTGTGGGCGGCGATCACCACGATCAGCGCTTTCCTCGTGCTCAACTTCGGCGGGTTGCCTGGCCTCGGACAACTCGGCACGCTCGTGGGCATCGGAGTCGCACTCGCAGCGCTGGTGATGGTGATGATCTATTTGCCGCCGCTGTTCCCGAATCGCCGCAAGGCTCCGGTGGCGCAAGCCCCGGCGTGCTGGTGGAGCTACTTCATTCCGCCACCGGAAGCGCCGCCAGCGACCAGCGGGGCAACTCCAGGTTTATATCACCGGGCGGTGATGGTGGTGACCGTTTTGATTCTGGTCGCTGGCGGCGCGGTGTTGTGCTTCCACCGTCCGGCACTCGATAAAAGCGGAGACGCCCTGCGTCCAAAACATGGCGAAGCGGAAACGGCGCTGGCGGAAATCACGGCTGAAATGGGACTCCCACCCGAGTCGCTCTGGCTCATCGTCGCCGGATCGCAGGAACCGGACGTTTATCGACGGCTGGCGTTCGCGGAGGAAACGCTGAACGGCGCCGTGTCGAATCGCGTGATCGGACGCTACCTGCTTCCGACCGCGATGTGGCCGCGCGCGGAATTTCAGGCGGCCAACCGGGCTACGGCGGCGGCTTTGGCGGAAGAAGGCCCGCAGTTGCGGGAAGCCGCGTTCAGCGAAGGTTTCAACACAAACGCTTTGGTCCTGACGGACGAACTGTTGCGCACCTGGGCCCGCGCCGGCGCGAGCACGAACGTAATCTGGCCGACAAACAATGTGAGCCGATGGCTGCTGAAACGGTTCGTCGCGCACACGCCCGACCAATGGCTCGTGATGGGCCTGATCTATCCGGCAACGAATCAGGTCGAAACCGCTTCGCTGGCGCAGTTGTCCACGCGGCTGGCCCGGGATGAAGCCTACCTCTCCGGCTGGCAACTGCTCGGAGCGACGACGCTCAAACGGGTGAAATCAAAAATGTGGCAGGTGGTCACACCCATGGTGATCCTCGTGCTGGCGTCGCTCTGGTTCGCTTTTCGGCGGAGCACGGAAATTCTTCTTGGCTCGGCGGCGTTGCTTTTGAGCGGCCTGGTCCTCCTGACCGTGATGGCGCTGGCGGGCTGGTTGTGGAATCTCCTGAACCTGATGGCGGTGCCGCTGATCCTGGGCACGGGCGTGGACTACAGCATCTTCATGCAACTCGCCTTGCGCCGGCACGGCGGAGACCTCGTGCTGGTGCGGCGCTCCATCGGTCGCGCGCTGCTGCTGTGCGGCGGCACGGCGGTCGCCGGCTTCAGTTCGCTGGCTTGGTCGAGCAATCCCGGCATGGCCAGCCTCGGCAAGGTCTGCGCCGTGGGCATCGGCGCCAACATGATCATATCCGTGTTTTTGCTCCCAGCCTGGTGGATGGTGTTAAGTCCAAAGTCCAACTCCGCTGGCGCGCGAGCAGGCGTCCAAAGTCCAAAGTCTGAAGTAGGGAATCGTGACGAGTGTCGGGTGTCGGGTGACGAGGGTGAACGCGCGCCACGTTTCACGCATCACGTTTCACGCATCACGTCCACCTCATCTTTCTACCGCACCGGGCTGTGGCATTTCGGCCTGGCCGTCGTGCGAATCCTGCCAGTGGGTTTGGCCAAGGGATTTTGCCTGATCGTCGCGGAGATCTATTACCGCCTCCAACGCGAACGCCGGGAAATGGTGGTGGAAAACTTCGTGCCCGTGCTTGGCGGTGATCGTGAGGCAGCCGGGAAAGCCGCGCACCGGCTGTTCCGGAAATTCTCCGAGAAACTCGTGGACTTGTGGCGGGTGGAAAGCGGTGTGCCGGTCAATGAATGGCTGACCCATTCCCCCGAACTGGACATCCTTCGCGCCGCCCGTGAACGCGGACGCGGCGTGTTGTTCATCACGTTGCATCTCGGCAACTGGGAACACGGTGGCCTGCTCCTGAACCAGTTGGGGATTCAGTTGACGGTGCTCACCCTGGCCGAACCGGACGATGGCCTGACCGACCTTCGCATTGCGCTGCGCCGGCGTTGCGGGGTCGAAACCTTGATCATTGGCCAGGACAGTTTCGCTTTCGTGGAAGTGATTAAACGTCTTCAAGCCGGCGAGGCGCTGGCCATTTCGCTCGATCGTCCGGTCGCGCGCGGCGGCGTCCCGATCGAGTTCTTCGGCCGAACGTTTGACGCGCCGGTGGCGGCGGCGGAACTGGCGCGTGCCTCGGGTTGCGCGCTCGTCGGCGTGACGCTGGTCCGGCGTCCCAACGGTTACGCGGTGAAGGTGCTGCCGGAGTTCACGTATGACCGCCGCGAACTGGGCAGCCGCGAGGCCCGGCAGGCGCTCACGCAAAAAATCCTGCGTGCATTCGAGCCGGAGATTCGCAAGGATATTGACCAATGGTATCAATTCGTTCCTCTCTGGCCAAAGGGCGAGTAGCGGCGTCTCGGCAGAGCGCCGCCAACTTGCTGTTTCCGAGCAAAGAATGCGGCGCTCTGCCGAGACGCCGCTACGGAGTTTTGAAAATGCCTTCCATCTTCCATCTTCCATCTTCCATCTTCGCCTTTTTGTGCCTGGCGGCATGCCTTTCCCGTGCCGCGGATCCCAGCCTCAATCCGATGTTCGACCGCTGGTTCGCCGCACAGACGAACATCCAGAGCTGGTCGGCTGATTTCACACAGACGCGAACCTTCAAGACCCTCGTCCAACCGCTGGTCTCCACCGGCAAGGTCTGGGTGGCGACGCCGGGCCGTTTCCGGTGGGAATTGGGCCAGCCCGCGCAAACCATCGCGTTGCGCCAGCCGGACCAGATGCTGATCGTTTATCCGCGACTGAAGCGGGCCGAGAAATACGCGCTGGGTGACGTGCCGCCCGGTCCGTTGAAGGACGCGCTCTCGCTGCTCGATGTCAGTTTCCCGCGCGACCGGGAAGGAATGGAAGCGCGGTTCAAATTGCTCTCGGTCGTGGAGACGAACTCCATTCTCCAGATGACACTCCAGCCCAGGAGCGCTTCCGCCCGCAAATTCATTGGCGAAATCGTGATTAGTTTCCAAACCAATGATTTCTCGATCGCGGTCACCGAGATGAGATTTGCCGACGGCTCTAGCATGCGCAACGATTTCAACAACGTCGTGCTCAATCAGCCAATCCCGCTAGAAGTGTTCGAGGAGAAGCTGCCGCCAGGCATGTCCATCGTGGAACCTCTGCACAAATGACAGCCCCGACCAATCTCCTGCAACTGGCCCTCCGGTCGCTGCCTCACGGACCGGAATTCCGTTTCGTGGACCGCCTGATTAGCCTGGTGCCGGGCAAGACTGGTGTCGGCGAATACCGCGTCCGTGGCGATGAGTATTACCTGCGCGGCCATCTGCCCGGCGAACCGATCTTTCCCGGCGTCCTCCTGGTCGAGGCTGGCGCGCAAGTGGCGGGCATGGTCGCCCAGGAGGATCCGGCCAACCCATCCCTGCCGCGATTGAAGCTCACCGCGCTCCGGGCGGTGAAAATTTTCGGCTCCGCCAAACCCGGCGAAACACTCCGGATTGAAGCGACGATCACTGGACGGTTGGGATTGATGGTGCAGGCGACGGCTTCGGCCCAGGTCGGAGACGTCAAGGTGATGTCTGCGGAACTCGTGTTGATTGGCACAGCCGACAACCCGCCTGGAACACAGGAATCTAAAGCCGTGCGCTAAATCGTAATGACAACGACGCCCGAACCGTGCGTCCGCCGCTTCCAATTCGAGCGCGACACGTTCGCCTTCCCGCATGAACTGGTGTGGGGATACCGCTTCGATCCGGTGACTGGCGCGATGACCGTTTCCAAGGCCGATCCGCCGCCGACGTATTACCATCGTTGCTTCGTACTGGTGCGGTCGGCGCGGCAGTTCTTTCAACACACGCGCTTCGAGCCGGCTTTGCCCGCTGTGGAAGCGCCGGTTTACCGGAAACTCATCCGCGAGATCGTCCACCGCAATCCCCGTCGCGGATGCGCGGATTCGGACCGGCTGGTGATTCCGGGCTTCGACGGGCTGCGCTCGTTCAGCCAGGCGCACGAACCGCTGCTCAAGACGGAATGTGGCGGAATGTGGCGATCCTATTTCCTGCGAAGCCACTGGCGGATGGTATTCCCGACCCCGAAGCGGCATCAGGAACAGATCGCTCAACAACTGGTGCGGTCGCTGCGTGAAGGCGGCGTGCCGCTCGTGCATCTTTTCCGCTTTCCGCGCATCATAATCAATCACGGAATCGTCGTATATGGCATGACGGAGTCGGAACGGGAAATTCAGTTTGAGACGTACGATCCAAACATTCCGGAGCATCCGGTCAAACTGATCTTCGACCGAAACGAGCGGACCTTTAATTTTCCCCCGGCCAGTTACTGGCTGGGAGGGCCGTTGAGTGTGATCGAGATTTATCGCGGCGGGCTTTATTGAGCGAAAATCGAAGTTGGCAAGTCAGAGTTTCCGCGGACGCCAGAATCCGACGCTGAAAAAAAGCGTTCCGCAGGCGTTGATTCCGAGAATGAAGCCAATGTTATAGCCGCGTCCGATGTTGTTGGAAGCGTAAATCGGGAGATCTTTCCCCATCAGCAAGGTCGGCAACGCCGCGGGCATCAGGGCTCCTTGGATGACGCCTGAATGGAATCCGGCCACGCGATCCGGACCGTAATACCGCTTGGCCGTCCAGTCATAAGCGACGCCCCAAAGCACCCCGAGCAGCACGAGCGCCGTGATTTTGATGGTCCAAAACCTGACCACCCTGCGCCGGCGCAGGGTGGAGGTCACACTGTCATCTGAAGCTGGGGGTTTCACTTCGTCAAATTATCGCTTACGTTTGCGCGGACTCAAGTTGTTTTCTAAAATCCTCCACCGACGAATCCAATTTTGCCTCGATTTGCGCGGGTATTTTCTTCATGCTCAAATCGTGATCGAATCCACAAATTGCGCGGCGGTGGTGCCTGCTTTCAACGAAGGTTTAAGCATTGCGTCCCTCATCAACGCGATCCGCCGGCATCTGCCCGTCGTGATCGTCGTGGATGACGGTTCGACGGACAAAACGCCAGCGCTGGCCCGGACGGCGGGCGCGGAAGTGGTGCGGCACGAGCGAAACCTTGGCAAGGGCGCGGCGCTCAAGACCGGCTTGTCCCGGGCTTGGAAGCATGGCTTTGAATGGGCGTTAACCCTGGACGGAGACGGACAGCACGCGCCGGATGATGTGCCGGGCTTCATGATCTGCGCGGAGGAAACCGGCGCCCGGCTGGTGGTTGGCAACCGCAGACATAACGCCGCGGCAATCCCTTGGCTGCGACGGCACGTGAACTGGTGGATGAGCCGGAAGATTTCCCAACGCGCCGGCCGGCATCTGCCCGACACCCAATGCGGTTTCCGGCTTATTCACCTGGAAACGTGGGCCGGTCTGACGCTGGAGACGGAACACTTCGAGGTAGAATCCGAGATGTTGCTCGCCTTCCTGGCGGCGGAATGCCGCGTGGAGTTTGTCCCGATTCAGGTGATCAATCGGAAGCGGAGCAGCCACATTTGCCCGGTGGCCGACACGGTTCGCTGGTGGACATGGTGGCGAAAGGGGGCGCCGGGATTGCGACACCCTGGGAAAAGAGAACCGGCGGGTGTTCATTCTCCGGCCGGTTTCAACGAAGCTTAACGCATGTTTGAAACCCCATTCCTTCCTCGGTCCCGGTTTACCAGATCCGACGGGCGGAAAAAGCCAGAGCCTTCTTACGTCTCGTCGGCTGCTTCCAAAAACCGGCTCTTAATCAAGCGGCGACGCGCGCCGGTTTACTTGCTCAGGTTCCAAACGAATTTGCCGGCCGGGTCAATGTAGCCAATGCGTCCGCCCAAGGTAACCTGCGCCAATCCTTGGGAGAACGGCTTGGCCTCATCGAACTGCGGGTTGATGACGGTCTTTCCGGTGTTATCAATAAAGCCCCATTTGCCGGACAGGCGCACGGCAGCGAGGTTCTCGGCGAAGGCGGTGGCCTCGTTAAACTGGGCATTGATCACAAATTTCCCTCCCTTGTCAATGAAACCCCAGCGTTTATTCAGGCGCGCCGGAGCGAGTCCGTTCACGAATGAGCCGGCTTCTTCAAATTGCGGATTAATGGTGATCTTCCCGGTCTTGTCAACGAACCCCCAGTGTCCGCCGTTCCTGATTGCCGCGAGCCCTTCGGAAAACGGCTGCGCCTTTTCAAACTGCGGATTGATGACCGTTTTCCCGCTGTTGTCGGTGTAGCCAAATTTGCCGCCCATTTTAACCGCCGCAAGCCCCTCGGAAAATGCACCGGCATCTTCAAATTGCGGGTTGATGACCGTTTTCCCGGTCTTGTCAATAAAACCCCAACGGCCACTCAACTTGACAGCCGCGAGACCACCGGCAAACGTTCCGGCGTCGTCGTACTGCGGATTGACGACGTATTTGCCTTCCAGATCGATAAAGCCATAGCGACCGCCGGTGCCAATACCGAAAGGATTGAAGGGGGCGGGGCCACCGCCGCCAAGCCTGACCGCTGCCAGCCCGCCGCTGAAGGCAGCCGCTTTGTCGAACTGCGGATTGATGACAACCTTGCCCGAAACGTCCACGTAGCCCCATCGGCCGATGCGCACGTCAGCAAGGCCTTCGGAAAATGAACCGGCGCGGTCAAATTGTGGATTCGTCACGATTTCACCCGCCTTGTTCGCATAACCCCATCGGCCATTCACGACCACAGGATAGAGCACCGCCGCACCCGCAGAGGCGGCCAGCGCGACGAAAATCACAACGACACCCAATCGCATCAACAATTTTGATATTTTCATAATGTTATAGTAGTTTGTTCGTTTAAATCATTTGATACCAGACACAAAAGAATAATCATCATTATTTCCATTCAATTGAAACAATAGTCAAGTTTATTTGGTTGCGAGATTGAGTCAAGGGTGATTAACGTATTGAGGTTTGCTTGTGCAAAAGGTCACGCATTAACTGGTGCGTTCACATGAAGCACGCTACCATTTATTCATGTTCGTCACTGGAATCAGCACAGCCACACCGCTGCAACGCTACTGCCAGGCATTCACTTGCCACGGCGCGCGGCTTGAGATGTAATGACCGCGCTCCGGATGGGACCCTTACGAAACATGCTTGCGGAACGCGTTGTCGGACCTGAACTGCTGGACGATTTACCGGTGCAGGATCCCCGTGCCTTGCGTTCCCGCCGCGACCTTCGTCGTGGGAACACCTGGCTGAGACACCCTCGCATCATGGCCCGCATTCTGCAAGAAGGCCTCAGCATCCACCGCCCGCTTGAGATTACCGAGTTGGGCGCCGGCGATGGCCATTTTCTGTGGCGGGTTGCGCGTCGCCTGCGAAGGCAATGGCCGGCTGCGGAAGCAACGCTGGTTGACCGGCTTGATGCGTTTGATCCGCTGATGCGCAAGCGCTTCAGTCTCCTGGGTTGGCGCATCCATGCGGAGGTGGCTGACGCGGCTGAATGGCTGCGGCGGGCGCCACCAAAGGCAAACGGGGTCATTCTCTGCAATCTATTTCTCCACCAGCTCCGCGCGGAGCAACTCGCCGAATTGTTTTCCCTGGCGGCGCGATCGGCTCGCGTCGTCATTGCCCTCGAACCGCGGCGGGAATGGTGGACCTACGTCTACAGCCACCTGCTCTGGATGAATGGCAGCGGCCCGGTTACCCGTCATGACGGCCCCGTCAGCATCCGGGCCGGATTTGTAGGTCGCGAACTCTCGGCGCTTTGGCCGGACGATGGCGGTTGGCAATTGGTCGAGCGGCCGGCCAGTTTGTTCACTCATCTGTTCATGGCGCGGCGGAAGGATTGAACAACGACGAGGCCTTTTCGGGCAAGTTGGTCTGGGCGCGGTTGGTGCAAGGGATGATGTTCTCTCCGGTGCTCGGGAGCCGGTTCGGCTCGATTCAGCCCGGTTCCGAATGGCTTTGGCACTTGATGTTCAGGAAGACGCAATAACTTTCGATCCCAGCATCAACTCGCGCGCTCAAAGAGTGAATGGCAAAAGTCATCCGCTGGCAAAGGTTACAAATTTCAAACAGGTGGAGGCGTGAACGGCCCCCATTGCCGCAAGTCTTCGCAAGAAGAAACTTGCAACCGTAACTGGAGTTGGCTTAAAAAAGAACGGATGCTGTACGAACGTTGGCAACAAGTCGCGCAGGAAAGGCGCAATGAAATTGCTTTGCGCGATCTGGGTTCCGGACAGTCCTGGACGTTTGCCCAACTGGTCCGCGAAGCCGAAAAATCCCTGCCCGACCATCCTGGGATGGTTTTCCCTCAAGGCCATTCTCCCGAGTTCGTCTTTACAGTGCTGCGGGCCTGGCGCCGGAGCATCGTGGTCTGCCCTCTCGAATCGCACGAGGAACCGCTCACCGTTTCCGCGCCGCCCGCGCCTTGCTGCCATCTCAAGACCACGCCTGCCACCACCGGAGCTCCGCGCACCGTCGCCTTCACGGAGGAACAACTCGCCGCCGATGTCGAAAACATTGTGGCCACCATGGGGCTGCGTCCGGAATGGCCGAACTTGGGCGTGATTTCGATGGCCTATTCCTACGGATTTTCAAATCTCGTTCTGCCGCTGGTGCTGCATGGGATTCCGCTTTTCCTCGCGCCCTCGCCGTTGCCCGAAATTCTTCGCGGCGCGGCCAAAGCCCGCGGGGATGTCACTCTCGCCGGGGTTCCGGCGCTGTGGCATGCCTGGCATAAAGCCGGTGCCATTCTCCATAACGTCCGCCTCGCCATCTCGGCCGGCGCCCCGCTGCCGTTGCCGCTGGAGCGCGCCGTCTTCGAACAGCACGGAATCAAGATTCACAATTTCTACGGCTCAACCGAATGCGGCGGCATTGCCTACGATGCCACGGAAGTTCCGCGCACTGATGAAGCTTCCGTTGGCCAGCCAATGAAGAACGTGAAGGTTTCGGCCAACCCAGACGGCGTCCTGCTGGCGTACAGCCCCGCGGTGGGTGAGACCTACTGGCCGGAACCGGAAGAGACGCTGGCCAAGGGCGTGTTCCAGACCTGCGATCTCGCCGAGTTGAAAAACGGAGAGATTCTTCTACGGGGGCGCACGGGTGATCACATCAACGTCGCCGGACGAAAGGTTTCCCCGGCGATCATCGAACAGGCCTTGCGCGAGTACAAGGGTGTCGCGGAATGCCTCGTCTTCGGCGTGCCCGGCGCCGACGCGCACCGGATTGATCTCATCGTGGCCTGCGTCATGGTCGAGGTGGGGAGCACCAAGGACGACTTGAAGCAGTTTCTGTTGCAGAAGCTCCCGAGCTGGCAGGTGCCGCGCGAATGGTGGTTCGTGGAATCACTCGGCGCGAACGGACACGGAAAAGTTTCACGCGCGCAATGGCGCAGGAATTTCCTGGAAAACCGCGCCAAACCGGTTGCCAAGCTTTAAACCATCCCTTAGCCGATCTGGCGAATCTCACCCGTGGCGGACTTTTCCGCTGGAAGTCAGAGGAATTTCCCCAACCACCACCAGCGTGGTCGGCACCTTGTGGCTTGAAAGTCGTTCCCGGCAGAATGCCAGAATCTCTTCGCACCGGGCCGGGGAATTGGCGTCGCGCAGTTGCACCTCGGCATGGACGACTTCGCCAAATTGCGGATGTGGTTTTGTGAATACACGTGACCGCAGCACCGCCGGGTGCTGGTCCAGGACGCCCGCGACTTCTTCGGGGAACACCTTGTGGCCCGCCACATCAATCACCGTCTTGAGCCGTCCATCAATGACAATTCTCCCGGCGTCATCCCGGTGCGCCAGATCGCCGGTTAGAAACCAGCCGTTGCACAACGCCTCTTCGCGCGTCCGCCGGGGATTGAGATAGCCGGCAAACATGCCCGGCCCGCGCAAGCCCAGCTGTCCGGTCTGGCCGTCGGCGGCGGGTTGGAATTGGCTGTCGAGAATGACCGCTTCATAGCCCGGCAACGGCCGGCCCACGGCTTCGGGATGTTCCGCCGAGTCCTGAAGATTCATGAGCGGCACGCCCACCTCGATGACGCCGTAGCCCTGCGAGATCGGCACGCCGAAGCGGGCGTGAAAGTCCTTTGCGATTTGCGGATGAAGGCGGCTCGACACCGACATCACACGGCGAAGCGAAGGCGGCAGGCTGCGCCCGGAACTCTCGGCGGTTAACATGCGCACGTGCATGGGTGTCACGTAAAGGAACGTGGCCTCATGCTTCCAGGCGGCTTCCAGGATCGCGTCGGCGAAGTAATCGGGACCGACCACGATGGCGCAGCCAACTTCAAGGTAAAGGAGGATCGTGGCAAAAAAATGATAAGACATCGGCAACACCCAGAGCACCCGGTCTTCCGGCGTGAGACCCAGCCCGCGGTTCGCGCCGCGCGTGCGTTCCAGCGTGCCTTGATGCGTCAGCATCACGCCCTTGGCCGCGCCGGTCGTGCCCGAAGTGAACCGCAGAAACGCCCCGTCTTCAACCCACGGCGCGAGCGGAACCTGCGGCGCCGCCAGCCGCGTGTAACGTAGCGTGACGCCGCCCGGCACCTTCAATTCGCAGGTCATTTCACCCGGTTGATCCCGGCCGGTGGGGTCGTTGAGAATCACGCAAAGCGGCGCGCGCACGAGCATGGACGCCATTTCGTCCGGTTTGAGCAGATGATGAATCGGCATGACGACCGCGCCGCAGCCGAGCGCCGCAAGAGCGCCGATGACGAAGGCGCGTCCGTTGCGACCCTGCATGCCAACGCCCTGTCCGTTGCTCACGCCCAGAGTGGCCAACTGGCTGCGCAGAGCTTCGATTTCGCGCCAGAGGGATTGATAGTCCATCGGGCCGGCGGCATCAATGATGGCGATCCGTTCGGGCCATTGGCGGGCGGCTTGAGCAAGGGTTTGGTAAACGTTCATCGGCGAAATATCAGGTTCCCGGCGGTTTGAGTTCGAGCGGTTCGTTGTTTATTGGTTCATCTGCCGGCGGATTTCCGCCACTGCTTCACCCAGCGGACGGCCCTGGGCTTGAAAGGCGGCGGTGGTTCCAGCCGCCCAACCCGTCGCCAGTGCCGTGCTGATGACGCGGGCGGAAGTCATCGCTCCCGCTGCGGCGGAAAGGCAGCGTCCCGCCACCCAGGTGTTGTCCAACTCCACCGGACGCAGACAGTCCAGCGAGATGTCATAGTAGTCACGCTCGGCGAAAAAAATCATCTCCGGTTTTGGGGCGGCGCCCCAACATTCCATCGGCCAGGCACCGCGGGCGATGCCGCGGTCGGACTTCCGCGCGCCCAACACATCTTCGTCTGCCAGCCGGGCGCGGCCTTGAATGCGCCGGCCCGACCGCACGCCAAGTTGTGGAGCCATGGAGCCCAGCCGCGTGTTCCGGCACGCGGCGACGTTGGCGACGAGGAACTGGTGCAGTTGTCCGACCAACGCGCGGGACTGGCGTTCCCAGGCGGTGACCTGTTGCCAGAGCGGAAGGTCCGAACTGCCGGTGGCCAGGCTGAGTTTGAGCGCCAGCCGGCTTTTCGAACCGGTGCCAGGCACAAACGAAAGCCGTTCGCAAAGCGCCGGCAAAACGCCGCTTTCGACGCCCCGCCGCAGTTCACGCCGCACCTCGATCAAACCGCGTTGGACCAAAGCCGGGTCAACGTTCTCCAAAACAAAAACCAAAGCGGGCGCCTGATCGGTGGCGCCGTTCTCCACACTCGCACCGGCCAGCGCGGCGCTCGTGGCTTCACCGGTGCAATCCACCACGGTCTTGGGCGCGAAGAGCACCGGCTCATTCCAAGCCAGGGCCCGAACCTCGTTGATCCGCCCGCCTTCCGCCCGCGCTTCCGACACGGTCGCATGGAGGATCACATTAATCTTTCCTGACGCGCTCACGATCGCATCGGCCACGCGTGCGAAAGCCGGGGGAGAATACGGCAGCACCCACAAGCCCGTGGGCAGTTGAATGGGCTTCGATCCGTCGGCGTGTTGCAATTGCGAAGCGAATTCCTGCGCAAAACCCGCAACGACCGGCACGGCTTCAGTGCCCGCCGTATCCCGCAGATAAAGGCCGCAAATGGTTCCCACCTGTGCCACGGTGGCCAGACCGCCGAGAAATCCATAGTGTTCCAGCAATACCACACACGCCCCGGCGCGTCCTGCCGCCGAAGCCGCCGCCACGCCTGCCGCGCCGCCACCGACCACAAGCACATCGCAGGTTTGGGATGCTGATCTCATTGGATCGAAACCATTGGCAATGGCATCACCTTCCGTATTTGCCGTAGAAGCGGATGTGTTTCCATTGCGGCCGCACATTCAGCATCATGGCCAGTTTCTGGCCCCATTGCACCGACCGCTTGCGCCAGTCGGCCGGTGAGGTCCACGCCGGACACCGCTGCGCGATGCGATCCAGCATCTCGGTCGTCTGCCCGGCCAGCGCGGGTGAAAGGTAATAGGCGGGCTCGAATAAATCCTGATCTGGTTTGATCTGGCCCTCCTGCCGGGCAATCTGCGCCATCGGCGTGCCTTCATAAACGCGGATGCCGTAGGTGGCAAAAACCGCATGAGCTGGCGCGCACTGGCTCAAAAAGTTCTGCGTTTCCTCGACGTCGGTCCACGTCTCGCCCGGGCCGCCGAACAGGAGATAAATGGCAAACGGCAGGCCGGCATCATGCGCCGCCTGTAGGGCGGCGCGGGTGTCCTCCAGGTCGAAGGGTTTGTCCAGCGCGGCGAGCATTTTGGCCGAGGCAGCGTCCTGGCCGAATTCAACCGCTTCGCAACCGGCTGCCTTCATGGCGCGGGCGAGTTCGGCATCGAAACCGGTCGGGTTACAGAAGGCCGACCAACGGACGGGCAGCTTCCGGCGGTGAAGCGTAGCGCAGATCGCCAGGGCATGTCCGTGCGGGTCGTTGAAAACGCTGTCCACGAAAAAGAAATGGCGCACCTTCGAGCGAATCGTCACGTCCTCGACTTCCTGGGCGACCGCTTCCGGCGACCGCAGGCGGTAACGCTTTCCCTCCAGTTGCGGGTAGATGCAGTAGATACACTTGAATGGACACCCGCGCTTGGTTTGCACACTGACAAATCCGCCCCGCTTCACGTAGTGCGCGTAACGGCAAAGTTCGTGGGCCGGAGCCGGCAATTCGCTCATCTGCTCGACCGTTTTGGTGGGCAGCAAAGCGGCGGAAGCCTGGTGCTTCGGCGAGGTGATGACGCCGTCAATCCCTTCCAGCGAACGGCCGGATTCGAGCCGCGCGAGAACTTCTGGGAACGCGCGTTCGCCTTCGCCAATCACGCCGCAAACTGCATCAAGCCGCTGCATCCAGCCCTGCGGCGAGACGGAAAAACCGGTGCCGCCGAGAATCAACGGTCCGTTGAACGAGCGCCGAACGATTTCGGCCAGCCGCCGGACGTCGTCGAAATAACACCGCGGCGCGAACGACCAACAGTTGTCCAGATTGCGAATGCCAAACGCCACGGCCTGGAATCCGCCTTTTGCCACCGCCTTTTGCAGCGCGGCTTCCGGTTTGGACTCCAGCCCGATGTCGAGAAACTCCACCGTGTGACCGGCGGCGCGCGCAGCGGCGGCCACGCACAAAGCGCCCAGCGGCGCCACGGGATACGGGGAACTTTCCCGGTTTGTCGCCACCAACAATACCTTCATGATAAATCCTCCTCCAGCAAAGCCGCGCGCAGCCCCTGCTCGAAACCGTTCGCTTCGGCTTCATTCACACAATCATCCACCCACGACAACAGCGCGGAAGGCTTGCCGCCGAAACTCACGAACACCACGGTCAACCCTGGCGGACGCCAGGTGGGAACGAGATGCGCGACATCGAGAATCTTTCCGCCAAACAGCTCGGTCATGCCGGTGCAGGTTTCACCCGAATCGGAAAACGACAGGGTGGCGAACTTTCCGCGCGTGGGTTTTCCCAGGTGATTAACGTAGAAACCCAGCGGCAGCGGCTTGAACAGGTCCAGCGCCGCCATGCAGCATTGCGGGAAGCGATCGCGAATCTGGTCGCTCATCTGCCGCCCGAGTTCAGCCATGATGCTGCTCACCTTCCCCGCCTGCTGCGGTTCGATGCGATAGAACAGAATCGAAAGATGGTTGGAAAAGATCGGACCGTTCGAGCCGCGCCGGCGGGTGTCGTGCGGCACGGGGATCAAATAGGCACCGGTCTGGTTGCCGCGGCGAACCGCGAGCTCATGCAACGCGCGGAGCGACGATGCCAGGTAAAAATGACTGCGCCGGAAACCAGCATTGAACTGCCGGCAACGCGCATCAATCCGGGCGGCCTCCTGGTCGTTGAAGGAAACAACGCGGTAATGATTCCGGCGCGGGCGGCGGGCGGAATCCGGCGGCACGAGCGAGAAGAGCGGATCCTTGCCGGATTCGTGCAGCCATTTCACGGAGCCGTGCGCCATCTTCGCGTTGGGCCACCAGCCGCGAAAATCCCAGCCGAGTTGCTTCGGGTTGATTAAATTCTCGACCGCCGGCGCGCCGTTTGCCGAACCGGCGCCCAAATGAGCCAGCAACAACTCCATGCCGCGCGCATCAAGCAGCACATGGTTCCACGAAATAAACAGATGATGTGTTCCATCGGAATGCCGCACCAAATCAAACGCGATCCCCGGACCGCGACCCGCGTGCAGCTCGTGTTGCGCGACGAAATCCGGCAACGGCCACGGCCCCTGCCAGGCGCCGTTTGAATTCATGTGCTCGAAAAAAAATTGCCGCGGCCCGGCCACCGTCCGCCAGAGCGGCGGAAAGAACGGCAGCCAGCGAACGACCCGCACGCGCGAAATCCAGTCCAGCACCGGCGAGGCCGCCATGCGCTGGCGCAGACGTTCCACGTCCAGACCTTTTCCCAGCCGCATGGCGATGGAGCAGACGTTGCCCGACAGACCTTCCCGGCGCATCCGGCGGTCCTGGCCGTGCATGAAGTAGTCGCCGGCGGCCAATCGAATCTGGCGGGGCAGGTTGGACATAGACAGCGACCAGCCCTTCAGGAAGCCGGTTGGTTGTTGCGGGCTAGTTCGGCGATGCACTTGGCCAGCGTGGCCATCGAGGTCAGATTGTTGCCGGTCAGGTGCGAATCCGGCACGCGGACACCGATCTTGCGTTCGCAAAAAAGCAGCAACTCGACGAGGGCGAAGGAATCAATGCCGGCGTGGGACAGAGAGCTGTTTTCATCGAAAACCGCGCCTTCGGACACAAAGTTGGCACGCGCAAACTCGCAGAGCTGCGCGGCGATGGTCTTGGGGTCTTGCTCAGGGGTCATTGGTTGTTTGGGTTGGCGTAGGAATTGCGGCCAGTTGCAGCCGCGATAGAGCCTGGCTCCACCGAAAAATCCGGGCGGCAGTCAAAGCTGACGGTTGCAAAAGCCGGTGAACCGTGATTGTCGTCGGTTGACATTTCCCGGAAGTATGGCCGCGCTCGGAAAAGGGTCAAGCTTGGAAGGGTTGATCACCGTTTTCCGTCACGCAAAAGATGTTGCCCGGTTTCCCGCCTCGCCTCCATTTCCTGGAGGCGAGGAAGTGTTTGGTTGCGGCTCTGCCGCACGGTGGCCTATGGAATTAAATCGGGAGATTGCCGGCCAAAGCTCGGAAAGAATCCGCGTGATGAAAGCTTTTCCGTTGCTCCTCCGTGGCGCTGGATTTATTCTGTGCCCACCTTGAACCATGCGGTATATCGCGAAAACAGAATTTGATGGTGCGTGGCGGGCACAAACCGTCTCGAACGGATGCGCTGTAAATGCGGCAACGCATCGCGCCGCGAGTTGTGACTTGGGCCGGAATTTGGATTTCGGCAGGCCCGGTTGATTTAGCATTGCCTTGTCATTCATTGTCCCATGCTTTTTCCCCTTCCTTCGTCCGCAACATCTCCGCGGGTGGTCATTACCGGAGCGGGCGTGGTTACGGCTTTGGGCATCGGCTGGAAGCCGAACGCCGAGGGTTTTCGCGCCGGACGCCGGGCGTTCCGGCCCGTAACTCTTTTCGATGTCAGCCGCCAGCGCACGAAGATCGCCGCCGAAGTGGATTTGCCGACCACGCTGCCGCCGTCCGGACTGAACGACCGGCAAATTGCCCGGCTTGACCGCGCCGGCATGATGCTCTTGCTCGCCGCGAATGAAGCGTGGCGCCAGGCCGGCTGGGAATCCGCGGAGAACCTGCCCCTGGTCCTGGGCACAACGGCGGGCGGCATGACGCTCGGAGAAGCTTATTTCCGCCAGGCGTTGCAAACCCCGCTTCGCCAAAGACGCCAGCCCACCCGCGCCGTTTATTACCAGGCGCAGGTCCAGGCGCGGATGGCTCTCGACGCGCTCAATTTCTCCGGCCCCATCACGATCATTTCGAACGCCTGCGCCTCCGGCAGCAACGCCATCGGCCACGCGTGGGACCTGATTCGTTCCGGCCAGGTCGAATGCGCATTCGCCGGCGGCTATGATGCCTTAAGCGAAATGGTGTTCTCGGGCTTCGACGCGTTGCAGGCGCTCTCGCCCACCGTCTGTCGGCCGTTTGACGCCAAACGCGACGGACTCGCGCTCGGTGAAGGCGCGGCCATGATCACTCTGGAAACCCTCGATCGCGCCCGCCGTCGCAACGCGCCGATCCTCGGCGAACTCGTCGCCTACAGCACGTCCATTGACCACCATCACCTCACGCAACCTCACCCGCAAGGCGACACGACACTGAATGTCATGCGCCAGGCCTGCACGACCGCCGGTGTCGCGCCCGCAGATGTGGATTACATCAACGCCCACGGCACGGGCACCGTGCTCAACGACAGTTCGGAGGCGATTGCCATCGGCCGGTGGGCGGGCAGCCGCGCGACCACGTTGCCGGTCAGTTCAACCAAGGCGGATATTGGCCACCTGCTCGGCGCGACGGGAGCGGTCGAGGCCGTGGTTTGCCTGATGGCTTTGCGGGAACAATGGCTGCCCGCTCAGGGCGCGTTTGAGAGTCCCGACCCGGCCTGCAACTTTCCCATCGTGAACCAGCCCCGCGACGCGCGCATCAACGTGGCGCTGTCGAACTCGTTTGGATTCGGCGGCGTTAACGCAACCTTGATCTTCAGGAGGTGGACGTGAGCCGGATCGTTGTTGCGGGATGGGGCGCGGTGTCGCCCGCAGGCTGGAATGTCGCCGCTCTTCGTGAGGCGCTGGACAAAGGCGAACCACTGCCCACCCAACCGGTTGAGCGGCCCGGCTGGCCGAAGCCCCTGCGTGCGCGCCTGGTGCCGAACCCGGCCGTGCGCCCGGAATTTCTTGCGCATCCGCGCCTCCGGCGGACGAGTCCGGTCACGCATTACGCGGCGGCGGTGGCGCTCGAAGCCACGGCCGGGCTGCGGGCCAGCCCGGAGGCGATACGCCGGTTGGGCATGATCGTCTGCCTGCAGGCGGGTTGCGTTCAATACACCTGCCGGTTCTTTGACGAAACACTGAAAAATCCCGCGACGGCCAGCCCGCTTCTGTTTCCCGAAACTGTTTACGCCGCGCTGGGCAGCCATGTCGCCGCGCTCCTGAAGAATGTGACGCTGGTATATTCGCTCGTGGGTGACCCGGCCTCCTTCCTGCAAGGCGTCGCGCTCGGCGCGCAGTGGCTGGAGGAAAAGCGCGCGGACGCGTGCCTGGTCATCGGCGCCGAGGAATTCAACTGGATTCTGGCGGATGCGCTCCGGTTATTTGATCGCCCGGCCATTCTCACCTGTGGCGCGGGAGCGTTGTGCTTGTGCCGCGAAGGCGAAATCGCGGCGGGCGTCGAACTGGCGGCAATCACCGACGCCCACACTTATTCCGAGTGCCGTGACCGGGCCGAATCCGCGCGGAACATGCGCCGGCAGTTGGACGGCGGCGCTTCCCGGGAATTGCTTTGCGACGGGCTCGGCGGCAGTCCGCGCGCGGACGAGGCGGAACGCGCGGCCTGGAACGACTGGAGCGGGGCGCGGGTGAGTCCCAAGCGAATTCTGGGCGAAGGATTGATGGCCGCCGCCGCCTGGCAATGTGTCGCGGCGTGCGACGCCGTGGCGAATGGGCGATTCGCCGCGGTCGATGTCAGCCTCGTCGGTTCGAATCAGCAGGCGATCGGAGCGCGGTTCGTGCGGACCAGCCCAAGCATTTCTCATTTGTCCGCCGGCGGAGACGCGGGCAACATCCGCGCATGAACTCACGGATCATTCTCGTCACCGGCGCCAATGGCGGTCTGGGACAGGCCATCGCCCGTGCCTTTCTCCAGGAGTCGCCCGCTAATTTCGTCTTTCTCGGGATTCGTTCCCGGCGCGAGCACGCCGACAAGCTGGCGCAGGAAAATCCCGGACGATGTTCGTGCATCGCATTGGACGTTGCGTCCGCCGAATCCTGGAAGCAGGCGTTGAAGCAAATTCTCGCCGGCCACAGCCGCATTGACGTGCTCGTCAACAACGCGGGCAGCCACGAGGATTCGCTCCTGGCAACCATGCTGCCGGAATCGTGGGACCGGGTTCTGGCCACGAATCTCGATTCCGTCTTTCACGGATGCCAGGCGGTGTTGCCCGCGATGATCGGCCAGCACGGCGGGCGAATCGTCAATGTGTCTTCCTTGAGCGCGCTCCTCGCGCCGGCCGGACAGGCCAATTACGCCGCCGCCAAGGCGGGCGTGGTCGCGCTGACCCAGTCTCTGGCGAAAGAAGTGGCGCGCATCGGCATCACTGTGAACGCCGTCTGTCCCGGATTTGTGGAGACGGAGACGCTGGCCCACCTGGCCGGTGAAGAAAAGAAGGCGGCGCAGATGCGGATTCCCATGCGCCGGTTTGGCCGCCCGGAAGAAGTCGCGGCGACAATCCGTTTTCTGGCCAGCCCGGAAGCCAGTTACATCACCGGCTCGGCCATCAAAGTTGACGGTGGAATTTTTTAACGGCGCATGGCCCACCGCCTTCTCATCATTCAGCCCTCGTATTACCGCTCGAAGGCGGATCGCACCGTGTTCAAGGTTCGCCGCCGGCCGGTCGTGCCGCTGACCCTGCCTTATCTGGCCGCGCTGACGCCGCCGCATTGGGACATCAAGCTGGTTGACGAACAGCTCGAACCGATTGATTTCGATTATCGCGCCGACCTGGTGGCGATCACCACCTGGACGCTCAATTCCTATCGCGCCTATGACATTGCCGACGAGTTCCGCCGGCGCGGCGTGCGTGTGATCCTGGGCGGGCCGCACACGTTTTTCCATATCGAGGAGGCGGGCGAACATTGCGATGCGGTCGGGATGGGTGAGGCTGAGGCGATCTGGCCGCAGATGCTGGATGACGCCATTCACGGGCGGCTCAAGAAGATTTACCGTGCCGAATTGCTTTCGAGCCTGACCGGCCTGCCGGTGCCGCGTTACGACCTGCTGAACATGCGGTATTACCGTCCATTCACGACTTTTGCCGTCTCGTCGTCGCGCGGCTGTCCGTTCCGCTGCGAGTTTTGTTCCGAACGGATGTTGCTCGGAGACGCATATCGCTGCCGTCCGGTGGGCGAGGTCATTGAGGAGATCAAGCATTGCCGCGCGAAAAGCCTGTTGTTTGGCGACAGCAATTTCGGCGGTAAACGGGTTCACACGATGGAACTCATGGAGGCACTGATCCCGCTGAAGGTGCGCTGGTCTGCGCTCTGGTCATCCTACCTCGGCAACGACGCGGCGTTCCTCGATTTGGCCTGCCGCAGCGGTCTGCTGCACGTAAACATCGGCATCGAGAGCATCAACCCCGCCACGCTCAACGGCATGAAAAAGCGGTTCAACAAGCTTTCGCGCTACGGGGAAATGCTGGCCAACCTTCGCCGGCGCGGCATCAGTTACTCGTTGAATTTCATCTTCGGCTGGGACGGCGAGACGGAGGGCGCCTTTCGCGCGACGCAGGAATTTCTTCACCAGCACAAGGTTCCCGTCGCCTATTTCAACATCCTCACGCCGGTCAAGGGCACGCCGCTTCACGACCGGCTGCAAAGCGAATCGCGGATCATCAACAACCGCGAGATTGACCGCTGGTCCGGGCAGCTTTGTTACATCAAGCCGCCCTACGGCACACCGGAGGAACTGGAGCGCAACGTGCGGAAAATCTATCGCGAGTTCTACAGCCTGCCGTCCATCCTCTCGCGGATGCCGCTGCCATTGACGAAAGCCAGCATCGCCTCGTGGGTCATCAACTTCTCGCAGCGGCGGATGGCCCGGACGGTGAACAACAATTTTGACGGCTTCTGAAGCTATGAATGTCGAAGCAAAACCCCGTCCGGCGCCGGCCAGCTCCGAGGCCACCGCCAGGAAAATCATCATTATCGGCGGCGGAATTGCCGGGCTGTCTTGCGGCTGCTACCTGCAGATGAACGGTTACCGGACGGAGATTCTGGAAATGAACCCCGACCCTGGCGGGTTGTGTACGGCCTGGGACCGCGGACCGTATGTCTTCGACGGCTGCCTGAGCTGGCTGGTCGGCACCCACCCCTCCTCGGCGTTTCACCAGGTCTGGAATGAGCTGGGTGCGGTCGCTGGCCGGGAGATCATCCATTCCGACGAATTTCTGCGCGTCGAAGGACGGGACGGCCAGGTTCTCTCCTTGCCAACGGACCTGGATCGGTTCGCGGAGAATTGCAAACGGATTGCGCCGGAGGATGCCGGCCGCATTGACAAGCTTTTGCGCGCGGTGCGGCGTTGCACCGTGATCAATCCGCCACTGGAGAACCCGCTGGAACTCCTGTCGGTTCCAAAAAAACTGAAGCTCCTGTTCCGCCATTTTCCCATGCTGCCGGTCGTCTTTGGCTGGAAAAATTTAAAGCTGGCAGACTATCTTGCGGGCTACCGGAACCAGTTGCTTCGCGAGGCGCTGCTGGCTGCGGCCGGCAGCGAACACCTGTCGGCGCTGGTGCTGGTGCTGGTGCTGGCCCTGCGATCCGGAAAAAACGCCGGCTATGTGGCCGGCGGCTCGCGCGGCATTTCGATGGCCATTGTCGGCCGCTATGCCCGCCTCGGCGGCGTCCTGCGATTGAATACCCGGGCGGAGGCGGTGACGGTTGAGAACGGTCGGGCCACCGGGGTGCGGTGCGCCAACGGAACGGTGGTTCCGGCCGACACGGTGGTTTCCTGCGCCGACGGCCATGCGACGATTTTCGAGATGCTCGGCGGACGTTATGTCAACAAACGAATTCTTGAAGCCTACCGTCAGTGGAATGTTTTCCAGCCGCTGATCCAGGTGTCCCTGGGCATCAACCATACCTTTCCCGATGCGTCCCACGCCGTCAGCCTGCCGTTCCCGAATCCGCCCAAGGCCGACGATGTCAGGCGGCAGGACCGGTTTGAAGTGACGGTGTTTGGGCCGGAGTACGGCTACTGCCCGGCGGGCCGGACCGTCATGATTGCCAGGTTTTCCAGCAATTACGAACATTGGACCAAACTCAAGAACCAGTGTCCCGCCGATTACCGGAAGGCAAAAAAGGAACTGATCGAGGAGGTTGTGGGTATTTTGGATCATAGATTTCCGGGGTTGGCGCGGCACGTTGATCAGACCGACCTGGCGACACCGGCCACTTACGAACACTGGACCGGCAACTGGCAGGGCAGCTACCAGGGCTGGCTCCCCACGCCGCAAATTCTGGGGCGTCGTCTTCCGTACACGCTGCCGGGATTAAAAAATTTCTACATGGCCGGCCAGTGGGTGGAGACGGGCGGCGGACTGCCGCCATCCGCGCTCTCGGGCCGTTATGTCACGCAACTGATCTGCGCCCGGGACGGAAAAGTGTTTGCAGCCACCGAACCGTGAGGTTCCTTCAAGAGAACCGGCTTCACAGGAGGTTTTCTTAGTACGCCACCGGCATGCCGCGGCTGTCGGTGCGGAAGGTGAATTCGAAGATCCGGATGTCTTTCTTCTCATCAGGAACCTGCCCCGAAATCCAGTACTCTTTTTGCGGCTCCAGGATCAGATCGGCAGGGAGCGCATAGACTCTTTCGTAAGCGCATTTGTCCAGAAAAGCAATCGGAAAATTGAGGGTGAAATGCCGTTCGGATGCATTAATTGGCTGGGGATCTGCCTGACCATGCTTGCCGATGAGCATCGCTTCGTAGGATTCGGATGCATTAATTGGTTGGGGCTCCCCTCGACGGATCTGCGCATTTGAGAAACGCGCGACTTTCTTAACCGTCAGTTCGACGGGAACTTCGATGTCAAGGTGAGCAAAGATCGGCGTCCAAATCCGCAGGAAAACCTCATCGTCTGGAAGCATCTGGCGGTCCCAATCGAGCGGCACTCGCGCGATCCGGGTCAGGGCTTGTTCTTTTCCGGTGATCCATTCGGCGCCATTTTCCTCCGCCCGAAAATTTCGCAGTCCCGGAAAACAATCATACAGCCCGGCCACCCGCCGGCTCGAAGTGTCCTGGGTGGGGGCAAAGCTGCTCAGCAGCATTCCGTCCGAGTTGAGATCATCGAGCGCTCCATGCGTGCCCCCGAAGGTCACCAACTCGCTGCCTTTTTTGACCAGCCATCCGGAGTGAACATAATGGTTGTTCAGGCTGATGAGAATGGTTGCCGGATTGAGGGTGACGCAGGTGTGGCCCCGGACAATTCGCTCGAGCGCCAGAGGATAGCGATTGGTCAGGGTCTCAGCCATCCAGTCGTCAGCCGTGGCAAAGCCGCCGGTGTCGAGCCGGTTCTTTTTGGAGAGAGTTTTGACCACCGGGAGATAGTTAATCGGATCTCCCCGCTCGGTTGAATATCGGAAGGAGTTCTTTGCGGGATTCCACTCGATGATGGCCCGTTCGCCTTTTGAATTCATGACCATGAACCGATTGGTCTGGCCCGGGAACCTGGCCGTCAATATGTCCACGCCTTTCAGATGCGGGAGCAGTTGCATGAGGTTTTCGGTTTCGGCGGGCGAATTATGAATTTCCACCCAGGACTCGATCCCGGCTGTGGGAAGGACAACGTCCTTTGGATTTACAATGGACTTTGTGATCCGGTAACCGGCCTTTTCCAAAAAAGTCTGAATCTCGACGCGCTGGGCGACGCCGGCGTGATTGTTTCCGTGATCCGAGAGAATCAGGATTTCGAGCTCACGTCCTTCACGCGACTTGTAAAGGGCACGCAGTTTCTGGAGTTTTTCATCGAGCGCGCAAAGCATGGCGAAAATATCGCGGGACAGGTGCTGGGCATCGTCCGGCGTACGAATGTAGGCGTAGTAGTTGTCGTCCTTGCTCTTGGTAGTGAGAAAGTTTCTGACCAATTCATACACCTCATATTGATACGTGTGGGACGGATAGACATAACCCAGCGTACGAAGGAAACCGTTCTCCACCTGCCAGTGCATCTGCTTTTCATGCTCCATCGAGGTGGTGATGCCGTTTACAGAAATTTCCCGGTTCACGGCATCGCTGAAATAAGTGCGCTGATAACCGGGCAGCGGGCGATCGCCGAAAATGTCGGTCCACGCGACGTCGCTGGTCGATGGAAACGTAGAAATCATGCGGCTGACCGGGAAGTATCCCTGATGGAAGCCCTGACGATGGAATTCAAAGCCATGGGTGTCCTTGTAGGTGACCCCTTCCTGCAGGGCTTTCATGTCGCGGTAGGCAATTCCATCAAGGGCGATGACCAGCCGCTTGGGGAGCGCGAAACTTGTTGTGGGAAGAATTTGCAGGGTTAACAAAAGAAACAGGACAAGCCGGTTCGTGGCTTTGTTCTGGCGAACCAAACTGCCGGGGCGCGGACAGAAAATCATGGGCACCACTTTAAAGGCGGACCATTGCTGTGCCGAGAGAAAATTATGTTTTTGGGCGCGGAGGATCCGGCTGTTTTTGACTTGCTCCGGCAGGGGCTATCGAACAGACTCCGGCCCGAGAATCGCGATGACCGTATCAGTATGGAAAACGCTGCGACCCTTAGAAACGAAATCAAACACTTAATGGTGGACAACCTCATGCTGCAAATCAGCGCGGAGGAAATCGAAGACGACCAGCCCCTGTTCGGCCCCGGCAGCTTGGGTCTGGATTCGGTGGATGCGTTGCAGCTCGTAGTGGCCCTCGACAAGGCGTATGGACTCAAGATCGCCGATCCTGAAGCCGCGCGTCAGATTCTTCAAAGCGTTCGTTCCATGGCGGCAACAGTCGCCAACCACAAAGCATCCCCTCCCAGCCAACAACCCTGACGACCAACTTGGTGTGTTTTGGCTGTCGCAATCCTATCCTTGCTTGTGGTGTCCCGCAAATAGATGAGCATGACGCGCATAAGTTCGGGCGGTCAAAAATGCGCCGGGCGTGGCATGGGTTGAGCGTGCCTGCTTTCCGTCGCGGAGACAAGCCGGCAGGCGCGAGCCGGCCGCTCACTGATTTGTCAGTTGGTTTATGGCCGGCCAATCAGTCGGAAGGCGAATTCGCCAAATTGTTGGTTGCCGGAGTGACGGTCGGAGACGTATAGACCGGCGGAGTATGGTCATCGCCTCTCCAGGTGGGTTTGAAACCGGTCGGAGACTGGTTGAGGTTTGATGAAAACGGACCGCTGGCGCAACCGGTGATGCCGGTGACTACGACGGCCGTTGAAAGCCCCAGACCCAACGCCAGAAACAAAGGGCCGGCTTTGAATTTAAGTGCGGTCATATTGGCCGAAGTTACAGCCTGGGCCGGCCCTTCGCTATGGGGTGTAACCCTACTGTTGACCATTGGAGCCCGCCGCCCAAAAGCCAGCGCGGCGCGCAGGGTGCCGTCCAAATCAAAAACTTCCGGTAGGGTAACACCCCATAGCGCACACGCGGCTTTTTGAATTAGTGTCAGTCAATCAGGCAAGCAAACACGCCTGCCCCAAATTTAGGAGACACATGAAAACCAAACTCACCCTGCTCGCCATCAGCAGTTCGTTGTTGCTGGCCGCGCCCGCATTGCCGGCGCAAGATACCAACGCCAACAGCACCAACAACCTCGCCCAAACCTGGAAATACCAAAAGGCGTTTGAAAATGACCGGTCTTTGGGCGAACGATCCCTCCTTCCGCCCGGGCTCAAGGAAAAGTTGAAGCTCACCGACGACCAGAGAACCGAGCTGAAGCCGATCGAGGATGACTTTGCCAATACCTGCCGGCAATACCAGACAGCCAACCAACCCCGGATTGACGCCGCCGAGGAGGCGATTCGGCAGGCGCGCGCATCGAAGGACACGACAAAAATTCAGGCGGCGCGCAAACAGTTGCAACAGGTCTGGGCCGGTCTCCGGCCCTACAGGGAGACAGCCGTCAATCAAATCAAGCCTCTGCTGACGCCGGATCAACTCGCGATTTTGGACGAAGCAAAAAACCAATGGCGTGAAAATCATGGCCAGGAAGCGAATGATCCGTCTGCGAATTGAATCATAACCGCAACCAATCCGCAGTGACGGCATGGGAAATTATGAACTGAGAAGCGTGCCATGTTCGCCAACTCAACCAAAGCACCGCGTGTATTTGGGTCTCCCTTCATGCAGGTGATGGGCCGATTGGGCGGGTGGGTTTGGGCGCAATGGGATGAGTTGAGACATGCCGCGGCGGTGATTGGGACGGTGCTTTGCGTCTGCGTTCAACCGCGACACTGGGTGCGCCCGGTGCAAAAGGCGTTTGCCCGGCAGGTACTCTCCATCGGCGTCGAACCGCTCTGGTTTGTCGGCGCGGTGGCGGTGTTCGTCGGCATTTCGGTGGTGGTGCAACTTACTTTTTGGGCCGGCGCAGCGGGGCAGTCACAACTGCTCGGGCCGCTGCTGGTGGCCGTTGTGGCGCGTGAACTCGGCCCGGTGCTGATCAACCTCGTGGTGATCGTCCGCAGTGACAGCGCGATGACAACCGAACTGGGAATCCTCAAAATCAACGGCGAAGTTCGCGCGCTTGAAGCGCAGGGAAGCGATCCATTCCTGCAACTTGTAATGCCGCGGGTGCTGGGCACGGCGGTCTCCACATTTTGCCTGACGATTGTTTTTATCCTAGTCGCCTTCGCGAGCGGTTATCTGTTCGCGGCCTGGGTGGGGAAAGGCAGCCGTGATTTGCTTCTGTTTGCGGACACGGTGTCGGGCGCGGTTCAGCCCAAAGACGTATTCAACATCCTCGCCAAAAGCATCCTGCCCGCCCTGTTTGCCAGCGCGTCCTGTTGCATTGGCGGGCTGGGTGTCGGCGGGTCGGTCAGGGAAATTCCGCACGTCACGCAACGGGCGCTCACCCGCTCCGTCGCCGGACTGTTTGTCATCTCCGCTGTTGTGTCAGTGCTCACTTACCTGTGACCATGAACGCAATCCACTCATTATGAAACACCGTTACAATGTGATGGACGAGGCCAACTGATGGAAGAGCGCTTCAAATTCCGGCGCGTCAACGAAATCACCGGCACGTTCGTGCTCGTCGTTGTTGCCGCGCTGATCGCCAGTGTCATGTGGGCGGGCCACAGCCAGCGCTGGTTCAAAAGCCGCGTCACGCTGCGGATCGTTTTGCCCGAGGCCGGCGCGGCGGGAATCCGGCAAGGCTCGGAGGTTTATTTTCTGGGCACGCTCGTGGGAACAGTCTCGGACGTCGTTGTGGATGAAACGGGCCGTATGGAAGCCGAGGCAAACATCCGCCGCGACTTCTTCCGGTTCGTGCGCGCGGACTCGTCAGCGGTCGTCAAAAAGAAATTTGGTGTGGCGGGCGACGCGTACTTTGCAATCACGCGCGGTCAGGGCCGGCCGTTGCCGGAGCAGGATGCCTCCATTGTTTGCGGGGAATTGCCAGGCACGGTGGAAACCGCGATTGAGGAGGTGCGCAGCGCCGCCCTGCCGGTTTTAAAGAAACTGAGCGTGGGTCTCGATACATGGACCACGCTCGGCACGAACCTCATCACCACGCAGGAACGGTTGGACCAACTGGTCAGGCGCGTGGACAGCATTACCGCCGACGTTCAGGCAGGCAGGGGCACGGTGGGGAAATTGCTGACCGATCCCGCAACCGCGGACGAGGTAAAGACGCTGCTCGTCAAAGCAAACCACTCCCTGGACGAACTGCAAGTCACATTGAACAACCTTCAGCAAGCCAGCACCAATCTGCCCGCGATCAGCGACGCCCTTGGCCTGGAGGCCAAAGATCTTCCGGGGCTGGTTTTACAAACGCGGACTTCGATGCGCGAACTGGAACGGTTGGTTGAAGCCATGCAACGAACCTGGCTCCTGCGCAAATACGTGAACCAGACAAACCCGCCGCCATCGCATCCACTGTCCCAAACCGCCATGCCGGAACAGAAGTCGTTGAAAAATCTTCATTCGCCGAAGGATTCTGCGAACTAAGGTTCGGGCTGGACCGGCTTTCGCCAAACAATTCCCCAAATGCACGGTAGGGTTACACCCCATAGCGCAGGGCCGGCCCGCAACGTACCGTGCTGCTCGTACCAAAAACATCAATTAACGCAACAACCGAAAGCAAAAGCATAATGAAAATGAACTCAACCTGCACACTCGCGCTCCTGGCAGCCACGAGCGCCCTGTTAGTCAACAGCCCGTCGCTGCGCGCTTCCGATACGGACAGCCGCATCGAATCATCCGCCGCAAAGTCTTATGTGTTCAAAACCTACCTCAAGGGCGATTCCATCACGACTGAATCCAAAGACGGTGTCGTCACCCTGACCGGAACGGTGACCAAAGCGTCCGATAAGTCCCTGGCCCAGGACACCGTGGCGAGTCTGCCCGGCGTCATCAGCGTGGACAATCAACTGGTGGTCAGCGGCGCACAACCCGCCGAACACTCGGATACGTGGATCGGCCTGAAGGTGAAAACCGCACTCTTGTTCCATCGAAATGTGAGCGCCACCGGCACCACCGTGGAGGTGAAAGACGGCGTGGTCATCCTGACCGGTGAAGCCGGCAATCTGGCGCAAAAGGAACTCACCACCGAATACGCCAAGGACATTGACAATGTCAAAGCGGTAGTGAACGACATGACGATTGCCAAGACTCTGGCAACGCCAGTCGCAACCACCGGCGATAAAATTGATGACGCCTCGATCACGGCTGAAGTCAAGTCGTCGTTGCTGTCGCACCACTCGACCAGCGCCTTGCACACCACAGTTTCAACGACGGACGGCGTTGTTACCTTGAGCGGCATTGCCAAAAACGCCGCCGAAAAGAGCCTGGTCACCAAGCTCGTCACCGACATCAACGGTGTGAACAGCGTGATCAACAACATGACCATCACCGTGCCCGTGGCGGCCAACTAAATTGACAGATTGCTGTTGGCTGGTGCGAAAGCGCGCCAGCCCGCAGTGAACAAAACAAACTAAAAGGAAAATCTTATGTTATACACGATTGCGGTGGTGCTGCTCGTTCTGTGGCTGCTCGGTCTCGTAAGCAGTTACACGTTGGGCGGGTTCATCCATATCCTGCTGGCGGTTGCCATCATCATGGTTCTCGTCAGCCTCATCTCGGGGAGCAGGCGGCTGAATTAAGCAGCGGTTAACCGAAGAAAAAAACTGGAGAAACAATATGAATACAAAAACCATGGTTGCAGTTCTCCTGGTCACTCTCGGCATCGTGGTGCTCGCTTACTCGGGCATCACCTTCACAACTCCGGGAAAGCCGGTCGAGTTCCTCGGCATGCATATCGAGACCACCGTCAACCACTTTATCCCGCCCGTTGTTGGAGCGTTTGCGCTCGTCGGCGGAATCGTGTTGCTGGTGGTAAACCCCAAGCGGGTTTGATGGTCGGAGTCGAAGCAGATGCCGGCATGAAAGCAAAAATATTCGAAATTACTCTCCATAAGCTGCCCTCCGGCAAGTCGCCGGCGACAGCCTTGGAAGAACAGATCAACGAGTTTCTCTCAAAACACCCGGACCTGAAGTTGGCGTCCACGCACTTGAGCACCCTGGTCACGCCCGCCGAGCCGAATGCCATGCCCAGAACTGAGGAATCATCCATCATCATTTTCTGCACCCTGTTCTATACCGACCACTGAACGAGTGATCCCGCTTTATGTACACGCTGAAGCTCATTTGGCTGACCATCCTCCAACTGGTCAAACAGGTCTGGTTCCTTCCCCAATCGTTCGCGAATGCCGCCCAGCAAAGACGACGGCAGGTCGCGCGGAACGAACATGAAGCCGAGCGGCTCGACCGGATCCGCAACCCGTCGAAGTATCTTGGAAAGTAATTGGACATCACTTCCAACTGTGAGTGCAGCAGGGAATGGCATGGTTGAGGGTTTTAAACGGCCACCAATTTTACTGCTTCGTAAGAACTTGGCACCATCGGCGCCGGTACGCCCACAACTCGTTAATCCGGAAAACGCAACCAGTTGAGTGAAAACGGGGCAGGGCACTGCCGGATGCGCCGGAATTTTTCGCCCGCACTCTGCACTTGCTTCGCGCAATAAAATCGGCGTTTATTGGACTCATAATGAAACAGCCTGAAAAGTTTGGGTGCGCGTGCGCGATTGGCCTGGCGCTTCTTTTTGCGTCAATCATTTCCATTCCCGCCGCCGATGACGCGTTCGCGTGGCCGCCCGTCACCGCGCAGACAAAACCGTGGGCGTTCTGGTGGTGGATGGGCAGCGCGGTGGACAAAACGAACATCACGAAGGAACTCACCCGCTATCACGATGCCGGTCTCGGCGGCGTCCACATCATACCGATTTACGGCGCGAAGGGGTTTGAATCGAACTACATCAGCTATCTCTCGCCACAATGGATGGAGATGATGGGCTGGTCGGTCGCCGAGGCGAACCGGCTCGGCATGGGGGTGGACATGACGACCGGCACCGGCTGGTGTTTCGGCGGCCCGCAGATTTCGGATCAGGATGCGAACGCCAGCGTCGTCGTGAAAACTTACGACTTGGGCGCGGGCGAAAGACTGGAAGAAAAATTCAACCGCAAATCCATCCAGGCGCTGGTCGCCTTCGGGCCAGACGGAAAATCAATTGACCTGACCGACTCCATTTCCACCAATGGCAAGGTGGATTTCTCGCCGCCGGGCGGCAAGTGGACAATCTATGCCATTTCGCAAAAACCCTCCGGACAGAAGGTGAAACGGGCTGCGCCCGGCGGCGAAGGCTGGATGCTCAACCTGATTTATCCGCCGGCGATGGACGATTTTCTCAAGCCGTTCACCGCCGCGTTTGCCGGATATGCCGGCCCCAAACCGCGCGCCCAGTTCCAGGATTCCTACGAGTATCGTTCCGACTGGTCACCCAATTTTTTTGCCGAGTTTGAAAAACGGCGCGGCTACAAATTGCAGACCGAACTGCCGGCGCTGTTCGGCACGAACGCCGACGACCACGCCGCGCGAGTGAAGTGCGACTACCGCCAGACCGTCTCCGAAATCATGGCCGAGGAATCGCTGCCCGCGTGGACGAAATGGTCGCACGAACACGGCTTCATCACGCGCGACCAGGCGCACGGTTCGCCCGGCAACTGGCTCGACCTTTACGCCGCCGCCGACATCCCCGAAACCGAGATGTTTCACACCGACCGCAACAAATTGATTTCCAAATTCGCCTCGTCCGCCGCGCACGTCACCGGCAAGCCGCTCGTCAGTTCCGAGACCGGCACCTGGCTGGCGGAACATTTCACCGAGAAACTGTCCGACGTGAAATATCTCTTCGACGACATGTTCCTCTCCGGCATCAACCACATGTTTTATCACGGTTGCTGCTACTCACCCGACGAGGCCGGCTGGCCCGGCTGGCATTTTTACGCCTCGACCGAGATGAACCCGCGCAACTCCATCTGGCGCGACGCCTACGCCGTCAACGCCTACGCCGCGCGCTGCCAGTCCATCCTGCAATCCGGCGCGCCCGACAACGACATCCTGCTCTACTGGAACATTTCGGATTTCTGGATGCAGCCCGGCGACAAGCTGCTGCCGCACCTCACCGTCCACGCCCGCGACTGGTTCGAGGGCCAGCCCATCGGCCGGACGGCGAAGGAACTGTGGGAGCTCGGCTACGCCTTCGACTACGTTTCCGACATGCAGTTGAAAACAGCAAAAGTGTTAGACGGTAAAATCCAGATGCCCGGTGGGAATTACAAAGTCATCGTTGTGCCGGAATGTAAATACATCCCGCTGGAAACTTTCAAGCAACTGCTCGCGCTGGCTAAGTCCGGAGCGAAAATAACTTTTCAAGAACAATTACCAATGGCTGTTTCCGGGGCGAACAACCTGAAAAAGCAGAACGCAGAATTTCAGCAAGCGACCAACTTACTGCATTTTAGCCATGCGTATCCTACGAAAGCCGGCCTGCAAGAATTTCCCAATGCCCCACAAATGCTAAAGGCTGAAATTGGCAATGGGGAGATTCGTATTTCCAAGTTAGATGTGATGATTTCAACTTACGACATTGGTGTTGTATGTGAGCAGATGACTCATTCTGGACTTTCTTATGTCCGTCGGTCATTCAATGGCGGCTGGAATTATTTCATCGCCAATCGTACTGAAACCAATATTGACGGCTCGGTCATGCTTGGACGAAGTGCAAAGTCTGTTGTTATTCTTGATCCGATGACCGGAAATTATGGTGTGGCCACAGTCCAACAAACAAGTGGCTTTGGGTTGCCACTAGTTCATCTGCAACTCGCCGCCGGCGAGTCCGTGATTCTCCGCGCCTTCGCCGACAAAAAAGTTGAAGGCCCGGCGTGGATTTACTGGCAGCCCCAGACGCCAGACGCCAAACCCCAGACCCTGACCGGCCCGTGGAACGTGAAATTCATCCTCGGCGGCCCCACGCTGCCGGCCGATTTCCAAACCGCCAGGCTCGCCTCGTGGACGACGTTCCCCGACAAGAACACGCAAACATTCGCTGGCACCGCGAAATACGAAACAACGTTTGACGCGCCGAAGTTGGAGTCCAACCTTCAGGTTGCCCCGGACACGCTAAAGCGTGAACTCCAACCCTGCTTCCTCGACCTCGGCGACGTGCGCCAGAGCGCGCGGGTGAAGGTGAACGGCAAGGATTACGGCACGCTCATCACGCCGCCGTTCCGCGTGGTCGTGGACAATCTGAAACCCACCGGCAACACGCTCGAAGTGGAAGTCACCAGCGTCGCCGCCAACCGCATCCGCGACCTGGACCGGCGCGGCGTGCCGTGGAAAACATTCCGCGACATCAACATCGTGGACATCAATTACAAACCCTTCGACGCCTCGAACTGGCCTCTAACCGATTGCGGTCTGCTCGGTCCGGTTACGTTGACGTCGGTGACGCCAGCAAAGTAGCGCAGGCGTCCCGCCTGCGAATGACGACGAGGTCGGCGAAACTTTTATTCATGCTCGCGCTGTCGCGCTCGCAGCGCAGGCGAGACGCCTGCGCTACGTTAATTCCCCAGCGGCTTCTCCTTGGCGACCGTCGGGCTGGCCGGCATTTCAAACGTCGCGACTGCGTCCGGTTTCGCCGGGTCAAAACTCTTGAAATCATCCACGATGAATTTCGCCAGCGGCAATTTGTCCTGTTTGATTCCTTCGACCACGCACTTCGCGAGTTCGTAGCTGCCGTAATTGTTGTGGTGCGTGCCGTCTTGAAACGCCTTGTCCAAATCCGCGCCGAGCGCCTGGTAGAAAATCCGGCTCATCCCGTTCAAATCAATCAACGCGCAATGTTCCTCTTTCGCCACGGTCCGAACTGTGTCGGGATAACCGGCGAGTGTGTCCTGTTCGACGCCATTTTTGCGTTCCATAGAAGTGACCAGCACCGGCGTGCCGCCGAGCGCGCGCGTACGGGCGATGATTTTTTTCAGGTTCGCCCGGTAGGTTTCCAGCGCGTTTGTGGCTTTGTCTTTCATGTCGTTGTGGCCGTATTGCAGGAAAAGATAATCCCCCGGTTTCATCAGGCTGAAAACCTTGTCAAAGCGTTTCGCGCCGAGCGAAGAGGCGACGGACTCGCCGGATTCGGCGTGATTGGCCACGGCGATCTTCGGTTTGAAAAATCGCGGCAGCATCTGGCCCCAACTGTTCCACGGCTCGGCGGGCTGGTCGCAGACCGTCGAGTCGCCCAAAATGAAAACCGTCGGCACTTTCGCCGGTTTGATTTCCAATGAGCGCAGGCTCGGATGCGTGCCGTTGAATTCCAGCGTCAGCTTGTCATCCCAGTCCCAAAATTCCCTCGTCTTCTCGCGGTCTTTCAAGCGCACTTCGCCGCCGGTGGAAATGGCGGGCGTGCGCAGGTTTACAATGAAACTCCGCGTCCCGGTTTTTCCACTGGCGGTGTGGATTTTCTCCAGCATCAACCGCCGCAGTTCGGCCTTCACGGTCGTGGTGGATTCGTCCTCGCCGCCAAACGTCGCCGTCACCCGGTAATTTCCCTCCGGCAGTTTGACGGAAAAATAAAACGGCTGGTCGCCCGCGATGGAATTTTTCCCCGCGCTGATGACTGCGCCCGGCTCAAAGCCGCAGCCGGCTTCAATGGAATAATAATTCGTCGGTGAAATGTGCGTCCAGCCGGACTTCGGTTTGCCGCCGCCGAAATCAAACTTGAAACTGGTTTGCGCGTGCGCCGCCGGACCCGCGGCGACGCAGGCCGCCAGTGCCGCGGGGAAGACGATGCGGCGGGCAAAACTGAGGAGCCGGTTCATGAGTTTAGGGCCGACAGTTGTCCGACCGGCTGGTTTTGATCGAATAATGCACGTACTTTGGAGTTGTTCCATTCCTTTTGCAAATTGCCGGGTTGCACAATTCCAGAAGACGGAATTCCGCGGGCGCCGGTTTCACTCATTGCTGGCGCGCGACAGGCCGTCCTTGATTTCCACCGGCTGAGATTTGATTTGCAAGGTGGCGGGTTCAAGGCCGGCGCGCGTCGCGGTCAACGTGATGTTGCCCGGGGTCAGGGTCGAGCGGAGGGCAATGCGGTTGACGCCGCACTCGGTGTCGAGCCAAAGATTGTTCACCGAATTGGTTTTGCCGCTGTTATAACCGCCGCGCCAGACAGCCGGGCCGTCCAGTTTGAAATCCACGCGCGCCTCGTCCGTCGGGCAGCGGCGGCCTTGCGCGTCCACCACCTCCACGTCGAAGAACGCCACGTCCGAACCATCCGCCTGCAACCCGTTCGGGCCGGCGTGCGGCGTGAGTTTGATGGCCTTCGCCGCGCCCACCGTTTCAATTTGGTCCTGCGCGACAATTTTGCCGTTTGCTTTTGCCACGGCGGAAATTTTGCCCGCCTCGAATTTGATTTCCGGGTACGCAAAAATGAAGCCGTTGACCGGCTGGGAGTTGATGCCATGCGATTTTCCGTTCACGAACAGTTCCACGGAATCGCAATGATTCGCCGCGACATAAATCGTCTTGACCGTGTTCGTCGGATAATTCCAGTGGCCGATGAGGTGGAGGTCCGGCGACTTGTTTTGCATGACGCGATAAACGTAATACGCCTGCTTGGGCAGCCGCACGGAATCCACCTTGCCGCTGACGCGACAGACCTCGCTGCTGTCCTGCCGGCCGTCGGCGTTCGAGTCCGACCAGTAGATGGAGGCGTAGCCCGACCATCTCGAATGCGCCGGGTCGGTATTGGAAATGCGGTTGATGAAATAATCGTGGTAACGTCCCGCCGCCGCGAGGCAGAACGTCTCCGAATTAAGGTTCCAGGTGTCATTCGGACCTTTCTTGAAACCAAAAGACGGCGGGGAGTAATCGTCCCAGAATCTCCGGGCTGCCTCCTCGCGAAAATCTTCCGCTTCAATCACCGGCGCCCGGTCGCGCCGCTCAATGCTATAGCCGCGGAACAGGGCTGTGGGGTTGGTTTGTGCATCCAGCCGCCGGTCCTGCGGCATCATCACCCCGTAATACTCCTCGAGCGGAGTCAGCGCCTCGTTGTCGAGTGCGCCGTCGCGCACTCCCATGGCGCGCCCGCCATCAGGATCCAGTTCTTTGCGCAACGCCACCATCTGTTGCATCTGGTCGGCGGTGACAGACGTGTTGCCCGCCTCCCAGAACAGAATGCTCGGATGGTTGCGGAAATAAATCATCGAGTCCCGCATCACTTCCATGCGCTGCTCCCACTGCCGGCCCTGGACGTCCTTTTCCTTGTCGCCCGCCGGGCAGACCTCGATGATGCCGGCCTTGTCGCACGCGGTCACGTCCACGCGCTGGGGTGAAATGTGCATCCAGCGGATGTAATTCGCGTGCGTGCTGCGAACCAGGTCCGCGTTGAAGTCGTGCATCCAGTCGGGATACGCCTGGCCGAGGCCGGCCCAGTCGTCCGACGAACGCTGCGCGTAGCCGGCGAGCCAGACGAATTTGCCGTTGAGATAAACGCCGCCGGTGCCCGCGCCCCCTTTGAACTCCGCTTGGCGAAAACCGGTCCTGGTTTTCCGCACATCCACCACCTTGTCGTTCACCGTTAAAATGGAATAAACGTCGTAGAGATTCGGGGTTTCATCGCTCCAGAACTTTGCGTCCGTCAATTTGCCGTTGGCCGTCAATGTTTCCGTTTCGCCGCTGACCAGATCCGAGGCGTCGCCCTGAAATTTCGCGCAGTCCTTTCCGTCCGCATCCACGACGACGGCCGAGAGCGTGACGGATTGGGGGTCGCCGCTTTCGTTGCGGACCTGCGATTCAACCTTCACGTCGCAAGTCCGGTTGCTGATGGAAAAGTTTGACGGATGAATGTAAATGCCCGTGGTCTTCAAATTTTCATAAAGCGGCAGCGTCTGATAGACCTTGCCGGTGAGGTGCAGCCAGATGTCATGGTTCAACCCTCCGTAATTCGGATTGAACGCGCGCCCCATCCACTCGAACTCGGCGCCGGTCGCCTCCTCCTGGTAATCATTGCTGTTGTTCACCTTGACCGCGATGACGTTGTCTGCGCCGCCAAAAATCACCAGATCGGTCAGGTCAAGGCCGCACGCGGTGACGCCGTTCTCGAATCTGCCCGCAGGTTTTCCGTTCACCCAGAACCGTCCGGCCTGTTTCAGCCCTTCAAATTCCAGAAAAACCTTTCCGCTTTTCGCGTCCGCCGGCAGCTTGAAGTGTTTGCGATACCAGGCGATGCCGGCGTAGGCCCGCCGGTCGCCGCCGCTGTGGCTGATGATGTCGGTGTAGGAATCCGTGTCGTTGTAAGTATGCGGCGCGCTGACCACCGCCCATTTTGAATCGTCAAAATCAATTTTCTCCGCGTTCGTCGCATCCTCGCGGATGAATTTCCATCCGGGATTGAAATTGTAAGTCGCGCACGGCGACGCGGGCGGCGCGTAACGCGGATCGGCGGCGATGGCGCCCAGTTGCAGCCAGACCGTGGTGATGACAATGGAAGCGATTTTGGTTTTCATGGTGGATGCCGGTGCGGAAGTTTTAAGGATTGCCGATCCGACGGTCAATCCGGGAGTGGTTGCGCTCAGGACGATTTGATTCCTCATATTTTTGTCTGATGGCTTCCACCGCCAGACATGATATGTTTTTTGCCCGATGATCCGCGCGGATTTCCCGGGCGCCATGGTTTTTTCGACGTGAAAACATTTTTTTACGGGCTGGTTCTGGCCTCGGCCTTGAGTCCGGCAGCATTGGCCCAGTTGCCGGCCTTCCCCGGCGCGGAAGGTTTCGGCCGGTTTGCCACCGGCGGGCGCGGCGGCACGGTCTATCACGTCACGAACACCAACGACTCCGGCCCCGGCTCGTTCCGCACCGGCGCGACCACGCCCAATTGCACGGTCGTCTTTGACGTCGGCGGCGTCATCCGCATCAGCAACGTGGTTGCCGTGGCCACCAACGTCACCATCGCCGGCCAGACCGCCCCCGGCGGGGGCGTCTCGATTTACGGCTATCGCCTTTCCTACTCCGGCGCCAACAACACCATCACCCGCTTCCTCCGCGTCCGCATGGGCCTCAATGGCGACGACAACGACACCATCACCATCGCCAACGGCCATGACATGATTTTTGATCATCTCTCCGTTTCCTGGGGGCTGGATGAAACATTTTCCGTCAGCGGCACCGACCCGACGAACATCACCATCCAGAGCACCATCGTTTCCCAGGGCATCGAAACACACTCGGCCGGCGGGCTGATCCAGACCGACGGCGGCGTGAGCATCCTGCGCAGCCTTTACATTGACAACGACACCCGCAATCCGAAGGTCAAAGGCACCAACGAATTCGTCAACAACGTCATCTACAACTGGGTGTCCGACGCGTACATTCTCGGCGATTCCGCCGGGCCTTCCTGCGCCAATGTCATCGGCAATTATTTCATTGATGGTCCCGACAGTGCCGCGCCGGCCTTCGACCGCGGCAACGCGAATTTCAATCTGTATGCCACCGACAACTGGCGCGACTCCAACCTGAACGGTGTGCTCGACGGCGTGCTGCTCACGCAGGCTGATTACGACAGCAACACCTGGCAGACCGTGCCGTTTCCTTATCCGATCACCAACGCGCTGCCGGCGTTGACGGCGCTCAAGCTTGCCATCAGCGATGTCGGCGACTCGTGGCAGCGCGACTCGATGGACGAACGGATGCTGACCGAACTTACGTCGTGGGGCGCGCTCGGCGAGACCATCAACAGCGAATACGAAGCACCGATGAACGGGCCGGGCGTTGTCAATAATGGCACGCCCTATCCCGACACCGATCAGGACGGCATGCCGGATTTCTGGGAGCTGGGCACCGGCTCGAACCCGAACGTCGCGAACAGCAATGATCCCAGCCCGAACGGCACCGGTTACACGCGGCTGGAAGACTATCTCAACTGGCTGGCCGACCCGCATGGCGTCGCGCTCACCAACACGACCGTGTGCGTGGATTTGCGGCAGTTCACTTGCGGCTTCACCAATTCCAACCCCGTTTATTCCGTCGCCAACGCCACCAACGGCACGGTCACGATTTTCAACGGCCACTTTGCGCAGTTTGTTCCGACCGCCGGCTACATCGGCCCGGCGGGTTTTCAGTTCACCGTCGTGGATGCTGACGGCAGCACGCTCATGCGCCCGATGAACCTGTTCTTCACGCCGCTGGCGCTGTCCTTCAACCCGGTCTGGCACGGGGACGGCCTGACCAATAACTGGAACAATCTGGGCGACTTCAATTGGTTCAACGGCCAGTCGCTGCTCTATCCGTTTCACCCGGGCGACAGCGTGACATTTGACGACTCCGGCTCGTCCAGTCCGGCGGTCAACCTCGTCGGCTCGCTGCAGCCCGCGTCGGTGACGTTCAGCGCCGCGCAGAATTATGTTTTCAGCGGGACCGGTTCGCTGGCCGGGGCGATGACGTTGAACCTGGCCGGCTCCGGCACGCTCACCCTCAACAACACGAACAATTTCACCGGCGCCACCACCGTCAGCAACGGCACACTGCTCATCAACGGCAGTCTGGGCCAAAGCCTGGTGACGGTGCTGGCCGGCGGGACCCTCGGCGGCGGCGGCAGCCTGGGCCTCGCGCCCGCGCTGAATTCCGGCGCGAACCTTTCCCCCGGCAACGGCATCGGCGCGGCCGGCACGCTGACCGTCAACGGCTCGCTCACCGAATCCGGCGGCATCATCAACCTTTTCGACTTGAGCAACGACCCGACCGGCCTGGTCAAAACGAACGATCAAATCAAGGTGACCGGCGCGCTGACCGTGAGCGGCAAAAACACCATTCTGGTCAATCTCCTGAATGGGCCGCTCCTCAATGGCACCTACACGTTGTTCAAATACGGCAGCTTCTCCGGCAGCCTGACCAACTTCGTCCTGATCAACGCCAACGGCGTCCTGACCAATCCGCCGGGCGAGATTGACGTTTACGTGAACAACGTCCGCACGCCGGCAAATCTCAAATGGGTCGGCGATGGCGTGAACAACACCTGGGACACCGGCACGACCACGAACTGGCTGAACGGAGCCAGCCCGGACGTCTTTTACTTCTTCGACTCGCCGTTTTTCGACGACGCCGGCTCCACCAATCCGGCTATCAATCTGGTTGGCACCAACACGCCCGCCGCCGTGACCTTCAATGCGACGAAGAATTACACCCTGGGTGGCAGTGGCCGAATCAGCGGCTACGGCACGCTGACGAAAACCAATTCCGGAACGCTGACCATTCTGGCCACGAATGATTTCGCCGGCCCGACGGTGATTGGCGGCGGCACGGTGAGCGTCCCCATCATCGCGAACTCGGGCATTCCCAGCCCGCTTGGCGCGGCGGACGGCAGCCCCGGCAATTTGATTTTCAATGGCGGCACGTTGCGTTACACGGGCCTTGCCACCAGCACCGACCGGGGCGCGACGCTGAATCCCGACGGCGGAACCTTCGAGGTCAGTTCCAGCGCCACCACGTTGACGATGAGCAACGTCATTGCGGGGAGCGGAACCCTGGCCAAGACCGGCACGGGCAGTCTGGCGTTGAGCGCCGCCAGTACTTTCAGCGGCGGGGTGACGGTGACGGAAGGAACGGTGGTACTCGGCAACAACGCCGGTTTTGGCACCGGCATCATCACGCTCAACGGTGACACCAACGGCGCCACGCTGCAATTCGGCATCGGCGGCGGGACCCTCAACAACACGCTCAACGTCATCGGCACGAATAATTTCACCGTCAACAATGGCAACAACCTCGTTTACAACGTGACCGGCGACGGCACGCTGACCTTGAACACCGGCACGACGTTTTCATTCACGGGCGACATGACCACCTTCAGCGGCACCATCGCGGTGGGCACCATCACCAACCCGCGCTTCTACCCCTCGCTGGGCAATCCCAATCCCAACCTCGGCACCGGCAGTTCCAACGCCATATTCAATTTGGGAAACACCTCGGCGATGCTTAACAATCGCAACGGCGGGATCACCATCCAATTGGGCGCTTTGATCGGCGGCCCGAACACCAGCCTGCAAGGCGCGTCGTCGGCCAACAATCTGACGACTTACGTCATCGGCGGCAGAAATCTGGACACGCTGTTCGCCGGAAAAATCTCGGAGGTCATTCCCGCGCGCACCGCCGCCATCACGAAGGTCGGCACGGGCACGTTCACGCTCACCGGCGCGAACACGCACACCGGCACGACCACCGTGAACGGCGGCGTGCTGCTCGTCAACAACACCACAGGTTCCGGCACGGGCACCAACAACTCGGTGATTGTCAACGGCGGCGGCACGCTGGGTGGCACGGGCTTCATCGCCAGCGCGGTGACGGTCAATGCCGGCGGCGCCCTCGCGCCCGGCAGCAATGGCGTCGGCACCTTGACGATTAAAAGCAATCTGACCCTGAATGCCGGGGCGATTTTGAACTTCGAGGTGGGCGCGCCGGGCACCGCCGACAAAATCGCCGTGACCAATGCCCTGGTACTGGGCGGCACGCTGAACGTGACCAACCTCGCGGGCTTCGGTCCGGGCACGAACACCCTCTTCACTTACGGCGGGGCGCTGTCTGGTTCGCTGGCCGTTGGCAGCCAGCCGGCCGGTTACAGTTGCACGGTTCTCACCAACACGGCAAACCAGGTGCGCCTCGGGGTGGCGGTTTCGGCGCTGCCCCGGTTTGGCGGTGTCAGCCATGCCCCGGGCGGTCTGGTGATCAGCGGCAACGGCGGCACCGCCAGCGGCAATTATTATGTGCTGGCCTCCACGAACCTCGCTCCGCCGCTGGCCGCTTGGAGGCGCGTCGCGACCAATCAATTTGATAACAACGGCGGCTTTGTTTTCACCAATGTCTGGGAGACCAATGTCGTGCAGCAATTTTATCGCTTGCAACTGCCATGAACCGCATCCGGAACGGACGCATATTTTTTCATCACCGTATGAACGCAAAAACCGCCGTCATGCCCGCTGCGGTTGTCATCGCCGCTTTGGCCTGGGGCACACCGGCCCTGGCGCAAGCCGTGCCCGCCGAAACAAACGCGGCCGCCTTTCGACCGGAGTTGATTTACCACCCCCGGGGCAATTTTACCAACCAGACCGCGCGGCCTTTGCGCTATTGGCCGGTCGGGACGGATTTCGTCATCACGAACGGCGCGGAATTTTTCAACCGTCCGCTTTATGGCCTGAACTCCAGCTTCCGCATTGACGGTGGCGACCGGCCGGAGTTCTCGCTCTACCTGCCGGGGCGCGGCGGCAATCTGCGTTTTGGCATCAAAACCTCCGCCGGCGTGAAATGGCTGAACGACGCGCGGCAAATCGTCACGCGCTACCGTCCCGGCTCGCTGCTTTACGCCATCCGCGATCCGCTGCTCGGCGGCGGCGAATTGAATCTGACCGTATTGCCGTTGAGCAAGGCGAGGGGCCTCATCGCGCGGACGGAATTGCGGGGCGCGACCAATGCCGTTGAACTGGTTTTTGCGTTTGGCGGCGCGAACGGAATGAAAGGCCAGCGCAACGGCGACATCGGCTGCGAGCGCGAGCCGGTCGGCGAGTTTTTTCAACTGCGCGCGGAGCAGTGCGCGGGAAACGAATTTTCCATTGCGGCCAATACTTTTTTACTGAACAGCAAGGCCGCGAAGATCGCCGGCGTGGCCACGGTCGGCACAACCTTCACCGTGGCGGACGCCAACCACTGGCCGTCGCTGGGAAAATTGCTCGCCGCGCCCGGGGAAACACCCGGTTTGCCGGTGGTCGCCGGCCAAAGCGATTTGCCCGACGGCGGGACGGTTTATCTGGCGTTGGAACAAATCAGCGGCGAGGAAAAAGCCGGACGGGCGGAAGATTTGCCAAAACTGTTTTCGGCCGCCGAGGAACATCGCAGCGCCATCGCCGGACGGGTTTTGGTCGAAACTCCCGACCCGTTCATCAATGCCGCCGCCGCCGCGTTGAACATCGCCGCCGCCGCGGTTTGGGATGGAAAACAGCAATCGTTCATGCACGGCGCGGTCGCGTGGCGGACGCGCCTGCTCGGCTGGCGCGGACAATATGCGGGCGACGACCTGGGCTGGCACGAACGCACGGCGGAGCACTTCGCGGGCTTTGCCCGGCAGCAGAACACCAGCCCGGTTCCGGAAACCATTCCGCCCGCCGACGAACAGTTCAACCTCGCGCGCAGCGAAGCCGCCATCCACTCCAACGGCGACATGTCGAAAAATCATTACGACATGAATCTCGTCGCCGTGGACGCGTTCTTCCGCCACCTGCTCTGGACGGGCGACACCAATTACGCGCGCGAAATGTGGCCGGTGATTGGGCGGCATCTGGCGTGGGAACGCCGGTTGTTCCGCCGCGAATTCGGTCCGGACCACCTGCCGCTGTACGAGGCGTACGCCGCGATCTGGGCGAGTGACGATTTGAATTACAACGGCGGCGGCACGGCGCACGCGAGCGCCTACAATTATTTTGCGAACCAGATGGCCGCGCGCGTTGCCAAAATCCTCGGCGAAGACCCGGCCATTTACGAACGCGAGGCCGGTTTGATTTTGCGCGGCATGAACCAATATCTCTGGCTGGCGGACGAGGGAAATTTTGCCGAGTGCAAGGATTTGCTCGGTTTGCAGCTCGTGCATCCGAACTCCGGCCTCTGGACGTTTTATCACACGATTGATTCCGAGGTGCCGACGCCGGCGCAGGCCTGGCAGATGTCGCGCTGGATTGACGCGCACCTCGCGCACATCCCGGTTCACGGCGCGAATGTGCCGGATGAAAACCTTTACACGCTGCCGGAAACCAGCTGGATGCCGTATCAATGGTCGCTCAACAACGTCGTCATGGCCGAGGCGGCGCACACGGCGCTCGGCTTCTGGCAGGCCAACCGGCCGGAAACGGCATTCCAACTGTTCAAGGGCGAGCTGCTCGACTCGATGTTCCTCGGCCTGTGTCCCGGAAATCTCGGCTGCATGACGCCGCACGACATGGCGCGCGGCGAGGCGCAACGCGATTTCGCCGACGCCATCGGCGTCAATTCCCGCGCGCTCGTCGAAGGACTTTTTGGCATCAAATCGGACGCGCTCGCGGGCGAATTGAAAATCGTCCCCGGCTTCCCCGCAAAATGGGATCACGCGGGCATTCATCATCCCGATTTCAATTTTGAATTCCGCCGCGACGGTCTGACGGAAACTTGGCTGGTCGAGCCGAAATTTCCCAAGCCGATGAAATTGGATCTTCAGATTTGTGCGCTGCGCACCGCGCCGGAAATCACCGTCAATGGGAAACCCGCGAAAGGGACCTGGGTGGAAGATATATTTGGCGTGCGGCGGATTGAAATCACGGGTCCGGCGGCGGACAAATTTGAAGTGGTGGTGAACTGGAAGGGCGAAATGCCGACCGCGATAACCGCGCCGGAAGTGGCGCCCGCCGCGCCGAAAAAAATCGAGGCGTTTGACTGGGGCAAAACCATTTCTGCCGCCGAAAAGCTTGAAGCCGTCAATCTTGCGCCGTTTTTCAACGACAACGTCACACAAATATTCCGCAACGAATATCGCTCGCCCCGCTCGCCGTTCGCGTCGCTGGCGTCGCCCAAACAGGGCATTGGCGGCTGGTGCGAGCCGAACGCGAGTTTTGACGTGGACGATTCCGGTTTGCGCTCGCTGGCCGCGAAAAATGACGGGAAAATCATCTTGCCGGACGGAATTTCATTCGCAACGCCGGGCGACAACGGCGCAAAAAACGTCATTTTCACGTCGCAATGGGACAACTATCCGCGCGAAGTCTCCGTTCCGCTGGCGGGGAAATCATCGCACGTCTTTTTGCTCATGGCCGGTTCGACGGGCGCGCTGCAAAGCCGGTTCGACAACGGCGAAGTCATCGTGACTTATGCCGACGGCTCGACGGTGAAATTGACGTTGCGGAACCCGGAGAATTGGTGGCCGATTGACCAGGATTATTTCATGGATGATTATGCGTTCCGCCGCGACGAGCCGATTCCGCCGCGCGTGGATTTGCGGACCGGGAAAATCCGCATTCTCGACGTGGAAAGCTTCAAAGGCAAAGGCGGGAAAATTCTCGGCGGGGCGGCGACGGTTCTGGATTTGCCGCTCGACCCGGCCCGGGAATTAAAATCACTGACCATTCGCGTGCTGGCGAATGAAGTGGTCATCGGCTTGATGAGCGTGACGCTGGCGCGATGAGTTTTAAACCCGGACTCCGAAGTTGAATCGTGGGCTGCGAAAAGCGCGCGGCCTTCAGGCCGCTTCAACGCCCGCAAAGCCTGCGATTCACAAACGTCCAAAACCCCTCGGGGCAGTGAAGCGGCGTAAACGCCGCGCGCCGGCAATCCGGCTTCAGTTTCGTTTTTTAAATTCGGAGTTCGGGATAAAATGATTCAACCGTGAGCGGATGCGGCGGTGGCGTAAAGAGTGTGTTGCCCAAATCATTTGGGAGTTGACGGAGCGCGGCTGTCCCAGCCGCAGCAAGGTGGGATGGGCAGGCGGTTGGAAAATGTTCAACGGCTTGAATGAAGCCAGTTGCTGTGCCCGAGGACGGGCGCACTCCGGGCTGGGCTCGCCCCCCACTTATGTTTTGAACAACCTATCGTGCCCTTTGTACAATGAATGTAATAGCTATTTCATCAATTGTATCGTTCCTGCCGGAGCTTGACTTTCGTAACTTCGGAGTTCGGGATAAAATGATTCAACCGTGAGCGGATGCGGCGGGCTTTCGTTGCACGCGGTTGGCCTTGTTTTTGCCATCGGCGGGAGCCATAGTTGAGGCAATGAACCTGCGCCGTAAAACAACAGGGTTCGCACTGGTCCTGGCGGGACTGGTGCGATTTACCGCGTTGGCATTGGTGCTGGGGACGGGATTGCGGGTTCATGGTTCCGGAATTGCCGGGGAGTATCTCACCGATGTCTGGACGGCCGACGATGGCCTGCCCGACAGTTCCGTCACGGACATTGTCCAGACCCCGGACGGTTATTTGTGGATCGGCACCTACAACGGGCTGGCGCGGTTTGACGGGATGCGTTTTGTCACTTTTGATCCGGCGAACACGCCGGCCCTCGCCCACGCGCGCGTGCGCAAGCTTTCGGTGGATGCCCAAGGCACGCTCTGGATCAATACGTTCGATGGTTCGATGACTTCCCTGCAACAGGGAAAATTTGCGCGGGAATGGACCGGCGAGGAGGGGCTGGACCCGGATGTCGCGCTGGTTTCATCGCGGTCGAATCAGGTGACCTTCTTGTTGCACCGCGGATTTCTCCGCCGCAAGGCGCAGTCCAACCCGACCGGAACCGGCTGGGAAGATTTGACTCCGCCCAGCCGGAGTGTCGGCACGCTTTGTGTGGAAGATGGCGATGGGACGATGTGGTATCGCGGCCTGGACAAACTGTTATGGCCGGTGACGGCCCGGGGCTTCGAGCCGCAACCGCAAACGAACGGACTGGCCGGAAGCCGGGTCAATTGCCTGACCACGGATTCCCAGGGCCGGTTGTGGGTGGGCACGGACAAGGAAATCGCCAGGTGGGATGGAACCCGCTTTCAAACCGTCACCCCGACGAACGCTGAATTGCCGGTGGACGTGGCCTTTCTTTCGGTTGCTGAAGATAGCCGGTTGTGGGCGGGCGCGGGCGGACGGGTGCGCGCGGCGATGGATCGCCAATGGATTCTTGAAGCGGAACCGCTCCGGAACATATTCACCGGCAACTTGAGCCGGATGGGAGCGCACGCCGATCATCGCGGCGGCGTGTGGCTCTTCGATTATGGGCGGGGGCTGTCGCATATTGCCGCCGACGGCCAGGTGCGGCGGTTCGGTCTGCCGGAAGGTTTTCCCGGAGAACGGGTGAATTGTTTCTTTGAAGATCACGAAGGCAATTGGTGGGCGGGCTTGGACGTCGGAGGATTGGTGCGAATCCGCGAACGGCGGTTTCAAACCATTGACACGGGCGGGCCGGTTTCGACGACCCCGGCCCGATCCATTTGCCAGGAGACCAACGGCACGCTTTGGATTGGCACCGTGGGCGATGGTCTGGCGCGCTGGCAGGCGGGAGCTTTCACCAACCTGCCGGTGCCCGGTGGAACGGGCAGGGGATTTGTGTTCTGCGTTTACCCGGATGCCGCGGGGCGGCTGTGGGTGAGCGCGGGGGATGAAGACTTGTATGTCCTTGAACACGACGAGTTCCGGCGGGTATTGCCCGTGGTCCATGGGGTGAAAGCGATTCTGGCGGACCCGGCGGGCCGCATCTGGGTCGGCGCCAAGAGCGGGCTTTACTTTGCCGACGGTGAATCACCGGCTGATTTCAAATTATACAAGGGAATTGGCCGGCACGACGTGCGGGCCTTGTCCGAGGACGGACACGGCAATCTCTGGGTGGGGGCGGAAGACAGCACGCTCTTTCGCATCAACGGCAACACCCATGCCGCGTTTCATCCCGCCGATGACAAAGCGCCCCACGCGATCTGGTCGCTGCTGGCCGAGGATGACGGGACGGTGTGGGCCGGGACTTTCCGGGGCGGGCTGCTGCGCTTTCGCGACGGTCAATTTACGCGTTTCAGCAACAATGAAGGTTTGCCCAACGATATCATCTGCCAGATTCTCCCCGATGGTGCGGGCAATCTCTGGCTCGGCACGCATCTGGGCATTTTTCGCGTGGCGAAATCGGCATTGAATGATTTTGCGCGCGGCAAAACGGATTCTGTCACCGGCACCGAGTTTGGCCGGTGGGATGGCCTGCCTTCGCTCGAATGTTCGGGGGGCTATCAGCCGGCGGCCTGGCGCATCCAGAATGGCCGGCTGTGGTTCACCACCATCAAGGGCGCGGTTTCGATCAAGCCGGAAGAAATCCGGCGGAACCTGCTGCCGCCTCCCGTCGTGATTGAGGAAATACTCATAGACGGGAAAAGTTTGAATGCCACCACCCCGGCGCCGGGCAAACCGGTTCCGGCCGGGATGGCTTATGACCGCGACAAAAAGTTTCTGGAAGTGCCGCCCGGGAAACATCAATTTGAGTTTCGTTACACCGGATTGAGCCTGGTCTCGCCCGACCGGGTGCAGTTCCGGTACCGGCTGGAAAAAGCCGATGACAAGTGGGTCGAGGCGGGAACGCGGCGCTCCGCGCAATATAATCTGCTCCCGCCGGACACGTATCAATTTCATGTGATTGCGTGCAACAGCGACGGCATCTGGAACGAGACGGGGGACTCGCTGACGCTGAAAATCCTGCCGCATTTTTATGAGACCTTGTGGTTCCGCATCCTGGCCTGGATGGCTGCGGTGGGTCTGGTGGCCGGAGCGGTTTGGTATGCGGTCACGCGGCGGTTGCACCGGAAGATGGAGCAACTGGCGCGGCAGCAGGCCGTGGAGCGCGAACGCGCCCGGATTGCCAAGGACATTCACGACGACCTGGGAGCGAACCTGACGCTGATTGCCGTGCTCGGCGATCTCGCCAAGCAGGAGCGGGCCGGCGAACGCATTGAGAAGATGGCCGGCACGGCGCGGCAGGCCGTCAAGTCACTCGATGAAATCGTCTGGGCGGTGAATCCGCGCAACGATACGCTGGCGCACCTGATTGATTATACAGGGCAGTTTGCCGTTGATTACCTTCGTGCCGCCGGCGTGCGCTGCCTGCTGGACGTTCCTGAAAATGCGCCGGCGCGCGAAGTTCCGACCAACGTGCGCCACAATGTTTTTCTCGTGGTGAAGGAAGCGCTGCAAAACATCGTCAAACATGCCCACGCAACCGAAGTGTGGCTTCGGGTCGGCGCCACCACCCGGGGTTTGCGGATTGTGATCGAGGACAATGGCAGCGGTTTCGAGCGGGCACCGGAAGACGCCCTGGCGGACGGGTTGCGCAACATGCGCCAGCGCATGCAGGAGTTGGGCGGCCAGTGCCGGGTCCAGAGCCGGGTCGGCGCGGGCACGGAAATCATCGTGGAACTGCCCTGGTCGCCCGCCTGAAGGGGTTCATACATTCATCCGATGGCGGATTAAAATTTTTCAGGCAGAATGGGGGCATAACAAGGCAAAAAATGATCAACATTTCCATCATCGAAGATCAACGGGATATGCGCGAAAGCCTGGCCGAGTGTCTGGGCAAGACGCCGGGGTTGCGCTGTGTCGGCGCTCATGCCACGGGGGAGGACGCGTTGCGGGACATTCCCGGGGAAAATCCGGACGTCGTGCTGATGGACATCAACCTGCCCGGCATGAATGGCATCCAGTGTGTGGCCCAGTTAAAGCGGCATCAGCCCAACCTCCAGGTCTTGATGCTGACCACCTACGATGACGGCGATTTGATCTTTGATTCCCTGCGGGCCGGCGCGAACGGTTATCTCCTGAAAAACATGCGCCGGGAAGAAATCGTCCAGGCCGTGCAGCAGGTCCATGCCGGCGGGGCGCCCATGTCGTTGCAGATCGCCCGCAAAGTGATCAATCACTTCCACAAGCTGAAACCCGACTCGGAGCTGGAACAACTCACCGCCCGCGAACTGGAGATTCTGCGGCTGCTGGCCAAAGGCCATATGTACAAGGAAATCGCCGATAAGCTGGCGATCAGCATGAGCACGGTGCGCACCCACGTCAGCGCCGTCTATGAAAAACTCCACGTCCATTCGCGGACCGAGGCGGCCATGCGGCTGGCGGGGAGGGAGTGATTGCCGCCGGGCCGGGCGGCAGAACATCGGATAAACATCCGATGGCATCAAAGAAGCAAAATATGTTAGTCTTTGGAAAATCCGAGCCATATAATTTAGCTTAAAACCCAACGTAACTAAAAACCCAACATAAATACGTACTATGCAAACCACGAAAAACATTAAAATAGCATGGCTGCTTGCCATGCTGCTGTGTTTCAGTCTGGGATCAGCCCAAGCTGTCCTTTACAAGGCGGACAACGCCAACAACCTGAACGTGGGCGCCTCTTGGGTGCTCGGGGGGGTCCCGGGCGCGACGGACGTGGCGGGGTGGGACAGCACGGTGCAGGTCAATACCAACAGCGCGCTGGGCGGGAATTTAAGCTGGGCGGGAATTCAGATTTTAAATCCCGGCAACGGCATCGCCATCAGCCCCGGCAACACCCTGACTCTTGGCGCCTCGGGCATTGACCTGAGTTCGGCCACCGCCAGTCTGGCGCTCAGCAACGCCGTTGCCTTGGGCGCGAATCAGTCCTGGAATGTGGCCAGCGGCCGGACGCTCCAGCTCGCCGGTGTGGTTTCAGGCACCGGCAATCTTACTTTCAATAACAGCGGCACGATTATCATAAACTGCACCAACACTTTTACCGGCACCACGACCATCAATGGCGGAACGGTGCAGCCCAATGGCACGGGTCTCATCTATTCTACCGGGTCTTTTGGTGTGGCCGCTAACAACGTATCCATCAATGGAGTGACTTTGGAACTTACCAATTTTATATCCAGTGGCATCTTGGCCAATAATATTAACGTGGCCGGAGTAAACGTTATTGACATGGGCAGCCGGGGCGTATCCATGGTTCTGGACGGAGAGTTTACGGGCAGTGGCACGATTTTGGTCTCTAATGAAGTGGGCGGTTCGACTTTGACATTCGGTGGCAATGGAAACAGTAACGGCGGAAACGGAGATTTCAACAGTTTCACCGGAACAATCCAGGTTTTGGATACGGTTGCCGCGGGAACCAACGCGGCGGGCACCCTCCGATTCAACAACGGCGGCACCAGTGCCAATCTGGGCAATCCCTCGATGACCCTCAATTTGGGTGGGCCAACCAGCGGTGTGCATTTCACTGAAAAGAACGCCAACACGATCACTCACTTCGGCGCTTTGATTGGCGGCACCAACACGCAGTTGTCGTCGGTGGAAACTTATGTGATCGGCGAGGCGAACCTCACCACAACTTTTGCCGGGACCCTCACCAATGCCGCCTCGATCCAGAAAGCCGGCACCGCCACTTTGATCTTGACCGGCAACAATCCCAATACGGGTGCCACCACCGTCAATAACGGTTTTCTGCAAATCGGCGACGGCGTGACGACCGGCGCGGGGGCGCTCGGTACCGGCGCCATTACCGTCAATAGCAGCCCCACCCTGGGCACACTCGTTTTCAACAAGCCGGATGATTTCTCGATCACCAACAACATCAGCGGGTCCGGGACTGTGATCAAGGAAAACACCGACAACATGACTTACTACGGCGCCAACACCATGTCGGGCACCCTCATGGTCAACCAGGGCACCTTGTCGCTGGGCGCGGCGGCCACCATTGGGGCGCAGGTTTTCCTGGCCAGTGGCACCTTCTATAACGTGTCGGGTAATCCGTCATTTACGCTGGCTTCAACCTTGTACGGTTTCGGCACGGTCAATGGGTTGTTGACGGCGGCGGGTGGAACCATCAGTCCGGGCGTCAACAACGTGGCGGGTTCGCCGGACGCGGGGGGCACGTTGAATTTTGCCAACGGCCTGACTGAAAATGGCAGCGTCATCAATAAAATTGAATTGTCCAGTGTTGGCAACGCCACCAACGATCTCATCAAGGTCACGGGCGACCTCAACGTCAGCGGCGTAAATAATTTTACCATCAGCCGTTTTGGGGGTGGAGCACTTGCAAACGGCACTTATACATTGCTTACCTACAGCGGCAATTTTGCCAGCGGCAGTCTTGCCAACTTTACCGTCACTTGCGCCAACAATGACTGTGTCCTCGCCAATCCGGCGGGCGCAATCACGGTAACTATCAGTCCGGCTACGCGTGGCCCAACGAATTTGACCTGGGTGGGTGATGGCGGGGCAAACGCTTGGGATATCGGCACTAGCAACTGGATTAATGGGGTGAAGTACTACGCTTTCCAGACCGGTGACAGCGTGCGCTTCGACCAGGTCGGCGCCGCGAATCCGACGGTCAATTTGAATGTCACCGTGTCACCGTCTTCGACGAACTCGGTGGTCGTGAGCAATACGGTTGCGACCACTTACACCATCACCGGCTCGGGCGCCATCAGCGGTTCAACCGGATTGGTTAAAACAAATTCCGGAACGCTGAATATGCAGACGGCGAACAGTTACACCGGCCCGACCGTCATCGGCGGCGGCACGCTCGTCGCCTCGACCCTGGCCAATGGCACCGTGAATTCGAGCATTGGCGCGGCCAGCAGCAATCCGACCAACCTGGTGTTCTTTGGCTCGACCTTGAGCTACATCGGCCCGACCATAGGCACCGACCGCGGTGCGACCTTGAATGGGTCTGGTGGAACCTTTGACGTGGCCCCTGGCATAACGCTCACGGATAGCGGCGTGATTACCGGTCCCGGCGCGCTCACCTTGACGGATAGCGGCAGTTTGGCTCTGGTCAATCCCAATACTTATGCCGGCGGCACCGTCCTCAGCAACGGCGTGCTGGCCTTGGGGTCCAATCCCGCCAACAATGATGGAGCCGGCCACAGCGGCGTCGGCCCCACCAACGAGCCGGTTACCTTCTATGGCGGCGCCCTTCAATTGTACGGAGTCGGCCTCGCCGTGGGCAACAATTACAACACGTTTTACAATCCTTTGGTGGTGCCCGCCGGCCAGACCGGAACGCTGTATATGTTCCCCCGCGGACCCGTCAACAGCGGAGCCGCCTCGGGATTGCAAAGCAGCCTGACGGGCAGTGGCACCTTGAATTTGGTGGTTGACTACCTGCGGGATGATCTGAGCGGCAACTGGTCCGCTTTCAATGGAGTGATCAACGCGACCTCTGCAACCGGCGCGGATGAAATGCGCATCAACAACAACTTCGGTTATGCGAATGCCACGTTCATCTTGAACGACGGCGTCATCCTGGACCGCTCCTTCACCGTCGGCACCACCAATGACATCGGCGCATTGAATGGAACCACTTATGCCACTGTGGGAGCCGGAACGGGCAGCGGCGCGAATCCGACCTACCGCGTCGGCTGGTTGAACACGGAGGCAACGTTCAGCGGCACCATCGCGGATGATGGTTCCACGACCATCATCAAGGTTGGCAGCGGCACCTGGACGTTGAATGGGTACAATTACTGGACCGGTCCGACGATTATCAGCAACGGCGTGCTCGCCGTGAACGGTCTTCAAAGTACCAACATCAATGTCTGTGCCGGCGCCTTCCTCGATGCTTCCCCGGCAGGAGGCACGTTGTCCCTTGCCACCGGTCAAACCCTTGCCGGCAGCGGAACGGTTTTGGGAAGCATTGATACCACCGGCGGCGGGACCGTTTCCCCGGGCGGCACCATCGGCACGCTTACGGCGACCAACACGGCAACGCTGGGCGGAAACGCGGTGATGGAAGTCAATCATAACGGCGGCGCGCCCCTGAGCGACGAATTGGTCGCCAAAGCCATCCAGCTGGGCGGAACTCTGTCTCTGCAAGTCCTTGGCCCGAGACTTCAAGTCAACGACACGTTCCATCTATTTAGTGGCACTTTGTCCGGCAGTTTCGCGGCATACAACTATGGTTACTATACGTGGGATATCAGCCAACTGGGGGCGGGCGGCAACGGCACCATCAGGGTTACCGGCCTTTTGCCGCTGCCGACCGCGGGTGTCACGGTGAGCGGAACGAACATGGTTTTGACTTCCACGGGCGGTGTGCAAGGCGGTCAGTTGACGGTCGTCACCTCGACCAATGTTGTAGCGCCGCTGAACACTTGGACGACAGTCACGAACGATGTGTATAACGGCACTGGCCAATACAGTTTGACCATTCCGATAAATCCCGCAAGTGCCCAGCAGTTCTATGTGATTGAAGTGTTCTAGGTGGCGGGCGGAAACCGATTCAGCCGGTGTGGAAGTCCAAATCTTCCACACCGGTCTTTAATAGAAAGAATCAACGAATGGAGGGCTGGTTTCGGGGAGGTCCGGCTGCAAATGGTTGATTTACAAAAAGTTGGCTGGCCGTTCAGAAATGGTTGGAACGGATTTGGAATTGTAATTCTGGTGAATTGGGGTTATAATTAAGTTGAAAGTTGGGCGCAGCCGCCCGGAAAAATATGAATTCGAAAAATGTGAGATTGTCCGGCGCGTACAACCGTGGTTTTACGCTTATTGAACTGCTGGTGGTGATCGCCATCATCGCGATTCTTGCGGCCCTGTTGTTGCCGGCGCTCAGCCAGGCCAAACAGAAAGCCCAGGGCATGGCCTGTCTGACCAATCAGAAACAACTGGTGACTGCCTGGGTGATGTATGCGGACGATAACAGTGATCTGATGGTCGGTTTGAACACATACCCGCTCAGCTCGATCAACTGGCGCACGTCGACCAGTTGTGTTCAGGTCATCATGCCGGCTAACTGGTCTCCAGAACAGAAGGTGACTTACAAAGCCCAGATGGGATACAGCCAACCAGGGCCCGCAATTGTGGGACCGCTGTTCAAGTACGCGCCCAACGTCGCCATCATACATTGTCCCGCTGACCCGTTTTTCCAGTTGTCCGTGGCGGACCCGTCCAAGCTCAACGGCCCGTTTCGCTATGACAGCTACTCGGGAGTGGTCGGCCTTGACGGTGAAGGCATGCCCAATCCGGCAATAATGACTAGGCGAACCCAGGTCATGCATCCGACGGATCGGATTATCTGGGCGGAGGGCGCTGACGCTCGCGGCGAAAACGTCGGTTCTTGGCAGATGAAGACCAACGGAACAGCGGCGCTTGGCTATTCCGACGCGATATTTGGGGATTCACCGGCTGCTTTCCATGGCCGTACCACGTGCAGTTTCAGCTACTGCGATGGTCACGTGGCGATGCATAGATGGTTGGACCCGACCACCATCGCCTATGCCCTCGACCAATCTGCTGACAAGGATTCGGGAGGCAGCGGAACACAAGGAGCCGCGCAACATCCGGGCAACGTGGATGCGATCTGGACTGGCAGTCAATATCCATACGTCGACAACCCGTGAGCGGTGCGGCGCCCGCTTGAATGTCTGCCGGCATAAAAAACGTCCCGCAAAAAAAGCGGGATTTTTTTTGAAATCCGCCCGTGCCCGGGCGGCGGGAATGAAAACGCAACTGGCAATATGACAAGTTTTTTCAGCCCGGCATGGCTTCGGAATTTAAGACCAAGAACGCCCGGCTGAACGCGAGGCGTTTTAATTTAAAATTTTTTATCATGCAAATTGACCGGATGACAAAAAGTCAACGCGGATTTACGCTGATCGAATTGCTGGTGGTCATTGCCATCATCGCAATTCTGGCGGCGCTGTTGCTGCCCGCATTGTCGCGGGCCAAGAGCAAGGCGCAGCAAATTTCCTGTTTGGCCAACCTCAAGCAATTGCAGCTTTGCTGGCAAATGTATGCCGATGATTTCAATGGTGTGCTGGTGTTGAATCCGCCGAGTTCCACGGGCAATGCCTGGATTCAGGGAGACGTGTCGAATGCCTCGGACGCGACCAATACCGCTCTCCTCCAGGCCGGACTGCTGTTTCCCTATAACCGAAACACGGACATCTACCGCTGCCCGGCCGATAATCTGCCGGATAAACGAAATGCACCGGCACCGCCAATTACATTCCGCGTCCGAAGCTATTCGATGAATTGCTACATGAGCGGGCAAGACGTTGGCAAAACGCACTTCAGCCTGAGCGGTTATCATACAAATCTGACGCTTACTGACATTACCAGTCCCAGACCGCCGGATGCCTTTGTTTTTGTCGAAGAAGCTGAGTTTTCCATTGATGACGGACACTTCGGCTTTTCACCCAGCGGCCTGCCTGGCGCGGGCCCGGTAAACACCTGGGAGAACGTTCCCGGACTCTGGCATCGCGGCGCGAATTTTTCCTTTGCGGACGGCCATGCGGGTTTTCGCAAATGGATGGACATTTCCACCCTGGCCATCAACCATACCGTCTGGAATGATATTTATGCGATCCCCAATCATCAGGATTTGCGGTATGTCCAATCCATTTCGGCAACGAAATAATGACTGTATAGCAAGGTCCGGTTAACATTGGCACAGTTTGAGATGGCTCCGTGGAAAAGCGGCGGAGGGCCGCCGCACTCCAAAACGCTGTGCGTGACACGATGATTATTGAAATACGTGCAGCGTCTCGGACTGCGCCAGCCCTTCTGCTTTCGCGGCGCGACGGCGGCTGGCGCTTTGCACGAAAACAACAGATTCGCCGGATTTCCGCTGAACTGTTCTGTGCCAATGACAATTTGAACTGCTATGGCGTTTTGAAAAAACAAAACAGATATTGTCCGGCAGCGGCTGCGGCTTATCTTGAACCCGAACTCCGAATTTATAAAAACGAAACTGAAGCCAAACTGCCAGGGCACGGCGTTTAGGCCGCTTCACCGCCCCGAGGGGTTTGGGACGTTTGTGAATCGCAGGCCTCGCGGGCGTTGAAGCGGCCTGAAGGCCGCGCGCCTTTCGCAGCCCACGATTCAACTTCGGAGTCCTGGTTGAATCCTGCGGGCCGGAGGTGACAATTTTTATCATGCCAATTGACCGGATGACAAATATTTCCCGAGCGGCCTGGCTGTGCGCCGGGTTGTGTTGTCTTTGCCTGCCCATCACGCACGCCGCGACCATCTTCAAAGCCAACAATGCGAACAATCTCAATCTCGCCGCCGCCTGGAGCAACAGTGTGGCGCCGGGCGCGTCGGATGTTGCCACTTGGAATCATCTGGTGGTCAACTACACCAATTCCGCCTTGGGCGCGAATTTGAGCTGGTCGGGAATTAAAATTCTGGATCCGGCCGGCCCGATAACCTTCGCGGCGGGATACACGCTGACCAATGGCGCTTCGGGCATTGACTTGAGTCAGGCCACGAACAGCCTGACCCTGAGCAACAATGTGGTTTTAAACGCGAACCAGACCTGGAACGTGACAAATGGCCAGACGCTCGCCGTCGCCGGGGTGGTTTCCGGCGCCCGTGTGCTGACCATCACGAACAGCGGCACGGTCATCTTGGGCGCCGCCAACACTTATTCCGGCGGGACGGCCATCAGCAATGGGATTGTGCAGCCGAATACGATCAGCAGCTTCGGCGCCGGAACCGTGACCAACAGCGGAGGCACGTTGCTTTTGCGCGGGTTCCCCGCCGCCGGCATCATGGCCAATGCGTTTTGCGTCGCCGGCACGTCCCTGATTGACATGGCCGGCGGAACGGTGGCCTATAACCTCAACGGCGCCTGGTCGGGCAACGGCACCATTCTTATTACCAATGACACGGGCAGCGGTTCCACCCTGACTTTTGGCGGCGGCACGGGCGGCGACATGGCAAATTTCAGCGGCGCGATAACGGTCATCAGCACCAACGCCGCGGGAACGGGCAGCGCCGGCAATTTGCGGTTCAACAACACCTCCACCGAAAACAACTTCGGCAGCGCCAGCGCGGGTTTCAACCTCGGGACCGGCGCGATCAATTTGCAGAACCGCAATGCGGGGACCATCAGTCTCGGGGAATTGACCGGCGGTCCGGCGACCTCCCTGGATGGGGACAGCAGCACCGTTGGCGCCACCGTCTGGAGCATCGGCGGCAAAAATACCAGCATGACTTTTGCCGGCACCATCAAGGACCATGCTGTCGGTCAGATTTCAGCCGTCACCAAAGTCGGCGCCGGCACACTGACATTGAGGGGCAACAACACTTATTCCGGCCCGACCACCATCAGTTCCGGCGCGCTGCAAATCGGCGACGGGGCCACCAGCGGCGCGGGAACGCTGGGAACCGCCTGGGTCACAAATAATTCCGTTCTGATTTTTGCGCGGCCGGATGCCGTGACCGTCGGCAATGCCATCAGCGGCGGCGGCAATCTGGTTCAAGCCGGCGCGAATGTTTTGACGCTCACCGCTGGCAACACTTATTCCGGCGCGACAATGGTTTCAAACAACGGAACCATCTTGATCGGCGCGCCGGGCGCCATTCCCAGTGGAACAGCGTTGATCCTCGGCGGCGGCGGCACGGCGGGAACGGTGGACTTGTTCGGAAACACCCTGTCCGCCGGCGCATTGAACAACGGCGGCGGATCATCGGGCGCAACCATTGGCAGCAGCGCGTCGGTTCCGGCCACTCTCATTTTCAATGGCACGGCGCCTTCGACATTCTCCGGCGCCATCCAGGACACTTTGCCCGGCGGCAGCAGCACGGTTGCCCTGGCCGTTCAGGGCGGAACATTGACTTTGACTGGGGCGAACACCTTTTCCGGCACGACCACTATCAGCGGCGGGACGCTGGCGCTGGGTGCGGGCGGATCCATCTCCAATACGCCGTCAATCATATTAAGTGGCGCGGCTTCGATTTTTGATATTTCGGCCATCAGCGGATTCGGTTTGCCCGGCGGCCAGACCCTTTCGGGCATCGGCGCCGTGGCCGGCAATTTTTCCGCCGCCAACAATCTGATTTCTCCGGCGACGAACGGCGTGGTCGGCACGCTCACCTTCAGCAACAACCTCGCCTTGAACGGCGGAAACACCATCGTCTTCGATCTGGCCACAACTCCGGCTTCCGGCAACGACCAGATTCTTGTCGCCGGCGCGTTGAATTTGAGCGGCGTGAACACGCTGCAAATCAATCCGTTGGGCGGCACCCTGGAGAGCGGCACCTACAAATTGATCCAGTTTGGAAGCCTGGGTTCCGGCGGGGCGGCGAATTTTCAACTGGCCGGGTCCATCGGCAACGGATTGCAGGCGGCGCTCAACGTGACGGCCACGGAGGTGGATTTGGACGTCAGCCCGGGCGTGGGCAGTTTGCTCGTCTGGCAGGGCGACGGTTCGGCCAATCTTTGGGACACGGCCAGCATCAACTGGCTTTTCGGCGGCGTCCCGGTGAATTTTGGAAACGGGGATTTTGCGGTTTTCAACGATACCTCGACCAACACCGTCGTGAACCTCACCGGCTCGTTGCAACCGGGTTCGGTCACGGTGAACGCGGCCAACAATTACACCTTCACCGGCGCGGGTAAAATTTCCGGCGCGCTGTCTTTGACCAAGACCAACAGCGGCGCCCTGACCATTTTGACGGCCAATGATTACAACGGCGTGACAACCATCGCCCAGGGAACCGTGCAACTGGGCAATGGCATTTATTCCGGCGCGCTGGGCAACAGTTTCATTGTGGACAACGGACTTTTGCTGGTGCAACCGCCGGCCGGCAGCACGCTGGGCAACCCCATCAGCGGCACTGGCCAGTTGCTTCAAGCCGGTCCGGGCGCGGTCACGCTCACCGCCAGCAATTCGTACAGCGGCGGCACGACCATCAACAGCGCCACGATGTTGCAAATCGGCGACGGCGGCACGCTGGGTCTGGGCGGCGTCCTCAACAACGGAACGTTGAATTTCAACAGTTCTGGAAACAGCACGGTCAATAATGTTGTCAGCGGCAACGGCAGCGTGACGCTTTCCGGCAGCGGCACGGTGGTGTTGACCGCCGGCAATTCTTATAGCGGCGGCACGACCGTCAGCAACGGCCTGTTGCAGGTCGGCAATCTCTCCGGCAGTGGAACGGGCGGCGGACCGGTGGTCGTCGCCAGCGGCGGCGCGCTGTCCGGCATCGGCGAAATCGGCGGCTCGCTGACCGTCAATGGCGGCGGCACGCTGGCCTCGGGAAATCTCAACGGCTCGCTGACCGTCAGCCAAAATCTGACGTTGAACCCGGGTGGAATTCTGAACTTCCAATTGAACTCGAATAATAATTCCTTTGCCGTGGGCGGCAATTTGAATCTCGGCGGCACGCTCAATGTCGCCAATCCGGGCGGATTGCCGGTGGGAGTCTATCCGTTGTTCACTTACGGCGGCAGTCTGGCTGGCAGCGTTGCCCTGGGCGCTCCGCCCGTTGGCCGGGCCTACTTGATCAACACCAACACGCCGGGACAGGTCAACCTGGTCGTCACCAATGTGGTCACGGTCACGGACAACGGCAGCACCGGCACTTTGGACAACGGGATCGTCAGCATCGTCATCGCCAAGTCCGATGCGCACATTTCCGCCATGAATTATCAGGGACAGAACCTGCTGGCCGGCGGCAGCAGTGGCGGCGAATTTTACTGGAGTTGGAATCAGCCCAATTATCAAAATCCCGTCGTCACCCAATATGCCCTGGTACAAGACCCCTCAACCAATGGCGGCACCATCGCGGAAGTGGATTTGTTCAGCCCCTGGAACAGCAACGCCAGCGACACCAACGTCGCGGCCCTGGATGTGGACATCCATTATTTTCTGCTGCAAGGGTCGCAGGGCTTTTATGCCAGCTCCATCATTTCCCATCCCGCCAGCTATCCGGACAATCCCGGCGGCGAGTTTCGGATGGTGTGCTACAACGGCACCATTTTTAATTGGTTGAGCGAAGACGCCCTGCGCAATCGGCTGATGGCTCCGGCGTCCACGCCGTGGGTTTCCGTTCCCGGCGCGCCGCAGGAATTCCAGCTTTGGACGGCGGGCATCTACCAGGGACAATATGAGTGCAAGTATGAATACAGCGCGGATTATTGTGATCTGAATGCCTGGGGCTGGAGCAGCACGAGCAACAACATCGGCCTCTGGATGACGAAACCCAGCCAGGAGTATTACAGCGGCGGTCCGATGAAGCGGGAATTGATCTGTCAGGACGATCAAAATGGACCTGGTCCGATTTTGCTGAACATGATCAATGGCACGCATTACATGATGGGCAGCGATGGTGACATCAAAGCGGGCGAAGCTTTTTCAAAAACATTCGGGCCGTGGCTGATTTACGCCAACAGCATCCCGCCCGGGATGACCAATGCGCCCGCCATCCTTAAAGCCGACGCGCAAGCCCAGGCCACCGTCGAACAAAGCGAATGGCCTTACCCCTGGTGGCACAATACGAATTACGTTCAGAAATCCGGCCGCGGTACGGTGGCCGGCACGATCAAAATTGCGGACAGCGGCAACCCGAATGCGTCGCCCGCCGGGTTGTGGGTGGGCGTGGCCCAGGCGCCTCCTTCGAGCGAGAACAGCGCGGACTTTCAACTGTGGGAAAAGAATTTCCAGTATTGGGTCAGGAGCGATGCCAACGGAAACTTCATCATCCCCAACATCATTGCCGGCACCAACTATACACTGTTTGCCTTCGGCCCCGGGGCCATTGGGACCTTCCAGTCACAGTCTTTGACCGGGACTTCTTTGAGCACGGTGAACGTGCCGGCGAGTCCCTTCAGCATCACGGTCACTGCGGGCGCCACCACCAACCTCGGCACCGTCACCTGGACCCCGACGCGCGTGGGCATGACAGTGTGGGAAATCGGCGTGCCGGATCGCTCCGCCCACGAGTTTTTGCACGGAACAGATTGGTGGCTGGCGGACGTCGGCTCCAGTCCGACCAATCCCAGTCCCAACTGGATGAAAAGCTTTGATTTTGCGGCCGACTTTCCAACCGGTCTGGTCTATTCGGTTGGCCAGAGCCAGTGGTCAAACGGGTGGAACTTTGCCCATACTGCCCTGGGCACCAATGCCAGCAGCACGGAGACCTGGAAGGTTTTCTTCAATCTGCCTCAGGCTCCAGCCAACGGCGCGACAGCTTCGCTTTACATAGGTTTTGCCGCTGATTACCAAGGCCCGGTTAAAGTGGTTGCCAACGGACACACGGTGACCTCCGGCGTCACGCCTCCCAGCGGCTCCGACGATACCATGATTCGATTGGGCATCCATGGCGTGTTTTCCGATGTCCGCCTCAGTGTCCCAGTCGGCGACCTTCAGGCCGGGCAAAATGAAATGGACTTCACGATGACCGCGACCGGCTCCACGGAAAAAAGCGCGATGTATGATTACCTGCGGCTGGAGCTGTCCAGTTACCTTCCGCCGCCGCCGGCAAACCTGACGGCAACGGCAGGCAATGCGCAGGTCGCCTTGAGCTGGACGGCCATGTCCGGCGCGACGAGCTACACCGTGAAGCGCGCGGCCATCAGCAACGGGACTTACACGGTCATTGCCGCCAATGTCATCGGGCCGGTGGTCGGCAGCGGCGTTACCAACGCCGCCTACCTTGATGCCACCGCGCCCCTCGGCACGAATTATTACATCGTCGCCTCCGTCAATCCCAATGGCAGCACAAACTCATTGCCTGTCAGCGCCATTGTGACGTTGACGACACCGCCGCAAATCAACAGTTCGCTGGTTTTGAACGGCCGGTTCATCCTGAACGGCAGCGGCGGAACGCCCGGGCATCCCTATCATGTGCTGGCCTCGACCAACGTGTCCCTGCCGCTGGCGCAATGGACGCCGCTGGTCACCAACAACTTTGACGCCTATGGGAATTTCGCCTGGACCAATGCGATGAACCTCAGTGTGCCGCAGCAATTCTATCTGATTCTTGTCCCGTAATTAAACAGACTGCCACATATGGATGCTATGAAAACAAAAAAACAAACTGCATTCACGTTGATTGAATTGCTCGTCGTCATTGCCATTATCGCCATCCTGGCGGCGCTCCTGTTGCCCGCGCTGAGCAGCGCCAAGCGCAAGGCGCTGATGATACAATGTATTTCCAATATGCGCCAGGTATATGCCGGTTGCATGGTCTATGTGGCAGATTTCAATGATTGGTTTCCACCCTTTAATGACTCTGGTGATCTTAGTGGACATCCGTTCAACCAGATTCATGCCGAAAACTATACAACCTACATCGTCGGTCCGACCAGCAGTGTGGGAGCAGGTACGTATGTGCCGGAGTCACTGGGCGCGGGGGGATTTGAGTTTAATAATCTCGGTTTGTTGTATGCCTTGAAAATGATCGGCGATGGCAAAGTTTTATGGTGTCCCTGTTTCGCAGACAATAGCTCGATTGGGATTGTCAAGTATTCCACGCCGAAGTTTATGAGCACGGATTCCAGCCAGTGTGTTCAATCCACCATTTTATACAACCCGCGCGTGGTCAATGCGGCAGGTTATCTAGCGGGCAACTCAAAGGATCCGGCAACGACGCGGGCCTATCAAAGAACAACCGATGTCCTTCACTTCGATCTTTTTTCTGTGGATTTTATGCAAAGCGCCGCAAGCGGCGGAATGCCATTTGATGCCGCTGATTTTGCGCATTGGCCATCCAGGGGCTGGGTTGTTCTTTTCACCGATGGTTCGGCCAAATTTGTCAAAAGCCCGTCGGCACTTGCCATAGCCACCACAAACACGTTTATCACTGGGCAAACGCTCCAATCCACCGTTGATTATGACAAAATTTTCACGGATCTTGTAAACGATAGCAAATAAAGATCGCTCCTTTTACCAGGCTTCAAGCCAGACGAAATTCACGACCAGAATCAACCCGGGCTTTTAACACGAATTCCGAAGTTGGCCTGTAGGTAGCTGCGACGCCCCCTCGCAGAAAGGTGTGGGCGACGCCATCGTCGCCCGTTGGCTCGGCGTCTTTCCCGAAGGTGTGAAAATGCGACGAGGGCGTCGCTGCCACCCTTTGGTGACGAGGCGTCACCGCTACTTGCGAAGAAGTAACTTCGGAGTTCGGGTTTAACGAACGGTTGTCTCATACTATATTGCGTTCAATCTAACATTAACAATCCAGTCAAAGCCGGTGAGGGATTGGATTTGGGCGGGTGAGGATTCCAGTTGGCGGAGGCGGCAGACCAAGGCGTTTTCGACCGCGT
>Ga0181538_10000098_pt1 | contig 88537 bp, 76 predicted proteins | sample PEATcosm2014_Bin_40_FD_119773 | JGI IMG/M metagenome (GOLD analysis project Ga0181538, IMG submission 119773) | Peatland microbial communities from MTU Mesocosm Facility, Houghton, MI, USA - PEATcosm2014_Bin23_30_metaG | ecosystem: Environmental > Terrestrial > Soil > Wetlands > Peat | place... | reverse complement strand
GAACCAGATCTTCTCCGTCGGCAAGAACCGCTACGGGGCCTTGGTCGACGTGCACGTGCATGAGCACGTTCTCGACGTGTGGATCGGCAACGAGCTCGTCAAGAGCCTGCTTCGCGACTCGAAAGGGGTGGTTCGCAAGAAACAAGCAGAAACGCACTAAAACAGAGGAATCTGATGTCAGGCATCAACCGAAGACGAACTGTCGCGCATCAACTGAACATTCACAGGGGCACGGTGTTGTCCGGTCGGAACGGTGCAGGTTCCCGCGTACTTCGGCACGCATCGTCTCATGTGTCCTGGGTGCATTCAGCTGTACGAACTGGTCGTGCGCAGCTTTTCGCCCAGACCCTTGTGACAGGGCCGAGCTGCCTAGACTGCGGGCCGGAGAGGTGCGAGAGCGGCCGAATCGGGCTCACTGCTAATGAGTTGAGGTGAGAAATTGCCTCCGAGGGTTCAAATCCCTCCCTCTCCGCTTACGAAGTGCCGCTACCATGAGCAGTCATCGTTGCGGTGGCTTGATGCAACTGCATGCCCGCCATCTTGCACATGAGGCTGCAAATTTCTGGCGCTCGTAGCTCAATTGGACAGAGCATCTGACTACGGATCAGAAGGTTGGGGATTCGAGTTCCTCCGAGCGCACCACAAGGCAAGTGCACCTCGAAAGCTCACCCGCGGTTGCGCAGCGCTCACAAGGATCGAGCACCGAAGCTGGGACAACGCGACAGACCGGATCTAAAGGGTCGGAGTAAAATGGTCGATGTTGGCGTCGAGATGCGTCGAGATGCGTCGAGATTCGACGATTTCGACAGGTCACAGCGACGTTTCAGCCGATGTGTCGATCCCCAAGGGGGCGCGATGCGTGCTCTTGATGTGTGGAAGAGCCTTCGCTGCAGGCACCGGGCGTTTCTGGGCGTGTTCTTTGTCCTCGTAATGAGCCTTGGGTGGACCGTGGGCCTTGGCGCGTTGGGCACCGCTTCCTGGTCGAGCGAGTCGAGCACCACTACGGGAAGTGGGAGCAACCTCAATGGAGTGTCCTGCGTCTCGTCGAGTTCGTGCATGGTCGTGGGCTATGTCGGCGACAAGACCTTGATCGAGTCTTGGCGTGGCTCCGCATGGTGGGCCGAGCGCAGCCCTGACCGCGGCGTAACGGGCAACAACCTCAATGGTGTGTCCTGCGTCTCTTCTAAGTCGTGTGTCGCCGTGGGCAACGACAGCAGTGACGCCGGAAGCCAGACCTTGATCGAGTCATGGAACGGCAAGTTCTGGTCGGTCATGAAAAGCCCGAGCCTCGTCTCCAGCGAGAGCGATCTCAAGAGTGTGTCCTGTGTCACTTCCAAGTCGTGTGTCGCCGTGGGCAGCGAAAACAATGCCACCTTGATCGAATCCTGGAACGGCACCGCGTGGTCAGTTGTGCACGGCCCGAAACTCCTCTCGAGCGAAAGCACCCTCAACGGAGTGTCCTGCGTCTCGAGGAGATCGTGTGTTGCCGTGGGCAACGTGGGCAGTGACACTCTGGTCGAGTCGTGGAACGGCACCGTGTGGTCCGTCGCGTCGGCCCGGAGCCCAGGGTCATACGGAGGCTTCTCCAGTGTGTCTTGTTCCTCGGCCGCATCGTGCAAGGCCGTTGGCAACTACAGCTACGGTACCGGCAGCGGTGCCAGCAGCCTCAGCCGGACCTTGATCGAGTCTTGGAACGGCAAGACATGGTCGGTCGCGTCGAACCCGAGCCCCGCTGTCGCGTATCTCTACGGCGTCTCGTGTTCCTCGGCCACATCGTGCAAAGCCGTCGGCAACTACGCGATGGCAAGTGGTCTGCGTCGGACGTTGGTCGAATCCTGGAACGGCGCGACATGGTCGGACGTTTTGAACCCGAGCCCCGGCGTGGCGTATCTCTACGGCGTGTCCTGTTCCTCGCCAAGGTCGTGCAAGGCCGTCGGCAACTACGCAAAGAGCAGTGGATTAAGCCCTACCGATCCGCTCGTCGAATTCTGGAATGGCACCGCCTGGTCGACCTGAGCGTTCCCCGCAATCCCAACACCGACGGTTTCATCTATCCCATCGGATGTGCACCCGGTCCAAGAATGATTCGAGAACTCGGCCGTCCCCTTCGATCAAGAGATCATCGGCCGGTTTGCGACTCCAAAGCGCAAGGTAAAGATCGCCGGCACGACCACTTACGTGACAGTCCGCATCGGAAGCTCCGCAACTCGTTCTGACACCGTCGAGAGTCATCCGCACGAGCCATTGCGAAGGCGAGTCGGTGCAGCTGAAGTGAAGTGATCGAGGCTGGTCGACTCGGAGTCGCCAAGCTGGGCGAGTGATGAAGCAGGCCAGGAGCTCGTCGATGCCGTCTGCAGCGAACTCTTGTGGAAATGCGGTCAACGTCCTGCCCGAAGCGAGCTCCGCATCCACGCGGTGTATGGCCGTCTCGTGTGCTTGGCGACGCGCCCACATCGAAAGCGGAGAAGGTGCGAAAAGGAACGTCCAGCACACGAGGTTCGGATCCGCGATCGCGAGTGCATCGACCATCGCGGAGTGGCACTCTACGTACCAATCGATGAGCTCCGAGTCATTTGGAATCGATCCCACATCTTCGTCGAGATCGACGTCCCAGAACTCAGTCCGGGGCCGGGAAACAATCTCAGTCGCCCAGCGATGAACACCTCCTAGGTGCCAGATGAGATCCCGCACGACCCAATCGGGACAGCTTGGCACCGCAGTCGCGAAACCGGCTTGCGATGCAGCGGACGCGAACAGGGCGCCTTCGCGTCCCAACGCGTCAATGTGTTCTGAGACATCGAGCACGGCAGGTCATCCTTGTCGTTCGTGTGACCCTTGTACAGAACGGAGGTGGTTCTCATCCGCCGCCCAAAGGAAAGAAACGACACACGAGACCACGACGAAGAACTCTCTCCTCACATGTGTCGTCTACGTGATGAGGACGGATCTATGGCGTTCTTCGCACGAGCACGTGCGCTCAGCCGAGCACGACCTGACCGAAAACGCTGCACAGACCGGCGAGTTCCAGTGCGAGGAGCGTCGCGACGATCGCGAGAACGACAACAGCTCGCCAACCCGTGCAACGACGCATCCTCAACTCGGGCATGTACCACGACGGAAGCAAACTGTTCGTAGGACCATAGGAGAACGTGAGCGCAACGGCGTCATCGCCAAGGGGAGGATCGGGTTCGGCCGATTGGGCCAAGTCGTCGAGCTCGGCATCGGTCAACGCGTCGACAAGCTCCAGATCGCGAGGGTCAAGTGTCGGCTGGCACGTCATGCAAACCACGAATCACCCCAGTGTGCTGGTCTAATGGTGGACCCATAGCCCCAATCCTCAGCTCGCATTCAGCCCACGACTTTGGAGTAGGTGATCGTCGAGGCGGCCGGTGGCACGTTCACGACGACTTGTTCGCCCCATCTTGAGAATTGCGTCGTGCCCGAACCGGTCGATCCGGTCGAAACCTCCTCGACAGGCAGTGGCGCGCCCACCGCGGAGAAGCTGAACGTGTTCACTGTTTTTGGGGTAGAGCTCGTCGCCGCAGCCGTCCAGCTAAGGACGTACAGCTTGGTGCCCTTGACGTCGGTGAGGGACAACGAAATACCCTTCGCCTTCGGGAGCAAGTTCGCGAGCGTTGACATCGTGGTGGTGGACTTAAGATCGGAATACGGAGTCGTACCGGCTTTCATGGACATCCAGTCCTTCCCGATCTTCTTCGCCTGGGCAGCGGTAAGGCCAATGATCGAAGTCAGTCCGGACGAAGTTCCGCTCATGTAGGCATAGGTGGGCGTCACCTCGATCGTGACACTCTCCTTGCCCTCTCTGATCGTCTCCACCCCGCTTTTCGTCCCCAAGTCGACGACGACGGTGCTCGATGCCGATCCCGACTCTGAGTAGACGTACAAATGGACGCTTGTTTGGGTCGCGATCGCCGCTTTTGCGCCCGAAAGAATGGAACTCGTCGTCGCTGCTCCCGCAGGAGACAGTGCGACAAGTGCACTCGACACGACGATCGCGGCCGCACCAAGCTCAAGCGCAGCTCGTCGGCGTCCGCGTTCCATCTTGGACAAGATAGTGGCTTTCCATGTGAAATCGCTGAGCTGTCAGTCATAGAGAAATTGGCACTGGCCAGAGCGTCAATGAATCGCTCCGGTCAGCGTGCACTTTGCTGATCGACCTTCAAGGATGCACGCTCGCGCTGTTGAGCCCGTTTCGAATAAACCAGCCACACAGATGAACCAGGACGAGCCCGAATTGCCATGAAGATCCCCATGGCCGCCTGCTTGCGAACGAGGCGCGAGGTGACTAGAGAACTTGACGCTGATCTCGTCCAACGTATTTGGCAAGTGGGCGAATCAGGGAGTTCGCCGCGAGTTGTTCCATGATGTGCGCAGTCCACCCTGTGACGCGGCTCATCACAAAAATCGGCGTGAACGTCGGAATGTCGAAACCCATCAAGTAATACGCGAGCCCAGTCGGGTAGTCGACATTTGGATAAATGTTCTTTGCAGTGAGCATCGCTTGCTCCAAGTTGTCATAGATCGCCATTAGTCGATCCGCATGGTGAATCTCTGCTAGTCGTCCGAGTGCGGCACGAAGCGTCGGCACTCGGGAATCGCCATGTTTGTAGACGCGATGCCCAAAACCCATGATCACTCGCTTGTCCGCGATGGACTTGGCAAGCCAAGATGCCGCCTCATCGGGATCGCCGATTTCATTGAACATGTCCATGACAGCCTCGTTGGCGCCCCCGTGCAATGGACCTTTCAAGGTTCCGATCGCTCCGGTAACCGCGCTGTAGATATCGCTGAGCGTCGAGGTGATGACACGCGCGGCAAACGTCGATGCGTTAAAGCTGTGCTCCGCATACAAGATGAGCGAGGTCTCGAAGCACTCGATGACCTCTTTGTCGGGCACCTCACCGAAGCACATGTGGAAGAAATTCTCTGAGTAGGACAATGCGGCGTCTGGAGCGATCGCGCTTTGGCCCCGGCGCCGGCGTTGCTCGAAGGCGACGATTGTCGGAAGCTTGGCCATCATGTCGAGCGACTTCTCGAGGTTTGCCTCGACGGTGCGATCGTCCTCTCTCGGATCGCACGCACCGAGATAGCTCACCGAGGTTCGCAGGACATCCATCGGGTGGCACGTCGTCGGCAGGGATTCGAGCACCTCGAAGAGCTGACCGGGTACGGAGCGATGCGATCGCTCCTCTTTCTCAAAAGTTGTGAGCTCAGATGGACTCGGCAGCTCACCGTGCCATATGAGATACGCAACTTCTTCGAAACTGCAGGATTTGACAAGATCCTGCACTGCATATCCGCGATAGGTGAGGGAGTTCGTTGCCTCATTGACCATCGAAATGGAGGTCGTGTCTGCAACGACGCCGTCTAGGCCCCGATGCACCTCCGGCTCTGTATTAACCATGCTGGTCTCCTTCGGTGCCGTGGGCGAAGTCAAAGATTGTGCTGTCGAAGGTGTTGTATGCCTCGTAATCAACGAGTTCATAGAGCCGATCACGGGTCTGCATTTCTGCGATGAGCCCTTCTTGGCTCCCTTCGGCTAAGAGAATGTGCAAGCCACGCTCAATGGCTCCCATCGCTATGCGCAACGCCGTGACCGGGTAGATGACGACGTTCACGCCCAGGGAGCTGAGGGTCCTTGTAGAAAGGATCGGGGACTTCCCGAATTCCGTCATGTTCGCGAGAATCGGCACGCTTATCGCATTCCTTACGGCCTCGAATTCGGCTTCGTTTCGAAGCGCCTCGGGAAAGATCATGTCCGCACCGGCATCGACATAGGACCTGGCCCTTTCCAACAGGGCATCGAGTCCTTCTGCGTCTCGGCAGTCGGTTCGCGCGCAGATGACAAAGCCATCATCTCGGCGCGCCGTCACCGCTGCGCTGAGGCGTTGGACCATCTCGTTCGTACTGACAACTGCCTTGTTTTCGAGATGACCACACCGCTTGGGGTTCACCTGGTCCTCGAGGTGACACCCGGCAACGCCGACATCCTCGAGACGCTGGATCGCGCGTGCGACGTTCACCGGCTCCCCAAAGCCCGTTTCCGCGTCGACGAGCACTGGGAGGTTCGTCACCCTTGCGATTTGGTGACTGCGCTCCGCGACTTCGCTGAGCGATAACAGTCCGATGTCGGGCAACCCGAGTTCAGCCGACATGACCGCACCGGACCCGTACACCCCTTCAAAACCGAGCTCTTCGATGAGTATTGCAACGAGCGGGTTGAGGGCACCCGGGAAGCGAAGAAGCCTTCCTGATGAGAGCCCATCCCGGAATGTCTTGCGCTTTGTCGTCGGTGCCGTCGTCGCCTCGAGCATCAGAACAATCCTCCGGTGGTCCCGTCTTTGAGACCAAGCGCAGTAAAGGTCAGGCCTCTGACTTCTGCCGGCGACAAATCGCCGAGTCGCTCGACGACCGAGAGGAAGCGCGTTTGTTCAGATTCAGCAAGGCATTCATTCGACAGCGTATGGAACTTCTCGAGATATTGCGAGCGCCCAAAGGGTCTTGCGCCCAAGGGATGAGCGTTTGCCACTGCTAGTTCTCCTTCGACGACCGAGTCATCGTCGAGGGTAATGACGACCCGGCCCCCGAATGCGATCTCATTCGGATCTTTGCTGTGGTATCGCTGCGTCCAAGTGGGATCTTCAACAGTTGAGACCTTGTGCCATAGCGCCATCGTTCCAGGCCGATTCGCGCGCTCTTTGGTATAAGAGGCTTCGTGATGAAAGGTACCGTCTTCGAGGGCGACGGCAAAGATGTACATGGCCGAATGGTCGAGCGTCTCTCGGGAGGCATTCGGGTCCATCTTCTCAGGGTCAGTTGCGCCCGACCCGATGACGTTGTGCGTGTGGTGGCTCGTGTGAATGACGACGGACTTGATCTTCTGCAGATCCTTAAGTTGCCGACGGAGGATCTTCGCAAGGTCGATGAGCGCCTGAGCCTGATATTCGGCCGAGTACTCCTTCGTATAGGTTGAAAGAATCGCCCGCTTGGACTCGCCACGTGCCGGAAGCGGAACAATGTAGTTCGCCGTCGGTCCGTCAAGAAGCCACGCGATCACGCCGTCTTCGCCTTCATATATCGGGGCCGGCGAGAGCTCGCCCCTCATGGCCCGATCAATAGCTTCGATCGCAACCTTCCCGGCGAATGCTGGCGCGTAGGCCTTCCAACTCGATATTTCTCCTTTGCGAGACTGGCGTGTCGCGGTCGTTGTATGAAGTGATTGTCCTATCGCTTGATAGATGACATCCACGGGAAGCTTGAGCAGAGTGCCAAGACCCGCTGCGACAGATGGTCCGAGGTGCGCAACGTGGTCGATCTTGTGCACATGGAGAGAAATGCCTCGCGCAAGACCGACTTGAATCTCATAGGCCGTCGCGATCGCCCGCACGATATCTTCACCCCTGGACCCGACGTGTTGGGCGACGGCAAGGATCGGGGGGATGTTGTCTCCGGGGTGTGCGTACTCCTCGGCCAAATACGTGTCGTTGAAGTCGAGTTCGCGCACGGCGACCTCATTGGCCCAGGCCGCCCATTCAGGTGAAGTGCTGACCGAGGACTCACAGCCAAGAATCGTCGATCCGGGCCGATAAGAGTGTCGCAGCGCCTGGGCGCGAGCGTGGATAACCGGATCACGATTCAAGGCCGCAGCCGCAACACCCGCGTTATCAATGAGCCGATTGACGATCATCTCCTTGACGTCGTCATCGACGTCGATCGGATCCGCGGCGACAGCGGCGAGCTTCCACGCGAGCTGTTCGGCTGGCTCGAGTCGCGTCCCAGGGCGTTGCACCGCGACGCAGTGCTCAATCATCGTGATGGCCCCACGACGAACATCGGGATCTCGTCGCTTGGACTTAGAGGCATCAGCCAACTCGACAAGACGGTTCCCCTTTCGCTTCCCGCATTGTTGCATCGCAAGACGGCCACGACTTCGGATTCGCGGGCCGCTCTTCGCAGTGTTCGGGATGAAAAATCGGACACCTTTTGCGAATCCACCTTTCGAGCCTGCCTCCCTAATCGATGGAACCGTCGTTTCACCTCGACGTGGCGCACGGCTAGGTTGAGCCTGCACAGATCTGAAGAGCCGCTTTGAGCAGCGTGATGACGGAAGGTCGAGCCCTCTGACCAGACGTGTAGCTGGTCCAATAGCCATTTGTCTCGGCGTCTACTGCCTCTTCGCCGTCCTTAGTTATTGGCCTCTCGATCCGCTCTCGACGGCGAGCCTTCCCGGAGGTGGATTTCGCGACCCCGCGCAGATGACATGGTTCCTCGCGTGGGTGCCCTTTGCCCTGCTCCATGGCCAGAACCTGTTCCACACGACCTTCATCGACTACCCCTCCGGCGTCAACCTCGCCGACAACACCTCGGTTCCGCTCCTCGGTCTTCTCGTCGCGCCGATCACGCGCACCTTGGGCCCTGTCGCTTCGTTCAATTTCTTGTTGCGCGCGTCGTTCTTCTGTTCGTCGGCTTCTCTGTTCTTCGTCCTTCGGCGTTACTGCCGATCATCCATCGCGTGTTTCGCCGGTGGTCTTTGCTATGGGTTCGGACCATTTCTCGCAAGCCAGGGACAGGCTGACGCGCACCTCAACTTGCTCTTCGAACCCATCCCGCCCTTGCTGTTTTGGTGTGTAGACGAGATCTTCATCACACAACGCCACAGAGCGATCCCCTTCGGCTTTCTCCTCGGCGCCCTTTGTACCGCACAGCTCCTCATCGCTCCAGAAGTGCTCAGCGACTGCGCGGTCATCGGCATCTTTGCGATCCTGAGTCTTTGCGTGATACATCGACGCTCGATTCGCGATCGCCTATCTCACGCGGCGCGCGCGTTTTCGATCGGAGTGGCCACGTTCGTCGTCCTTGCCGGGTATCCCGTCTTTGAAATGCTCGCTGGGCCGGGCCATGTCACGGGACCGGTGCAGCCTGTCGCCCGCCTACAGGGCTTCGCGAGCGATTTGTTGGAGCCGATTGTGCCGACGGCACGCCAGTTCATCGCGCCGGGTGCGCTCGTCAGTGTCGCGAGTCATTTCGCCACGCGCAACGCCGCTGAGCTCGGGGGCTATCTTGGCGCGCCACTCCTCGTGATGGTCATCGTTCTCGGGGCCATTTGGCACCGGGAACGGATCCTTCACATTGCCTTGGCACTCGCCCTCTTCGCATTCGTGTTGTCTCTTGGCTCACAGCTCCACGTGGGCGGACACGACACTTCGATCCCACTTCCCGAGGGGCTCTTTGCCCACATCCCAGTTCTCGACAACACCACACCCGATCGCTTTGCCCTCGAGGTGCTCCTGTTCGTGTCGATTGGTTTTGCTGTCGGCGTCGACCGCACGATTTCTCGCCTTCCAAGCAAGGAATCGGGCCGATCTCGCGCTTTGAAGGCGATGGTGCTCGGAGCATGTTCGTCTTTCGCATTGATCGCCTTGGCGCCAAACGTGCCGGTTCGAACGAGGGCACTTCCCTGGACTCAGGCGCTCGTGACGACGTTAAAGAACGCGATCCCAAAAGATGCGGTCACCCTCACCTATCCCTTTGCGACCCCGCCCTATGTGCCGGCGATGGTTTGGCAAGCGAGCGACGGGATGACCTTCAAGATCACGGGCGGGTACGCGACCATCCAAGGTCCGAACGCTTCGGGCCAATACTGGCCAGCGCTCGTGAATCCTCCTTTTGTGGAGGAATTCCTGAGCATGCAAGAAGCAGGGACACATGGTCATTATCCCTTGCCAACTGCTTCGACGGTCCCTGAAACAGCTGCACTATGTGCATATGCCTCGCGCTACAAGGTGTCAGCGGCAGCTATCTGGACAGCTGCGAACGGCGCGTCGCGCGTCGACGCCTTCTTCCGATCAGCTTTCGGGCCGCCTTCGGTCGAAACCAGCCAGATCGAGGTGTGGTCTCACCTTCATGTTCGAAGTTGTCATTGAGGCCGCGTCCTTTCCTCAAGCCGCCACACAAGACGCAACCCAGACCAGTCATCATCGAGAACCGCGACCTTTACGTCGACGAGCCCTCTCGATAGCGCTTCTGTGCGAATGGTGTTGTCCGTAATGTCGCTCAAATGGCCAGTGGCGCGGCGCGGCCAGGCTCCCCAAATTGCACCATTCGGGTAGATCCTCGGACAAAGCACGTCTAGCGCGGGAGGTATCTCTGCCGCCTGCCGAAAAAACGCAAGAACAATCGCCACAGGATCTTTGCTCTGGCTTCGTTCGTCTTCGTACTCGACGCGAACGTGGATTGGCAGTCGAGGAAGACGAAACGAGTCGGGCGCGCAATAGAGCACGAGCTTCGTGTCGCCCTTGGTTGGGATCGCGAGCTTTCTTATAAGCGTCGTCTTTGATGCCTCGGCCATGGGTGTCCGCCCACTAGGTGGACACAGCTCAATTGACGCCTGGCGCATTCGGTGCACAAAGGCCCGTGCGCACCGAGAGTTGCGATGAAGGAGAGCTCAAGAAGGCGGATCGACGAGGCGACAGGGAATGTCCGCGTTCTCATCGAGGTGATAGCTCGCGCACACACGGTGGTAGCCATCCGCGATGACGAGTGCCGGATTGCCCGACAGACTCCCCCGTAACAACAGGACCGGCGAGAGACGCTCTTGTTTCTTGACCTTCTTCAGATCCGCCGCGACATGGAAGTTGTCAGCAGGCAAGAGCGGGAGCTGGCTCGCTCGCAAAATGTCCTTCGCCTTACCCGTCGTCAGCGGCGCTTTTCGCAACGCGTCAACCGCCGAGTCAGCTTCAGTCTCCGTCATGACCAAGCTCAGGTATGCGCGGGCCGCGGGATAGTCGTGATCATCTGGTTCTTTTTTCCAATGTTCCGATTTCGCCATGTCGCGGCCTCCTTATCGAACAGCCGGTGTCTCGATGCGAACCTGGGGGAACGACAAACCGGTGATTCTCACGAGCCGCCTTCAGAGGACTGCCCGCCGCTTCCATCGGGCGTGCCCCGCGAGCGGTCCACTACGAGGACGGTTTCGAGGGTTCCTTGCGCAGCGCGCGCAGCGTTCGGGTCTCCGCCGGGTCCCCGCAAGAGGTACCCCGCACCAGCCGCGATGACCGCTCCGATGATCGGACCTGCAACGTAGACCCAGTAGTGGGAGAAGTCTCCCGTCACGAGGGCCGGTCCGAACGAGCGAGCGGGATTCATCGACGCACCGGTGATCGGGCTCGACCAAAGACCCGCCAAGGCGATGTAGCCAGCTACAGCGAACGCAGAAAGCGCACCGACGTTTTGTGCACCTGAGGCGGTTCCAAGGATGGTGCTCACGAGGCCAAAGGTGAGCAGTGCCTCGACGAACATCGCGTGGAGGTCGTTGATCCCCGTTCCCGGAAGCGTCGCTCCGAGCGTTCCGACCTTGCCAAACAGCGCCCACAGGGAAAGGCACGCGAGCGCCGCGCCGCCGAACTGTGCGACGAAGTACAAGGGGATGCGTCTCCAGGGGAACTCACCGCGCAAGGAGAACGCAAGGGTGACCGCCGGGTTCAGGTGGGCGCCTGACACCGTTCCCATGAACAGAATGATCGCCATGACCATGAGAGCTGGCGCCACGACTTCAGCGGTCCGCCCGATCGCTCCATGGCTGATCACCGCGACGACCGGTGCGCCCGCTGCCACGACGACCAAGAGGAAGGTTCCGAGCACCTCGGCGAAGATCCGTCGCCACTCGAGGGAGAAATCGTCGAAGTCCTTCGCCCACGCCGGTTCAACGCCCAAAACGGCGTGCACCGACATGGGGCCCCGATAGTGAGACGCACGGCGTTTGAAGGGCGCCGTCAACTTCTGCGTGGAAGATTGCTCCGACATGGTCAGTTCGCCTCGATCCGGGGGTCGTCTACGAACACCGTCCACATTGCCAGACCGGCGCGCTCTGTGCTCGCAAGGCGAGTGATCGTCGGCCGTAAGGGATCCGCAACGATACCGATCGCCGATCGCGACACAACGTCGCGGGCTTCGCGGGCGCAGCGTTGTGCGCACCTCGAAGCGCGAAGCGCTCGTTTTCCCGAGGGCTGTGGACTGAGTTGTTCCTTACTTGGGGATGAAGGGGGGATCTCGCGAAATGTCTGTCGAGAAGCTCTGGATCTCGCGAATTCTCCTTGATTTGGTGACATGAGCGTTGCAAGATGCACCCAACGGGATAGAGGAGCTCAAACGGACGGGCTGAACGGCTCACTCGAAAGGGTGAGACGAGGGGTCTGAATCGAGAGCAACGAAATCCTTAGGTGGAGCTAGGACGCAGTCGAGGAAGCGCTCTCCGGAGCGAGACCGGAATTGCACGGCGGCCTCGGTCGCCAGCCCGGCAGGAGCGCCGAAAGGCAATCTGAGGGGCGCCTAACCACCAAAGGCAGTGGCCCCGGGAAGTACGAACGGCTTCGGTCGGGCGGCTACCCGGGGCCGTGCCGCGTCCGGACCACTGCGCAAGAAGGCGCCGCAGGATCCGCGGGTCGAGGCGCTCGTGACCCGAGGTCACTAGCGTGTTGGCACTGTGGAATCCGAGGAACGCTCGGCAGCATACGTGCGTCTCCTTTTTTGGCTGTTGATCCCGGCGGCGTTCTTCAACGGTTTTGATGGCGAACTTCGCGCGCTCCTCCTTCCTCAGATCAAAGCGACCTTTCACGTCAGTGTCGCTACGGTTGGACTCGCGAACATCCCGATCGCAGCCGGCTCGTACGTCGCATTCTTTGTCGTCCGCCTGGCGGACCGCATGGGGCGTCGGCCATTACTGCTCGTTTCACTTTTCGGCTACGCGTGCTTCACGGGGCTCACCGCAGCAAGTTTCAGCCTCTGGTCATTTGCCCTCTTCCAGTCGCTCAGCCAGATCTTCCTTGCAACAGAGTTCGCCCTTGCGGTGACGGTCATCTCCGAGGAAGTCGAACCCGAACATCGGGGCCGATCCCTTGGACGACTGCTCATCGCCCAACCGGTCGGAGGCATCGTCATCGCCCTCCTTCTTGCTGTTGGATTCCTCCACACCTCGCTCGGTTGGCGGTCGTTCTATCTCGTGGGCATCCTCCCCGCCGCGGCCATCGGCCTCGCGCGTCGCAACATCAAAGAAACCAAGGTCTTTCTCGCGGGAAAACATCGCGACGCCAAACGTGCACCGTTGCGCGACGTCTTTACTGAACCGTGGCGAACTCGTGTCTTCGCACTCGGTGCTATTTCGTTCCTGCAGAAGATCCCGGTGACCGCGGGCGTCGGGTGGTGGGTCTACTACGCCGAAAAGGAACGACACCTTTCGACGCTGCTCGTGTCCTTTGACCTCGCGACCGCGTTCACCTTGGGGATCCTCGGGTATTTGGTATGCGGCAGGGCGATCGACCGGTTCGGTAGGAAGCGGGTCGTGACGGTGTTCTTCTCAGGTGCTTGTGTCTTTGGGATCGCGTTGTTCCAGACGAGCGGGGAGGTTGGGAACTTCATCTTCCTCGCTCTCGCGGTGTTCTTCGGGCTCGGCATCAGCCCGGCACTGTCTGCGTTGTCGGCTGAATCCTTCCCGACGCGCATCCGTGCCCAAGCTGGTGCCGTCGTCGGAAATGGGTTCGCGAACACCGGAGAGCTCACCGGTCCGGCGCTCGCAGGTGTATGTGCCGCTTCTCTTGGCGGGATCGGCAATGCGGTGTGCGTCTTGACCCCGCTCTTGCTCTTCGCGATCCCCGTGCTCTGGCGCTTTGTTCCCGAAACTCGAGCGGCCAACCTCGAGACCGTCGACGATGCGGCGCGATCCCCCGATGCGACGCCCTAACGCGCCCTCACCGGGGATGACGCGTCACGGAACGAACAGCAGCGACAAAGGTGGCGGACATAACTTGAGGCCATATGTCCCTCTCGTGAGAAGAGCGCGAGTCATTCGATCCGTGTACGGGACATACTTGTACTCGAAGCGACCTACGACGCGGCGTTGTGTCTTTTTGTACAGAACCTGGAGATTATTGCGGTGAGGCCGATCCCGGTTGTGTTCCACCTCGGACCCCTTCAGGTCCACACCTACGGCATCGGCTTGGCGCTCACCTTTTACTTTGGCTATCGGTACTTCGCCTTGCGTCTGCGAAAGGCCGGATACGGGGACGCCTGGCTCGGGACCACCTTCATTTGGATCGTCCTTTCGGCGATTGTCGGTGCGCGCGCGCTGCACGTCATAGCGAACTTGAGCTACTACCGGGCCAACGTCGGCGACATCTTCGCGATCTGGCACGGCGGGCTTTCTTCCTTTGGGGGCCTCGCACTCGCAATTCCGGTCGGTTTGTGGAGCGTGCACAGACGTTGTCCGAGCCTTCGGCCAGGTATCGCGGCCGATCTTGTGGCACCAGTTTTGGCGTTGTCTTGGGCGATCGGTCGGCTGCTCGGCCCGCAGCTCATGTTGGCCGGCGGTGGCAAAGCGACAAGTGACTGGTTCGGCATGTACTACGCAGGACAAGTCGGCAAGCGCCTCCCTGTACCAATCTTCCAGGCGCTCGAATGCACCGCTGTCTACCTTGTCGCGATTGGCGTCGAGCGCTATATCCGTCGCCGCGGAGGTCCCATAGGCGTGGTGACGGGCGTCACCGTGGGCCTATGGAGCCTGAGCCGCTTCTTCGACGAGTACTTCTGGCTCGCGCACGACAGCGGGACGGACGCGATCGAGATCGGATCGCTGTGCCTGTTCGCCATCGGACTCAGCGCTGCGGGCTATTTGTTGTGGCGACATCGAGGAAACCGTCGCGTCCTTGAGGAAAAGCCCTCTCACCTCGCCTTGCCAAGTCCCTGAGCGTCCCCCCACGATGGCGCGAATCGTGCTTGTAAGACTCCTTTAGACCTCTTTCGACATCGGTGGATCAGCGCGGAAGCTCAGGTGCTTTACCGACAGACGCATCGGGGTCAACGGTCTTTGGAACGTACGGCCCGACCGCAGCGGCAAGCAGGGTCGAATTGGGAATCTTCAGTGGTCCCCCTTCGCTCTGGATCGTCACGTACGTCAAGCTCACAGCGAGCACCACGCCGTCGAATATGCCGCCGAGCGCACCCGAGCGGATCCTTATGTGGTCACCGACACTGAAGGGCCGGGCGAGCAACAACACGAGTCCGGAAAAGACGTTGCCGAGACTCTGTTGAGCTGCGATGCCGAGCACGACCCCGGTGACCGCGCCCCCGACGATGAGGTGCTCGATCGAAACATCGAGCACGCCGAGCGCCGCGAACAACACGATGACGTACCCCGTCGCCGACGCGAGGAGGCGAACCGCGGCACCGGCGGCGGGAATGGTCTGTGAGGACACGAGCAAACCAAGTCCCTTCGCGATGCAACGTGTGGCGATGACGCCGGAAACAACGAAGACAACGGCTCCCGCCCAGGCGATGATCTTCACGCGCAATGCGGGTCCGTGGACGTTTCCGAACGCAGACCCGAAGATCACCGCGGCAAGGGCAACGGCGCCAGATGCGCCGGCGCGCAGGAAGTCCTGGGTCCGCTTTGATCGCCGGTCCCTGTGATGCTTCAGGCGCAAGATGCCGCGCCACAGCGGGCGATCCTCACGTGTCGTCTTGTCGGACTGTGGGTCGGTCTCGGACATATCGTGCACGAGGCTCGCCAACGCACCCGGACGGCGAGTCGGACAAAGCCTACGTCTTCGAGCGACGGAGAAGCCCTCTTCATCCGAATCGTTTTGCTGAGCCCTTTTGACATCTTCTCGCGAGAGAACATCTTCGATTAACCTCTGGCCGGGCAGTTGCTTTCTGCAGGGGTATTGAGCAGGGAGAGCTTGGGCACTTCGATCTCACCGAAGGCTCGCGTGAGCAAAGGCGTTCCCTAGCGATTCGTGCGATCTCGGAACGACTTCTGTTCGTCCACCGAGACGAGCGAAATACTTGTGGTGAGTAGATGGCAATTGGCTGCTCGCTTCGGTACGGTCCCATACAAGATCGGAGATCAAGGCCTTGAAGAGCGGCGAGAGCTTCGCGATTGGCGTCGATTACGGCACCGAATCTGGTCGCGTGCTCATTTTGAACCTGAAGACGGGCGACGAGGTAGGCGTTGCCACTGTCAACTACCCAAGCGGTGTCATCGATACGCACCTTCCGTCAACCGGCAAAGCGTTGCTTCCGGATTGGGCGCTCCAGGACCCGCGTGACTATCTCACTGTTCTTTCGCGCGGAATTCCTGAAGCGCTTCGAACATCAGGCATCGACGGGTCATCGGTCGTTGGTCTCGGAATCGACTTCACGTCTTGCACCGCGCTACCGGTAACCGCGGATGGGACGCCGCTTTCGTACCTCGAGGAGTGGCGCGACGATCCGCACGCGTGGGTGAAACTCTGGAAGCACCACGCCGCGCAGCCCTATGCCGACAGGCTGAACGAAGTGGCCAGTGAACGCAACGATGCGTTCATCGCGCGATATGGGGGACGGCTTTCTTCTGAGTGGTACTTCCCCAAGCTCTTGGAGATCTGGGACCAAGACCGTCCTTTATACGACGCAGCGGACGCGTTCTTGGAAGCGACTGACTGGGTCATCTGGCAACTGACAGGAACACTTGCGCGCGCCGCCTGTTCGGCCGGATACAAGGCGTGCTGGTCGAGCGCGGATGGACTCCCACCGCTTGGGTACTTCGAAGCCGCGTACCCGGGATTCTCCGACCCGTCTGCCAAGCTCGGCAAGACCTTTTATCCTCTCGGCACGCGCGCGGGAACGCTCCGGGCGGACCTCGCTGCGAAATATGGACTCACGCCTAACGTCGCAGTGGCAGTGGGCAACGTCGATTCGTTCGTTTCGGTGCCTGGCGCGGGTGTCGAAGAAGCGGGCGTTTTCGTCATGGTCGTCGGCACTTCCATCTGTGACATGGTCATCGATCGCACCCAGTTCTTCGTACCAGGCATCACCGGAGTCGTTGAAGACGGAATACTCCCGGGATATTTCGGCTATGAGGCAGGACAGCCGGCCGTCGGTGACATGTTCGCCTGGTTCGTCGAGCGCGTGCTCAAGCGCGACAGCGACGATCCGGCGCAGATTCGCAAAATCTTCAGCGGGCTCGAAGACGGCGCGGCAAAGATCGCGCCCGGAAGCACCGGCCTCGTCGCACTGGACTGGTGGAACGGGAACCGTTCGATCTTGGCCGACGCGGACCTCTCCGGGGTCATCGCCGGATTGACGCTCTCGACGACGAAAGAACAGATGTTCCGGGCGATGCTCGAATCCGTCGCGTTCGGCACACGGCGCATCGTCGAGAACTTCAATGAGCACGGGGTCGAGGTCCACGAGATCGTGGCCTGCGGGGGGATCGCCGAACGCAGCACGCTTTTGATGCAGCTCATCTCCGACACGACGCGCCTAAGGGTGAGCACACCGGTATCGACTCAGGTCCCGGCGCGCGGCGCCGCCCTATTTGGCGCGGTCGCGGCCGGTGAACAAGCTGGAGGTTTCGAGAGCATCGAGGCCGCGGTCGACGCATTACCCGCTCGACTCGGTCGCACCTACACTCCTTCGGCCGCGGCTTCGACCTATGACGAGGTCTACGGTGTCTATCGTTTCCTGCACGACATGCTCGGAAAAAACGAGGTCGAGTGGCTCCACCGCCTGAAGCAGATCCGCCGCGAAGCGATCTCCTCGTCGACAACCTCGCGAGGTGTCGAGTAACAACGCGCGCGTTGCGTGAGGCAAAAGGGGCGACGACGAGAAAGGCACAAAGCGCCATGATCGAGTCCACGAAGGCTCCGGCGTCGAGGAAGGTACCCCACCTCGCACCCGGTTCGTGCGCGGGGACGCTTGTCGAACGTGGGCATGAACAGCCGCCCGACCTCGTCGAGGCCGGACTGCACGAGATCTGGGAGTCTTTTCACCGTGCTTGAGGAACTTCGCTACGCAGTGCTCGAGGCGAACCTCGCCCTCCCCCGCAACAAGTTGGTGACCTTGACGTGGGGCAACGCAAGTGGCATCGACGAGGATCGCGAGCTCGTCGTCATCAAGCCGAGCGGCCTTGCCTATGACGACATGACGATCGAGGACCTCGTCGTCGTCGATTTGGACGGCAACGTCGTCGAGGGGAACCTCCGTCCCTCTTCAGACACGCCGAGCCACGTCGCGCTCTACCGTGCCTTTGAGAGCATCGGTGGCATCGTCCACACGCATTCGACGTGGGCGACGTCTTTCGCCCAAGCCGAACGGGAGATCCCGATCCTCGGGACGACCCATGCGGACCTCGCTCCGCTTCCCATCCCCGTCGCCCGCCGGCTCCGCAAAGAAGAGATCCAAGGTGCCTACGAAGCGAACACCGCGACGACGCTCATCGAAACCGTCGCGGACCGAGGGACCGACAAGGTGCCCGCCGTGCTCGCGCCGGGTCACGGGCCATTCACGTGGGGGAAAGACGCGGACGAGGCGGTCGAACACGCGATCACCTTGGAAGAAGTCGCCCACATCGCGTTCTTGACCTTGACCTTGCGTCCCGACACCGAGGCGCTCTCGAAGACGCTTCGCGATCGCCACTTCGATCGAAAGCACGGCCCCGGCGCTTACTACGGCCAGCCCGCGTGAAGAACGAGGATCTTTCGCCTGGGTCCCCACCATGTGTCGCGTGCGGGCATGTCCATTTTGCGTCGGTCGAGCGAATCGTCATTGGTGATGACGCGACGGATCGCCTCGGTGAGTACCTCGATGCCAAAGCCTTACGACGCGTGCTCGTCGTCGATGACGCAAACACCGCGGAGGTAGCAGGAGACGGGCTCGCCGTTGTTCTTCGCGCCGCGGGACACACCGTCACACGGCACCATTTCTCCGAACGGTCCGGGCTCCTCGCCGACGCGTCGGCGCTCGACGCGGTGCGGGGCCGACTTCGCGCCGATGCATCGGACGTCGCGATCGCGGTCGGATCAGGCGTCATAAACGACCTGACGCGCTACGCGACATTTCTCGAACAGCGTCCCTATATCTCGTTCCCAACGGCTGCATCGATGGACGGCTACGCGGCAAACGTTGCCGCGATGCAATTCGACGGGCTCAAGATCACCTTCGTCGCGCACGCACCACGCGCGATTTTCGCCGATCCTGCCGTGTTGGCAACGGCACCAGCGGCGATGACCATCTGGGGCATCGGCGATCTTCTGGGAAAGGCGACGGCGCACTTTGATTGGCGTCTATCTAAAGGACTGCTCGGCGAGGATTTCTGTCCTTTGGTCGAAAGAGTCGTCGCTCGACCGATGCAAAAAGTCGCGCACATCGTTTCGGCCCTTCGTCAGGATGATCCCTTCGCACTCGCCGAGCTCATCGACGGCCTCATCCTCTCGGGAACCGCGATGTCGATGTTCGGCAACTCGAGACCGGCGAGCGGTTGTGAGCACCACGCTTCGCACTTCTGGGACCTGCTCGCTTTCCGAGGGATGCGTGCGCATCATCCCCACGGGCTTCAGGTGGGGTACGCGACGAGGTTCGCCTTGCGCCTCCAGAAAGCCGCGCTTGCGCGCATCGAGCAGTTCGCGCCCCCCTTCGTCTTGGTCGTCGAGCCGTCGAGCGATGAGTCGGCCTGGCTCGGTCCCGACAACCCGACGCTCAAAGAGGTCCGATCAGAAAAAGCTCACATGCTCGAAGCGACACATCTGCGCACGAGCAAAGATGAAGCGCCGATGACGGAGGTTCGCGCGCTTGTCGGTGAGGCTGCAGGAGCCTTTGACGAAATCGACGCCGCGCTCGAAGATGCCGGGTTCCCCTTGAGCGCTCGCTTCGCAGACGTCGATGAGGCGGCGCTTCGTGCCACCTTCTTGTATGCGAATCGCCTCCGCTCTCGCTACAGCGTCCTCAGCCTGCTCGAAAGCCAGGGCGCGCTCGTAGAGATCGTCGATGAGGTTTTGAAAGTCGCCTCGACCGGCAATGATGCCTGAGGCACAGCGCCCGTTCAAAGGAGCACCCCGAACAAATAAGGGACACGTTGTGCTCAGAACGCGCCGAATCGGATGACCGAGGCGAGTCCGAACACCAAGGAGTAGGCGGCGAAGGGAAGAAGGGTCCGCGTCTTGAAGTACCGGCTGAGGAAAACCACCGCGAACAAAGAGGTCACGACTGCGGCGAGGCTCCCGGCGACGATCTCGGGGCGTACGCCCGCCCCGAGTGGCCCGAGGAGGTCGGGGATCTTTAGCGCCCCCGCGGCAAGGATGACCGGGGTTGAAAGCAAGAAGGAGAACCGCATCGCGTTCTCGTTCGTCAGTCCCCGGTAAAGACCGCCGACCATCGCGACACCCTCGCGGCTGATGCCCGCGAGCAGCGCGAGGGCCTGTGTCGCGCCGATGACCGCCGCGCTCACAAGTCCGATCTTCGAGAGCTCTGTTTCTGCTGCTTCGTCCATCGCGACGATCCGGCGATCCCTGAAACGCCTCGGGACATCGTGTGCAAGGACAGCAGATGTTACCGGTGCCTTCTCGTGACGACGCCGGTTGATCTCGCCGGTGAGGAGGATGACGCCGTTCACCATGAGGAAGGCCGCCGCGGCGACCGGCTTCGCGAAGAGCACCCGGAACTCGTGTTCGAAGATGACCCCGAGCGCGCCGACCGGAACGGTCGCGACGACTATGAGCCAGGCCAGCCGCTCCTCATCGGTTACGACGCGCCGACGCGCGAGCGAGCGGAAGAACCCGGCGACGAGACGAACCCACTCTCGGAAGTAAAAGCCGATGAGCACGACCGCAGTCGCGAGGTGAAGGCCGACGACGAATGCGAGATACGGGCTCTCTGCTTCAGACTCCTGGCGAACGAGCGTCGCCCATGTACCGCCGATCCACGAGGGCACAAGCACGGTGTGGCCGAGGCTCGAAACGGGGAAGAGCTCAGTGATCCCCTGGACGAGGCCGATGATGATCGCCTGGAGGAAGGACATGTGGTAGATGGAATGGCTCACGTTCCTCGATTCAATCGGACGAGCCCGCCGAATGCTCGGATACGACGGACAGACTTCGTGGTGCAAAGACGAGACGTCACGGCGATCCCGAATCGCTTCCAAGCGAGGTCACCGGCGTAGAAGATGCATTCGGACCAAAGCGCGACGGCTCGACGTCGACGCGACTCACAGAGAGATAGGCGACGAAGACGGCGATCATGAAGGTCGTGACGAGAGCAACGGTCCCGTGTCCCCAGTTCAGCCCGCCGACGCTGTGGGGAAAGCCCATCCAGTCCGCAAGCGATGCACCGAGGGGTCGAGTGACGACGTAGGCGAACCAAAAGGCGATGACCTCGTTGAGGCCGAATAGCCAAAAGCCGATCACGGGGATGACGATGACACCCGCGAAGAGGATCGCCGAGGACAGATACCCGAGGTGCAACGTGGTCGCCGTCATGTCACCGGTCGCCGTGCCGACCGCGAAGGTGGCAAAGACGACGGCCCAGTAGAAGAGCTCGCGCCGGCGCGTGTTGATGCTGTGGATCGAGAGCGTCTTCTCGGTGAGGTACCAGGCGACAAAGACGAAGAGAAGAATGGTCCCATAAAGTGCCGCCGACAAAGCGTAAGGAACGCCGAAGCGCACGTGCAGGACATCGGCCGCCATGGTGCCGAAGACCGCGACCATGACGACGGCAAGCCAGTAGAAGAACGCGATGTAGCGACGGACAGACAGTTGCAGCACCAAAGCGATGGCAAAGCCGATTGCACCGAGCACAACGGCGATGACGGGGTCCATGTGATGCACGAAGTAGTCCGATGTTGCCTCGCCCATGGCCGTCGTCAATAACTTGACGATCCAAAAGAAGATGGTGATCTTCGGGACCTTTAGGGCGATCGGTCGAACAAGGCTCATGGCGAGAGAAATTTAGTGCCACGCGCCCGAGTAGACGAGACACGTGGCCTTCGTGCACGACGAGCATCTGTTGTCATACAGCTACACCCGAAAGCGCCAACAAGAGACCGATACCACCGGCAATGAGCATTGCGCTCACGACGCCCCGCCTAAGGGCGAAGAACCAAAGCAACGCAGCAAAGAGAACGGGGATCTGCCACAGGAGCTGGAACTCAAGTCCTAGCGGTATCGCCGATCCCGCGATCGCTCCAATGACGGCGGGCCCCGCTCCCGTGAGGAATGACTGGATCGTGAGGTTCTCCCGGATCCGGTCGAAGTGCGGCCCGCCGAAGACGATGAAGAGGAACGAGGGTGTGAACACGACCAACGTGCCAAGCAGTGCTCCACGAATGCCTTTCGCCGCGTAGCCAACGACCGTCACGGTGAGCACGACCGGACCTGGCGTCACTTGGCCGAGCGCCACGGCATTCAAGAACTGTGCACCAGTCAGCCAGTGGTAGGTCGACACTGCGTCGTGTTGCATCAGCGGGACGATGACAAAGCCCCCACCGTAGGAAAGAGCGCCCACCTTGAAAGCGACCCACGTAAGCGCGCCAAAACCGCCGAGCGCGACGACGTGGGAAGCGACCGCTCCAAGAACGACACCGCTCGGTCTCGAAGACGCCAGGCGAGGTCCTTGTCGAATGGCGATTTCTGCGAGCCCGCACCCGAGGAGGACGAGAACGAGGTACGGCCCGATCGTCGCGGCACCAGCACCTCCTAGGAGGCCATAGACAACCCAGCGTGTGCGCTGTTTCTTCGACTCCCCGATGCGCTTCCAGCTCGCCGGAACGAACCTGCTCGCCGCGCTGAGCGCAACCGCTGGGACCGCAGCACCCGCGCCGGCAGCTGTGCCGAGGATCCACATGGGCGGGTGGTGTGCCAGGAAGACCACCGAGAGGAGAACGATGAGCACGAATCCCGGGAAGATGAAACATGCGCCACCGAGGATTGCGCCGAGGGTTCTTCGCAATTTCCAGGCACAAAAGATCGCGAGCTGCGTCGACGCTGGGCCGGGCAAGAGGTTCACCGACGCGATTGCGTCCTCGAATTCGGTTGGCCCGATCCATTTGCGCTCTTCGACACACATACGCCGGAGCAACGCAATGTGGGCTGGGGGTCCTCCAAAGCCGATGCAACCGAGGCGCGTCCATTCGCGCGCGATCGTCCAGAGCGACACCTTCGCCTGACCGAGCCTCATCTCGTTGCTGTTCGTCGTGCTCACGAACTCTTCTGTCTGAGCACCTCGCCGGCCAGTTCTCGCAACTGATTGGTCGTTTCTTTCAAGACACGCCGACCCTTGGCAGTGATGGAATACGAACGACGCGAGTGTCCTTCGACGATGTGAGACCGCGAGCGCAAGAGCCCCTCGGCTTCCATCTTGTGCAGCGTCGGATAGAGCGACCCCGGAGAGATGCGGTAGCCGTGATGGGCAAGCTCTTCTGACATCCACGCACCGTGGATCTCGCCCTCGGCAGCGTGATGAAGGATGTGGAGCCTCACCGCCCCTCTGAGGAACTCGCGCACGACGGAAACGCTACTCGATATCGTCTTACGATATCGAGTGACGTTTATGCGTAGCGATCGAACATCTTCTTTTGCCGGAGCATGAGCAATATGCAAGTCGGCAGCGAGACCCCGCTCACTTCCACGTACTTTCCCAGCCACGATGTGCCAGATACGGTTGGATACTGGTGACAAGCTTTTCGACGGATTTCGACGGAGTCGGCACCGGCGATCAAATCACGATCGACTCTGGGTTGGGCTTTGGTTCTTATTGGTACCTGCCCAACTTCGAGCTCGCAAACGAAATCGCGTATGGAAACTACCTACGGAGCCGATACGAACAGCAACTGCGCGATATCAACGCGCGCAAGCTCGCTGAGGCACGGAGGCGAGCCGAGGAAGACGCGCGTCGGCGTGCGGCCGCAACGGCGGCCGCGGAAGCGGCCGCAGAGGCGGCCGCAGAGGCGCAAAGTCGTGACCTCGAGCAGAAGAGGTTGGGCGCGGTGCGCAATGTGATCAGCAACTACCAGGTACTGGCGAGTGCCGAAACCGTCAAGGGATCCGAGCTTCTCACGCGGGCAATGAACATTCAGAAGATCATCGACCTCGAGAAAGAATTTGGGAGGCTCCAAGAAGAGCACTCGATCGCCCAGCTTTCTTCTTTTGAGCATTTGTCGAGGATGCTCGATAGCAGACCAATCGACGACGCGATCGCCAAGCACTTTGCATCAATTCTGGTGTGGGGCTTTCAGAGGACGGAGCGCGAAGCCGAACAAGCAACAGCGAGAGGAACCATCGACCCATTTCCGCCGCACAAGCGCTTTGATCGCGTCTTTGCTTTTGGCACAACAAACATCTTTCTTGAACGTGAGGAAGTGAACCGCGTCGTGCTGGACCACTTCATGTCCACGATCGACTCGCTGAGCCCAGAGTCGCTGCTCGGATCGCAGGACCTGGCGGGGGCCAGGGCTGACGAGGTCGTCTGCCATAGCAACGGATTTCGCGTAGTTGAAGTGCTCATTGCGACAGGACAATTGAAGGTGGGCAAGCTTCGCATCCTCGGAGGTGACGGCGTGCTCGGAGAGATCGACAGACTGGAACAGCTCGCATCATCGTGTGGTCTTTCTGAGGTCTCGGTGTACATCATGGAGGGAGATCCCGTTCCCTACGTCGACGTCTGTTGGGCAATACGAGAACTCGTTGACGAAGTTGGCCATCACCTTCAAGGATTCGAGAGCAAAAGGGATGACCCCATTTACCAGTTCATGGGGCTCGTCGACACCCCACCGTTCGATCCGAAAAAGAAGGTACAGGTGCACGTTCTTCTGCCACCTCCCGACGCTGACACAGCGATCAAGCGGCATTTGTATGAAACGTATGTTCGGGCAATCGAAACGAGGCGTTCCATCGGATTCTTCGAAGAGAACGGTGCGTTGAATCCGAGGTGCATCAGACGATGACCCCTCAGGATTTCAAGAACTCAAGAACATGGAAGCTCCACATCAGTTACGTGCTCCCACCGGACCCTGATCTCCTTGGCCCAGCGAGGGCGCTTGCCGCAGACGCCCTCGACCAGCGCACCATGGTGTTGCAGACGTGCACAAATCCAGAAACTCGTCTTACGTGCGAAAACGATGCGGAAATAGCCTTCCGCGAGAAGATTTCCGCGATCCCCGGAGCCAAATTCGTCCTCGGTTACCGCGACCACACATTTCAGATGCGTAGCCTCCTAGACCTTACGAGCGAGGAGGCCATTGACCCTTATTTCAACCGTTCCTTCAATCACCTAAGGCCAAACACATGGGCCGAGATGGGTGTGGCGATTTGGGAACGAACCACACAGGAGGCGATCCGCTTCGACCTCATCGAGGGAGAAAGCGTCCTTAACGTCCTCAACACGACATCGGAGCATCAGGACCTCGTAGGAGTTCTTTGGCGGGCAATACGAGCAAATGAGGACGATGAAAAGCTCGATGCACTTAGCCTCGTGCTGGCGCCGCAGCTGAATAGCAATGCACGTCGCACGCTCGGATATCTCTTCGACCTTGGGATAAGCACGGAGGACCTATTCTTCGCCTTCCGTCAGAGCATGTCCCAAGGTGACCTCGAGTTGGCCCGACTCTTGCTCGCGCAACAGAACGTCGTCGATTACGTCGGACCCGCCGCTTATTACGCACAGCGGGAGACGCTTCTGTTCACATACGTAGTTCCCATAGGCACCGCCGCCGACGTAGAAAAGCACGTAGAGAAGGCGACGTTTCTGCTCGAGAACGGTGCCGACGCGAACGCCAAGCGTGACCGTGGTACGACGCCGCTCATGTACGCCATGACCAGCCTTCAATTCTGCAAGACCGATGACGCAGCGGCAAGAATCGTCGCAACGGCGGAACTGCTGCTTGAGCACGGTGCCGACGTGAATGCCATGAGCGGCAATGGGTACACCCCACTCCGCGAACTTGTGGCCAACGTTTCTACTGTGGCGAGCGATGTTGCAAGCCGCACCCTCATCGAACTTGCGAAACTGCTGCTTGAGCACGGCGCCGACGTGAATTTGGGCGTGCCACTTGTATATCTGATGTTCGAAGTGTCTGACCTTAAGCCGGGCCTTGCGAGCCATTTCGTGGTCGAACTCGCGGAGTTGTTCATTGATCATGGTGCCGACGTGAATCGCACTGATATTGCGATTGGGAGCCACTACACGCCCTTAATGCAGCTCATGACGGTCTTGAGCAAACGTACGGCGAAGAAGGAAAAGGAGGCCGACGAACGCCTGCGGATCGACCTCGCAACGATCCTGCTTGATCACCACGCGGATGCGCAGGTTCAGGTAAACGGGCACACTGCATCGAGTATCGCGACATCTCACGGTCTTGACGCGTGCGCGAAACTCATCGAAGAGCGCACGAAGGTGACATAGTTCAAAGGAGAAGACGCGCTCAGCCCCCCTTGCGTCCATTCCCGAGCGACCGAAGTCGTGCAGGTTGGCAGGGATCAAAAGCGTTTGGGCCCGATTGCAATCAGTTCCTGCAACCGTCTCATTCCGCCGCGTGCGCGATCGACCTAGAGAACAACGCGTGTGGCGACGACGCATCGCGACCCATAGGGATGAGTCTCACGGCGTCAGGCGTGATGGACGACGAACTACCACGGTGGGGACGGAGGGAATCGAACCCTCACTGGAAGCATTTTAAGTGCTCTGCCTCTGCCGGTTGGGCTACGTCCCCGCGTGTTCGTTCTCCTCTGGCGACAACAGAGCGACGCCCTTCGCCCTGGCTCCCTCGATCGTGCCCTCAACACCGTAGCGACCGAGAATGCCGTTCCAGAAGTTTCGTTCGGCTTCGTATGGTCGATCCTCGACACGACAATTCGTCCCGAAGCGAAACGTCGCCCTTCGCTCAGGCGAATAGCGCGGCCAGGTCCCGATCTTTTCGTGCGAAGGATCACCACCCGTTGCGAAGGCTACCCAGGCGCCTGCGACGGAGTCGCTCAGCTCGTATGCCCGTGGATCGGATCCAGAGAAATACCCGATAATCGGATTGCGGAGCGTTCCGAAAACGAACGGCAGCTCAAGAACGTGACAAGCACCAAGCACTCCCCCTGCAAAAGGCGACTCCCAGTCGAACAAGTAAACGTAGGTGTTCGGATGGTGCTCGATGAAGGCTTCGGTCATGCGCATCGCCGGAATGCGGAACAGCCAGTCGCCGACGATCGCGTCGAGGAGATCGCGCGACGCCGTCGACTCCCTGCGTTCCGACCGCCACGTCCGGTAGTTCCGAACGAGCCCAACGGCGTCAATCTCTGATTCGCCGATCCCGCTTGCGCGTAGGTACCGCTCGACGAACGCGTAGAGCCCGACGTCGTCGATGCGAGACAGCTCGGGAGTAATGGTCGAGAAGAACTTGAATTCGTCGCGGTTCGTCCCTATGAGCAGATCAACGTCTTTCGCGCACCCATCAGCGATCTCATCGGCTGGGTGGCGCTTGAGCAGACCCCCGTCAACGACGGGTCGAAAAGGAAGTCCGATTCCACCGTCGATCGCGTCTGAAACGATGACTTGGGCTGCAAGCAAGGACGCAACGGGCACGTCTTCGAGGCTTTGTCTCGTCAACTCGTTGAGGCCAAGACAGCTCCCAAAACGTTCGGCGACAACGATGGACGCATCGGCGAATGTTGCGAACGGCGATCCGCTTTCGATGATGACTCGATGGAACAAACCATGCGCGGAAGGAGTCCCGAGGAGCTCACACAGGCTCATCGCGCCGGCCGATTCGCCGAACGCGGTCACGTTTTGCGGATCACCGCCGAAGGCCGCGATGTTCTCTTTCACCCACGAGAGAGCGGCGATTTGATCGAGCAGTCCCCAATTCCCGAATCCTCCGCTCTTTTCGTCGTAAAGCACGGGATGTGCGAGAAATCCGAGAACGCCCAGGCGATAGTTGATGGTCACGACGACAACACCGCGGCGCGCGAGGTGTTCACCGCGGTAGGCGACTTGCGATCCACTTCCCATGAGGTACGCACCACCGTGGATGAAGACCATCACCGGGAGCAGCGTCTCGCTCATCGATGGCGTCCACACGTTGAGAGAAAGACAGTCCTCGGACTGTTCCATCAAATCGCCGGGGAGGTAGCTGCCCGGACCGGAGTTCGGTTGGGGCGCAATAGGGCCGAAGTTCGTCGCGTCACGCACGTCTGGCCACGGTTCGACCGGCTCGGGTGGGCGGAAGCGGAGCCGACCGCACGGGGGCTTTGCATAGGGGATGCCGAGGAACGACCAGACGCCTTCTGTTCGTGAACCGCGAACGTTCCCTTGGCGGGTCTTCACGATCCCGTCGGACACAGCGCGCCTCCAGGTGGTGCCCCGAAGTTGGGACGACCGAACTCGAATCGAAACTAGTGGACGACCGAGCAGCCGTCGGATGCGGAGCTTGCCCCGCATTGACATCTGTTGATTAAGTGGACAAAGTGAAATAGTGTTAAAGGTGCTTTTACCCCGGCTTGGGGTCGCGCTCGCTACAACTGCCCTGCTAGCAGCCGTGTTCGTCGATCCCGCCTCCGCAGGCTCCCTCGCAACGACGACGACCGTTCCGACGAACGCGGCCATCCAGGCCGCTCGCTCAAAGGCCGCCGTCTTGGAACGAGAGATCGCGAGGGACACCCGCGCTGAACAGGTCGCGGGCGAGGGCTACGACGAATCCCATGTTGTCCTCGCGCGAGCACAAGCTCGTCTTGCCGCCATCCGCAAGGAGATTGCGGCCGAAGCGGCGCGCATCGCGAAGGAAAAGGGCCTCGTCAGAAAGACGGCCGTCGACGCGTACGTCTACGGCGAGAGCGCTTCTGCGCAATTTGGCGAGATCCTCACAGGCAACATCGCGGACGTCGCGACGATCACGACCTACGCGGCTGCAGCAACGGACACGCTCCACGCGGAAGTCGTCCAATTGGATGCAGAGCAAACCACGCTCGACGCGAGCGAAGTCGCACAGGCCCAAGACGTAAGCGCCGCACAGACTGCTCTCAATCAAGCGGCGAACGCTAAGGAAACGCTCAGCGCGGCGGCGAGCTCGACTTCTGCGACACTGGCACAAGTAAACGGTCAACTTGCGCAGCTCATCGCGCAACAAGAAGCACAAGCAGCAGCGGCCGCTGAGGCACAAGCGCGCGCAGCGGCGGCTGCCGCGGCAAGAAACCAGGCCGCAGAAGCCGCCGCGCAGGCCGCGTCGATTGCGCAGGCGATCGCATCCAGCGATCCAAGCGCAGCAACGTCAGGCGCCGCTTCATCGGCGGCACTTTCCGCGAGTGCAGCGAGTGCAGTGGGCCAACCGCCCCTTGTCCCTGCTGGAGAGACACCTCAAGGTAACCAAGCCGTCGCGACGGCGGAGACCTACCTCGGCGCTCCGTACGTGTGGGGTGGAACAAGCAGTACGGGAGTCGACTGCTCCGGTCTCACCATGCTCGCTTGGGAAGCAGCCGGCGTCTATCTGTTGCACAGCGCTTGGTACCAATACACCGAGACCGAGCGGATCTCGCTGTCGCAGCTCGAGCCCGGCGACCTCATCTTCTATGACTTCCCCGATGACGGGACGACCGATCCGGTATCACACGTCGTCATGTACATCGGCTCTGGGCCCTACGGCACCCAAACGATCCTTCAAGCGCCTGAAACCGGCGAGAACGTTTCCTACGCGCCTATGGATTACCTCGGCCTCGTTGGTGCGGGGCACCCGATCTTGACCGCCGGTCCGACCTCTTAGCCTGCCTTCGCCGTCACTCGGCTCGTCCGATTCGATCGGACGCGTCCTCGAGCCACACGGATCGGTAGCGATCACGACGCTCGTACCACTCCTCCGAAGTGATCGCGTATCGGACGTGATCCTCCCAGGTGCCGTCAATCTCAAGATAACGAACGGCGACGCCTTCACCTCGAAGCCAGAGCTTTTGCGCGACGCGTCTGCTCGCCACGTTGCGTGGCACGATCGAGATCTGGATGCGATGTAAGTTGAGTTCTTCAAATGCGAGCCGGAACAACACGACGCAAGCCTCAGGGACGTAGCCGTTCCCAGCTGCGGCCTCGTCGATCCAATAACCCACGTAGCCGTTCTGGTATGCGCCGCGCTGGACAGAGGAGAGGTTGATCTCTCCTACGAAACGGCCTGATACAAAGATCCCAAAGCCATAACCCGTCCCCAGTTGTCGATCACGATCACGCATCGCGCAGCGCACGGAGAAACTCGTCCGATCCTCGACCGGATACGGAGCACCGGCGGGGCGCGGCTCCCAACGCACGAGCCAGTCCCGACACCTGCTTCGCACCTCGCTCCAGGCCGGGAAGTCCTCGGCCCGCAGGCCCCGGAGGGTCACCCGGCGTCCGAGCAGCTCGCTCGATAGCTCGGTAAAGGTCAGCTCGGCCATGACGCCTCGGAACCTATCGACGGGAAAGACCCGGGTGATGGCCGTCTCAAGGGCGCACCCACGTCCCCATCGTTGCAGATCCGCCGCCTACACTCGATAGGGCCAAACGTCGCTCAGGTGCGGCGGAGACCGAGTAGATCGCGATGACCGAGACGACCCGAACCCCACATATGAGCCCAGCGACGGCGTTCGGAAAAGAGAGGCAGGTCCCACCGCAGGTCCTTTCACCGGGGAATGCCGTCGTTTTCTGCCTGGGCCTCGGCGAAGATCCGCCCGATTCTCCTGTGCTTCGCGCATTCAACGATCGCCTTCTTTCCCGCCTTGGCGGGTCCCTCTTGTGCCCACCGGTTCTTCAACCGCACTGGGAAGAGGACCCCTGTTTGGCCGGACTGAAGGAAGAGGCGCTCGAGCTATGCGCACGGGAACCGTTGAGTGGGTCCGAATTGCCCTGGAACGATGCGCGCCTCGGGCTCACCTTCGCGTTTTGGAAGCAGGTGCTCGATCGACCGATTGTCTGCGTCTTGCGCGTGCGCGAGCCGCTACAGACCGCGCGCGTCCTAGCACATCGTTACGGGGTCGCGCTCGTGCGTGGGCTGGCAACCTACGAACGCTATTTGCGGACGACGTCGCGCGCCCTTGAAGGGATCCCCGTCTACATCGACGTCGATGGCACAGATGAAGACGCCATACTGTCCGGATCGAACGAACTTCTCCAATTCCTCACTGGCGCCGGCGTCTCGGTCATCATGGCCAATGCCGTGCTCGGGTCTTTGCACCTCGCGACGCACAATGGAATCCTTGGCGACGAAAAAGAACGAGTCATCGAGGACGATCTCGTCTTCAATGCGCTTTCTGAGCTTTACCGAGGGTTGCGAAAGTGCCGGGGCGGCCATGATGGTTTCTCTTCAATCGCACTTGGTGAAGAAAGCCCGTGGACGAGCGCCCTTTTGGGAGCCGATCGAGACGTCAATCACGTCGTGGAAGCGCTCGAATGGGCGACGGAACAGATCGAATCGCTCGTCAGCGTCACACCGCGCACACGGCTGCTCGGCAAGGAGCTCGCGAACAAAGACAACAGAGAAGATGACCAAGACGGTGCACAATCCGACAAGAATGTGCGGTATCCGCAAGACGCCAGCGAGGATTTGCGCGCGTACCACCGATGGCTGCGCGCTCGCAGGGAGCTCGTCGTCGTCGGCGGACTGGATAACCCTCCGCTCCGCAAGGCAAGAACACGCGCTCCGCTTTCGCGTCGACGCATCCCGTTGGTGTCGGTCATCGTGCCGGTCTGGCGTACACCGCTCTGGGCACTCGAGAGATGCGTCGGATCTGTCCTCGCGCAGAGCGCACGCGACTGGGAGCTGTGCCTGTGCGACGACGCCTCAGGAGACGCCGCTCTCACCGCATACCTAAGATCGCTCCCCCGAATTGATCGACGGATCAAGATCACGGCCCTGGACGAAAACGGTGGCATATCGGCTGCGTCAAACGCCGCGATCGCGATCGCACGCGGACAATTCGTGGCTTTCTTGGATCACGACGACGAGTTAGCACCGCGCGCGTTGGAAGAAGTGGAGCGCGCGATCGCATCCACTCCAGACGTCGACGTCTTGTACTCCGACGAGGACAAGATCGATGAAGCCGGCGAGCGCTTCGATCCTTTGTTCAAGCCCGGGTGGTCGCCCGATCTCTTGTTGAGCTTCGCGTACATCTGCCATCTCACTGTGGTCCGGCGCACACTGCTCGACGAGCTCGGAGGACTGCGCAGCGAATTCGACGGAAGCCAGGACTATGACTTGTCCATTCGTGCCACCGAACGTGCACGCCACATCGTGCACATCCCAGAAGTCCTCTACCACTGGCGCGCTCTCCCGGGATCTGCCGCGAACGAGACCGTCGATGCGATCGCAAAGCCTTGGGCCTATGAGGCGGGGCACCGGGCCGTCGAGGACGCGCTCGCACGCCGCGGGGAACCTGCCGAGGTCACCGACGTGCCGGGCTTCCTCGGCCGCTACCACGTGCGCCGAAAGATCAAGTCCCGTCCACTCGTCTCTGTGGTCATCCCGTTTCGAGACGAGCCAGCGCTTTTGGCTGCGTGCTTGGCGTCTCTCCGCAAGGACCCCGGATATGACCGGATCGAATTCGTGCTCGTCGACAACGGGAGTGAGTTGCCCGAGACCGCGGCCCTCCTCGAGCGATTCGCATCTGATGAGCAGGTGAAGATCATCGAGGCACCCGGCCGGTTCAATTGGGCAGCGATCAACAATGACGCCGTAAGACAATCATCGGGCGACGTGCTTTTGTTCATGAACAACGACATCGAGGCACGCTCCGAGCGGTGGCTCGACGCGCTGTTGGGCCATGCGCTTCGCCCGGAAGTGGGCGCCGTGGGAGCGCGATTGCTCTATCCCGACGGGACGATTCAACACGCAGGTGTGGCCATCAGCCTCGGTGGGATCGCCGATCATCCGCTTCGCGGCCTTCCGGGGACTGCTCCTGGGTACAACTCGATGGCCATACAGACGCGCAACTGCTCTGTCGTGACCGGTGCATGCATGATGACGAGACGAGACACCTTCGAAGAAGTCGGGGGATTCAATCGGTTCCTTCCCGTTGCGTACAATGACGTCGACTTCTGCCTGAAGCTGCGCGAAAAGAACTACCTCATCGTCTACACACCGCTCGCCGAGCTCGTGCACCACGAATCGAGGAGCCGAGGACATACCGACGACCTCGTGGAGATGAGGCGAGTCGCGAATCGCTGGGCGGATGTCATCGTGGCAGGGGACCCCTACATGAACGAGCACTTGAGCCACTGGCGCAACTGGTGCCCGCTTTCGACTGCACAGGAGGATTACCGATGGAAGAACTACCTGGCGATGTCCGTGTTGACTCGCGGGTCGTCGTCGACTACCTGAGGTCGATCGTCGGCAACAAACCGGGCGAGTACCCGCGCACCTGGCTTCCCCAGGTAACTTTCGATGAGCTGATGGTTCGCGCGAACCGTGACCCGATCCACCTCCACCAAAGCCTGCACCATTTGCACTTGAGGTGGGACATGGGACACGCTCGGCCCAAGGCGGACACAGGGTGGGGCCCAAAGACGATCATTCGGCGTGTTCTCGCGCGCGTCGTGAACTCTGCGCTCGATCGTTACTTCGCCGAGGAGCAGGAGTTCCGAGCGGCACTCGCCCAGTCCATCGACGCCATTGCCTACCGAGTGGACGAGATCGCAGGCGTCGACGAACGCGTCCTCTTAGATGTTGTGCGCAACGACATGTTGGACCTCGCTCGTTACGTCGACGAACGCATCGACGCCAGACTGAGCGATCGCTAGGCCATATGGGAAGGCCCCCGCGCTCTTTCGACGACGCGAGCACGCGCCCGCGCGTCGTCGTTATCACAACGCATTGGGGAGAAAACCCGGATGAGGAAACCGCCGCAACGCGCCTTCTCGCTGGCGCCCTCGCTCTTCGCGCAGACGTGGACATCGTGCACCTTGTCGCGCCGCCGTGCGAGGTCACAACGACGAACGAGAGCGTCTTTTCCGTCCATTCGGCTCCGATATATGGGGCAAGGAGGCTCCACGGGGAGCTGTTGCGCGTCGCGCTTTCGCCACACGGCGGGGCCGAGCGCGTCCCGGAGCCTGCTGCGTCGATCCTCAGCCGCTGCGAAGGTGAGGCTCCCGACGTGCCTTCGATCGTGAACGCGCTCGACCCCGATGCCATTGTCCTCGCGGGAATGCACCAACCCCATGACGTAGACGCAATCGTCGAAGGATCGAGGAAGGACCGGCGGCGCATCGTATTGCTTCCCTATTGCGCTGACGCCGCGCAGTTCGACACGCCATCGGCGAGACGGATTTTCGAGCTCGTCGACGCTGTCGGCACCGCCCACACAGGTGAAGAACGAGCAATCAGGAAGATCTACCCAGAAATCCGAAAAGATCAGCTCGTACCTTTGGACCTCGCGTTTCCGGTCAATCGCAGCGGGACGACCCAGGGATTGTTCGGGACGAGGTTCTTCGGCTCCTACGTGCTCTTGCTCCGGGAGTTCCCGCCCGGCGGTCCGCGCTATGAGCGCGTCGTCACCTTCGAAGTCCTAAGGAGCGTGCTCGGCAAGGTATCCGTCGCCGACATCGACGGCGAAACGTGGCGGATCAGCGACCGCGGCAACACCTTGAGGTTCCCGGTCAACGTCACCCGAGTGAATTTGTGGAGGCTCATCGCTCACGCCATCGCGACCGTCGACGTGCGACCACCCGGGCCCATCGGCAGAGAAGCCATCGAATCGATGCTGCTCGGGACCCCCTACCTCGCACCCGAACCCTCGGCCGCCATGAGCCTCGTCGAAGCGGCAAACGGTGGACTTTGGTACCGAGACGCAGGCGAGCTGTTCGACGCGATGCACGTGCTCATGAACACGCCGCTTCGAAGCCGGCTCGGCGCGCAGGCCTTCGCGTACGCGAACGCCCGACACGGACGCATGGACGACTTTGGCGAACGCACGGCGACTTTGGTCCTCGGATCCGTGTTGCAGCACGCGACGAAGCGCTAGACCTCCATCTTTACGCGCGGTCGACCTTACATCGATGCGTCTAGGAGGTCTTGTGCGATGCCGTCGAGGATGTCTCTTTCGGAGTAGATGAGACCCTCGTGCCCAAAGGCGTCCATGACCGAACTACATACGATCGCCCCACCGACGATGACGTCCGCCCTTCCTTTTTCGATGCCCGCGCGACGCCTTCGTTGCTCGTTCGTCTCGGACGCGAGCTCCCTCAAGAGCCCTTCGATTCTTGATCGCGAAAGGACGCTGTGGTGCGTCGCCTCGGGGTCATAGGTGCTCAGTCCGAGCGCCAAGGACGCGAGCGTCGAGATCGTTCCCGCGACGCCGACCATCTTCTTCGGATCGCGAAGTCGAGGGTGGGCAACTATCGCCTCGTCGATCACCAAGGACGCGTAGTCGCGCGCCGCGTCGAGCTCACTTTGCAATGGCGGGTCGTTGATCAAAAAGCGTTCGGTGACGCGCACACATCCGACGTCCAAGGACACGACGACCTCCTGCGGTGCGCCCTTGTCGGGAGAGCTCCCCGCAACGAGCTCCGTTGACCCTCCGCCGAGATCACAAACGAGATACGGGCCTTCTTCCTTGGAAAGCTCGGCCGTCGCACCTTTGTAGGAGAGCCTTCCCTCTTCGATTCCTTCCAAGACCTCTGGGCGCACGCCAAGGACGCTCTCGGCTGCGTCGAGGAACTCACCGGCATTCGACGCGTCTCGCGCGGCTGAGGTTGCCGCAGCCCGGACGCGAACAACGCCATAGGAATCGAGGACCGCGCGGTATTCCTCCAGCACCGCGAGCGTGCGCGATATGGCCTTATCCGAGAGCTCGCCCGAATCATCGACGCCTTCACCTAAGCGCGTGATCATCGTTCGTCGCAAGAGGTCTCTTCCCATGCGATCACAGACCAAGAGACGGGTCGAGTTCGTCCCGCAATCAACCGCACCAACGGGACCGGCGAGCGTTTCTCCGAGCTCGTGGGCGACCCAACGTCCCACGGGATCGCCACCGCCCGCGAGGTACCAAGCAAGGTGGGCGTGGAGGCACTTCACACCCCTTTTCGTCCCACCGACCCCACCTGATGGCCGCGGGCCATGGTGATCGGGGGGGATCATGGCGTCTCGTTCGGCCGCGTAGCGCTCGTGCGCGGCCGCGATTGGCTTCGGCCCGATCGCTCCTTCAGCGGCACGCGCGCCGCCTTTTGACTCAAGGCGGCCAACCGCTTCTTGTTCCTTGCGACCGACAAGCCAAAAGCGCGTCGGCATCGGCGTCCCGTCCTCCAAGAACGGCGCGTTCTCAATGACGATCGGTCCGCCGTTCGCGTCGCGCACGACAACGTGGAATCGACCCGTGGGTCTTCGCCCGAGGAGATCTGTGACCGCACGGATGTCTTCGGGGCTCGGATTCCACCCATGTCCGCGGGCGCTTTGATCCTTCTTCGATTGAATGGGCGCGCTCTCAACCATTACATCAAGAGACACCCGAGCGGTGATCTCGGGATGGCGCTCCCACAGCGTCTCTATCGAGTGCGAAAGTGGGAGCAGTGGCCAAGCAGATGTGTCGATGCGGAACATGCCGGAAAAGCTCTCCGACAACATCCCAAGGACGATCGGCGCCTGCGCGGCCGATTTGAGAAGGATCCACGCGTCCTCGCTCTCGAAAGCTCGCGACGGAAAATTGCCGGTACAACAGGCGACGACCACAGCCTCGTGGCCTTCGCGCCCACACCAGTCGATACCGACACGCAATGCCGAAGTCTCATCCGTCGCGCGCGCTTCGTCGACGAGCACTGTCACTTCGACGCCGTCATGAGGTACAGACCCAGCGCGCTCTGCGCTGTCGAACACGGCGACGACTTCGTCGAACCGCGCACGGGATGCAGCCCGGATGCAGGCGGTTTCTCCCATCGTGTGAGGAGCAGTAAGGGAACGATCTCTGGTCGATTTCTTGGGGCGGGCAGAGGTGGGCTCGACGAAGAGGAGGACCGCGGCGATGCCCACGCGAGCGAGCGTACTGGCAGGACGCTCGGCGCCCAGCGAAGCGCGACGTGCGACAAAGTCCAGTTCAGCGGCGATGTCCTCGTTGCGTGTGTCCCCGAAGGCGAATTAGCGTTCCCCCTGTGACCGCTACCGCGGCCGCTTGGGGTCGACTGCCTCCTGGCTGCTCGGAGCACAAGGAGCCTTTGAGAACTCCAACGCGCGGCTGCAGCCGGCTTCGAAGGGGACTGCTCGCGCCCTTGATCACGAGCGGCGCGATCGGCACGGCTCTGCTTTTATCGGTCGGCTCGTCGAGCTTTGCCTCGACGCAATCAGGCTTGACCGCGCAGGCGAGCGCGATCGCCTCCACGATTGCGAGCGAGGACCAGTCGATGACGTCCCTCGGTGAGCAGTACCTCGCAGAGCAGAGCGCGGCCGCGTCCAGCCGAGCCAAGGCGAAGCAGACGTCACACACCATCGCGGCGATCGATCGCAATATTGCCACGGCGCGCGTTGCCGCGGAGAAGGCTGCGATTGACGCGTACATCTACGCGGGTTCCGACAACAACTTCGCTCTCATCATCGGGAACAGCCCGGACAACATCTCAACCGGCCAGGAGTACCTCGGTGTCGCCCAACGCGAGCTCGCGACGACGATCGCGACGCTCCTCGACGACGAGCACAGCCTCCTTGGAGCGGAGAAAGTCGAAAGTTCCGAGGAAGCAGCCGAGCAAAACGCCCTAGAAAAGACCGCTTCGGATCGCGCGACCGTCATTGCGAGCATGAACGCGGAACGCAACTTGCTGTCGAGCGTGAATGGTCAGCTTGCGCAGCTCATCGCCGAACAACAAGCGGCTCGTGCACTTGCAGCACAAGAAGCTGCAGCAAAGCTCCCCGCCTCCCAAGGAACGAACGCGTCTCCCCAAGCCGGACCGCCGACTCCGACCGCCGTCACGACGTTGGCGAGTGCACCGACGCCTCCGAGTTCGATCGAGGCGGCGTTCGCCGAGATCCGTAACTGCGAGTCGCACGATAACTACTCAGACGACACCGGCAACGGCTACTACGGCGCGTACCAATTCAGCCTTCCGACGTGGCTGGGAGTCGGGGGATCGGGCCTCCCGAGTGCGGCCGCGCCGGCGATCCAAGACGCGTTGGCCTACAAGCTCTACCAACGAGACGGCTTTTCGCCTTGGCCCGCGTGCGCGGCGTTCCTCGGCCTCCTATGAGAATCGAATAACCCTGGGCGCGAGGTGGCCTCGCACGAACGTCGAGGTTCAGTTCGTGCCGAGGAAGCGCGCGAGCGCCGCACGAGCAGCAGCGCTCTCGGACGCGATCACCTCGAGGTGCTCGGCGAAAAGATGCGTCCATTCGCCTAGTGTCACGGGTTTGCTCGAGATCGTGACGCCGCGTACCTCGCGGATCAAAAGTCCCTGCAGGCCGCTTCGCCCCGAGGTGAGCTCGAGGGATGCATCTCCGAAGTGCGCCCGGATAGCCACGACCTTTCCCGGCCGAGAAGCGATGCGATCGGCCATGGTTCGCTCGCGGACGATTTCGAGCATTCCCTCGGGGAGAACCGTCTGGATCGTCGCGGCAAGGACGCGCTCGTAGCTCTCGAGGTCAGCCGCATCGGCTCGCAACGCGGCGGCGAGGAGTGAAACCGAATCGGAGTCGGCGTCTTGTCGATCACCTGTAGACGCCGTTGCCGGCAGCTTCGTCGCCGGTACCTCGTCGGGCAGGTCGCCGGTCATCGATCGGTAAGGGGCAACACCAACTGTGGCGTCGCGATGGTGTGATCCGCGCGAAGCGGACGGACGGCCGTGCCGATCGCGAAGAACTCTGTTGTGTGGCCTCCCCAGCGATGCGCGAGCGACAAGAGCTGGACACCCACGATCCCTTCGGCGTGCAGCTGTTCCGCCTCAGCTTGCATGCGGCTCATCGCGAGCTCGCGCGCGTCATAGAGCGCTTCGGTGTATTGGGGAATCTCGACGTTCCGCCCGACATTGCCGAGCGCGGTCCATGAGCGTTGGTGGGCGATGTGGTACACACAGCTCCCCATGACCATGCCCAACGGGGCATACCCGGATTGGACGAGCGTCCAGAAATCCTGACCGGAGAGATCGGAGGTGAACGGCTTTCCCTCGTCGTTGCGCCACGTGCCCGCCTCTTGTGCAACGACGGCTGTCCCGACGGCGATGAATTCTGCGAGATCGTTTCCGAACTCTTTGAATTCGATCTCAAGACGTACGCCCACGATGCCGTCGGCCCCGAGCGCGTCGGCTTCGGCCTCCATGCGCGCCATCGCGAGCTCGCGTGCGTGATACATCGCCTGGGAGAGCCGGTCGAGCTCCATGTTCTGGCTCCAGCGTCCGATCTGGAGCCCCACGTGATAGATGCTCGATCCGAGCACGAGGCCGACCGGGCGAAAACCGGCCTCGGACACCAAGAGGAACTCATTGACAGACAGATCTGAGGTGAACAGCGCGCCCGGAGCTCCCGGTCGCATTTCCTCGAGGCGGCGCATTGCATCTTCTGGGACTCCCACTACGGTCGACTCATCGGTCATTTCCTGTCCTTCGTTTCCTATTTGAGGGGAAGAGTCATGGACGAGGGTTTCCCCATGTCCTTATCTGCATACCTGACGATCGCCGTCGCGACCAAGCTCGCCTCGGCGACGTGGTCACGATGGTTCTCTGCGACTTCGATCTCGTGGATCGAAAGTGCCATCGCGGAACTCAAGATGGCGCCGTCCGCGCCGATCGCGCTGGCGCGGCGCTCCAGCACATGACGGGCGTCCATGCGCACGTGGTGGACGAGCTCGGTATAGCCCGGAACTTCGATGTTGCCCCCGAAGGTCGCTGCCGCCATGCGGGTCTGATAGTCGTCGTGACGTACGGCGACGGAGATCGCGACGATGATCCCCGCTGGAACGTACCCACGCGAAACGAGCTTCGCCACATCTTGGCCTTCGAGGGTCGTCGCGAAGGGCTTTGTCAGATGAACCGAGCCCGTCGAGCGCACCGCGGTGCCGAGCGCGACGAACTCGCGGTTTTGGTTCCCGAGGTCGTGCACGTCCAAGCGCACGCCTAAAATGCCGTCTGCTCCGAGCGCGCTCGCTTCGGTGAGCATTCTCCCGATTGCGCCGTCCCAGCCGGCATTGAGTGCGTCCACATAGGGAGCAAAGCCCGTGTAGCCCGATGCGGTGCTGCTCGTCACCGTCGCGGCGAGACCCGCATAGCCCCCGAAGAGCGCGCTCGTACCGACGGCCCCATAGATCCCGCATCCTCCATAGCCCTGGAAGCCGATGTGCTCGACGATGCAGCCCATGACCTCGCCGACGGTATCGAATCCGCTCGCTTTCACACCGAGCTGGGAAGGCACCGACAAAAGACTCGTTCGTACACCTGATGCCTTCGCACGCGCGAGGCGCGCGTTCGCCACGGGGGGAAGTCCCTGCCCGTCCCAATTCGTCATTTGGCCTCCGAATTTGGGCGCAGGCTAGCACCCAAGGTTCGCGGCTTCAGTTCGTCACGCGGTTGGAAAAAGAAGAAGGTGCGATCAAAACGCCCAGCGCCAGAAGAACAGTCGCTGTTCGACGCGGCTCCAGATGTCCCCGCTCGTCTTTGAAGAAGTTGAAATGCCCGATGCCGCGGAGATGAGGGAGTTCGCGTCTGAGGGAACGACGTCAGAAGCCGGGATGGGCTCTTGGGCAAGGGTGTTCGCCTCGCCGGGCACGTCCTTGCCGCTCGGCAACACGACATAGGAGATCTGGCCGGGGAAGATGAGCCCGTAATCTGAGTGTGCGATGGCCGCGACCGCTGCGTTGTCTTTCAACGAAGAAATCATGGAGGACAACGCGGCGTTCTGCTCCTCGATCACCGAGAGCTCGTGCGTCGTCGAGGAGAGCTCGGCGCGCTGGTGGAAGAGCTCGCTGACGGGGAACTCCACGACCAAGAGCGAGATCACGACGATCCCCGTGCATATGAGCGCAAGACGCGCACCAAGCAGATGTCCCATTGCAGATGACCCGCTATTTTTCCGCGCGCACATCGCGGGCAAAGGACTTTGCTCCGAGGAACGAAGCGGACTCGCCAAGCTCTTCTTCGATGCGGAGCAGCTGGTTGTACTTCGCGACACGGTCCGATCGTGCGGGGGCACCGGACTTGATTTGGCCGCAATTCGTCGCAACGGAAAGATCGGCGATCGTCGTGTCCTCGGTCTCACCGGAGCGATGCGACATCACCGCTTTGTACGACGATCTAACGGCACGATCGACCGTGTCGAGGGTCTCGGTCAACGTGCCGATCTGGTTCACCTTGATGAGAATCGCGTTCGCGACATGCTCTGCGATGCCGCGGTTCAACCGTTCGACGTTCGTGACGAAAATGTCGTCGCCCACGAGCTGGACCGACTCGCCAAGTGCTTGGGTCAGCAACGACCAGCCCGCCCAGTCTTCTTCTGCCATCCCGTCTTCCAAGGAGATGACGGGATAGCGCCCGACGAGATCCGACCAATACGCGGTGAGCTCTTCTGAGGACAACGTCCGCCCCTCACCGGCAAGGACGTAGTGGCCGTCTCTGTACAGTTCGCTCACGGCTGGGTCGAGCGCGATGGCGATCTCACTACCTGGTGTACGCCCGGCTCTCTCGATCGCCTCGATCAACAACACGAGTGCTTCCTCGTTCGTCGCGAGATCAGGCGCGAACCCGCCCTCGTCGCCGACGCCGGTCGAAAGCCCTCTTTCCGCGAGGGTCAACTTGAGCGCGTGATAGGTCTCCGAGCCCCACTGCAACGCCTCGGCGAAGGACACCGCGCCGAGCGGCACGATCATGAACTCCTGGAAGTCCACGTTGTTGTCGGCGTGAACACCTCCGTTCAAGACGTTCATCATCGGAACGGGGAGCACGTGCGCGTTCGACCCTCCGACATAGCGATACAGGCCGACACCGAGGTCGTCTGCTGCGGCTTTTGCGACCGCGAGCGATGTGCCGAGGATCGCGTTCGCGCCAAGACGGGACTTCGATGCCGTGCCGTCCAAGTCGATGAGGCAGAGGTCGATCATGCGCTGATCGAACGCGTCATGACCGCAGATGGCCTCGGCGATCTCTCCTGCGACGTTGCCGATGGCACGCAGCACGCCCTTGCCGGAATAACGACTCCCACCGTCGCGAAGCTCGACTGCCTCGAAAGAGCCCGTCGAGGCGCCCGAGGGAACGATCGCCCGTCCCGTCGCGCCCGAGTCGAGCAGGCAGGTGACCTCGACGGTCGGATTGCCCCTCGAGTCAAGAACCTCTTGCGCTAGAAGCTCTGCGACCTCGCTCATGGGTTGTCGTGCTCCTGTCCAGCGGCGCGCCGTTTGTTGCTGATGTTGCCAAAGCTACCAAAGTGGCTGCCGAGGCATCACAAAGGTGTGCCTTGAGGCGGCGCCTTGGCGCCAGCTGCGTCCCAATACCGAAGGCGTTCTTCGGTGCTGAGCTGGGGAAATGGCCTTTTGTCCGCGAGGGCGGCCGCCTCAGCCGCCATGAAGCGCTCGCGCAGGGAAAAGGCCGCTTTGCGCAGCGCCTCCTCGGGGTCGAGCCCGCTCGCGACCGCGAGGCGGGAGATCCCAAGGACGAGCTCGCCGAGGCCGTCTTTCTCGCCGGACAAGAACGAGGAGAAAAGCCCCGACAGTTCTTCGTCGTCTTTGCCGGTCGTCCTCGCGCCGAGTCCGACGCCGCTCGCCTTGCGCTCGAGCTTCGCGACCAACAAGAGGGCGGGCAAGCCCACGGGGATGCCGTCCATCAAAGAGGTGCGGCCCTTTTCCTCCTGTTTGATCTGCTCCCACCTTGAGAGCACGGCATCCGCGCTCCCGAGGTGCTCGCTTCCCCCGAACACGTGCGGGTGACGACGGACGAGCTTTTCGTGCAGTGTCCGCGCGACCGCGGCGACGTCGAAGAGCCCCTCTTCGGCGGCGATCGTCGCGTGGAAGAGCACCTGGCACAAGACGTCTCCGAGCTCTTCTTCTAGGTGTGCGCCGCCCGAGGTGTCGCGCCCTTCGGTGAGCTCTTGAATGGCTTCGACGGCCTCGTAGGTCTCCTCGATGAGGTGCCGCACGAGCGTCTCATGGGTCTGCACCTTGTCCCAAGGACAGCTCGAGCGCAACGTCTTCACGACTTCGATGGCGCGCATGAGGTCTTCGCCGACGCGCGAGGTGAGCTCGGGAACAAACACGCACGACAGGTGGTCGTATTCGACCGAGCGGTCCAATTCCGCCCAGGGAATCGTCACGACGGCTTCGTCGTCACAGCCAAGTCGCGACAAGACGACGATAGGGCGTTGTGGTTCGACGTCGACCGCGAGCTTGATTGCCGACGCGACCGACTTCGCATACACCTGGGCGATGAGGAGCGGCCCGTGATCATCGGCGGCATCGGTCGGGAAGCTCTCCGCGTCGACGAGGCGGACGTGGTCTTTGATGGGGTCGATCCCGAGACGCCCCCAGGCGAGGTCGAGAAAGGACATGCCGGGAACGATCTCGACGCGCACCCTCGGGTCAGAACAAAGGGCCTCGACCGTCGATTCGAGCACCATCGGAGATCCGGGCACCGCGTAGACGACCTCGCCATGGGTGACCGCTTCTTTGATGACGTCCTCGACGATGTTCTCGTAGGCGACCTCGAACGACGAAGCCTCCTCGTAGTGCTCATCTAAGGCGCGCGCTCCTCTTGATATGAGCGGTGCCGAAGCGGGGTGTCGAGCCGTCCTGCACAAAAGGACGCGGGCGTCATCAAGGACGCGCACGGCTTGTTCCGTCAGGTACTCCGGTCCGGCCGGACCGATCCCAACGACGGTGACGTGCGGTAGGCCTTTGTCGGGAGGGCCCTGACGGCGCGCCGTTACATGACCGGAAAGAGCCACGCGCTAGCTGCTCAGGGATAGCGATCCCGGTATGACGGCGGCGGGGTTCGTGAGGATCGCAACGGGTGGTCCACTTAGAGGCATGACACCGTAGGTGCCAGATGCCTCGCCCCAGCTCCCGTATCCAGGTGAGACTTCGACGTGCGCCGCCCGGTAGAACGCGTCAATTGCGGCCGAATACGCCGAGGCCTGTTCCTCGGTGGCAACGATGGTCTCACCGGCTGTCTCGGGCGAGGGGTTCTTGCGGGAGGTCACGACCAAGATGACGAAATCTGAGCCATAGGGAATCGCGGCGGAGACCTTGCCGATCGCGATCTTCTCGACGATGGAATTGAGCGGGCTCGGAAGCTGGATCGAGACGACGCATCCGAGCGAACCGCCGTTTGCAGCCGTGGCCGTATCGGTGGAATCGGCCTTGGCAACGGCCGCAAAGCTCGCCCCCGCAGCGAGCTGGCGCTCGACTGCTGCTGCTTTCGAGGACGTGGGAACCAAGATGACGTCGGTGCAGGAGAGCTGGGTCGATGCGCGGTGATGCTGTTCGTAAGTTGCGATCCCCGCTGGCGTGAGGCTCGTGCCGTAAAGGTGTGCGGCGAAGACCGCTTCATTTTCCGCGAGCTTTACGAGAACGTTACGCGCGATCGGGGCAAGACCACTCAATACGGCTTCACCGGAGACCGAACACGTCGATGAGGAGGGCGGAGCGAACTCGCTGTCGAGAACGAGATGCGCGACGTCGTTCGCGATCTGGCTCATGGGAAGGTGCAGTGACGCGACTCCTTGTTGCACCGCCGACGCGCCGATGAGGAACCCGAGCTGTTGGGCGACGAACGAAGACGCATAGGTGTGATTGCCGACACCAGAGAACACCGGGGTCGCGGCCGAAGCTGCTTTGGCGTCCGCCGTGAGGTCACATCGGTATCCGGGACTGCTCGCGAACGCGTTCATGACGTCATTGAGCGTCGAAACGCTGATCGAGGTGCCATTCACCCGCGCAGCGACCGGCGTGATGGAAGCGTCGCACGCGCTCAAGAGCGCGCCGAGCGCCACGATACAGAAGAAGAGTACGAGAACCTTGCGCACGAGCAATCGATGCTACGAGCGAGCCGGAGGCGAAGCCAACTGGGGATCGTCTTTGGGCATGGGCACGTGTTTTCCGAGAAGCGTGCCTAAGAACCGGACGGTTCCAGCTGCAAGATCTTCGCTGTCGGGAAGCGTCGCGACGAGCAGGGAGAGGTCGGATTTGTAGACCGAGCGGGGCGCGATCCTCTGCAGGCGGACCTGGTCGGATGCAACAAGGCGCAGCGGTGAGATTCTCGCAATGACCTCACCTGGCCGATGGGGGCCGGCCTGTCCGGGGCGCGGACGCACGATCGACACCTCTTTGATGCCGTGTTCGACGCAGAGCGCCCGAAGACGCGCCACGTCGAGCAGCATCGAGGCGGGGCGAGGAAGCGGTCCGAAGCGATCGAGCCACTCAGCAGAGATGTCTTGTACTTCGGCGTCTTGTCGAACCGAAGCGAGGCGACGGTAGGCCTCGAGCCGGACGTCCTCGCGCCCGACGTAGTTCGTGGGCAGATACGCCTCGACGGGAAGGTCGAGGGTGACCTCGGTCGGGGGCGTGGGTTCCTCGCCCTTCAGCTCGGCGACGGCCTCAGCGACCATCTTCACGTACAAGTCGTAACCGACAGCCGCGATATGGCCGGACTGGTCCTCTCCGAGCAGGCTCCCCGCCCCGCGAATCTCAAGGTCTCGCATCGCGATCTTGAATCCCGAACCGAGCTCGGTGTGCTCGCCGATCGTGCGCAATCGCTCATAGGCCTGCTCGGTGAGCGAACGGTCGCGCGGGTGGAAGAGATACGCGTAGGCGCGGCTGCCCGCGCGCCCTACCCGCCCGCGCAGCTGGTGCAGCTGACCGAGTCCGAGAAGATCCGCCCGGTCGACGACGAGGGTGTTCACGGTCGGCATGTCGATGCCGGACTCGATGATCGTTGTGCAGACCAACACGTCGTATCGGCCCTCGGAGAATTCGAACACGATGTCTTCGAGGCTGCCCTCGTCCATTTGACCGTGCGCGACGGCGACGCGCGCTTCTGGCACGAGCTCCCGGACATGGCCGGCGATGCGCTCGATGTCACGCACCCGGTTGTGCACGAAGAACACCTGACCTTCGCGAAGGAGCTCCCTCCGGATCGCCTCGGCGATCGCATGGTCGTCTTCTTCTCCCACATAGGTGAGGATTGGTTGGCGCGACGCAGGTGGGGTGTCGATGATCGAGAGATCGCGAATTCCGGTGAGCCCCATCTCCAAAGTGCGCGGGATCGGGTTTGCGCTCATTGTCAAGATGTCGACACCGATCGCGACGCGCTTTAGGGACTCCTTGTGCGTCACGCCGAATCGCTGTTCTTCGTCGATGACGAGCAGGCCGAGATCGGCGAACTTCACGTTTTCCGTGAGCATCTTGTGCGTGCCGATGACAACGTCGACCGATCCGCTCGACAGGCCTTCGGTGACGTTGCGCGCCTGCGCGGAGGTGAGAAAGCGCGAGAGCATCTCGACGCGCAGCGGATAGGGCGACAAGCGCTCCGAGAAGGTCTGGAAGTGCTGGCTTGCGAGCAAGGTCGTCGGCACCAAGACCGCAGCTTGCTTGTTGTCCTGGACGGCTTTGAACACGGCGCGCAGCGCGACCTCGGTCTTGCCGAAGCCGACGTCACCGCAGACGAGCCGGTCCATGGGCACGGGGCGTTCCATGTCGCCTTTCACCTCTGCGATGGCCCTCAGCTGGTCGGGGGTCTCTGGGTAGGGGAAGGCCTGTTCGAGCTCGGACTGCCAGGGGCTGTCAGGCGCAAACGCGTGACCGGGTGCTTGCATACGGCGCTGATAGAGCACGACGAGCTCCTGGGCGACGGCGCGAACAGCCTGGCGGACGCGCGCGCGCTGTTTTTGCCACTCCCCGCCACCGAGGCGGCTGAGGCTCGGCTGCTCTCCCCCGCTGTAGGGGGTGATCACGTCGATCTGGTCCGACGGCACGTAGAGCTTGTCGTCGCCGCGGTAGGAAAGAAGGAGGTAGTCGCGCTCTGATCCCCCGATCGCACGCTTCACCATCCCGTCGAAGCGGGCGACGCCGTGGACGCGATGCACGACGTAGCTCCCCGGCGCAAGATCGTCGAAGAACCCTTCGACCGAGCGCGTCCTCGTCTTTGGGGTGCGATGCGGCCGATGGCGTCCGGTGAGGTCGGACTCGGCAAGGATCGCGATCTTCGCCGAGGAAAGAACAAAACCGCTGTCGATCGAGGCCACAACGACGTGGACGCCCTTGTCGACGACGCGCGAGCCGTCTTGCGCGCGTGATGCGTCGTCTTCGACAAAATCGAGCGCACACCCGGCTTCTTCCAGTGTCGAGTGAACGCGTCGTGCCGCCTGTTCGGTCTCACAGCAGACCACGACGCTGAAACCGTTACGCGCGTATCCGCCGAGGCGCAAGGAGAGCAACGCCGGGTCACCGACGACGCGCGGCCAACTCGTTGCCTGGATGCTCTGCATCTCGGGACCGCTCGCGACGGAAACGAGCGAACAAAGGTGCGCACCGCAGTGTGCGAGTAGTCGATCGAAGGCGACGTGAAGGCGCGGAACACCGCCCGTCTCATCTGACGACGCCTCCTCGTCAGACGCGATCCCCCAGGTCAAAGACAACGAGGAGGCAAGGGCAGCCTCTTCTTCTAACAGTTCGCTCGCGCGGTCTTTGATACGACGTGGTTCGATCAACACGATGCGGTCTCCGCGACCGAGCGTGTCGGTCAAGAGCCGCTCGTCTTGGTTCAACCACGGGAGAAACGACTCGATACCGTCGAAGACTTCGCCATTTGCGATGCGCTCGAAGCGATCCCAGGCAAAACCCCGTATACGGGAAAGCTCGCGTGCCCGAGCGATTTGTGCTTCGCCGATGACGAGCTCTCGACACCCAAAGATCTCGACGTCATGGAGATCACCGACGGATCGCTGGGTCGCGACGTCGAGCTCGGTGAGGCGTTCGATCGTCGCTCCAAAGCAATCGATGCGGATGCCGGACTCCCCAAGTGAGGGGAACACGTCGAGGATCCCGCCGCGCACCGCGAACTCACCTCGATGTTCCACTTGGTACTCACGTCGATAACCCGATGAGGAAAGCCACGAGACGAGCCGATCGAGATCGACCTCATCGCCCCGCCGAAGCGACAAGGACGCGATCTGTGCACTCGAGGTCCCAAGGCGCTGCAGAAGTGCTTTGATCGGTGCGACGACGACGACGGGCGCATCTGTGCTTCTCGAAGCGTCGTCTGTGTGGATGCTCTGCAGCATCGCGAGCACCCGAAGACGGGTGCCCATCGTCTCTACGCTCGGTGAGATCCGCTCGAAAGGGAGCGTCTCCCACGCGGGGAAAAAGAGGACCCGGTCTTGTCCTATGTAGGCGCCGATGTCGTGTGCGAAGCGCTCTGCTTGGGCACCCGTCGGTAGCGCAACAACGACAACGGGCGCACCTGTGAGTTCGACGAGCGAGGCGAGAACAAAGGGCTGCGCGGCTTCCGGCACGGCGACAACGACATCATCGGCGCCGAGCAGGGCAGATAACACAGGCTCGGCCCGTACCGCTGTGACGAGGGACCGAAGCACCGGATCAGTCATCGGGCATTTACTTCGTTCATCGCCGCGTCGATGCCGCGTTCCAAGATGAGCTCGACGGCCTTGCCCGCAACAGAAAGAGCGACAGCGAGTGACTCCCGTTGTTTTGCTGGCGCGCGACGCAAGACGTAGTCGGCACCGTGCATCTCACCGGGCGGCTTGCCGATGCCGATCCGGACGCGAGCGAAGTCGAGGCTTCTTAGGTGCGACTGGATCGATCGAAGACCATTGTGGCCAGCCGTGCCGCCGCCGAACTTCACGCGCACGACACCGGGATCTAAATCGAGCTCGTCATGCATGACGACGAGGCGCGACAAGTCACCGTTCACGTAGCGTCGAAGCAGTGCGCGCACGGCCATGCCGGACTCATTCATGAACGTCGACGGCACGGCGAGCGCGAGTCTTCTATCGCCTATCGAGAATTCGACGGCGCGCCCGGCAACACCCCGCTCGGCGCGAAGCACGACTCCGTGTCTAGACGCAAGGAGCTCAATCGCATCGATGCCCACGTTGTGACGAGTTTGTGCGAACTCGGCACCTGGATTCCCAAGGCCAATAGCAAGAAGGTCCGCGTGTCTACCTGTTCGTGCGGGCAATGAAGCCCGTCTGTGCAGGAGCGCCAGACCTTTAGTTCTCAGCACCCGACGCGTCGGTGCTCACGTCACTTGCTGCTGCCTCGGCAGCCACAGCACCTTCGCCAGCCACCTCGCCTTCGGGCACAGCTTCGACCTCGAGGGCTCGTGGTGCGTGTGCGACGACGATCGCGGTGTCCGGGTCTGCATCGATCGCGACTTCGTCGGGGATATGAAGATCTGAGACTCGAAGCGAGTCGCCGATCTCCAGATTCGAGATATCGATGTCGAGAGAGACAGGGATGTCGGCCGGCTTCGCGCGCACGCGGATGGACAACATGAGGTGCTCGACCGTACCACCAGCTCGGTTCACCGAAAGAGCCTCGCCAAGGAGGTTCACCGGGACGTCCGCGGGAACGATCTCGTCTCGAAGGACGACTTGGAAATCGACGTGGCTCAGCGATTGGCGCACGGGATGGCGCTGGAGCTCGCGGGCGATCGCCAAATGATGATCCCCGGCGATGTCGAGATCGAAGAGCGCGTTCGCCCCGGCTTCTGTGGATAGCGCTCCGCGCAGCTCTCTCGCGTCGACCTCGACGGGGATGGGTGCGACCCCGTGTCCGTAGACGATCCCGGGTATCGAACCCCGCGCGCGCAGCCGGCGGGTCCTTGCGCTCCCGAACTCCACGCGGGGAGCAGCGACTAGGGGAATTTCAGCCATGGTGAAGCACTCCTCGACGTCGATGTGTCATTGGGCATGTGCGCGCCAGCTCAAAGGCATCGGCTAGGCCCGTGACAATCAGTCTATGCGAGGCGAAAGGGCGATCGCGACGGCGCATCGAGCTGCGCTTGAGGCTCTCTTCGAAGCGGTCGGTCAGAGTCAGCCGATGAGGTTTTGACCGCCGAAGATCTCTGAGACCGAGCTGTCCTCGAAGACCGCGTCGATCGCGTCGGCGATGATCGGTGCGACGGAGAGAACCTCCATTTTCCCTATTCGTCGGTCGCCTTCTAGGGGCAAGGTGTCGGTCACGATCACGCGGGAGATCTTGGACGCACTGATGCGTTCGAGCGCGGGGGGAGACAAAACGGGGTGTGTCGCCAATACCCACACCTCGGTTGCGCCGGCCTCGGCGAGGCGATCAGCGGCCGCGCAAATGGTGGCTGCGGTGTCGATCATGTCGTCTACGACGACACAACGCCGTTCCTTGACCTTCCCGATCACCTCGAGTGCTTCAACGGCGTTCGCCTTGCTGTTCAGGCGGCGCTTGTGGATGAACGCGAGGTCACAGCCGAGTATCTGGCTGAAGCTCTCCGCGACTTTCACTCGACCGGCATCGGGCGAGACGACGACGAGATTCGACGGGTCGTGATTGCGCAGATAGTCGATGAGGACAGGTCTCGCGGTGAGGTGGTCGACTGGAAAGTTGAAGAAGCCTTGGATCTGTCCCGAATGCAGGTCGACGCTCATGACCCTCGTCGCTCCGGCGACGGTCAGCATGTCGGCGAGAAGCTTGGCGGTGATCGGCTCGCGCCCCGTCGACTTGCGGTCTTGGCGCGCGTAGCCGTAGTAGGGACACACGGCGGTGATCTGTCGTGCGGACGCGCGTTTTGCGGCATCGATCATGATGAGCTGTTCCATGATCGAATCGTTCACACTGCGGGTATGGGTTTGGATGATGAAGACATCCGAACCTCGGATGGACTCGTCGTATCGGCAGTGCATCTCTCCATCCGCGTACTCGCGAAGATGCACCTCACCGAGCGGCACATTGAGACATTTCGCGATGGCCTCTGCGAGACCGGGGTGCGAGTGTCCGCTGAACAGCTCGAGGCGTCGCTTCGGTACGAGCTCCATGTCTTCCCCTCCAGATCTCAATCGTCGTTTGTCGGAGCGTGGAAATACGGACCGGTCCCAAAATGTGGCTCCAGGCGAGCTCCAGGCGCAAGCACGCTGTAAGGTCCGACACGCGCTCCTTCACTGATGAAAGCTTGATAGGCGACGCTGTACTCCATGCAAACGCTCGGCCCGACTTGGGTATCGACAAGCCGACAGCTCGGGCCGATGACCGATCCTTGGCCAATGGACGTCGAGCCCTCCAAGATGACCCCGGGGAGCAGCGTGACATCTTCGCAGAGTTGCACCGAAGCATCGATGTAGGTCTGTTCGGTATCGACCATGGTGACTCCGCGGCGCATCCAGCGCTCGTTCACGCGCTCTCGAAGCACGGCTTCTGCCGCGGCGAGCTGCGCTCGGTCATTCACACCGGCCGCTTCCATCGGGTCAGGAGCAATGAGCGACACGACGGGATACCCCGCTTGGTCCAATACGGCGATCGTGTCGGTTAAGTAGTACTCGCCCTGCGCGTTCGCCGGCGAAAGACGACGCAGGGTCGGTGCCAAGACAGCGTGGCGAAAGCAGTAGATCGAGGTGGCGACCTCGTCGATCGCTCGCTCTTCCTCATTCGCATCGGCATCGTCGACGATCCGGGCGACATGGCCGTCTTTGTGTCGAAGGATCCGGCCATAGCCCGAGGGGTCCGCCAACTTGGCGGTGAGCAAAGTCGCCGTCGCATCGTTCGCGCGGTGGGTGCGAACCAACGCAGCGAGCGTGGCCGGCCGGAGCAAGGGTGCGTCGCCGGGCAAGACGACGAGATCTCCGTCTTCCAAATCGGCGCCCTCGGCAAAACCCGTCAGCGCGACCGCGGCGGCATCGCCGGTCCCAAGTGGCCGCGTCTGTTCGACGAACTCGAGGCGCAATTCGGGCGGCGCCTCATTCTCGAGGGCTTTTGTGACATCGGCCGAGCGGTAGCCGACGACGACCACGACCCGGTCGATCGGGAGCTCCGCGAGGGCGTCGAGAACGTGGAGGACCATCGGGCGCCCCAAGAGCCGATGGAGTGGTTTCGGCGTTGACGAGCGCATCCGCGTTCCTTGGCCGGCAGCGAGAACGATCGCAGATAGCGGACGATATGGCACACGCCCATTCAAGCCGAACGGTGCGCCCCGTGCTGCACTAGAACTTTCCTCGTGGATGGGGTCGAGCGGATTCGCTGGCTTCCTCCATTTGCGCCTCTCGAATCACTCGACGGCGTCGAGAACGTCGGTTTCAGAGACGAATTGCAAGAACTGACACGGCGCGTCGCAACATCAGCTCACGCCTGGACCAACGATGAGCGGCAAAAGGTGACGGAGATCTTCGATGTCCGCGCGTCGGACTGGGGAAGTCGCTCGAAACCGACCTATTTCCTGCCGCTCATCGATGCCCTCGATCGAGGAGGCGTTCCGTCTCGCGGAACCTGCATCGAGATCGGGAGCGGAACCGGTCTGCAGAGCCCGACGCTCCTTGGACACTTCGATGAAGTCATCTCCTTGGACCTCTCCTTTGAGATGATCGCTCGCTCACCCCGCAACGGTGTACGCCTTTTGTTGACAGACGCGTCCCAATTGCCTTTTCGAAGCGAATGTGCGAAGGCGATCGTCTGCGTCAACGCGTTCTTGTTCGCAAAGGAATATGACCGGGTGCTCGAAAAAGCGGGCTTTCTGGTGTTCGTCTCGACGCGCGGGGAAAAGACGCCCATATACCTGAGCCCCGAGGCTGTGCTCGAGGCGATGAGCTCGGCAACAAAGCGCGACTTTGTCGCCACGTGTGGTCGTGCCGGCGAAGGCATCTGGAGTGTCGTCACCGAAGCACCGACGTGAAACCTGCGCTTTTTTCGCATCGATACGTCGCTTCGAGCATTTCGTTCCTCGCTTGGCACCGTCGAGGCAGACGGGGGCCACCGCGACGGCATAGCGTCTAGAACACATGGACCCCTGTGGATCGCGTCGCTCCTGATATGACAAGAACAAACGCTGGCGCCGAGCGCCTCGCCCACGACATCGATCTGAGCTTTGAACAAGTCGTCCTTCCATCGCTCGGTGAGTACATAGAAATCGCGTGTTTGTCGCCAGCATTCGATCCCAACTGGGCACAGACGGGCGCGATGCACAAGGCTGCCGAGCACCTGTTGTCTTGGTGTCGCGGTCGCGCCCTTCGCGAAGCGCACTTCGAGATCGTTGAGCTCGACGGTCTGACCCCGGTTCTCTTTGCAGAGATCGCCGCGACAGACCCACAAAGGCGCGACTCGACGACGCTCGTCTACGGGCACTTCGACAAGCAACCCCCTCTCGGCGACTGGCGGGACGGTCTCGAGGCTTTTCGCGCGGTTCGCGAGGGTGATCGCCTGTACGGGCGCGGGAGCGCGGACGACGGGTACGCAACGTATTCGGCGATGTGCGCCCTCGAAGCGCTAACAGCGAATGCGCTGCAACACGGTCGAGTGGTCATCTTGATCGAGAGCAGTGAGGAAAGCGGGAGTAAGGACCTCGATTCCTACTTCGCACATCTCGCGCATCGCATCGGGGAACCACGACTCGTCGTTTGCCTCGATTCGGGATGCGCTACCTACGATCGCCTCTGGATGACGACGTCGCTGCGCGGAGTCCTCGTCGGCAACCTGCGCGTCGACGTCTTAGACGATGGCATCCACAGCGGCATGGGCGGGGGAATCGTGCCGTCGTCGTTTCGCATCGCTCGCGAGTTGCTCTCCCGCCTCGAGAACGAACACACCGGCGAGATCGCCCTTTCGGAGCTGAACGCCACCATCCCTTCGCATCGCGACCATGAGATCGCTGCAGTAGCTGATGAATTCGGAGAAGACGTCATCGAGACCTTCCCCACGGTCAAGGGCTTGAAGCTACGCGGCTCGGGCCCAAAAGAGCGCCTCGTCGAAGGGACGTGGAAGCCCGCGCTCGAAGTGATCGGGGCCGAAGGCCTCCCGGCGCTCAAGGACGCGGGCAATGTCCTGCGAGCACACACAACGCTCAAGTTGTCCATCCGACTTCCCCCGACGTGTGACCCGACGCGCGCCGCGCGCACCGTTGCTTCCACCTTGTTGCATGACCCGCCAGATGGGGCGAGTGTGAGCTTTACCGTCGAGCAGTCCGCCAATGGTTGGGACGCTCCGGTGCTCGCGCCCTGGCTTGCTCGAGCTCTCGATGAGGCGTCGCCGGCTTTTTTCAAAGCGCCGTGGCGCGCCATTGGTTTCGGCGGAACGATTCCCTTCCTCGCTGCACTCGCAGATCGTTTCCCCGATGCCCAGTTCCTCGCCACAGGAGTGCTCGGGCCGGAGGCAAACGCCCACGGCCCGAATGAGTTCCTCCACATCCCGACGTTCAAGGCGCTCACCGCGACGATCGCCCACGTCCTCGCCGTCGCGCCGTAGCCCGGGTTCCTCGGACAATCGACCCCGAGGAAGCTCGAATGCAGCACCACTACTATCCCGCCATGTCCGCTTCGGTGGCGTCGCCTCAGAACCAAGACGTGCAGCTCGGGAGTGCTCTTCGCGTCGCGGTAGTGCGTCTAGGTCGAAATTTGTGGTTCGGGCGCGTTCTCGAGACCATTGATGCGAACGAACGCGCCGTCCTTGAGAAAGCTGCTCCGATCCTTGATCGTCTGAGCAGCTCTTAGGGGACGAACAAGGCGCCCCGGCACGCGCTCGTGCGCTCTTTGTCCAAGACGGCGTCGAGCTGACCTTTTCTTCACGACGAGGCGGCGTGCCCTATGGTCCGATGGGTAATTGCTGCAGGTTAACGTGCCGTTTCACCAGGTCGAACCCCTGCAATAGTGGAAGGAACATGAAACGGTCTTTCGCCACGGCGTTCGGTGTCACGACAGCGCGCGTGAGACACCTTCGTGGATTCCTCGCGGCCACATTTGCCGTCTTCCTTTGCGCCACCTTGCTCCCGGTGTCGCTCGCCATTGCGGAGAACCGCGCACCGTCGAGTTCCACTTATGCGATCGGCGGCTTTGCTGGGATGAACCCGGGGGCGGCGGTCGCACCACCGTCTCGCCGTCTCGAGTTATCTTTCGAGCTTCGAGGCCAGAACCAAGCCGAGCTCTCAAGTTTCTTGAGCGAGCTGAACGACCCGTCCTCGCCGAGCTACCACCAATACCTCACCCCTGATGAGTACGACGCGACCTATGGACCGAGCGCTTCAGAGGAATCCGCCTTCGCGTCGTGGGCCGAAAGTAATGGACTAAGCACGCATGTGATCGGACAGTCCGTCGTCGCCTCCGGCGACATCGGCGCGTTCGATACGGCCTTGTCCACGCGCATCGTCACGCAAAATGAGTCCTCGAACCTCGCGACGTCGGTGATGCCGTCGCTTCCAGCGAGTATCGCATCGGACGTGTCTGCCATTTCGACGACCTCGATTCCTCTGCCACAACCGCTCGGCCTGCCAAAGGGTACGTACCCCTCCGTGCGCGGAACGCCTCCGGTGATGTCGAGCACCCATGTCGCGGACCACGTGACAGAGGACCCTTTGACGCAAGGAACGGTCGATGAGAACACGCAGCTGCCGACGCCGTGTACGACCGCGTCCGACTTCGCCGCGACGGGAAGTAATGCGCTCCAACCTGAGTACGACTACTACACCATGGAGGACACGGGAGCGCACTACGGCATCGACTCTTTGCTATCGAATGGCAACCTCGGCCAAGGCGAGACGATCGGCATCTACGAGGCCGCGACGTTCTCGATGCCAGACATCGAAGCCTACGAACAGTGCATGGGTATCAACGCCTCGATCTCGACCGTGCAGATCGACGTCAATCCCTGTTCGGGCTGCGCTTACTCCCAAATCGACATCGGAGGGGGCGGATCCCTCGAAGCCGAGCTCGACATCGAACAGGTCATCACCCAGGCACCGGACGCGAACGTCGTCGTCTACGAAGGAGGAGACGCGGCGGCCTGGAGCGCCATTGTTACCGGAGTGATGGTTAACGGTCAGAACATCACCACGTCACCAGACGGTACGGAGATCGACACGACAGATACGGGGCAGTACTTCCCACCTCCGGACATCGTCACCACCTCTTGGGGTTGGTATGAGTCGGAAAATGTGGGTTTTCAAGCTGACATCACCGACCCCTTGGACCCGTACTTCGAGCAGGCCGCGCTCGAGGGTCAGGCGATCTTCGCCGCGTCGGGCGACTCCGAAGACGCCACGAGCAGTAGTCACGGAGGGACGCTCTATCCTGCCGATTCTCCCTACGTCACGGGCGTCGGCGGCACGGACATCATTCGTTCTTCGGACACCGGTTGGTATGACAGCACCGGTGGATTCTCGACCTGGTACACCACAGAACCGTCGTGGCAAGACGATGTGGTGACCGGCGGAACCGGCCGAGGCGTGCCCGATATCGCGCTCAACGCTGGCCCTTACCAAGCGGTCCTCGACACGAACTACTACACCCTCGCCAACAGGTCCCAGCTCTCTTCTCAACTCCCATCGAACGACACGATGAGCTTCTCAGACTCGACATCCGACATCCCCAGTAGTTGTGCGGCTGCGCCAAACAACGACAACGGTGAGTTCGCGTGCTCAGCAAGTGCGCCGTCATCCACTGACACGATTACGGCCAGCTTCCCCGGTGACAACACCTATGGTCCAAGCACCGAAGAGACATCGTTCGATCCGGCCACTTCGCCGACGGTGACGACCCTCGGGCTTTCTGGAACGACGCTCGTCGCACAGGTCACCGAGCTCGATGCGAGCGACGTCAGCTCCCAGGTTGGCATCGACGAAGGAGGCGACGTCGATTTCAGCGACTCGAGCAGCAACTCGAGCAACCCCGTACCAAACGACTGCACAGACGTCCCGGTCGGACTCGGCGGCGTCGCGATGTGCTCGTTCCCCTCGGTTGCGACGGCCCTTTCGAGCACAGGTGCCATTACCGCCCAATACTTGGGAGACTCAACCGATGGAGCCTCGAGCGCCACTGTTGAAATCGCGAATGGTCAGATCTCCACGTCCGTCAACCTCGTTTATGCAGACCCTTCGTCGGGGGGAAGCGGCTATGAAGCATCTGTCGATCCCCTCAACGTCGGCGAATTTTGGCAGTGGGTTGCCGTAGACGGCACGAGCGCCGCGGCTCCGATGATGGCCGCGTTTGTTTCCGATGTTGATGACACCTGTTCCGCACAGATCGGCGATCTCGCGCCGACGCTCGATGACATCTACGCAACGTACGGCACGTCGGTCTATGGAAACTTGCTCAACGAAGTGACGACCGTGACGAACCCGTACTTTCCCTACGACAACACCTCAGCGGACGGATGGCGTGCTTCTGTGGGATGGAATCCGGTGACGGGACTCGGCACACCGCTCCCCTATGGCATGACATGTCCGACTATCACCCATCTGTCGAGCACTTCGGCGACCGCCGGCGCGTCGATCACCGTCACAGGTACCAATCTCGCGTTCGCAACCTTTGAATTCGCCTCCGTTCCAGCGACAATCACAAGCCAGTCATCGACATCTGCGACGCTCGTCGTCCCGACAGGATCAGGGACGGTGACGGTACTGCCTTCTCTTCTCGCAGCGGGATACGGCGCGACCTTCACCTATGAAACCCCGACGTCTTCGGTAGGAGGAGGAGGAGGAGGAGGGGGCGGTGGTGGCGGCGGTGGTGGTGGCGGTGGTGGTGGCGGAGGAGGAGGTGGTGGTGGAAGTGGAGCGGCGTCATCTCCACCGACATCGACCATTCCATCTTCAACGAAGACCTCGACGCCGACGACCACCCCGCCACCCATCGTGGCGACGAAGATCCCTTCCACTTCCCCAGACGTCACAAGCACGACGACCACCGTCGTCGTCACCTCTTCCACTGCACCGGTCGGCATCACGTGCAAGGGATCGGCGTGTTCCGGGTCGATCACCTTGACAGAACGCGTCACCGTGAAGAAGACGGTCAACGGAAAAACGACCTCTGTCACCAAGACCGTGGTATTGGCCTCCGGCGGATTCTCGCTTGCAAGCGGAGGGAGCACGACGGTCGATCTCGGCCTCACCGCGACAGGCAAGTCCGCCTTTGCTGGCGCGAGGACGAGTCCGGTCAAAGTGACGCTCACCCAGATCGTGAAGGGCGGGAAGAAGACCACGAAGACGGTCATCGTGACCTAACTCGAAAGCTCTTTTGTGGCACCGCCCATTGGCGGCCATGTGATCAGCGTCAGGTGAGGTAGCGATACACGCCAGTTGGGAAAGCTGTGCTCGAACCGCCCGGTGTCGTCACCGTCACGACGACCGAGCCCGATCCGGCTGGTGCGCTCACTTCGATAACTGACGGTGAGCGAATGACAATTCCCGTCCCGAGGTTCGCTCCAAAGTGCACCGCGCTCGCGCCAAGGAACGCGGACCCGGTGATGGTCACTACGGTTCCGCCGCGCGAGGGACCGTCGTCTGGGCTCAACGAAGTGACAACGGGCAGCGCGACGTAGCGGAACTTGTCCGCCTTTACCCGCTCGGATACCCCCGAGGAATTGATGACGCCAACGTGGACGACGCCGACGCCAGGTGGACTCACGGCAACGATCCTCGACGACGAAATGACGCGGAACGAACGCGCCTTTCTTAATCCGAAGCGCACCTCGGTCGTGCCAGTGAAATCCAATCCGAAGATCGCCACTTTCGCTCCGCCGGCTGCAACACCAGACGTCGGGCGTATGCGACTGATCACCGGCACGCCTGGGCTTGCACCCGGTGCCTGCAATGCGGGCACCGCGGGCGGGAAACTCGTCGCCCGTGGCGCATCGCACAGCTGGGTGACCAGTCCGGTATCGCCCGGCTCGCCGTTTCCAGCTATCGGCGTGCCGAGCCCCGTCGCGAGGCTGTAGCCGACCTTCGCTGCATATAGGCCGTTGTGGTACCCAAGGTCGTTGTTTCCCGTCGTGACGTCATTGAACGCGGTCGCATAACCTGCTCCTCCCGCGATCGCATAAAGGTCCGGGTTCGCAAAGCCGATGTTCGTCCCGTTACACGACACACTTTCATCCGCGAGCGCGAAGAGCGCGCTCCACAACGGCGCGGCCGCGCTCGTGCCCCCGAGCCCTGTCCACCCGCCGTCACACCCTTGTTTTCCCGTCTCAGTGCAGTAATAAGCGACGGCGGCACCGGCATTGGCCGAAACGTCGGGGACTTCTCTGCAATCGCCCGAACCCAAAGGACACGCAGAATACGCCCCGACCACGCCGAGCGATGCCGGCGCACCGGTTTGGTAGCTCGGCATCGACCACAACTCCGAGACGCCACCTCCTCCTGCGCCACCGGACATTCCTTGGTTCCAGACGATCTCTTCGGGCGGTGACGAGATGGACTTGAGCGTCGTCCCTCCGACACCCGTCACATACCACTGGCTGGACGGGTCATCGACAGCAAGGGCGGTCGACTCCGGATTCGACTTCTTCAAGATCCCGACGCAATCTTCGGATCCGTCATCACCAGATGCGGCGACAATCGTCTTTCCCTCTGCCGAGGCTTGTTCGAACAATGTCGATTCGGCGCTCGCTTGGGCAAGCCCGAGATCGGTTTCACAGTCGCCCCACGACGTCGAGATGACCTGCACGCTCGGATCGTTGATCGCTGCCATGTAGGTGGTCAGCACCTGGGCATTCGAGGCGTTCTGGGGGCCATCAAAGACGTCGATCGTCGCTTGGGGAGCGAGTGCACTGAGCGTTTCGATGTCGAGCTCGGTCTCGAGTTGATCTGCCGTGCTCGGGCCGTTCGCTTGAGTGGTTACCGGAGTGTTGTCGATGGAGACGGGATTGATCGTCGGGTTGATCCCGTAGCAGTTGTCAAAAGTTGTGATGTCGCTTTGGATATAGGGGGCGAATTCGATCAGCCCGATCGTCGCGTTCGCTCCAAGGTCTCCTGCACCATAGAGACCATCGAGTCCGTAAGCAGACGCGATCTGACCGAAGTTGTATCCGGCGTTCGGCGAGACGAAACACGATCCATCCGGTAAAGCCGCATAGACCGGATGAACCCTCGGGGAATTCGCGTCCCGGACCCTTGGGACGAGCATCGATGATGGCTCGGCTTGTGCGTGTTCATGAGAGAGGCTTTCATGAACGAGCGCGTCCGGGGTGACTCTTCCTAGGGAGTCGAGCCCGATGATGGACTGGACGTCTGTGGCGATGCTCGCGGGCAACCGGGGGGCGGCATCATTGGCAAAGACAACCGATCCATCTCCGAGGCGGTAGCGCGCGAGGGAGATCCCGAAGGCGCTTTCGATGGACCCCGCTCGAGCCTTTAGCCCGATGAAGAGGCGATCCGCGCTCGGGGTGATGCCCGTCAGGCCAAGGTCGCGCAAGGTGTCCTCCAAGAGGGTCATCGTCGCAGGAGCATCCCCAAAGCGATCCGCGAATTCGTCGGGATCGAGGTAGTGACGGTAGGAGGACGAAAAAGGAGCGGAGACCTCGTTCGAAAAAGAAGCGAGGCCTTCGCCGGTCTTGCCCTTGAGTACGACATCGAGATAGAGCTCGGTGCGAGCGCTGAGCGGCCCGACGCGAACAGCACCTTGTGGAAGCGTCGGTGCTGCACCGATGCGCGTCGGGCGCGCGACGTTGGCGGTGTTGGGCCAAAGCGGCATCGATCCCGCGATGCAACTCGCTCCGGCGAGGACGGAGATCGCGATGAGGCGATGTGCGGTGCTCATGGACAAGAAGCGCCCCTCGGCGCACATAACCCGCGCGAAGTCACCCGTGGCGCGCACGCGACGCTCATGAAGGTCGCCGCGCTCATGTGATCGTGGGCGTTCTTGGAACGGGGGTTACGTCGTGCTTGTAAGGACGTTGCACCATCGGCAAAGGAGGCTAATACCGGTGAGTCTCGGTGCACGTTTCGCTCTCGTCGTGGCGGTGCCGCACTTTCTCAAGAGATCCTCGATCTGGCCGGGAAAGGCTCGTCACGGCCAACGTCGCTGTCATGGCGATCCGTCGGTGTTCTCCTTTGGATTGCACAATTGGGACCAAAGAGGGCGATTCCCCGACCTCTAGAGATACCTTGTGCTCCGGTCGAGCTCGAGATAAGGAGCCTTCGGTGTGTCAAGGTGTCGCGTCGGTCGATGCTCTTCGCAGCGCTTCGAACGCGGTGACGAGATCGGGCAGCTGATAGCGGGCCTGTGCCCCGCTCGGATTGGGAAGGACGAATACCGCAGCGCCACAGAGGTCCTCGGGCTGTCGACCGAGCGAGGCATGCACGGAGAATGCGCTCCGATACGCGACGACCCCAAGGATGGCGAGCACCTTCGGTCTGAAGCGTTCGACGGTTCGTTCCAAGCGTCTTGCTCCCTCGCGGAGCTCTTCTTTGGTGAGCTCGGCCGCCTTTGTGGTGGATCTTTCGACGAGGTTCGTAATCCCGATGCCGAACTCAACAAGACGCGCGTCCTCAAAAGGCGAAAGGACCTCATCGGTGAAACCCGAAGCTTTGAGCACACGCCAGAAGCGATTTCCCGGTCGGGCGAAATGGTGTCCGACCGCTGCGGAGTACGCCCCGGGATTTATCCCACAAAAGAGCACACGCAGGTCCTCTGCAATGACATCCGGCACCGATTGGCCGAGCGCGGCGGCCATTTCGTCACGACTTGGCCGCCAGAGGACATCACGCTGCACACGGCAGGTTCGCGCGGCGCGCCATTGGCTCGCAAACGTGCCACGGGGACAATGCAAAGAGAGCCTTTCCCTCGCCGTCGAAAGGTCCTCCTGCTGTGTTGGGACGGAGAAGGTGATGAAATGTTCGTCATGGCGAAGAACGTCTTGGGAGATGAGCTGGAGCCGTGCAGCTTTGATCCGCTGACAGGGTTTTACCGAGATGGTTGCTGCAACACTGGGCCTGAGGATCTCGGGGTGCACACCGTATGCGTGCGCGTGACCGACGAGTTCCTCTCGTTTTCGAAGTCCGAGGGAAACGATCTGAGCACTCCCCAACCAATGCTTGGATTCGTTGGTTTGCAACCAGGCGACCGCTGGTGTTTGTGCGCGGATCGATGGAGGGAAGCATTAGATGCCGGCGTCGCGCCACCCGTCGTCCTTGAAGCGACGCACGCGTCCACCTTGGAGTGGGTAAGCCTCGCAGATCTCAAGAACCACGCGGCATGGTGAACAATGGGGCATGTCTGAGCCTTTGGACAACAAAGCGGGCACGCATGAGAAAGTGCCCACCCGTCGGCTTCCTGCGCTTCCTTGACAGTCATCTCAGCAACGACACCGCGCGATGCATGATGCCAAAGCGGCGCTGTTCGTGTCTTTTTCAACAACCGCTAACCTTGCTGTGTGGAGACGTGGGACGCGATCAGTTCAAGACGAAACGTACGTAGCTTCACCGATCAGGCGATCGCCCCGGCTGATCTCGAGCGGATCCTCGAAGCCGGATGGCGGGCACCGTCAGCCTCCAATGCGCAGCGGCGTGACTTCGTCGTCGCGACGGACCGCGCGCAACTGAAACAACTCGCGGCAGCGTGGCGAGGTGCAGGACATGTCGCCACGTCCGCTGCAACCGTCGTCCTCGTTGCACCAACACCGGCGAGCAAACAAGAGGCCGAGTTGAACCAGTACGACATCGGGCAGGCGACGATGCTCATGGCGCTCGCGGCAGCCGATCGTGGTATCGGGAGCGGGCACGCCGCTGTCGGGGACTCAGAACTCGTCCGCGAGATCCTCGGCATACCAAAGGGCTGGACTCCGCTTTACTTCCTCGCTCTCGGATACCCAGCAGATCGGGCCCTGACCCCGGTCAAGAAACCTGATCGCCGACCATTCGATGAGGTCGTCCACCACGGTCATTGGTAGGACAGCTCCTTCGCCAAAGCTAGGCCGCATCAGAAAAATCGTCGTTGAGCCACACAGTTGCATCAGGTGTGCTGCCCGATGCACCCCTTTCGCGGAGGATGACGAGTGCCATCGCCCACGTCACTGAGGTATCGGGAGGCGTGACCCGGCCGTGACCCCTTCCTCGTGCCTCAAACGTGCCTCACGCAACGTAGCGGAGACAGCACACGGCAAGACGTCGGTGCCGTGGCGAACCTATGCGGCCCCGATCAGATGCCCGAATGGAACCTGACCGCCGGGACGAAGCCTCCGCGCCGCCGGATTGATCCTTGATCTGCCCTGTCGATCAGACCACGTCCGGTTCATAATGGGATCGGGCCGTGCGCCAGAGCCAAGGGAGGCGAGAGGTGGGTCGGGTCGTCGTAATGAATCATTTGACCCTCGACGGGGTCATGCAAGGGCCTGGGCGTCCCGAGGAAGACCCCCGCGACGGATTCACGCTCGGCGGTTGGGGTCATCGGTCCGCAAGTGCGGGTGATGCTGCAGGTAAAGCGATGGGCGAGCGGATGGCCGCAGGCGGCGGACTTGCCGCGTGGCTGTTCGGTCGACGCACCTACGAGGGGCTGTTGGCGTACTGGAACACAACGGGAGGCCCGTTCAAGGAAGCTCTAAACAACACGCCTAAATACATCGCCTCGACCACCCTCAGCGAGCCCCTCGCGTGGCCCAACACAACGCTTCTCGAAGGTGATGTTGCCGACGCCGTGCGCGATCTCAAAGCGCAGACAAACGGGGTTCTCGCGATCATGGGTAGCGGCGAGCTGATCGGTTCGCTGATGGCCGCTGACCTGATCGATGAATACCTGCTGATGATCCATCCGATCGTGCTGGGTAGCGGGCGGCGGCTCTTTCCAAAGCAAGTGCATTCCTCCCTCCAGCTGATCGAAAGCACGGCAACGCCCACGGGCATCGTCATCTCGACTTATGAGCCGGCGAAGAAGTAGAGCAAGTGCGCACAAGCCTTCAACACGAAGGCACTTCGATGTGGGCCAGCGAGCGCAGCGTCTCCAGTTTCGCCGCCGCTTGCTTGTCGACCTCGGGCAACAGGTGTCCGTACTGGTCGTAGGTGAACGCCACACTGGCATGGCCAGCCCGTCTTGCGATCTCGCTGGGGTCGACACCCGCTGCCGCCAGAAACGCGACGCCGGTGTGCTTCAGGTCATGAGGGCGTAGCGGCGCAAGCCCCGCTCGCCCAACGGCGGGTCGCCAATGCGTCGCCCGCCAATTCTCCGCCTGAAGCACTTCACCCTCAGGGGTCGCGAAGACGTACGTCGCTCCAGAGAATCGGTCGAGATGGTCTGCAAGCTCGTCGGCCAAAGACGGCGGCAAGCGCATCGCCCTTCTACCGGCCGCCGTCTTCGGCGGTCCTTCGTGTAGCTTGCCCGCGACTTCGACCACGTTGTTCGCGACGCGGATTGTCCCGGCAACAAGATCAACGTCCGAGCGACGTAGGCCGGTTGCCTCGCCGATGCGGAGTGTCGCCCACGCCATCGTGAGCACCATCGCTCGATAACGCTCGTCGATGATGTCCGCGAGGCGCTCAAGCTCCGCTGGAGTGAGGAAACGCATCTCCGCTCTCGACACTCTCGGAAGCCGCGCCCGCTCGGTCGGACTCGCGACGATGAGTCCAAGGTCAACGGCCGAGTCGAAGAGCTGGTCAAGGATCGTGAACACGCGACGGACTGTCGACGGCGAAAGCGGGCGCCGCGCCAAGGCTCCGATCCACTCTTGAACGTCGGTGGCGCCCACGTCCGCCAACGCCATCTGACCGAAGAATGGCAGCAGGTCGTGATCGAGGATCAAGCGGTCACGAGCGCGCGTCGAGGGTCGGTGCCCCGAGCGCGACGCCCACCAAGATTCGGTGAACACAGCAACGCGCTGTCGGCCCCTCGCGGGATCGAATCGGACATTGCGTCGCGACTCTGACCCTGCCGCGGCAATCGCGGCCTGCGCGTCGCGTCTCGTCTCGTAGCTCCCGAGAGTGAGCTGTCGCCCGCGCGTCCTGACTCGGGCTTGGTATTTCCCTGACGGCAGCCGCCGAATCGTTCCAAAAGCTGACTTCCCCATCGCTTCCTCCATCTCGGAGGAAGTGGTCAGCCGCCGTGCCTCAAACGTGCCTCACACGCTTGCCAAAGCTCCAGGTAATGCCTCGGCGAGGATCAGTCGCACGAGTAGTTCACCTGGAATTTTGTGTAAAACGCGCGTGCCACCTTGGCACCTGTTGTGCCTCAGGTGTGCTGCCCAGAGCGTCCCTTGAGGAGGAGCGGTTCATGTCCTGAGCTGACCTTTCTGTCGTGCCGTGAGGAGGTTCCTCTCCGGCGTGCCTAACACGTGCCTAATTCGATCTGAGCACGAGATCGACACGGTCCAAAGACGCTGTGCGACGCGCCGGTGCTGTGCCTGTCCATCGCGATCCTGCCCTTCTCTGACCTCGAGGGAATCCGCCTCGAACTCACTGCGCCGCTCGGCTGAGATTGGCGGCACCTCAGTTTTCAGCGGGGTCTGCACCGGCTGGTCTGCAATCATGAGTTCGTGTCCGACACCGAATCCCTACGTGACGCTGAGGAACGATTTCAGGCTGCCCAATTGGCCTCAGATGTTGGCGAGCTTGACCTTCTCCTACATCCCGACCTTGTGTTCGTCGGTCCGGATGGATCGATCGGCAACAAAGGGAGTGATCTCGACGCGCATCGAACTGGCCTGATGCACCTTGACACCCTCGAGCCAGAGGACCTGATCGTCCGCGTGTCTAGCGGCGTAGGTGTGACAATCCTCACGGCGCGAATGTCTGGCAATTTCGCCTCTCAAGGATTCTCCGCGCGCATGCGTTACACGCGCTGTTGGGCGTGGGGGCCAAAGGGGTGGAAGATCGTTGCAGCTCACATCAGCATGATCGACTCGCTATAGACCAATTGGCTCGCTGATAGGCAGCACTACTGATCCCGATCTGCACCGTCGCGCCGACCAAAGCGTCAACGAGGCTCGGTACTGGCACTCGTGTGCATCAGGCCGATGAGACTTCACCGTCTTTCGCGACGATCGCCAACGCCAACGCGACAACAATGCCGACAATGGCAAGTGCCGCTTCATCTCCGATCGCAGGCGGGACTACCGTGTGCACCTTGGTCAATGACGGCTGGAACACTCCATAGACGATTACACCAAGCGCCACCTGGAATGCTGCAACAACGTAGGTGAGGCGATGCGAGAGCTCCCAGAGCCCAATCGTCGTCGCGCCTAACACGAGCAGCTCTGTTGCGTAGCTCCCCTGGTGGATGACCGTGTATCGGGGGCCGAAGAGCAGGAGCGCCCAAAAGAAGAGGCCGAGCGCGAGCCATGCCCACGTACGAACCGCGACGCGCGCACTCGGGGAGCGAGCGCGTCTTCTCATTACCAACAGCGCGAGGGAGAAAAATCCGAGCGCCATGAGACCGATCGCCGGCAGGAGATAGAAGAAGGAGAGGTTCCGTAACTCAATGATCGCGGAGTCGCGACGCGACCCTCCTTTGCCACCGTCTGCGAAGAGATTCGTGCCGAGCTTGACGAGGCTTTTGAGCTCGACTCCCTCGTTGCTGAAGGGCGTCTCCAGGTTGGTCAACTTGTTGTGGGCAATTTGACCCGCGTCCAGGCGATCGTACGCGGCGACGATCGAACTCACGAGGCCTTTGTGCGACTGGACGGCTGCCGGGCCACCAAGTTGTTGCTTCGCCAGCTTCGTTCCGGGCGGGTCGTAATGGCTCTGGTACAGCGTCCAGGGAACCATGAGCGAAACGAAGACGAGGACTGCGGGGAGAACGAACCGGAGGCGTGGCCAAGAGCGAACGCGCGCTGCGACAAAGACAACGAGGGGCAAGAGCGCAAGGGCACTTCCTTCATGGCCGAGCATCGCCATCGCGCTTGCAAGCCCGCAGGCAAGGCCCGCGACGACACTCGATCTCTGGCCGTCCCATTGATCGGTGAACACGACAGCACCGAGGAGCACGATGAACGCGGCGGGGAAGAGCTTTGGCCACGTGAAGAAGCTGTTGAGGATCACGAAACCAGACGTCAAGGAAACGGCGAGCCCCACGGCGATCGCCCGGCGCGGCAGCCGAGCCGCCGAAAGAAAGCACCACAGCGCCGGCATCCACAAGCTTTGGAGCAAGACGCCGGTGACTTCGTAATTGAGCCCCGATGTGTCACCCGAAGGCGTGAAGGCGTGAACGACCAAGTACATCGCCGTCTGCAGGGGCGGGCGATCACTCGACTCCCATCCGTTGATGAGGAAATGGGGAAGCGGACGGACTCGGGACAAGAGCTGAGACGCGAACGCGAGCGGCAAGGTGTTGTCCGTAGGAAGCGACCGAAGGTAGCGAAAGCGCGGCGTTGCGACGGCAAGTGCCTCGAGCACCGGATGTGTCGTGTAACCGTGCAGGTAACCAAGACCGAGGCAGAACGCAGCCGCACCCAACGTCATCCCGACGAGCGGCAACCAGGCAACAACGATACGGAACAGCCGTCTTTTGAGAGCGGCTCCGAGATACACCGCGACCGCGATGAACGCGCCGTAGCACACGTATGTGACAAGTCGTCCCGCGCTCGGCGATATGAGGTAGAAGCCGCCCGCGACGTACGCGAGCAAACATGGTGCAGAAAGTACAAAGATTGCCTGGACCGCACGCGAGCGAACCTTGAGACGATGCGCGAGGAACAACCCGGAGATGGCCGGTACCCCGAGGATCACCGCATCAAAGGCCAGGTCCCCCAGTTCTGCCCACGCATTCGCGCCCAAGTGCTGCCCTTCCCGGATTCTTCAGCGTTGGTCAGTATGCCACCGGGCATTTTTTTCCTGTGCGCGGCGCGGAAAGAGCCGCGCTCTTCCATCCCTATGGTGTCGCACGCTTTGGTCATTTGATCTCGCGCGAACATGCGCGTTGCATGGGAAGGCTATGTCCTCGCACGAATGATGCTTTGTGCTCAGAGCATCGGCGTCAGTTGACCGCGACTTCGCAAAGAAGCATAAGAGCGCCTGTTCGTCCCGCTTGATCGCTTCGACTCGGCGCTCCTTTGAGCGCGGATCGGCGTTATGTCTCGGCGAGGCGGGCGCGTCCGCGACGTTGGTCGCGCAAAGGATCGGGGAACCTCCACGGGTGCTTTGTGCACGTGCCGCTCCGCGGCTGGCCCCCTTAACGCTTGGGTCCGCGCATCACCTGGTGTGACCTTGGACGTCGTCGGGTGGATCCCTGCTTGGCGCACGAGACTTTGGACTGACCGGGACTGTTCTGGTGTGACGATCGTGACGACGACACCAGAAGCGCCCGCTCGAGCGGTCCGCCCCGAGCGGTGGAGGTACGCCTTGGGCTCGGTTGGTGGGTCGACGTGAACAACGATCGCGACGTCGTCGACGTGGATGCCTCTCGCAGCAATGTCCGTTGCCACAAGGACGCGCACCGATCCTCGGGAAAAAGAGGCGAGATTGTCTTGGCGAACCTTCTGCGAGAGATTCCCGTGTAGTTCGACAGCGGGTATTCCCGAAGCGCTCAATTGGCGAGCGAGCTTGCGAGCTCCGTGCTTGGTCCGCGTGAAGAGCAGGCTCCGCTCGTGGCCCGCTGCTAGGTCCGTTACCACCGCGGACTTCTGCGCGCTCTCCACTAAGAACACATGATGGCCGAGCAGTTCGGGCGAAGCACCCACGTAGTCGACCGAGTGCGTCGCCGGATTTGTCAGATATCGTCGCACGAGCACGTCCACAGCGCGATCGAGCGTCGCCGAGAACAACAAGCGCTGCGCTTTGCGTGGCGTTTGATCGAGGATGCGCATCACGGACGGCATGAACCCGAGATCGGCCATGTGATCGGCCTCGTCGAGAACGTTGATCCTCACTTCTCCGAGCCGGCAGTGTCCCTGGGCGATGAGGTCCTCAAGACGTCCCGGCGTCGCGACAACGATGTCTGATCCGCGCCGCAATGCTGCAACCTGTGGGCCCTGGCCGACTCCTCCAAAGATGGCGCAAACGCGCAAAGACGCAGCCGCCGCGAATGGTTGGATCGTCTGTGCGACCTGCGTGGCGAGCTCTCGTGTCGGGACGAGGATCAATCCGCGAGGACGGCCCGGTGCGCATCGAGCATCGAGATGGGAAAGCGCGGCCACAACGGGAATCGCGAACGCAATGGTCTTTCCACTGCCCGTTTGTGCTCGACCGAGCACGTCGCGTCCACGAAGAGCGTCGGGGAGCGTCGCTTGCTGGATCGCGAAGGGCTCGGAGATCCCTTGGGCCGATAGAACCTCGATGAGCTCGCCAGGTACACCGAGTTCAGAGAAACTCGACGTACCTTGAGTGCCGATCTCAACGGAATGTCGTTGGGACCGCGCCTTAACGACGGGTTCTTGGCCCTGATGAACGACGTGGTGGCGTTGACGCGTGTCAGCGCGCGAACTAAGTGACAAGGTAATTCCTCTCCATTAGGCAATGTGGCCATCGATGCTGCGGCTACACGCTCTTGGAGCAGGAACCTCGCGCCATAAACGGCGCTTGCACTTGGGCCGCGACGACTCCAAAGATGAATCGTCGCTCCCCACACTGTAGTGGAAGATCTGACCAGGAAGGCACCGGGCTCAATATCGCCTCGCACGAGTGATCCGAAGCTGCCGTGGCCGACGTGACGTCGAATCGCCACCCTCGCGGGCGCAGGTGCGACTGAGGGGCCCGGAGGTGCACCCAGCCATGATCGGGTTTTCTTCTCCCCCAACAAGCGTGCTCAACTAAGTCCCGGTGAGACGAGATCTTGACACCGAGGCTCGGCCCAGAGCGCCTTCACGGTTCTCCTCGACTGGCGCGTGGGTCGCGATCGGGTTGGTCGCCTTCCTCCTCCTCGACGCGGCATCACGGCACTTTGTCGCGGGCAACTCCGACGGTGCGACGGTCGTCCTCGAGGGCCAGTCGCTCGCAAAGGGTCATCTCCTGTTGCACGGTTGGTCGCTGTCGCTCGATTCGTTCTGGAGCGTGGACGCAATCTTCTATGGGCTCGGTGTTCTCGTCGTTGGTGTCCGCGCGAGTCTCTTGAACGTCGTCCCCGCGATCATCGCGGCACTCGTGGTCTGCATCGGCATGAAGATGGCGAGAGACAACCGTGCCGGACTGTCAGCGTACGTCGGTCCCGCGATCGTGTTCGTCGTCCTTGCATTTCCGACTCCGACGATGGCGTACTTCTTCGTGCAGGGCCCGCTTCACGTGGCAACCGCCTTGTGGTGCCTCGGAGCGTTCTTCCTCTTATCGCGCAATCGTCTCGGGTGGTCCTGGGCACTTGCCGTCGTGCTCCTCGCGGCCGGGATCCTCGGCGATCTTCAGACGATCGCGCTCGGTGTCGCTCCGGTGTTCCTTGCCGGACTTCTTGCAATGGCGCGCCGAAGAAACTGGCGGGCTGGCATTAACGCGCTCGGCGCCGCTCTTTCGAGCATCGTCCTCGCTGTCATCCTCAGGGCCGTCGCGACCGCGATCGGGACCTTCAGCGTGGGAAAGATCAATCCGCTCGCGCCTGCGCCGGAGATGCGAGAGAACCTTCGCCTGCTTGCGAGCCGCGCGATCGGCTTACTGGGCATCGGCAACCTCCCGGGCGGACTTGTCCCTGAGCCCACGATCGTCCAAGTCCTGTACGTCGTGGCGCTGGTCGTCTTCGTGTCCGGGATCCTCGTCGCGCTCTATCAGTTGATACGCGCAATCATCGAAGGTCCACGAGCAGAAAAGGACGCGCGCGAACCATGGCGACTCGATGACATGTTGGTCATCGCGTTCATTGTGGACCTCGTCGCGTTCGTGGCGTTGGCCTACTCGACAGACGCCACATTCGCGCGCTACCTCACTGCTGGGATCATCTTCGGGACGATCCTCGCTGCGCGAACGATGGGTCAGCTCGTAGGAAACCTGCGCTCGGCCCACCTGTCGAGAGCGATTGCTATTGCAGGCGTCGTTCTCGCGGTTGGTTTTGCCGCCTCATTTGGTTTCAGTTTCACCTTGCAAGCTCCCGGCCAGACCGCTACCCCACTCGGCGCGTTCCTCGCGAGTCATCAATTGAACGACGGGGTGGGCGATTACTGGAGCTCGTCGATTGTCACCGTCGAAACCGGAGGCACGGTGGATGTTCGACCGGTCATATGCGACGACGCGGGCGTGCTCGTCCGCTACAACGTGCAGAGCGAAGGATCCTGGTACAAAGGTAAGGCGTTCCACTTCCTCGTTTACAACCTCGCCGTGCCTTGGGGCAACGTCGACACCGCGTGCGCCACCACGACGTTTGGCCCGCCAACAGAGACGTATTCCGTCGGCACCTACCGCGTCCTTTTGTGGAACCACCCCATTCGATTCTCGAGCATTGGCGCTCACTAGCTCTGATGGCCGTCTTTATCGAATGTCACGCTTTTCTCGCCGATGTCGGGACGAACTAGGCGGAAGAACACCCCGAACATCGCCCTAACAACTCGAGGCGGTGGTCCGTCACCTCATAGCCCTGCTCGGCTGCCGCGGTCATGGCCGCTGTGTCGAGAGCGCGTTCAAGCATGATTGATGCCTGGAAGTCCTCCACCTTCCCGCAGCTCGCACAGATGAGGTGATGGTGATGGCCGAAAAATTCCTGGGCGAGCTCGAATCGGCCGTGGTCGTCTGCCCCGGCAACACGATCGATCACCCCGAGGTCAATGAGTGCGGTAACGATTCGATACGCGCTGCTTTGGACGAGGCCCGGAACCATGGAAAGGAGCTCAGGTATGGTGACCGGCCTTCCTGCATCTGACAACGCGTCGACCAAGGCACGGCGCTGCTTGGTGTAGCGCTGGTCGACGCCTGCAAGCCGGAGGCTGATCGCGTCGTGGACAGAAGGTGCAAGAACCACTCCTGACAACCTAGCTGCACGATGCGAAGGGTCTTGCGCGCCGAAATCGCCATCGACGCGGACAACGGCTCTCATGACTGCGCAACGACCTTTCGCCCAAGGCTCTCGGCAATCCTTCGGTGTTGCCAGGTATCAAAGGCTCGCGCGACCCCATAGAAAGCGACGCCGAGCGCGCCAACAAAGAATCCGATCGGCCAATTCGTCTCATAGGACATGACAATCGCAAGCCAAACCGTGAAGAGCGCAATAGCTGCCGACAAGCCCATCGCGACATGAGGGCTGCTCGTGAGAGTACGGGCCGTCCCGGCTGGTGCGATCATCAGGCTGAACATCAAGAACGCACCGACGACGGGGACGGTCATCGTCGTCGCGAGGGCAACCGCAACGAGAAAGCACATCTCCATCCGATATGGCCGTATCCCGCGTGCCTCTCCCACATCGGGCAGAAGCGAAGTCAAGAGCAATGGGCGGTACAGAAACGCGATGGCCAACAGGCAACAGATACCGAGGGCCGCGGTCGGCAAGATCTCGTTGCTCGCGACTCCGATGACCTCACCAAAGAGCAGCGAGAAGATCTCCGGTGCGTATTCAACGCTCATGCTCAAGAACAGCGCGCCGAGCCCGAGCATCAAGACGAGCGCGAGTGCGGTGACGACGTCATGACGGCCCTTCTTGCCGAGCAATCCGATGAGGAGCGCGCCGGCGACGGAGAAAACACCGAGTCCGAGAATCGTGCTTGCACCAAGGAGAGCAGCCCCTGCTGCGCCGGCGAAGGCGCCTTGGGGAAGGGCGTGAGCGACAAAAGCAGAGCCGCGCATGACGACGAAAAAGCCGATCACCCCAGCGACGACCGCGACCATGCTCGCCGCAATCCACGTGTTCATCATTAGGTCCGAGAACACATGGCCCCCGGTGTCCCAAGCGTTGTCCACATGAACCGAACCATCTAGCGGCTCTCTCCCAGTTGCGCGAACACCATGGAATGAACCTCGACGCGCCTTGCTCGCCAGGCAGAGGTGATTGACGCCATCACATAGAAGGTGAACACGAGCGCGACGACGAGGAAGCTCACCGGCCAGCCCCGACCCGCCGGTGGCCAGTAGTAGCTGTCATAGGCGAGGAGAATCCCGAGCCACGTCGCGACGACACCGATGCATCCGGCCACGACCATCGCCACACCTGGGCGCTTGCAGATGCGAAGTGCAGTCGCCGGGGGCCCGATCAAGAGCGCGAGGCTGAGCACCGCACCGATCGTGAGTGCGGACAGCGAGACCGCAAGGGCAGTGACAAGGAGGAAGACCATGCCTACCACGCGCACCGGCACTCCGCGCGCGGACGCGAGGTCAGGGCTCAAGGTGCACAAGAGCAGCATCCGGTACAACAACACGGTGACGACGAGTGCAAGCACGCTCAAGGAGACGATCGTCGGCACGAGCGAGGCGTTGATGACGAACAGCGAACCGAAAAGGACGGTGATGGAAGCCCCCGTCGTGCTCGAGTGCGTCGTGTCGAAGTACAAAAAGAGCGCCGCGAGCCCAAGTGCAGCTCCGAGCACGATGCCCGTTGAGAGGTCCCAGTTGCGCGGGCGCTTCGTTCCGATGGTCTCGATGATCCCCGCTGCCACGAGCGCAGCACCGACAAAGCCCCATAGCGGATTGACGCCGATCAAAAAGGCACCAGATCCCCCGGTCGCCCCGGCGTCTCCGAGCGCCTCGCCCGCAAAGGCTTGCCGCCGCATGACGGTGAACATCCCGATAACTGCCGATACGAAGGCCACGACGCCTCCCGCGATCACCGCCGTGTGAACGGTGCCGTTCGTAAAGAACCCCGGCTCGAAGATCCCTCTCATGAGCCCGCTCATGTCATCGACACGACATCACCGTGCAAGACGATGGGCACTTCCGGACCTGCCGAGGCACCAGCCACGACGATGATCCGCTCGTGTACGCGCAACACGTCGACGTGGTGCCCGTACAACTTGCTCAGCACTTCAGGCCGCACCACGTCATCGGTGCTGCCGCTCGCCACCCGACCGGATGCGACATAGACGATGCGGTCCATGAACGCCAACAACGGGTTCATGTCGTGCGCGGAAATGAACACCGCGATCTGTTGTTCGGTAGCGATACGAGCGAGGAGAGAGACGACCTCCTGTTCGCTTCTGATGTCGAGGTTCGCGAGCGGTTCGTCGAGGAGAAGGAGCCTGGGCCGGCCGATGAGCGCATGAGCGATCAACACTCGTTGCTGTTCTCCACCAGAAAGTCTTCCAACGCGCGTGTCCCCGAAGGACGTCGCGTCGACAGCCTCGAGCATTTCATCAACAAGCCCACGTCGTCGACGCGACGAAACCGGCATTCCGAGCCGGTGACCGTCCAAGCCGAGTGCGACGACGTCGCGCGCTCGAAGAGGCATGTCCGGATCGAGCAGTACCTTCTGCGGCACGTAACCGATGACCGAATTCCGACGAGATCTCCCCTTGCCGCCAAAGAGCACCTTGCCTGAGTTCGGCGCCTCCATCCCGAGGATCACGCGAAAAAGCGTCGTCTTTCCAACTCCGTTCGATCCGATGAGCCCGGTGAACTCTCCGGGCCGAATCGAAAAGGTGACGTCGTGGAGGATCTCTCGACCCGAAAACCACACGCCGACACCCTCGACCTCAAGGATCGGCTCGCCTGGAGGTTTCGACGGTTCTTCGACCATCAAAGCCTCGTTGTCGACTGCTTATGAGATAGCGCGCGCAGGAGCGCGTCGGTTTCCGCGAGCATCCAGGATTGGTAGGCGTAGCCGGGCGTGGGCATCGTCTCGTACACCCCGACAACGGGAATCCCGGCGTTTCTCGCGTCGATAAGGAACGATTGGGTAAGGGAATCGGTCACCTGTTGGTTGTAGAGGAACACCTTCACTTCGTGCTTTGAGAACAGGCTCTCCTGCAAGGTGACATTCTGCGGGGAGGGATCGACGCCGTTCATGATGTCTTCCTGCAACGTCCATGGCGTCTTGTTGTCCGTCCCTGCCGCTTGGAGCATGTAGTCGGCAACGGGCTCTGTCGTCGCCACCGGCGCGTCCCGATACATCGATTTCACCTTCGCGATTGCAGCGAGCCAGGGCTTTAAGGACGAATCGAACTTCGCAGCGTTGTTCTTGAAAGAAGCGGCCATCGCGGGATCGAGCGATGAAAGGTCGTCCGCGATCGCCTTTGCGACAGCGGGCATGGTTTTCGGGTCGTACCAAAGGTGCGGGTTCGAAGTGTCGTTCGGCAAACCGAGCAAGGACTGCACGTCGATCACCTTGCGCTTGGGATTCGGCGCCGCAGCTTCAATTCTGTTCATGAAGGTGTCGTAACCGACGCCGTTTTGGACGACGAGCTCAGCGGCACTCACGATCTCACCGACGCTCGGGCTCGCTTCGAAGGTGTGCGGATCGGTATTCGGGTTGCTCATGATCGACGTGACGCTCACCGCGCTTCCGCCGATCTGAGAAATGACGTTCGCGTATTCGTTCTCAGCTCCGACCGCAACGATTTTCGTCGGGCGGACGGCGCCCAACGAAGACGAGACGCCGATCGTGCACGTGAGTCCGACCAACGTGGCGAATATCGCTGCGTGAAAGCACATTCCCTTGTAGCTGCGCACGGTCGGCACTCCCTTTCTGTTCCTGATCATCAGCGCTTGGTATTTCGCAGCGCTCCGGACCTATTTGGGAATGATTATCATTTTCAGCGCACTCCGTCAAGGTCGGGTCGTCGCCCTTCGGCTCGGCCGGGTGGACGTGACCGTCTTTCGGGTGTGCCCTGGAGCTACGCGGGATCGGTCGCGACGTTCATGGCGAGCGAAGCCGCAGGAAGGGCGAAACCCAGATGAGCAAAAGCGTTCGGCGCGCCCTTCTCGACCCGCCTCAACTATTCATGTTCGGACACACTGGGGTTCTTCACCCGCGTCGATACAAGGCGCGCAAATCTCCGGACGACGACGTCCCTGTGGGGAGCGAGCAAGGCAATGGAGCGCGCGGTCGCCTCTTTGATCGCGCTCTTGCCACCAGGTGCCGTTTCGGCGTCCAAAGCGAACGCAACCAAGAAGGAATCGACTGCGTCCTCGTCGACTTCGAGGTGAAACTGAACACCCCATGCACGCTCGCCGATGCGAAAGCCCTGATTCGGATAGGTCTCATTCATGAAGAGCCGTTGAGCGTCGATCGGAAGTTCGAAGGTGTCGCCGTGCCAATGGAGAACGACGAGCTCTGCTGGACATTCCGCGAAGAGCTCATCGCCTTTGCACGCGTCCGTCGCGGTGACAGGTGCCCATCCGATCTCGGATCCCTTTGCTCCAGGAAACACCGAACTTCCGCCGGCCAGAGCCAAGAGCTGTGCACCCAGGCACACTCCGAGGGTCGGAATACCGGCGTGGAGCGCGTCGCGAAGCAATGCGAGCTCCGATCTTCGTGTTGCAAAGGACGCGTCTGAGATTGCGGACATCGGCCCGCCCATGACCACGAGGCCATCGAGCCCCGCTACATCGGTGGGTACGGCATCACCTGCATAGACACGCCGAGTATCGAGCTCGACCCCCGCATCACGAAGGGCATCCCCGATGGCGAACGCGCCTTCAGGGCCGATGTGTTGCACAATCAGAGCATTCGCCATATGCGAATACGAGCATTAGACCACGTCAAGCGCAGTCTCGGCTCATTCTCCTTTCGGTCAAGGGATGAACGGTGCACAAAGGTACGAACACCATAGGAGAAACGCTTACACAAATACCTTTTGACCTCCCAGGGGCTAAGCGCACGTCTATGGCTTTGGCGAGGTCTGTTTGCTTTCGATACTCGTCGCCAATACACGTGCGCACATGACGGCAGAAGGAGGAACAAGGTACGAGGGCCATGCCTTCGCGATCGCTTGGGCTCGATGACTTTTCCGTCACGTACGCGCGAGGTCCGCGAGCTTTTCGACGGTGTTCCAGTTGCGCAGTGTGACCCGAGTCCTTAATTGCCGATCGAGATAAATCGGAAGCTTGGATCGCGCCACACCGTTGGGCAAATAGAGATAGATCTCGCTCCCGATGATGACAAATCTCTCGGGCACGTAGCGTTCGCCGTCAAGGGTTGGAAGACCGTGCATGTGATCGAGCGCCACGAAGGCTACATGGAGATGGGCTTTCTCCTCTGCGGAGAACGGATTAGCGAGGAGGATCTTCTCGAGCTCATTCGACGTCCGCAATACAACAGTGGTCGTTATGTCGAAGTGCTGCTTGATCGCATCTTCGAGATGTGAAGGCCTCGGTGTCGCCTCGCTCTTGAAGACCACGTTTCCACTTTGAATGAAGGTGGTCACGTCGCGAAAGCCGAGCGATGCACAAAGTGCCCGCAGATCCGCCATAGGCAGGTTGTTCTTGCCTCCGACGTTGACACCTCGAAGCAGTCCGACATAAGTGGGCATGGGCTTTCCTCCCCGTGGCACTGAACGCTAGGGACGCATCGATGCCCAAGTGCGATTTGTCATCAGGATCGACATCGTGTGGTCCATGGGCAGATCGCGTTCAATGCGGCACAACCAACGCGACGAGCCTCCATGACGTCAGAGATCGACACGTTCATCTGCCCCGTAAAAGACCTGTCAAGCGCAAAGAAGCTCAATGGAAAGCTCGTCGCGCCCCTGGTGGATGCAGACGGGAACATCATCGGGCTCACCCAGTCGCCTTGAAGTGCTTCGCTCGAGGGCAAGGTGTGTTCGACCTTGTGTTCTCGGTGCACGCCTCAATATCCGGCATCGGCATCGATGCGTCCCTCGAGCGGCTCTTCGGCTGCGAAATGGGCGACGTTCCTCGCGATGCGTTCGGCGAGCAGGGATTCGACCATTTCGGGGGTGTCGGCGGTGTGGGGGGTGACGATGCAGTTGGGAAGGCTCCAAAGGGGATGCCCGTCGGGGAGCGGCTCGGGGTCCGTCACGTCGAGGGCCGCACCGCCGATCTCGCGTTGTACGAGGGCATCGACGAGGGCCGCTGTGACCACGTGGCGGCCCCGGGCCACGTTGACCAACCAGGCCCTCTCCTCCATCGCCGCGAGCTCGCGAGCAGAGATGATCCCCGTCGTCTCCGGGGTCAGCGAGAGCGCCACGAACACAACGAGCGCGCCCGAAAGAGCGTCGTGAAGATGATTTGTGTCGAGGACCAAATCGGCTCCGGCGACTAGGGCGGGACGGCGCTTGACCACGGTGACGCGCACCCGGAAGGGAGCGAGCAACTGGATGAGGGCACTTGCAATGCCCCCGCCTCCGAGAATGGTGACCGCATCGTCGTAAAGCGACAAGCCAGCGGGCTTGCCCCAGGTGCTGGCACGGATCCGCTCGGGCATCTTGCGCAGGCCCGCGAGAGCAAGCGCCAGGGCATGTTCAGCGACGGGTTCAGCGTAGGAGCCCTTGGCACACGTCCAGATGCGATTGTCGGTGAAGAAGTTCTTCGAGGCAAAGCTCTCCACGCCGGCCGAGGGCAATTGCACCCAGCGTACGGAGGGTGTCGCCTCCAGCACGGCTCGAAGCTCATCTGTGCCACCGAAGCTGAGCCATACAAGACCGTCGGCCGGTTCACCCGGTGCCTTGGGAATGCCACCTCCGCGGCGGACGGCCTCGAGAGCTCGAGTGGATGAACCGGGGCCGACGATGATGCGCGGCGCGTTCATGTCACCTTTCTATTCGATCGGCAGCGCCTGAATCACCCACTCGATGTAAGAAGGTCCAAGCTCTCAATCGCGACGCGCGAGCGTCACGAATTCTCCATGGAGGGGGATCAATGCCGGTAGTCCCCCCGGTGGCACGCTTCCGACCATTGCAGCCCAGGAAAGAAAGCGAGCGCTGTCCACTGAGGAGAACTGACGTCGCAAGGTGCGACTGTTGGTGTATGCGCCAGACAACACATTCCACGCGAGCGCTTCTGCTGGGTGTGTCGATAGATACTTCTTGAATTGCGTTGGCACCGGAGGCATTCTGTAGCTCCGCCACGTCAACACGACCTCCCAAGCCTCGTAGTACTGCTCGTATTGCTGCAGAAAGACCTGAGCCGGTGGGACAACCCACACGGACAGTTCGTTCGCAGGAATTGGTTGGCGCGTCGCTGCCCAAAGGACAAGCAGCGCTGAACCCGTGGCCGAACTTGGGTAGACCGCCAGCGCACCGCCACTTGAGGAGTACACAGCAGAAAGAACGTTCCAGGCCTTGCGCGCGTTCTCATCATCGCGGACCCATTCTCGAACGGGATCCGGCTCTAAGAGCACTGGCGGCTGTTGGCCTCCCGGAACAATCCCCAAGGCTTGGAGATTCTTGGAGTTCTCACCGGCAAAGACGTTCATCTTGTTCGCCATGAGGAAGGGCACGAGGTCATGCACGTACGTCGCTGAGGGCGGATAGAGATAAGGGCGCACGAGGAATCCCGGTGCAGCGGAAGCATTTGCAAGAACATCTGCTGAGGTGAGCCTCACCGATCTGTCCGATCGCCCATCGGCGACACCAGATGCCGTGCCCACGATCACCTGCGAGACGACGAGAGCGAGCACCACTGTTCGAAGTGCTATGGATCGCGCGTTCCATCGAGTTCCCTCGGTGCGCCAGATCACTGCCGCGAGATAAACGCCGATGAGAAGCGGCCAATTAAAGGTCGCATACCGTGACGGCGTCCCTCCAATCATGTTGTCGAACAATCTCGTTGGGATCAGAAACAGATCGAACCCCAAACCGATGAGCACCAAGGACACGATGAAGCACTTTGCACCGCTAGGACGACCTTCGATGAACCACGAAGCGACCACGGCACAAGCACCAACGGTTAGAACGATCCCGATGAGCACGGTCGCGTGAACGCCTAGAGGATCGACGTTTACCCGCTGATTGGTAATGACGTTGCCAACAGCGATAAAGAAAGCCTGAGCCGTGGTGCCAACGTCGTGGAAGTATGTGCTCATCGGCTGAAATCCGGCATTGGAATATGAGAACCCGATGAAATACACAAGGATTGCTGCCACGCCGGACAATCCCCATATGCATCTCAATCGATAGGGATGACCTCGTGTAAACAGTGCGACAAGTCCGATCGGCCAAACGAGGAGCCCTTGCAATGACGAGTACGAGGCGATGACGCCCAAGAGGATTGCTCCAGCAAGAGCCATGCCCATGAGCTCATCTCGCGACGACAGCAAGGACATGCTCGCGACGATGCAGAACAGAACCAAGAACCACGCAATCTGAAACGCCCAAAGAGTGTTTTCGAATTGAGCAAGGGTGAAGGCCACAAGCGGAAGAACAATGAACCACAGCGGTGCTCGTTTGATCTCATCGCGAAAGATCCTCGCCATTACGGCGAATGTCGCCATGAGGAGTACCGCAGAAAAGAGATAGAAAGCGAAGTCGTTCCACCGAGTGGTGCGAGCAAGGATGATGGCAATCACGTTCGGGACGAAGATCCTGTCCTCGTTGTGTTGCGCCCATAATTGGCTGAACGTGAGATGGCGCGACATGCTTCTTGCAACAAGAGGAACGAAGTTCCATTCGTCCCAATAGATTGCATTCACACCAAAACGAAAGATGAATACGAGATACCCGGCGACGCTCACAAGAGCCACGCCGACAAAGATCCATATTTTCCAGCCAACCGCTCGTATTCCGACCCGAACGATCGCTGGCCCTTCGGGTGGTTTGTCGCTTACCGACTGATTCCTCACCCGAACTCTCCGCTCTATTCGCCCGACGAGAAGAAACGGCGCAGTTCGTGCGCGCCCAATTGACCTTTGCCGCCGTTATCTGGGGCAAGGTGTCCTACACGATAGAGCTCGTTTCGCTGGACGTGAGGGAGAGTCCCTCCTAGGCCATCGAGGGCTCTTTGCAAATAGCGCGCGCTTGAATTCCCGCCGGGCAACATCAGCTGTGCGTGTACGACTTTGGTTGATCTCGCCGTCTCATCCAATTACCGATATCCAGATGGTCGATGGGAGAGGTGCTGAGCATCAGTCAGATGTCGGATGAAGCGGAACTGGGCCAGCGATTTTCGCTGGCCCAGTTCATCCAGTGATGTTTGTTACACCCGGTATCCGGGTGTGGGACCGACCCCAACGTCCTCCCTGCCTACGGCTAGCTCAGGTTGGGCATTGCCGGCTCACAGACTTAGGAACTTTGCTGTGCGTCCTGGCGAAATGTCTGCGATGCGTAGCTCGAGGCGGGATTCGGGCCAAAGATCGGTCCGCGCTCATCAGCCCGGCGGACCGCTCTCCTCGGACGAGTCGCACGTTTTCACGTTCGCTCCTTTCCGCACAGACGGGAGTTGATTCGCCCGCCACTTCCGATCCTCCTCCGTGCTTGCTTAAGTGTCAAGGACTCCAGCAGATCTTCAAGGAATCGAAAAACTTGCGCGTGTCAAGTTCAATCGTCTTCTCGCGCGCGAAATTCGATGGGATACAGGTCGGAAGAGATGACCCTGGCCCAGCGAAGAAAGCTCCACGCGTGCGGGCGTCCATGTTCGGGCGAAAAGCGCAGAGTCGGCATCCTGAACTGCAAATGCACCTCATCATCGAAAACTGCGTGCAACAAAGACGATCGCGTACTCGCTGCCAATCGCGCCCAACGCGCGCCACTATGGAGATACCCTCTGCCACAGGAATGGAGACAATGCCGTTTCGGCGAACCGGAACGATACGGTCGGATGAACGCTAAGAAACGCGTCCGGAGGTAACCGTCGCTCGGTGCCACCCGACTGGTCGGAGCGGTGGATCTCTTGATTCGACAAGGCCTTCGTGGATCCCAAACGCGTGCTTCCTCGCGTCGAAGACCCGCTCCAATATTGCGGGGCTATTCACCACCACCGTTTAGAGGTGAGCGTGAGCCATGAACGAACTGCTCCACTTTCAAAATGGGTACGGCTCCACTTTCACATGCGCGCTTCCCGAGCTGGAAGCTGAAAGATCGCTACCTTTACGCGGAGCTATGTGGGCGCACTTTTCTGAGACCCATCGAATCGATCGCGCTCGGATCGCTCACGAAACTGACTATCCCAGTTCGGCACCTAGGGGCGTGACTTGGTCGCGCGTGCCAACCGGATATCAGGACAGTCTCCGTTGTTCGGCTTGCTCACGCGCCACGGCTCCTGCTGAAGGCGATGCTGGCATCTGCTCAATGTTCAACGGTGAGATCGTCCGAGCGTCCAGCCTCGAGACGAGACCACTGGGCGATGGGACGTCCGCCCGGCCACACGGACACCGGTGGCCAATCAGGTAAACCACCGTCAGTCCGGGTGTAGGAGCAGCGTTGTGGCCAACCACGGGGCGAGTCCTCCCACGGCTCCTGGCGGCCGTACACGGTGAGGTCCATGAGCGCGTAGCTGTAGTCCATGGTCTCTGCGCCGCGGCGCGTCGTCCAATAGGTCTCGAAGACGCGGTCGCGGTCGCGCACGTAGCACACGAGGTGGAACAAGCCGATCTGGCGCCCGACGAGGAGCGCGTCGAGGGAGCCCAGCGCTGAGTACCACGGCAAGTTCCAGCCCATGAAGTCGCGATAGCGGATGCTCTCGTCGTAGGGCCCCTGACAGAAGACCGCGTAGGTGATGTCGCGAGAATGAAGGTAGGACAGCTCCGCGATTTGAGTAGTGACCCACGTGCAGCCTTCGCACTGCTCGGCCGCGGGGTGGCCCGCGTGCCACATGAAGTAGTAGGCGATGAGCTGTCGGCGCCCTTCGAACGCTTCGAGCAGAGTGAGCGGCCCGTGGGGTCCGATTAGCGCAAGGCTGGCATCCACCTCGACCATCGGTAGGCGCCGTCGAGCCGCAGCGATCGCGTCACCTTCGCGGGTGTGCGCCTTCTCCCAAGCCCGCAGTATGCCGAGTTCGGCCTGAAAGGTTGCGCGGTCGACCACCTCAGGCATCCCCGGTGTGCCAGTGATGCCGGCTGCCGGTGCCCCGGCGTTCTGCGCCTCATCGTTCATGATTGTCTCCATGCTCCACGTGCCAACGTCACCCTCCAAAGAACGTTTAGACGATAACCAGCCCGGAATCCCACCACCGATCCACTCCACCGGATCCGAGGGGTGTCACGACGATGAGTTCGAGCGAAATGGGGACGCCGAGGGGGTAGATCCCCGGGTAGCCCAGATCGCCGGCTGTGGGTCGATAACGGGGGATCAACAGTGCAGGTCAAAGCGTTGCAGCGCGTTTCGTCTAGTCGTGTATCGACTTCAAATGCCTATTCAAGGGGATGTCGCCCGGCAGTCAAGCATCGGGATGGGATCCCCTGCGACGCTGTGAGACGGACTTGTTGGGACAGATCGAGAACTCGCTGAACGGCACGAAGCGGCCCCGTTTGTGACTGACTGGAGCGCGGAAATCCCATACGTGGAGCGCGGAGAATCATATGAGCAGGACATTCATACGGCTTCTATGACGCAGGGGTCTAACGTTCGTGGCGTGAGATGGCATCTCGCACTCTTTGCTCTCTGCATTGTCGGCTCTCTGTGTTTTCTGTTTGCCTTGCCCTCGGGCGCAACAACGTTGCCGGGCCTTCCTCCTGTCATCAAGACCGTAGAACTCGAGCCCTCTCAGTTCACCGCCGCGGGGGGCACCGTCGAACTTGTGGCGAGACTCGCTCGCGCCAAGATCTGTCATGTGAATGGTCCATTCGTGCGCCGAGTCGTGAATTGCGCGTCGGATCACCTGCTGCTTGCTGAGACGGTGCCTGCAAACACATCAGGCCATGCAGAAAGATTCCCAGCGACCCTTACCGTGCGAAACGCATATGGCGGAGTGGCATCGAAATTCCTATGGATCACCGAGGCCGCGGCAACGCCGTCTCCACCAACGAGCACGCCTCCACCAACAAGCACAACTCCACCCATCGCGTCGCCGACAGCCACCCTGTCGATCAGCACCAACAGCGTCCCGTCGACAGGCGGTTCGATCGTCCTGACGTATTCGTCGACGAATGCCTCGGCGTGTTCTCTGTCGTCGAGTCCTGCCTTTTGGACAGGGAGCAATCCTCAAACTGTTGCTTGCAACGGGACCTCCGACGCAACCGTGAGCCCGAGCACTACCGAGCAGCAGTGGACCTTCACCTTCACCGCCTCGAATGCCGACGGCCAATCTGCAACCGCTACACAATCACTCGAGCAGCTAGGCCCGCTCGGCTCGTCGTTCACACAAACGCCCAACTGGTCTGGCTACGTCATTCCATCGAACAGTGCCTTGTTTACCGATGCGAGTGGAGAGTGGACCGTCCCGACGCTCGATTGTTCCCAGACCCCGGACAGCGGGGCATCAACCTGGGTTGGTATCGGAGGCGAGGGATACCCGAACGGCGGGAACCCTGGTGCTCTCCTGCAGACAGGCGTCACCGACAATTGCGTCAACGGTGAACAGCAAGACTTTGCCTGGTTCGAGATATATCCGAGCACACCGAACCACAGTTTCTCGTTCAACGACTTTCCCGTATCCCCGGGCGACTTGATTGCCGCGTCCGTGTTCCAATCGACTACCGGGAAATGGACGACGCGGGTGGACAACCTAACGACGGGGATATCCGGATGGATGGTCACCGGAGAGTCGTGGGGAGTAGGTACCGACGCAAGCGACACGTTCAGCGAACAAGGGAATGCTGCCGGATTGAGTTACTCGGGGGGGTACACGGCCGAATGGATCGAAGAGGATTACGTGGGCTCCAACGGCTTACCGATTCCATTTGCTGACTACGGAACGGTGACGTTTTCCGATCTGGAAACGAGCCTTTCTCCTTGGTATCTGACGACGAGCGAAGGCTTGGAAATGGTTCTGAACGGCGTTGTCGTCTCGACGCCATCTTTACCTTCTGGCGACGAATTCTCGGTCAGCTACACCGGTTAGTTGCATGAATCCAGAGCTAGCGACGTCGACACCAGGCAAGTCGAAGAAGAAGAGGAGTGAAGCGCGCCGTTAGTGCTGCGCGATGTTCAAACTGCGAACCTGACCGGGGCGTGTTTTGGGCAAGGAGCAATTCGCGTTGCTCCTACTCAACGTCGCATTCGGTCTCAGTGTGTAGCGGTAGATCGCACGACTTTTCAATTCGATCGCGCACGGATCGCGCACGAAACTGACTGTCCCAGTACGGCCCACAAGGGATACCGTCGAACCGTGGAACCCCCGGAGCTCGTCGTCGCCAGCATTAGGGAATGGCGAATCTGGTTGCGCGCCCACCACTCCGACTCAGATGGCGTGTGGCTCGTTCTGGCCAAGAGGGGCACGACCCACCCGACAACGCTTTCGTACGACGAGGCGCTCGAGGAGGCAATCTGCTTCGGGTGGATTGACGGTCAACTCGGGCGGCGTGACGCGGCGACCTTCCTTCGACGCTTCACGCCTCGAAAAGCTCGAAGCCCGTGGTCTCAGCGGAATGTCGCCCTCGCCGACAAGCTGGCCGCAGCTGGTCGAATGCAGCCGCCAGGGGACGACGAGGTGCGGAAAGCAAAGGGTGATGGGCGATGGGAAGCCGCCTACGCCGGACAGGCCGGGATCGAAGTTCCCGAAGATTTTGCCAAGGCCTTGAACGCTAATCCTCAGGCGCGGGCAACGTTTGAGCAACTCACAAGCTCCAACCGATACTCCGTTCTGTACCGGATTACCAGCGCAAAGCGAGCGGCAACCCGCGCCCGGCGCATCGAGCAATTCGTCGACATGCTCGCCAGAGGCGAGACGATTCACCCTCAGAATCGCCTCCTAGCTGAGTGACGCGAGGCGAGCTGCGCTCCAAATGGTTGCCCGCTAGAGAAGCCGCGCTACGCGCCCCCAACGCCGGTCCTATACCGCTGGATTCCCTGCTGGCATCGAACTCTTTGCCAATCAACACGTGGTTAACATCGGACTAGTCAATTCTCGAAGAGACCATGAAACAGGAGGGAGCCATGGGCACCTCGTTCGTCGTGGGAAACAGTGGTCTCCCGGTGCAGGGATTGGGTCCAGTCGTCACGGGACCAGGATTCTTCGGTGGGATTCTCCCATTGGTTCTTCTGCTCGGCCTCATTGCCTTGATCGTGATCGTTGTTGTGGCGAATCGTGCCGAGCCAGATTCAACGGGTCGACGTCCCTTTGTTGTGTACCTGTTCGGGGTGGCTTTTGTAACTCTGTGGTTGGCCCTCGTCAGTTCGACTGTTGTTGCCGGCGCGCTCTTTCAGCTCATCGGAAGCCATCCACAAATGCTTGGTGCGGGAAGTCACCCAGTTGGTGATGCCGTGGCAAGAGCCGCGGTCTTCGGTGGCATCATCACGATGATCAGTGTCGCAGTGTTGATGCCGCACCTGCGTCGAGGCCTCGCTCTTTCCTCTGCGGATGGCACTTCGGCAAAGCGCGTTGCGCAGAGTTACGTTTCTGCCGTCGCCTTCATTGCGGTGTTGGCGGCGATTGTCGGGCTCATCGTTACGATCTACGCGATCTTTCAGATCATCGCCCCTGGCATCTTCCATGCCGGGGGAGCCACGGCGATTCGCTCGATATCATTCGGCCCAGCACGATTGCTCGCACCTGGGAAACTGCCTGGAACCGGCGCGATCCATGTGCAGGTCATTGCACGTTCGGGCGGTCGCATTCCAACGCTTCGGTACCTACTCACGTCCTTGTACTTCATGCTCGCTGCCACGATCATCCTCCGTGGCCATCTACGACTTGTACCGCCTGACGCACGTCCCTGGCGACGCTTCATGAAGAACAGCGGCGGAACTGACGCAGCGGTTTGAGGACAGACGAATCTGACCTCCGGGCACAGCCATTCCGGCACCGAGAGGCTTCCTGACCAAGGAGCGCGACGTAATACTGGAAAGCGGGTCCTCTCGAACTGCCGACGCATTGGATGGGCGACCCTTATCGCCGGGTGGTAGCTACTGCCGGACGAACTCCGGACGATGAACGTTGGTGTTGTCGATGACGATGTCCGCAACGAGTTCCGGTTTGATGGTGTCGTGATACAGCACTTGCCCCGGTGCGTACCGTCGTTCATATAGAAGTCGCTCTAGATCGGCTCTGCTTGATTTCTCGGCGTCGCGCCGGACACCGCGTTCGAACGCGACCTGTGGATCGACCTTCAGGTAAAGAGACATCTCCCAGCAGTCGATGAGTTCGGGACGATGGAGGAAGACGCCATCGAAGATCAAAATGGCAACTGGGCCAACGGCGATCGAAACCCCCTCGACTTCGCGGTCGGTCTCGACCTTAAAGCATGCGAGCTGGCATTGGCCGCTTCCCCAAGGGGCAAAGGGATCGAGAAGTTCCCTCTTCAGGCTCACATAATCGAAGCCGTCGAAGTAGTACCCCTCTGGACTCTCTCTGCCTCGTCGATATCGAATCGCTGAGGGGTGCTGGAAGTCGTCGATCGACGCTCGGTACACCTCCCTCCCGTTATCTCGAAGTGCGTCCGCGACGCGGTCAGCGAACGTCGTCTTTCCTGCACCATCCCTTCCATCGACGGCCACGCGAATGCGGGTTTGGGACGATTCGAGCCGCACGGAGATGAACGACGCGATCTCGCTGACGAGGTCTTCGGAAACCGTCACGGTCGTCATTATTCCGGATTGTGGAATGTGCCCCATTATCGCCCGGTATGTCATTAACGAGCGACCCGTCCGCCTGGGTCGATGTTGGGCCTCGCGGAGATGGCGTTCGGTATGCGGCGTTCGGTCGGCTCAATCCGCGAGAACGGGAAATGTGGTGGACCTAAGCGGTCAATACGCGAACCGCTGTCCCACTCCGCCTGTCCAGGCGATCCTTAATCTAGCGTCGGCAATTCTCGCCTAGGGGCTTCCGCCCCAGAGCCTCTCCTACTACAACCAGCAATACGAGCTGGTAGATGCCGCTCTCTTCTGTACGATGAGAACTTCACCTACGCCACCACAATGACGGGAGAGGGCATGCGTCACGACGTACCAGAATCCGAGTAGAAGTTGGCTATCGCCTTGAAGGCTTCTTTCGGCTCCCATTCCATTTCGGGATAGGTCGACCCGTGTTGATCCTCCGTAAATTTCACGATGCTTAACGCGGACATGTCCAGGTCGTACTTTGGTTGATCGTCGTTCGGGGCCAGGTAGTCGACGAAGGTACAGACGAATGCGCCATCGACTCCGGCTGCATCCAAAATCTCCAGCGTCTCTACGATCTCCCTCGCCTGAAGAGACTCATCGCGGACTGGCTGGCCCTTCAATCTGGTTCGAACAAAGTGACCGATAAGCGGGAGTTTGTGAAGGACCAACGAAGGGATACTCACGATTCCAAAGCCAAGCGTTCCAGAACTTTCGGCTCCCACATATGACCGCATACCGAACTCGGTGACGACGACCGGCTTGCGGTGCTCGAAAAGGGGCCTCATCATCTCGACATACCGGTCTTTGACTCGACTGTCCCGGTAGTGATCGATGCCGACAACGTCGAACATGCTCCAATCAACGGCCTCCCAGATGAGCGCGGCGTAGGTAACGTCGCCATGGAACACCGCGCGGACCCCTCCACACGCCTCGCGCAGGAATTTGTTCAGCACGTCCGAGTTCAGCACGTCCGAAATCGTGCCCTTTGTGGCGCGCTTGCGAAACTTGCGGACCCTTCCAACTAGCGATTGGCCAGGGATGATCCCCTGCATGAACAGGGTCAGCTCGGAACCAACGCAAAAGACGACTCGCCCAGGCCAGCGAGTCCGCAGTGTTTCGGCAGCTCTCGCCGCCTCGAGTACATAGGCAAGTGTCCTCTTGGGACTCTTGTTCCAAAGCTCAGGCGAAAGCCAGACCTCCAGGCCGAGCTTCAGTGCGTCCTCACCAGTTGCCAGCAGCCGACTGATGTCTCGACCGCAGATACGGACGGCACTGCAGTGGAGATCGTCACCTATGATCTCAAGCTCGCGATGCACCACACGCATGTCGAAGACGGGACGCCAATTGCCGCCGAGTTCCCTACCAACGTCGTACGAGACGCCCTTCAATCTCACAGTTGTGCGCGCTTCATGAAGCAATTGTCTCATGCATGTTCCGCATCCCAAACTGGCGATCCCAGAGAACCAGCTAGGTGGACACTTCGCGAACCGCTGTTGACCAGCCCAAGTGTTGTGGTATCCACAACAGAGTGG